>ERZ791929.692-NODE-692-length-18826-cov-6.857280_pt1 | contig 18826 bp, 16 predicted proteins | sample MGYA00510129_ERZ791929 | MGnify/ENA primary metagenome ERZ791929 (study PRJEB30046, sample SAMN00792049) | human gut metagenome | study: EMG produced TPA metagenomics assembly of the A metagenome-wide association study of gut microbiota in type 2...
AATATGCTATTAATGAGATTTCAGACATGGTTGGATTCTCTGAAACTAAATATTTTCGGGAAGTATTCAAAAAATACTATAAGATGAGTCCGAGCAGGTATGCTAAAGAAGGAGGCAATCCCTCTGCTGAACTGGAAGATGACGAAGAAGATTGATAAATAAAAAGCGAATAGATACGTTGTATTTAAAAAAGTTCTCCTCTGTTATGGGTATCTATAACAGAGGAGAACTTTCTTTTTCAAGGCTTATAACTCTTTTCAGGGAAAAGCGGTTATTGATAAGGAAGTTATTTGCGAATCAAATATCTAATGAATAAATAACCTCCGAATACTTGCAGGCACATTCCGGGAATTCCAATGCGGAAATCCTGAATGGCATTGTAGAAATTTCCTATATACATCCACTCTCCCAATGTCCCTACAACTTGATAGGTAAGTACTACGCCAACCAATACCGGGATGGAGATACGTCCGAAACGTTGTGCGGCCCAACCGGCAGCAATGGCGAGCAATACGGACTTTAATAAAATAGCAGGCAGCACCACCGGCATCGGCATACCAAAAAGTGAGGAGTTGATAATAGGGGAAAGAACAGCAGTCAGCAGACCGACTTTCCATCCGTACTTATAAGCTCCGATCAGTGTGAAGAAATAGATAGGCAGCCAGGGGTTATTCCTCCTTGCGGTATGAGATGAAAAAATTGGGGAAAAAGGATGTTGCCAACGATGAATAACGAGGCTGCCAGATAAGTTCTCACATTGCCGTAATTCAGCGAATAGAGTTTTACAGTAGTTGATTCCATATCATTTTATTATTTAAAAGTTCAAATTAATACCACCCATAAACGTAGCTTTGGGCATGGGATAACCTGCATTTATTTCATAACGCTGTGCCAGCAGGTTCTCTCCTTTTATGAAGAGGTTAGCGAAACGGCAGACACGATAATTCCCACGAAAATTCCATAAAACAAAATGATCCTGTTGCTCGCTACCCTTTACAACAGAAGTATAAAGTCCTTTCACATATTGTACTCCAGTCGATATACTCCAACGTCCGGAAGTATAGTCCGCCCCTGCATACAATTTATGTTCGGGGGCAGCAAGAACGGGATTCTCCATGTGCAACCAGCTATAATTGGCGTTCACATTCCAATGTGAATTGATGTGGTAGCCTATATTCGTTTCAACTCCCCAATTCTCTATCTCTCCGGAATTGATATTCAATGGAGGAAAGAGTCCGTTTGACATAATCAGATTGTCGCCATTGATATAGTAAAGGCTGATTCCATAGGACAATACCCCTTCCAGCAGACGTTGTGAATAGGAAAGTTCATAGTTGATTAGTTTTTCCGGTTTCAATTCCGGGTTGGCAGGAGGAAACATATACATCTCACGAATGGTTGGATTACGGTATCCTTTGCTGACCATTGCTTTAAGTTCTGCATTCTTGGGTAAATGAAAAGCCAGTCCGCCTTGTGGAATCCATTCTGTACCTACGTGTGAATGGTGGTCTACACGAATACCTGCGTCCAGTGAGAACCAACTGCTGATATCCTGACGGAAATCAACGTATCCGGCAAACTCATCCATTTGCTTGTCTACTCCCGGAGTATGTTCACCCGTAGCCAGTACTTTGTTCCATGATTCACCTCCGAAGTGTTGATAATCAAATCCTACGGTCAAACGATTACCGGTAAAGAAAGTGGCACTCTGATACCATGATACACCCAGCATTTTGTCTTTAGAGTTGAAATGTGATTTTTGCGGTTCTTTTCCTATCTGATAGCCATCATTGATTTTATGTCGTCCCCAGTTATAGAAAAAGCTCAAACCTCCTGAAGTCTTTTCATAATGATTTTCCAAAGCGAACGATGTCATTCCACGAGTGATACGAGAATCGTTGTCAATCAGTGGTACTTGGATAGTCCCCGGATTGGAAGCATTAAAATGGGTTACATTCACATCTCCCCATACTTTCCAGAAAGAACTGATATCATAACCTAACTTTGCGTATCCACCATATTGCTCGAATCCCATATCGGGACGATGTCCATCTGTACGATTATATGATCCGGTTACGACGCTACTGAAACGTCCCTTCTTGACACGGTTGGAAAATTCAGTCTGCAACGTGTTATATGAACCGTACCCAACTTGCATATTCGTCTTCACACCTTCTTCCTGTTGCCGACGGGTAACAATATTAATCACACCACCCATGGCATTCGAACCATAAAGTACAGATGCAGGACCACGTAAAACTTCCACTTTCTCTGCCATCATAGATTGATAAGCATCCGCTATCGGATGTCCCATCAACCCCATGTACTGGGGATGACCGTCAATCAGTACCAATAATCCCGCTGTCGGACTACCACCGATACCACGCAAGCTCATGCCACCTGCAGCTCCGGTAGATACGCCATATCCCATGATGCCACGACTGGTAGTGAATAATCCCGGTACCTGCTCCGTTAACAACGGCAAAAGAGAAGGCTCATATCTTTTCTCAATTTGTTGCCTGCCGACTACGGAAATGGTCATCGGAAGATGACGCACATCGGTTTCATTACGTGTTCCGGTGACTACGACTTCATCAATCATATAATTTCTTCCGGCCTGTATGCTATCCTTTTTAGTCTGTGCCATTCCCGAGAGGGAAAGCAAGCTACCGAACAGGAATAAACAGGCTGTATTTCTTTTCATACTTTATTTCGTGTTTCAAGTTTCTTCTTTTTACTTCTTATTTCTGATCTTTTCCAGAAAATCGCGGATCAGTGGTAATATTTCTTCTGCTGATTCCACTTCGCTGCACATTGTCTCTACAGGACATCCTTCTGTATGGTTACGGTTCCAGATAAAAGGTACTTCCTCTGTAAAATCAACTTTTATATCTGATTTCTGAAGCAACTCCAGAGCTTTGGTACTGATAATATCAGTATATAACTCTTTGATACCTCCCAGAATCATCAGGGCGGCAGCTCCCTTTCCAACCACCTTATCAGCAATCGAGGCTCCTTTAAGAAACTCCGGTTCCTGAGTCAGTAAATCATAGATATCAGCCACACCGCGTTGAGTGAAAGTGCGGATTTCTCCTTTGTTGGCAATAGTACAGGAATATCCTCCCGTATGTAGTAAATTGATTAATTCTTCCATCTTTTTTTTATAAAGTACCTTGTTTCAATTGTTCTACGAACTGATCTATCCGATGCAGCTCTTTCGGAATATCAATGTTCTGCGGACAGTGTGCCACACACTGGTTACAACCGATGCAATGGCTTGCCTGACGAAGTTTAGGCACGCTGCGGTCATATCCGACAAGAAAAGCGCGTCGGGCTTTCGCATAATTCTCATCCTGCCCGTTCCTGGGGACATTCCCTTCATTGACACAACGGTTGTAATGTAACAACACAGCAGGTATATCCAACCCATACGGACATGGCATACAATATTTGCAGTCGTTGCAAGGGATCGTTGGATATTTCAACATTAATTGTGCCGTTTCTTCGAGAAACTCTTTTTCTTCATCTGTCAACGGTTCCAAAGGAGAATAAGTGCGGAGATTATCTTGCAGATGTTCCATATAAGTCATACCACTTAACACAGTCAGAATGTCCGGAAATGAACCGGCAAAACGGAAAGCCCAGGAAGCGACACTACTTTCCGGACGGCGTTGTTTGAGCCGTGCCACCAGGTTGTCATTCAATTTAGACAAACGACCTCCTAAAAGCGGTTCCATGATGATAGATGGAATTCCTCGTTTATGCAATTCTCCATACAGATATTCAGCATCCGTATTCCGGGTATTGGTTTCTTTGGCATGTTTCCAGTCTACATAGTTCAATTGTATCTGTACGAAGTCCCACTTGAATTCATCGTGCCGTGAAAGCAGATAGTCATACACTTCGATATCCCCGTGATAGGAGAATCCCAAATTGCGGATACGTCCTGCCTCCCGTTCTTTCACTAGAAAGTCAAGCATTCCGTTATCCAGGTAGCGTCCTTTAAGGGCTTCCATTCCTCCCATGCCGATGCCGTGAAGCAGCATATAATCAATGTAATCTACCTGCAGGTCTGCAAACGATTTGTGGTACATCTTGAGCGATGCTTCACGAGACCATGTATCGGGAGAGAAATTGGATAACTTGGTGGCGATATAATATTTGTCACGGGGATGACGGCTCAATGCAATACCCGTTGCCTTTTCGGAAAAGCCCTGTACGTATGCCGGAGATGTATCGAAATAGTTTACTCCGTGAGCGATTGCATAATCAATCAGTCCATTCACGGCATCCTGGTCGATTACTTCACCATTACCGTTGGGAACAGGTTTGAGAGGCCAACGCATACAACCATATCCCAAGAGTGAAACACGGTCACCGGTAGTCGGAGACGTGCGGTAAGTCATTTTATCGGTAGGCACCTCTCCTTCTCCTGTTGCGCTGCTTGAAGAGGAAGTACCTTTTGAAGAGCATCCGTATAATAGCCCTGTCGACGTGGCTGCACTAATACCTACAATCTTAATGAAATCTCTTCTATTTATATCTTTCTTATTTTTATCTTCCATAATCTTATACTGATTTAGATCAAATAATTCTATGCATCTGATGTCCTGTCACATAAATAGCGCTGAAAGGACGGGACGGACAAAGGTTCTCACACGCCCCACAACCGATACATTTTTCTACATTTACTACCGGAATCTTTGGAGAATCTGTTTTTTCAGGATCGGAAGCTACCATCTGTATGGCACCTGTCGGACAATGGCGGGCACAGTTGCCACATTCCATTCCATCTGTCAAAGGTACACAGTTCTCTTTAATCCATACGGCATGCCCGATCTGAATAGCTGATTTCTCGGCAAGACTGGTGAGATGAATAGCACCGGCAGGACAAACTTCCGAACATTTAGTACATTCGGGACGGCAATACCCACGTTCGTATGACATTTCCGGTTGCATCAATGTCAATAGGTTGTCCGATGGGCGCAATACCTGGTTGGGACAAACAGAGACACATAATTGGCAGGCTGTGCAATGTTGAGTGAAATTGCGTGCGCTTAAAGCACCGGGAGGATAGATAGGATTTTCTCTTTGGGGAATCTTTTTATCTTCGATAGTAGCCAATCCTCCGTCTACTTTTTTCTCTTGTGCTTTCAGTACAGAAGTTGTTGCAAAAATGGCCGATGCTGAAAGGAAGCTACGACGGGCATTGTCTATCTGTTCAGTAGTGACAGACTTTGCTTTCGTATCTTCGCTCGTAGCTGTTTCGTTCTTAGGTTTCCGTCTTGTGTATGTAATGGCTCCATGCTTACACTTTCCGATGCAATCCATACAAGTCACACAACGGCTATAATCTATTTCATGAGCTTTCGGATTAATACACGATGCTTTGCAATTGCGGGCACACAAACCGCAACTATTGCATTTGGAAGTATCAATTACCGGTTTGAATATCGCATATTTGGATATAAACCCTAATACAGTACCTACGGGGCAGATCGTATTACAATAGGTTCGTCCGTTGCGCCACGCCAGAATGAAAAGAACAACAAGGGTAACAATGGCAATCAGCATCGTCGAAAGACTCTTTATCCATACATCTACCTCATAAAAAGCATAACTATCCACTCGTTCGGCGAAGTACGCCAACAGGTTGTTTCCCCATTGCCAGACCGGTGCAAAAAGACTGGAAGCTATCCGGCCATAAGCACTATACGGTGCCAGCAAGATAGCCAAAGAGTTCAATCCTGCAACCATCATAATAATGAATACTCCTAAAACGCCATACCGCAACCATTTCATTGCTGGTGAATAACGGAACCGGTTTTTCTTTTGTTTGCCGGATACCCACGAAACAATGTCCTGAAACACTCCCAACGGACAAATAACAGAGCAGTAGATACGTCCGAACAGGAATGTAAGTACAACTAAAAACAATACGACACCTATGTTCAAGGCTAATAAAGCCGGCAGAAATTGAATTTTCGCCAACCATCCGAACCATGTGTGCAATGTACCCGTGAAGTCGAGAAAGAGCAGGGTAATAAGTGTAAAGCACACAATGGCGGTTGTAAGTCTGATAGTACGTAGCATAAACTAATTAATTTTCAATTTATAGTAGTTATATCTAAATGTCTAAAACTGTCAGGATTGAACCATCTATATTTCAACTTTGCAAAGTTAATCAGGGAAATTTGTTTTTCAACTATACAAATTACAGAATGTTTTACCAATTTCACTGATAACAGACGGGAAAACCTTTAGCCGATTGGGTAAAACACTATTTTTCTAATGCCACGACCTCTCCAATCTCCGGAATCAATACATTCAGAGAATCTTTATTCTTCATCTCTTCTGCATTTTTGAGAGGTTCATCCCAACGATGTTTGGCCAACGCATATTTAGAATGATGTACGGTCAGAACTCTTTTCGCTTTTAAATCTCTGGCCGTCTGTGCCATATATTGGGGCATCAGATGAATTAAGCTCCACTCTTCGTTGTATTGCCCGTTTTCAAGAATTGCGAGGTCGATGCCGGGGAACCGGTTGCCTATTTCTGCATAATGCGTATCATATCCTCCGTCTCCGCCAATGTATATCTTTTGTGAAGGAGCTTCTAGCAGGAAAGAAGCCCAAAGTGACTGGTTGGCAGTAAGTCTGCGACCGGAGAAATGACGGGCAGGCAAACAATGTATCATAAAGCCCGGAGCGAGGTTTGCGTCTTCATTCCAGTCAAGTTCTATCAGACGCTCTTTATCAAATCCCCAATATTCGAAATGTTCGCCAACACCCAACGGACAAATCACTGCTCCAATCCGGTCTTTTAATTTTTTGACTGTGTTGTAATCCAAATGATCCCAATGATCGTGACTAATCACGAGATAATCAATGTCCGGCATATCATCCGGTGTATAAAGTTCCGTACCTTTGAATGGCTTGTTGACAAAAGATACGGGAGAAGCCATACAAAATACCGGGTCAACCAATATTCGCTTTCCTCCCGTTTGAATCAGGTAAGATGAATGTCCGAACCATACCAATATTTCTTCATTACGGCCAATCTTGCGTAAATCTGTTTTTATTGCTTTGACAGCCTGTTCGGGGCGCAAACCGTCTATCTTTCTGAAAATGAACTCCCAGATTCCGCTAAAACGTCCCCTGTCGGAAGTCATCAATAGAGTTTCATGCTGATTTTTAAATTCTCCGTTTCTGTAATTAGGAGATTTCATGACTCTTTCCAGCCGTTCCCCACGGGGAGTTCTGCCGAAACTGGCTTGATTGATAAAAACAATGACTGACACCGCCAGCAATGCTATTACAGCTAATATACATCCTACAATCATACGTGCTTTGAATTTCTTGAATATGATACGCATATAATTCATAACTAAATTATTTCACGCAGCAAATATACAGGTATTCAGAGAGCTTGTTAGTATATATATTACAGATTGTTATACCATAATTACTGAAAGCAGTTGCCTGTTGGGTGTCAGTCTATTGTGTGAACAAACCCTTTTCTTGTTCAGTTATTTAGAAATAAATTTTGTAGCTGATGTTCGGAATCAGACCCGCTCCGTCTTTTTCTTCTACTACACTCGTTCTTTCATTGTATTGATAGAAATGCATTCCGGTGCGCATACCCACATTCAGTATTTTCAGAGAAAACTCGTGGGATACTCTTTTCTTATTGATCCGGAAGCTGATCGAAACATCACCGTTTATAGATGGATTGAATCGTTTAGTATATGCTTTGCTCTCGTCAAAAACGATGTCTTTTTCTTCCTGACTTTTTTCTTCATCCACAGGTGTATAGCGTCCTCCTCCCTGAAAGAACAGACGGCCGTTTACACTTAATACATTCTGTTTGAGTCTGCCAACCATCCATTCTTTTCCGGCGAGCAGGTTCACTAAAAAACTTTTATCCAGTCTCGTATTTCGCCAGATACGGTCTCCTCCCCTATATTTCGATTTGAATAATGAAGCTGTAATCATATAGTAGAAGCCGTTTTTCATGTATTGTTCCAGTGTTATATCTATTCCATAGTTTTTGGCTATTCCGGTGTTTGTCAATATGCGGTCTAAATAGAATTCTTCATAATTGATAATCGAAAAGGAGGAGTTTTCCTCAACCGGTATGTGGAACAAGTATTGATAATAGGGTTCTATTTTCAGATGTAGGCTCTGATTGATATTCCAGTCATAAGTGAATCCGAAATGATGTGCCTTTGAGAAGTCCAGGTACCGGTTTGATTCCTTTTTACCATTGATTATCTGTTCAACAAAGTAATAGTCGAGCCTTTCCCGGCGGCTATGCAAGCCGTAAGCTGCTGCTAAAGAATGTGCAGGATTTATTTTCCATTTAAGGGCAACTCTCGGTTCTATCGACCAGTTCTTGTTTAAAGTAAAATATTGTCCGGTAACCCCTAAACTGGTTGTCAGATTGTTGCTCAAGTTTATTACAGAACTACTATATGCCGAGAGGACTGTACTTTCTCCACTGCCTTTCGATATTTGTTCCATAGGTTTGTTTAATCCCAAATAAGGGCTGACTTTGTAATCAAGATCATATTTAAGTTCCGTAATGGTAATCCCTGTTCTGTTGGTATGCCTCGGACTGAATTTCTTATTCAGATATGAATTGAATACTAAATTCCATCTGCTATTCTGAATATCTGCTACATTAATAATAGCGTCGTCGGTATGTAAGTCCGCCAATGAACGGTCTTTGGAATAGGTAGCGGATAGAGAAGAACGGATATAAGTATTTTCATCCAGTACATATTTGTGCGCTAAGCCACCTGCCAGTTTTTCCAGTTTATTATATCCCGACGACCGGTCTCCCATCGTTTCCCATTCGGAACGTTCCAAAACATCTGCTTTATTTCTGTCTATCAATCCTAATCCCCAGATCGAAAAGGTTCCAGCTTTACGTGTGGGAAAATTTAGTTTGAAGGCTAAATCCTGATATTTCAGGTTGATGTCATTACCCGATGCCAGTGAAGTAGTAGAAAAGCGATAATTCACCAGATAGGAACTTCCCCGTTTTTTATTGATAGGACCTTCCGAAGCTAAATCTATGCCCATGAGTCCGACCTGAAAGGCGTGTTCGTACTTCTGATTGTTACCATTGCGCAAATGCATATCGAAAACACCTGATAGGGCATTACTGTATTCCGCCGGGAAAGCTCCGTTGTAGAAATCGGAGTTGCCGATGACTTGCGTACTCAAAGCGGACAGGAATCCTCCTCCCAAGCCTGATAAATCAGCAAAGTGAGTAGGATTAGGTATTTCAATTCCCTCCAGTCTCCATTGTGTAAATTGCGGGGCATTTCCCCGGATGGCAACCGCATTAGTACCGACATCTCCTGCTACACCTGCAAATGCAGAACTTAACCGTGCAGGATCGTCAAAACCATTGGCAAATCGGGACGCTTCTTCAATACTAATCATACGTCCTCCTGTGATAGCCATTGGGTTGACAGTCCGGTCTTTTTTTATTTCCGGCTTGACAAGTACTTCAGCCAAATCTTGTACATTCTCATCCATAGGAATCTCTACAAATACTTCTTTGGATGAAGTGACAGATACTTCGCTGATGATACTTGGGCGATACCCCATAAAAGATGCCTGAATATTATAACGACCCACCGGGACATTATTAATCCGGAAATTTCCCCGTCCGTCAGTCGAACCTCCCCGTGAGGGATCTTCTGCTATACAGACGGAGGCATATTCTATGGGCGTATTGGTTTTGGAGTCAACAACGATTCCTCTTATGGTTTGAGTCAGTTTTTGTGTATCATTGTTGGCGGGCTTTTGCTTGTTATCCTGCGAAGAAATAATAATATGATATCCTTTTATCTTATATACATATCCGGTTTCCTTCAATAGTTGAGCCATAGCTTTGTCAATGGTTACATTTTTGAATGATAAAGAGTGCTTCTTTTCGATATTCAGGTTCGATTGTTCATAAGCGATGCTATATCCGGTTTGTGTTTCAATTTGTGCAAAAGCCTCTTTTAATGAGATATTTTTATTTTGTATGGTAATCTTTTTATCTTTATTCTGTGCAATAGTTGTAAGAGATAGAAAAGTAAAAAATAAAAAAATGGCGAGCTTACCTGCCCGTTTATTTGTATTTATTCGATTCATTATTCTATATTTGTATGTTGATACTTCATTTTACGTCACTTGTTGAATGAGGGTAGACATTTCAGAACTGGGAAGAGGGTCTCAAGCTGCTTCCCGGTTCTTTTTATTCATAGGCTGTTTCTTTTTATTGTCGGGTTAATACTATTTTCTTTTCATATTGCTGATAATCAAAGCCGATGATATCTTTCAATATATTCAGTATTTCATTCAGACCTTCATCTTTCAGAAACTTAACCGTATATCGTTTGGATGCGGGGATAATTGCTGTATTATCAATAGTGGTGTTATAGTGCCTTTCCAAGGTTCGGAATATTTCTCCGGCGCTGGCATTGGTAAATACTAGTTTTCCCGCCATCCAACAATTTGTATCATTCGTATCTATCACTGATATGTGAATATCTGATGATTTTTTGTCGTATGTAAGCTGCTCATCGGGCTTTAGTATATGGGGAGGTTGAGACCGGACACTCACTTCCACCTTACCGCTAGTCAATGTAGTCGTTATTTTCTCATCATTAGGATAGGCTTTCACATTGAACCTGGTTCCAAGAACTTTCACAGAGAGTTGGGAGGTTTCTACAATAAAAGGACTTACAGTATCTTTTTTGACAGAGAAATAAGCTTCACCGTCAAGCATGACCAAGCGTTTATCTTTGGCAAAAGTTTCCGGGTATAAAATGCTACTTCCCGCGTTCAACCATACTTCCGAACTATCCGGCAAGATTAAGCGCTTCTGTTCTCCGTAGGCAACGGATATTTCTATCATTTCGTTGTGAGGAGAAAGATAGTAGAACATCCCTCCCGCAAATAGAAATAAAGGAACAATAACGGCGGCGACACGGGCAAACTTCTGGTAAGAAGCTATGTTGGTCAGATGCTCCTTATTATATCCTGTTCTTAAATTCACCCGTTCCAATGAAGCATAAGTGCTTGAATCGGCTTCTATGTCCAATTCATTCCAATAATCCAATGAGGCTTTAGCTTTCGCCTGCTGATTTTCATCTTTGATGATCCATTTCTGCACTTTCTCTTCCGTTTCAGATGGAAAGCGGGCGGAGAGGAACATTTTGATGATTTTACTGATATTACTTTTCTTCATTTTTGCTGCACTTTACTATATATACAGTTTGGTGGCAAAAAGCTCAATAAGAAAATGAATATTTTTTTGAAAAAAGCAGGATGAAGACGAAAATGATCCTATAACAATGATACCAAAAAACATGAAATAACCTTCCGTATTTCTTTCAAAGCAAGGCTTAACTGGCTTTCAACATTTCTTTTGGTAGTATTCAGGCGTTCGGCAATTTCGGCATTGGATAATCCTTCGTTACGACTCAATGTATAAATCATTCTCCGTTGTTCGGGCATTCCTCCGACAAGTTCGTCAATCAGCATTTCCAATTCCTTGGCAATAAGGTCTTCTTCGGAAGTAGAGCTATATCCTGTTTCTTGATTATTGTTCAGATAGGCATCACACACATATTTATGTTTCAGAAAGTTGATTGCTGCATTTCTTGCAATGGCGTGCAAATAAGAATTGAATGATCTGGACGTATCAATCGAATGACGGTTGATCCAAAGATTGACAAATAAATCCTCTGTCAGCTCTTCCGCATCAGGTTCTGATTTTATATATCCGTCAATGAATGTTTTGGTTTTGTTGTAGTATGCTATAAAAATAGTCTCAAAGGCCTTGTGATTCCCATCCTGAAAGGCCTCCAGCGTTTTTATATCAATGTTGTTATTCATACTATCTCCCAATTTTCATTTCATTAGGACAAAAGAAGCAATAATTTATTTTAGATAGATGGTCTTTTTTGAAATATTAATGATATTAGAAAGATTTATTCTATTTTCAAGATTCTCTTCATCTCCGGACGAAAGCTATCACCCCAGATTTCCAGTTGCTCAATCAGAGGAATCAGCGTCTTTCCCAATTCGGTGATAGCATATTCCGAATGGGGAGGAAGCTCCATGAATATCTTTTTGCTGATAATGCCGTGCATCTCCAATTCTTTCAGTTGTTGATTGATGACCCGGGGACTTGCCTCGGTAAATAAACGATGCAGCTCGCTGGGACGTTTCGGACCAGTGCATAATTCCTGAATGATGCAACTTTTCCATTTTCCCCCGATCACTTCCATCGTAATCTTTATCCCACAATCAATATCAAAAGGAATTTTCTTCTTATACATAGTTTTCTGCTTTTCTGCAAAAATAAGGATATCACTACAAAAACAAAAATAATAATCCCCAAATGTAGTATAGGGCTAAATTTATCAGTATATGAATAATTCGTCCCTACTTGCCGATGTTTCAGGTATTCCCTACTTTTGCTTCAAAAAGATGAGAAAGTATTTATTATCACTTGCATTAGTCGTTGGAGTCGTTTCAATGAATGCACAAGAAAAAGTAACAAACAATGTAAATATGGAAAATAAAAAATCAACTCTTCGTTTTATCTATCCTCAATGGCAAGGAGGAATTGTAGATCATTGGATGCCTGATATTCGGCGGAAGATTCATCCAGAGGCTACTATCTGGGAGCACAGTTATTGAACTATTTAGCCCCACAGACCGGTCAGAATACGGTCGAAGTTCCGGTTTCACTGGATATAAATGACAGAGCGACGGAAAAAGGTATCAGTGCACGCAGTGTCATACTGAAACAAACTAAAGCTGCGCTTGATCTGCTTAAAGAGAATCATCCGGATCGGATTGTCACTTTAGGAGGAGAATGTTCCGTTAGTGTTGTTCCGTTTACTTATTTAATCAATAGATACCCGGATGATGTAGCTATCGTCTGGATAGACGCACATCCCGACATCAATCTGCCTTATGATGAATATAAGGGTTATCATGCAATGGCACTAACAGCTTGTTTGGGAATGGGAGATGAAGAAATAATGGAATTACTTCCGGGAAAAACGGATGCTTCCAAAGCCCTGATTGTCGGACTCCGCTCATGGGATGAGGGTATGCAGGAACGACAAAGAAAGCTGGGAATTAAAGGATTATCTCCACAGGAAGTTGCCAATGATCGTACAAAGATTATGGAATGGCTGAAAAGTACCGGGGTTTCGAAGGTGGTTATACATTTCGATATGGATGTATTGGACCCGGCAGAGATAATCGCTGCCGTAGGCGTTGAGCCTAACGGCATGAAGATTGAAGAAGTAGTTCGTATCATTAATGATATATCCTCCGAATATGATCTGGTAGGACTTACAGTTGCCGAACCTATGCCACGAGTGGCAATCAAACTTAGAAATATGCTCAATCAGTTACCTCTATTGAAAGATTAAATCCCCTTTGACGAGGACGGTAAAGAATACCGAATACATTCAGTAGATACCCCAATAAACACAATAATGGGGCAATACGTATGCGTGTTCCACTAAATATATCGGGATTATAGGCGGCAAGGGTACTCCCCTCGCCGCTCATTAATATATATCCTATGATAATCAATATAGAGCCGATAATTAAGATGACGTAATTTCTTTTGCCCAATACTGTTTTTATTTCTTCTTCTCTTATTCTTTTCGATTTCATATTCTTTGAGTTTAGTTGTGATAATTCATTAGTTGAGTAAAGCGCATATATTTCTTTTCAAATTGCTGATTACTCTGTTCATATCTCTCTTTATCCATACTCTTCAGTAATTCATTACACTGATTCCATTGCCAGAACCTATACAAACAATCCTGTTGAACCATCCCTATCCGGTTATCTCCCAATGAGAAAGCCCAGTCGATATAATTTTCCGATTCTGCTATCAGATGATTCAATAGATCGGTCGCTTTCTGCGTTTCTCCTATGGAAGCATAAGCGGTGGCTATATCATACGAACCACTCTCGTATACTTCAGGAACATTATATGCCGGAATAGCTTGCCCAGCATATTCCAATACTTTTCTGGCACGGATGTCGTCTCCTTGTTTCACCAATTCTTTAGCCAGTTGCGCAAAGAGCCTTCGATGAGAATAACAGATGCGCAGGGTTGTTTCGTCCAGATAAAGTCCGGGAGTATCCAATCCACCGTATTTATATCTGTTCATCACATTCTCGTAGAGCTTCTCCGTATCTATGGCATATCCATTGCCTTCTTCCACGTCTCCCCATTCTTTATAGTTGAAAGGAGTAAACCGGAATGCTAACCCTTCCTGAACAAAGTAGTCATCAAATTTCAGTTTACTGGAGTTGCCTACCGAGATAGCCATGTACAGGGGACGTTCCCAGTTACAGTTAGCCAGGATCTCGAGCATGAGTAAGTCCACTTTAGTCAACAGACGTATATTTTTTAGAGAAATAGACAGTTTATCCGGTATTGCATCTCTTAGTTCTTCCCCTTTTAAATGACGAATGGCTTCAGGCAACATCATTCCAGAACGGAGTACTGCATCCTTATCAATATAAATATTTATAGTATCGGTAGGTATCACATGGAATTCCTGTTTCTCTGCGAACACCCAATATTTCAGGATATTCTTTATTTCATACGGATCATTTCCAAAACTATCACGGGCTTCTTCGGGATGTTTCTGATACAATGCTTCTATCTGTTTCTTCAATTCCGGACGAACAGCCACATATTCGTTCTTCCCTTCCTGGTATTGATTTTGATCCCAACTGATCGGCAGTCCGGGAGCATCGTACAGAGGACATTGTTGCTGATAAATGTACCAGTCGGTCTGCGCATAACTTAAATTGCAGATACGTACATCTCTGCGTACTTCTTCCGTATCCTGATTATACCACAAGGGGAACGTATCATTATCCCCCTCACAGAATATGATCGGATTTCCTTTGTCGGGAAGTGTCATCAGATAATTAGCACCAAAGTCACGACAGGTATACCGGTTGCTTCGATCGTGGTCATCCCAAGTCTGGCTTGCCATTTGTATGGGGACAAACAGGCAAAGCAGCATAAGTAAGCCGACTGGGAGGATTTTTGCCTGTTTCCTGCGAAGCATGTCACAGCATCCGGCGGCTCCCATTCCAATCCAGATAGCGAACGCATAAAACGAACCTGCATACGCATAATCCCGTTCACGGGGTTGTCCGGGAGTCTGATTCAGATAGAGCACAATAGCCAATCCCGTCATAAAGAAAAGGAAAAATAAGACACTGAATTGCTGCTTGCCTTTTTTTCCACGTGTCCATTGCCAATAGATACCGAGTAATCCTAATAATAATGGTAAGCCATAGAACACATTGTGACCTTTGTTCTCACGCAAAGATTCCGGCAAAAGTTTTTGATCCCCCAGTCGCAGATTATCAAGCCAGGAAATTCCTGTAATCCAGTTACCATGTTCCGGTTCACCGCTTCCTTGAATATCATTCTGTCGTCCGACAAAATTCCATAAGAAATAGCGCCAGTACATGTAATTGAGTTGGTATGTGATAAAATAAGTCAGGTTCTCTTTTTGTGTAGGAGCCTCATTCGCACCTCCACCGGACCATCCTTTGTAAGAAGCGGCCGAACGATCATTCCACATTCGCGGAAATAACATATTTTGAGTGTAGCACACGTCTTCCTTATAGCGAATAATTTTATACTTGCCTTCTTTCTTATCCGGCCGATAGATGGCACTACCTTTTTCTGTCTTTACCTTGTAATAGTCTCCTTCGGGCACATACTCCGGTTCGGACGCATAGGTTCTCCCATAAAGTAAAGGAGCACTTTCATACTGTTCGCGATTCAGGTAGCTTTTGAGTGTGAAAATAGTATCCGGTGCATTCTCGTTGAGCGGCGTATTAGCATTGGCACGAATGAGTATGACCGCATAGGTGGTATATCCTATGGTGAGCATGAGTAAACACCACAAACCGGTATTCACGATGCGTTTTCTGAACCGATAAATGGCTCCTATCAGTAAAAACAGGACCAAACCCAGAAAGACGATCAATCCTGACTGGAAGGGTAATCCCATCACATTGACAAAGAATAATTCGAACCATCCTCCTACATCAGCCATTCCGGGTATATAAACAAAAAGAATCAATACAATAAGAATACCGGATAATGCAATGGCCCCGATAACTCCCTTGAGTGATAGAGTCTGATATTTTTGGTAATAGAACACTAATACAATGGCAGGAATACAAAGCAGATTAAGCAAATGCACTCCGATTGAAAGCCCTATAATATAGGCTATCAGGATAATCCAGCGGTCACCGGACACAGAATCTGCTTCATCCTGCCAGCGAAGAATCATCCAAAATACCAAGGCTGTGAGGAAAGAAGAGAAGGCATATACCTCCCCCTCTACCGCACTAAACCAGAATGTATCACTGAAAGTATAAGCTAAAGCTCCCACAAAACCTGCTCCCAGAATGATAATAACATCCATAACAGATAATTTCCGTTCATCGCCCACAAGCAAGGCTCTCACTAATCGGGTAATACTCCAGAAAAGAAACAAGATACAACCGGCACTCAATAGTGCATTTAAAAAGTTGACCATTCCCGACACTTGCGAAGCATCGGAAGCAAACTGGGTAAACAGGTTGCCGACAAGCATATAGAAAGGTGCTCCCGGCGGATGCCCTACCTGTAATTTTTCAGCACAAGAAATAAATTCGGGACAATCCCAGAAACTTGCGGTTGGTTCGATGGTCATCCCATACACAAATGCTGCTATCAGAAAGACCAGCCACCCACCGAAATCATTCCATCTTTTAAATAATAAGTTGCTCATTGTTCTGTACTTTTTTATTTGCAAAGTTACAGGACATACTGCTAAAACAGGCATTTTTTACCGGACGGATACGGACGGTCGTCAATGATAATATGTTGATAATCAATAATAATAAAAGTGAAGAGATAGACAAAAACAGACAGAGGATAAATTAGGTACAAATTAATAATGGCATAGTAAAGTAAATGGCATAAAAATGACAATGTATCAAATATGAAAAAACTATTGGGATATTAGGAAAAACAAGTGCCACTCTTGTTTTTTGCTATTTAATTTCGTATCTTTAATGACTTTCATTCTTCTAAAGACAGATAATCATATTACAGAATGACAAATATCACCTTATAAAGTGACATTTGTCACCCTATAGGATGCCCATCGTCCCGTTATAACGGGACAACTACCCGACTGCATAAAAGATTACTAATTTCTGTACTAAAAATCATTAATCTCTGCAACGAAAATCCTTAAATGTAGTAAGGAGATAATGAATCATTACCAGATAATAATTAATTTCTTGCACAAAATGAAAGATCCCCCAATGATTTCACAATATCTTCCAGTGACTCTTTAGAATTTGCCAGCATCAGTTTCTCCGTTTTTATTCTGGAGATTCTCCGGGTCAGCGTCTCTGTAGTCAGTTTCATTAAATCAGCAAAGCAAGCAGGTTGGACTCCCTCCCGCAGAAAAGCACATACCCTTAAATCCTCTTCTGTGAGCTTCGGACCTATTTCTTTCAATTTAGATACAAGTCCATAGACGTTTTCCTGAAGTCGCAGTAACTCTGTCCAGTCTTTCTCGGAGAAAGAAGGGATTTTAGAAGACAAAACATTCCGTTCTTTAAACTGTCGTACTTTTGAGACAACGGGGGAACTTTCATAGATATGTAGTTGAAGAGACTGATACTTCTCTTCGAGATGGTTACATTGCAAAATCAGCTTATCCGATTCAACATCTTTTTTCAGTATTTCTTCTTTGAAAAGATCCAATTGGGAAAGTGCGTGCCGATTTTTCTTCCAGAGTAGCCCAAGTAACAAAGACATCACACCAAACATTCCTAAAGCAGAAGAAAGAATTACTGAAGAATCGCTTTTACCGTCATTCAACATCAACTGACTGGCGTATGCCTTTCTCTCCATTTCCAGTGCTTCATCAAAGTTACCGTATTTCTGATAATAAAGACTACATCGTTTGCATATTTTTGCCAGATGATCGTATTCCTCTGTTTCTTTGGCAAGTTTGATTGCCTCCTTAAAGTGGATTTCTGCATCCTCTTTCTGTTCCAAGTCACTTTCTACACAAGCGAGATAATAATATACTTTAGATTTTTGATATTCATCACCGTGTTTCTCATAATAAGATGCCGCCTGCCTAATCTGCTTATCAGAGGAATGAGGAATGTTTTTATCCTCGTTGAGCTGGGTACACAATAAATTATATTCTGCCAGTTGAGCTTCATTCATTTGACTTGTCTGAATAGTCTCAAGAATAATAGATGCCGTATCCGGGTCCTGTGCCATGAGTTGTGCGGCTTTGTCTAACCCTTGCTTCACACTCGTTCCTTCCGGATGACATGCAGCCAATGAAAGGAGCATCATATACAATAAAATTCGAAGGTTATTCATAACTCTATTTTTGTCTTTACAAAGGATTGATTGGATTTGCAAATATAAAAAATAATCGGTATTTATCCTTCCCTAAGTCATACAAAAAGTATAGTGACGCTATCCTCTCCTTATAGCTACGCTATCCGGGTGTGATAGTGACACTATTTGGCAAGGATAGCGTCACTATGTTTTTTTGACAAATATCAAGCCGTTGTGCACTGTTAATTAAGAAGATAAGCCGTATCTTTGTAGCAAACAAAAAAATTATATATCATGATTAAAAACATTGTATTTGATTTTGGAGGGGTGATTGTAGATATTGATCGTGACAAAGCGGTTCAGGCATTTATCAAACTGGGAC
>ERZ791929.762-NODE-762-length-16945-cov-20.269568_pt1 | contig 16945 bp, 20 predicted proteins | sample MGYA00510129_ERZ791929 | MGnify/ENA primary metagenome ERZ791929 (study PRJEB30046, sample SAMN00792049) | human gut metagenome | study: EMG produced TPA metagenomics assembly of the A metagenome-wide association study of gut microbiota in type 2...
AAAGTTAGTGCGCACTAAACGCCTATACCTATAATTTAATTCCGCCAACAGGTATGGACTATAAGATAATGCTGACAAACAAGTATTTAAGAGAAATCAATGCAAAAATTCTATCTTTGCAAAAAAAATGAACGATGGCAATGACAAAAGCGATATTGGAAAAATGGATGGTGGCGCAGAAGCGTCACCGCCTTTCGGACAAGCAGGTACAGATGGCCCGTGAACTGGGTCTGAACCCCGACAAGCTCGGCAAGATAGACAACCACAAGCAGGAGGCATGGAAAGCCCCGCTTCCGCAGTTCATTGAAAGTATCTATTTCAAACGATTCAAGCGTGAAAACCCGGAAACGGTCAAGCCCTTAAAGCAGATTATGGCTGAAATGGAGGTCAAGAAGAAGCAACAGAAAGCGAAGAAGGAGGAACGGAGGAAACAGCGTGCCCTCTCTTCCGGTTCTGAGGAATAGGTAATGTATATATGAAAAGAAGCGAAGTGTGAAGGCCGACCGGCTTTCACACTTCGCTTTTCCATTCCAATACAGACAGCCGCTATTTCATCCTTTCATAAAGATTGATGACCGACTTTCCGCTTTCCAACGCCTTGTTCACCGTGTAGAATGTTCCCCCTTTCGGTACAAGATCCCAATAGGCTATGACTGTATCCGCTTTACGCACCATGTATTCATCCCTGCGAAGGTAGCAGCCCTTGTGGTAATTCTCGGAAACCATGACCACCCGGTCCATCCTTTCCAACAGACGGGCATACAACAGCTGGTCTTCCGCTTCAAACCACAAGGGCTGTTTCCGAAAAGGTACTGCCGCTATGAGCTTGATATCTTCGTATCTCTCCCTGACCTGCAAGACCGCCTCCGCAGCAGTCATATCAAATCCGCTGGCCATCCCGGTGTAGTATTCCTTGTATCCCTGCCCGTACAGTTCTGTTACCACTCCGGTCACAGCTTCCCTGATTTGTGCAAGTATCCGGGAATCGTTTCCGGACCCTTGCAGAATACGTTCCTTACGGTGTCCCGTGAAAGCCACTGTCTGATTGTTTCTTGTTTCCATGTTATCTTCTGTTTTTTGTTTTTACATATATCCATTCAAACCGAACGGTATTTTATTTCCTGAAGGCTTTTCCGCCCCGGTCCGGAATCCCGCAAGGCTTGCCGTGAAAAAATACCGCAAGCGCAGCGAGGATGATTATTTCACGGCAACCAGCCCGCAGGGCCGCCTTGCCGGGTTTCCCGGGACACGGGGCTACCTTTGCCGGAAGAAATGAAATGCCGCTTTCTCCTTATCCCTGTTTTTACTGTTTCATATTGCCGGGAAAACCCTTTTTGAATGCTTGAAAACCCCTTGCCGATGTAACGTGACGTCATAAGGTGTCACAAGTCGTACAGTTTGTAAATCAATGGATTAAGCACTATATATTCGCAGTCGAAATCATTTTTGTCTCACCAATTAAAAGTTTCGACACATGAAAAAAAGATTCTTTTTGGCAGCCATGACGCTGCTGGTTTCAATGGGGGCTTTCGCCCAAGGCAACGGTATCGCCGGTATCTCGGAAGCGACCAACATGGTCACTTCGTATTTCGATCCCGGAACCAAGTTGATTTACGCCATCGGCGCCGTTATCGGCCTTATCGGGGGCGTGAAGGTATATTCCAAGTTCTCGTCGGGTGACCCGGACACTTCAAAGACCGCCGCCAGCTGGTTCGGTGCGTGTATCTTCCTGATTGTGGCTGCCACCATCTTACGTTCATTCTTCCTGTAATATGGCGAAGTATCCTGTCAACAAGGGAATCGGTCGCAGCCCGGAGTTCAAGGGACTCAAGAGCCAGTACCTGTTCATCTTTGCCGGAGGGTTGCTCGCCCTGTTCGTGGTGTTCGTCATCATGTACATGGCAGGCATAGGCCAGTGGGTCTGCATCGGTTTCGGGGTCATCTCCGCATTGGTGCTGGTCTGGGCGACCTTCAGCATGAACACGAAATACGGCGAATGGGGGCTTATGAAACTCCATGCGCTGCGCAGCCATCCCCGCTACATCATCAGCCGGAGAAAGTTCCTCCGGTTGTTTTCTTCAACTATTAAAAACAGAAAGGCATGAAAAACGTAATGAAAACAGCCACGCTGGAAAGCAAGTTTCCGTTATTGGCCGTGGAGAACGGCTGCATCATCAGCAAGGATGCGGACATCACCGTGGCATACCGGGTGGAACTGCCGGAACTCTTCACGCTGACACGGGCCGAGTACGAGTCCATGCACTCCACCTGGGCGAAGGCGGTCAAGGTATTGCCGAACTACAGCATCGTGCATAAGCAGGACTTCTTCATCGAAGAGGGTTACAGGCCGGACATCTGCAAGGAAGACCTGAGTTTTCTGAGCCGCAGTTTCGAGCGGCATTTCAACGAACGGCCGTACTTGCAGCACACCTGTTACCTTTTCCTGACGAAGACCACGAAAGAGCACAGCCGGACAACCAGCAGTTTCAACGCGCTTACACGGGGATTCATCATTCCCAAAGAGATGCAGGACAAGGAAACCGTTACCCGTTTTATGGAAAGTTGCGGGCAGTTCGAGCGCATCGTGAACGACAGCGGTCTGATCCGTATCATCCGCCTGACGGATGAGGAAATTATCGGAACCAAGAATTCAGCCGGCATCATAGAGAAATATTTTTCCATGTCCCAGGAAGACACCACCTGCTTGCAGGATCTGTCTCTCGGTGCAGGGGAAATGAAGGTCGGGGACAATTACCTTTGCCTTCATACGCTTTCCGATCCGGAAGACCTGCCGTCAAACGTATCCACCGACTGCCGGTATGAACGGCTTTCGACAGACCGGAGCGACTGCCGCCTGTCCTTTGCCGCACCGATAGGCATCCTGCTCACGTGCAACCATATCGTGAACCAGTACCTCTTCATCGACGATTCGGCGGAGATTCTCAGGAAGTTCGAGCAGACCGCCCGGAACATGCACTCGCTTTCCCGTTACAGCCGTTCCAACCAGATCAACCGCGAATGGATTGAGGAGTATCTGAACGAGGCGCACAGCAAGGGGCTGGTTTCCATCCGTGCGCACTGCAATGTCATGGCATGGAGCGATGACCGGGAAAAGCTCAAGCGCATCAAGAACGATGTGGGCAGCCAACTGGCGTTGATGGAAGCCAAACCGCGCCACAACACGGTGGATGTGCCGACCCTGTTCTGGGCGGCGATACCCGGCAATGCCGGAGATTTCCCGTCCGAGGAGAGTTTCCACACCTTTATCGAGCAGGCCCTGTGCCTGTTCATCGGGGAAACCTCCTACAAGGACTCGCTCTCTCCGTTTGGCATCCGCATGGTGGACCGCCTGACCGGAAAACCCGTCCATCTGGATATTTCCGACCTGCCGATGAAGAACGGCACAATCACCAACCGGAACAAATTCATCCTCGGCCCTTCGGGCAGCGGGAAATCTTTTTTCACCAACCACATGGTACGCCAGTATTACGAGCAGGGTGCGCATGTGCTGTTAGTGGATACCGGAAACTCCTATCAGGGACTGTGCAGCCTTATCCATGCGCGTACACACGGCGAGGACGGGATTTATTTCACTTATGAAGAAAAAGCCCCGATAGCTTTCAATCCTTTTTACGTGGAAGACGGGATTTTCGATATCGAGAAGAAAGAATCCGTCAAGACGCTTATCCTTACCCTGTGGAAGCGTGACGACGAGCCGCCGACACGTGCCGAGGAAGTGGCGCTATCCAATGCGGTCAATCTCTTTCTGGAGAAAATCCGCAGGGACAGCAGCATAAAACCCTCCTTCAATACCTTCTATGAATTTATCCGTGACGAGTATCAGGATATCCTGAAAGAGAAGCGAACCCGTGAGAAGGATTTTGATGTATGGGGATTCCTGAATGTGCTGGAACCCTATTACCGTGGCGGTGAATATGACTTCCTGCTCAACTCCGACAAGCAGTTGGACTTGCTGAACAGACGCTTCATCGTTTTTGAGCTGGACAACATTCGCGATAACAAAGTGCTGCTTCCGATTGTCACCATCATCATCATGGAGACTTTTATCACCAAGATGCGCAAGTTGAAAGGTATCCGGAAAATAATCCTTATCGAAGAGTGCTGGCTGTGACATGTAAGTTTTGTATATGATTGTTTGACGTTCAATTCCACGAGTTGGAAATAGAATGATTAAACCTGTTGTTCCGTCAACAGTAGCCTATGGGAACGTGCGACATTAAGTAATGAACTCGTGCGTCAACAGAACCAACAACGTAGCCCTTCCTAAAGGAGAAGTCTGAACCGCGAGGGGATGACAACTGCCGTTAGTATCGAATGGCATGGGAGCTAGGCTGAATGGTATGAATAATGTAATGTGAACCGTTGATAAACGTCGTAACTTCGAATGAGCCGCCAATGATACTGGGCTCTAACCCAAAAGGGACGCAGTCAGATAATTCCCTCCAGCATGGAATTACACGGATATAAAGACTGTCGGCGGATAGACGGATTCTAACCCATTCATTTGTCATATACAAGAAACATGGTAAACCCGTACTTCTCCTGTGTAACAGCAGGTAAGCAGACCGTAAGTGAAGCCGAATGGAGTGCGGGCAGAGGAATGTGGAAAAAGCGAACGCCATCCTGTAACGGGACGGATAGAGGTTGAAACATCACCTCACACGAAAGTGGGCAGACTTCCGCATGGTGGTTGTTTTACAAGAAACTTATGGAACTTATGAAAGGAGAAAAGCAAATGAACGAAATTCAAACATCGTGTGCATCTACTGACCGGAAATGGAACACTTGGGAAAGCATAGACTGGAACAAGTGTGAAATGGCGGTTAATAAGCTACAAGCGCGTATTGTAAAAGCTCAAAAGGCTGGCAAACACGGCAGAGTAAAAGCTTTGCAGTGGGTGCTAACGCACTCGTTTTACGCTAAGGCTTTAGCCGTAAAACGTGTTACATCAAACAGAGGCAGTGACACCGCAGGCGTTGACAAGGTAAAATGGTCAACTCCCAAAGCCAGATTCAAGGCAATCGGCGAACTGAAAAGAGGAGGCTACAAACCCCAGCCATTAAAGAGGGTCAATATCAAAAAGAGCAATGGTAAGTTACGCCCTTTAGGTATTCCAACGATGAAAGACAGGGCAATGCAGGCTTTGTATCTGCTTGCGCTGGAACCAGTATCGGAAACAACTGCGGACAGTAATTCCTACGGTTTCCGTAAAGAGAGAAGTACTGGAGATGCAAGGGAACAATGTTTTTGTGTCCTTGCAAAGAAAGCTTCTCCCGAATGGATTATGGAGGGTGACATCAAAGGTTGTTTCGACCACATCAGCCATGAATGGCTACTGAACAATATCCCTATGGATAAAGTGATGCTGCGGAAATGGCTCAAATGCGGTTTCGTCTTCAACAAGGAGCTATTCCCCACGGAAGAGGGTACTCCACAGGGCGGTATCATTTCACCAACTCTTGCGAATATAACACTGGACGGACTGCAAACTATGCTTGCAGAGAAGTATCACAAGAAATTTGTAAACAGGAAAACGATCTACTATCCCAAAGTACATCTTGTACGCTATGCGGATGATTTTATCATCACGGGTAGAAGCAAGGAAGCTTTGGAAGAAATCAAACCGTTAGTAGTGGACTTTCTCAAAGAAAGGGGATTAACCCTGTCGGAAGAGAAAACAAAGATTACACACATTGATGACGGATTTGACTTTCTTGGGTACAATATCCGAAAATACAAAGGAGTACTTCTAATTAAACCATCCAAAAAGAGCCTGAAGAAATTCATGCAGAAAATCCGGGGAATCATTGATTCCAATAAAGGAAGCAAGCAGGAATCACTTATAAGGCTCTTGAATCCTGTGATAACAGGCTGGGTAAACTACTATAAGAATTGTGTGGCTTCTGACACATTCAGAAAAGCTGACTACCTGATATTTGAAAAGTTATGGCAATGGGCCAAGAGACGACACCCCAAGAAAGGCAAATATTGGATTGCCGACCGATACTTCACACGGGTAAAAAACCGTAACTGGTGCTTCGTGGCAAACTTCAAGAAAGGCAAGACTGATGACAGGATTGCATTGAAAAGGCTGTATGACACAAAGATTACCCGATATGTCAAGGTAAAAGGTGAAGCAAATCCCTTTGACCCCGAATGGACAGAGTATTTTGAAAAGCGCAAGACTTACAAGATGCTACAGTCACTCAACGGTAGAAAATCGTTGCTGTACATGTGGGAAAGACAGAACCATTTATGTCCCGTATGTGGTAAACCCATAGACAAGAAACATCCTTGGGGAACTTCCCAACAAATAGTCAACGGCAAGAAAGTAAATTTCCTGCTGCATGACAGTTGTAGAAGAAAAGTCATTCAAACTAAAAAGATGTAACTATGAGCTGGTTTCTATTGAATAGAAATTTAACACCGCTTGAGCCGTATGATTGGAAACTTTCACGTACGGTTCTGAGGGGGGAAAGGGGCAGTAATGCCCCTGACCTACCCGGCAAGGCATTGGCATCCGCCAATATGAGCAATTACATCCGCTATCTTTTCAAGACCGTCAGAAAATTTTTCGGCGAGGCCGTGGTCGTGACCCAGGAAGTGGAGGACATCATTTCTTCTCCGATTGTCAAGGGTACCATCATTAATAATAGTGACTGTAAGATTCTGCTTGACCAGCGCAAGTATATGAACAAGTTCGATGAGATCCAAGCGTTGCTCGGTCTGACCGACAAGGAGCGGGCACAGATACTTTCCATCAATATGGCGAACAATCCGTCCAGAAAGTACAAGGAAGTCTGGATTGGTCTGGGCGGTACGCAGTCGGCGGTCTATGCCACGGAAGTCTCACTTGAGGAGTACATATGCTACACTACTGAAGAAACCGAGAAACTTGAACTTATGCGGCTTACGGAAAGAATCGGTGGCAACATCGAACTTGCCATCAAGCAGTTGGCAGAAAGCAAGCGAAACAAGTGATAGGGATTGAAATCATATGGAAACCGAAAAACAATCATGAATCATGGGAATGGAAGAATGGATAAAAGAACAGCAACGCCGCTATCTGGACGAGCCACGCCTCAAGGAGTTGACGGAAGTGATGAAACAGATAAGAAAGTTCGTCCGGGAAAAGGAGTACCGGAAGCTGACGGAACTGGTCAGGCGGTACAGGAAGTCCGAGGATGTGATTACCCAAGTTGCCTGCCTGTTGTCAAACTCGCACCTGTTCCCGACACCGGAAAAAACGGTGGAAACGGACAGGTCAGAATTGATGACGGCATTGAAAAACACGTATTTCATGGAGAAGAACGGTTGCCGGCTTGCGGATGTCAATCCCGAAAAAGCCGATTCCGTCCACGGAATGCTCGCCATGCACACGTTCATGCGGGATGCTTACTTGAAGGTATATCCTGAAAGCAAGCAGGAACGGCCGTCACCGGAAGAAGTACGGTCATCTGTACGGATTCTGGATTTCCATCGGAAAGAGAGTGACGTGTGGGAACTCTGCAACCTGGCTGTGTATCTTATGCCGCCCTCACGGTATGTGGCACTCAGGTACGGGCTTGCGGATGATTATGACAGGCTTGACAGACTGCACCGTTCCGGACCGGAACCGGCATATGACGAGGGGGTGGCATTGGAAAGCCGCCTGTGCAGGAATGCGGAAAAGGCAGCGGAAAGCATCGGGGATGTCCGTCTGCCGGATTTCTACCTGGAAAAGCTGAATGGGGAACTGGAGAATTTGGGACGGATTGCGGCCTCGCCGGATGCCGTCCACGACATACTGCATATCAGTCCTGACTTTCTCACCAAGTACGGCATAGACAAGAACGCTTCCGCGACGGAACGCTCGTGCCAGGCGGAGAAAGCCTACCGGGAGCTGGACGCCCGTTTCGTCAGAATGACCGGACGCAGGCCGTATGCAGACGAATTCTTCGCATTCCTCAGACACGGGAAAGAAAAAGTGGCAGAGGTAGACCGTCCGAGACCGGTACACAAGCCTATCCTCCGGAACCCGCCGTCCAAAGGACGGAAAATGGGAATCTGACTTTTAACAGAATTATTCACAATTAAAAACAGGAACATCATGAAAAAGAAAATTCTTATGCTGTGCATGGGCTGTTTCCTTGTCAGCCTCACAGCGAAAGCCCAATGGGTAGTGAGCGACCCGGGCAATCTGGCGCAGGGAATCATCAATGCCGCCAAGAACATCGTTCACACGTCCTCCACTGCCACCAATATGGCGAATAGTTTTCAGGAAACCGTGAAAATCTACCGGCAGGGCAAGGAGTATTACGACGGGCTTCGCAAGGTCAAGAACCTTGTCCGGGATGCCCGCAAGGTTCAGCAGACCATCCTGATGGTGGGCGATATCACGGACATCTATGTCACCAGCTTCGAGCGTATGCTCAGCGACCCGTATTTTACGCCGGAAGAACTGAGCGCGATTGCTTTGGGGTACACCAAACTGCTGGAAGAAAGTGCCCATCTGCTGAACGATTTGAAGACGGTGGTCAACGAGAACGGGCTTTCCATGAACGACAAGGAAAGGATGGATATCATCGACCGCTGCTACAACGACATGTTGCAAAACCGCAGTCTGGTACAGTATTACACCAACAAGAACATCGGGGTGTCCTACCTGCGCGCCAAGAAACGGAACGACCTGGACCGCGTGATGGCACTCTACGGCTCACCGAACGAACGTTATTGGTAATTATTCCTAATCCGCTTTCATTATGTTATTGTTGGCTATAGATTTTGACAACCTGCATCAGATTTTACAGAATCTGTATGTGGAAATGATGCCGCTCTGCTCAAAGATGACCGGTGTGGCAAGAGGCCTTGCCGGTTTGGGAGCGCTTTTCTATGTGGCGTATCGTGTATGGCAGGCTCTGGCCCGTGCCGAGCCTGTGGATGTCTTTCCGCTTTTGCGTCCGTTCGCCTTGGGGCTTTGTATCATGTTCTTTCCGACACTCGTTCTGGGTACGCTGAACAGCATCCTCTCGCCCGTCGTGAAAGGGACCCATACCATATTGGAGTCGCAGACCTTTGACATGAACGAGTACAGGGCGCAGAAGGACAAGCTGGAGACTGAGGCGATGAAACGGAATCCCGAGACAGCCTATCTGGTCGACAAGGAGACTTTTGACAACAGGCTGGACGAGCTGGGCGCGTTTGACGCTATAGAAGCCTGCGGAATGTATGTGGACCGTGCCATGTACAACATGAAAAGGGCCGTGCAGAATTTCTTCCGCGAACTGCTGGAACTCCTGTTCAATGCGGCGGCGCTGGTCATCGACACGCTGAGGACATTCTTCCTGATCGTGCTTTCGATACTCGGTCCCGTTTCCTTTGCCATCTCCTGCTGGGACGGTTTCCAGGCTTCTCTCAGCCAGTGGTTCGTCCGCTACATCAGTATCTACCTGTGGCTTCCCGTAAGCGACCTGTTCAGCAGCGTGCTGGCGAGAATCCAGATATTGATGCTGCAGAGGGACATCGAACAGCTTTCCGACCCGGATTTCATCCCCGACAGCTCAAACGGGGTTTACATCACTTTCCTCATTATCGGCATCATCGGGTATTTCACCATCCCGACCGTATCGAACTGGATTGTGCAGGCCGGAGGCGGTGCGGGCAATTATGGAAAGAACGTGAACCAGGCGGCATCCAAGACAGGCTCCGTGGTGGCCGGGACTGCCGGAGCGGCGGTGGGAAACATTGCCGGCAGGCTTATCAAGTAATAACAGTATAAAACATTTACAGAATGGAATTCAAATCATTGAAAAATATCGAGAGCAGCTTCCGACACCTGCGTCTGTTCGGAATCGTCTATCTGTGTGTATGCACCCTGCTTGTGGGATTTTCCGTATGGAAGGCTTACAGTTTCGCGGAAGCGCAACGGGAGAAGATCTATGTGCTGGATGAAGGCAAGTCACTGATGCTGGCCCTTTCACAAGACCTGGAGCAGAACCGCCCGGTGGAAGCAAGGGAGCATGTCAGACGGTTCCACGAACTGTTCTTTACGCTCTCGCCCGACAAGAATGCGATTGAAGGCAATATCCGGAGGGCCATGTTCCTCAGTGACCGTTCCGCCTATGCCCATTATGTGGATCTGGCAGAGCAGGGATATTACAACCGGATAATTTCGGGTAACGTGAACCAGCGTGTAGGGATTGACAGCGTCAAGTGCGATTTCCATACCTATCCGTATGAGGTCGTGACCTACGCGAAACTCTCCATTATCAGGGAGAAGAGCGTGACCGAGCGCAGCCTCGTCACGCGTGGCAGGCTGCTGAACTCCACCCGCAGCGACAATAATCCGCACGGCTTCATCCTCGAAGCCTTCCGTGTGGTGGAGAACAGGGATATAAGAGTGTATGACCGTTAAAATTCAGAATGTATGAAAAAGATGTTTGTAAAAATCAAGGAATCCGTGGAAGAAAAGCTGCGGAAGCTGTGTGCCGGGCTTAGCCCGGAAAAGAGAGTGCCGGCAATTGTCATGCTGGCTGCCCTGTTTGCCATCGGAAATTTCTATATGATTTTCCGTGCCATCCATGACATCGGACGGGAGGATGTACGGCCGGAAATCATAGAGATACCCCCGATAGAAATTCCGGATGTCGTTCCTGCCGATACACTCCCGGATAAAAGGGTGCAGGAAATGGAAGAGTTTTTTAACCGATTCAATCAGAAAGAAAATGAGTAATGACGTCAATAAATTGAAACAGAGGCTGGAAATCAGGAAATACCTGGTTTTTGCCGGGATGTTCCTCCTGTTCCTCGGAGCGATGTGGCTCATTTTCGCACCGTCCGAAGAGGAAAAAAAGAAAGAGGAAAAAAATGCGGGATTCAACACCGAGCTTCCCGATCCGAGGGAAGCGGGCATAGAAGGGGACAAGATTGCCGCCTATGAGCAGGCTGACATGAAACGCAAACAGACGGAAAAACTGCGTACGCTGGAGGATTTCTCCGGGATGGCAGACGGGAACTCCGGGACTGTCGTGGAATTGTCACCGGATGCGGATGCCAAGGATGGCAGTTCTCGTGAAGGTGACAGAAGGAATGAAGCCTGTTCTTCATCCGTCTCCGCCTACAATGACATCAACAGGACGCTCGGCTACTTTTACGAGTCACCGCAGGAAGATCCGGAGAAGGAGGCGTTGAAAGCCGAGGTGGAACAACTCAAGCAGGCGGTCGCCGCACAGAACGCGCAGCCGGGTTACGAGGAGCAGGTAGCTCTCCTGGAAAAATCCTATGAGCTTGCGGCCAGGTATATGCCGGGCAATGGCAGTGTGAATACGGACAGCCGTTCCGATAATGAAAGTCCCGGGCGGAACGGAAAGGCGAAAGCCGTTCCCGTGGGGCTGGTTTCCACACCGGTGGTATCATCGTTGCCGCAGCCTGTCAGTGATTCTATACAGCTTACAGGAATGGCACAACCGGAAAGATTCCACACGCCAATCGGTCATAAAGAAGAGAGAAATGTGAGGAATACCATCCGGGCCTGCATCCACGGGGACCAGACCGTCATCAGCGGTCAGGGAGTGAGGATGAGACTGCTGGAGCCAATGCGTGTAGGGAAGCATATCCTGCCCAAAAACTCCCTGCTTACCGGAGAAGGGCGCATACAGGGTGAAAGGCTTCACGTCAATATCCTTCAGGTGGAATATGGCGGTACCATCATCCCCGTGGAACTTGCCGTGTATGACAATGACGGACAGGGCGGCATCTTCATTCCGGGGTCAATGGAGGCTAACGCCGTCAGGGAGGTTGCCGCCAATCTGGGGCAGAATCTCGGCACGAGCATCTCCATCACCAACCAGTCGGCAGGTGACCAGCTGCTTTCCGAACTCGGAAAGGGTGCCATACAAGGTGTCTCGCAGTACATATCCCGGAAGATGCGTGAAGAGAAGGCGCATCTCAAGTCAGGCTATACCCTGATGCTTTATCAAGACAACGATCAATAACAATCCATTAAAATTCAATCGACATGAAAAAGTTTTTTGTAATGCTTGCCCTTGCATGGGGCACTGTGGGCGCTTTCGCCCAAAATGAAGCCGACAGCGTAGCGGCGGTAAACAATGCCGTCACACTGGCCAAGGAAGTGTATCCTCAAAAAGAGGAGGACGGAGACCTCTATCACGGTCTGACCCGTAAACTCACCTTTGACAGGATGATACCTCCATACGGGCTGGAAGTGACCTATGGAAAGACCACGCACATCATTTTCCCGTCATCGGTGCGTTATGTGGATCTCGGTTCTCCGAACCTCATTGCAGGCAAGGCGGACGGTGCGGAGAATGTCATCCGTGTAAAGACCACCGTGAAGGACTTCCGTGAGGAGACCAACATGTCCGTGATTACCGAAAGCGGAAGTTTTTACACCTTCAATGTGAAGTATGCGGAAGAGCCGCTGCTGCTGAATATCGAGATGAAGGATTTCATTCATGACGGAAGTGAGGTGAACCGCCCCAACAACGCCCTTGACATCTACCTGAAGGAATTGGGCTGTGAATCGCCTAAATTGGTACACCTTATCTCGAAGTCCATCCACAAGGACAACAGACGGCACATCAAGCATATCGGAAGCAAGGCGTTCGGCATCCAGTACCTGCTCCGCGGACTCTATACGCACAACGGCTTGCTTTATTTTCATACACAGATAAAGAACCGGTCCAACGTGCCTTATGAGGTGGATTTCGTGACTTTTAAAATTGTGGACAAGAAGCTGATGAAACGTACCGCCATTCAGGAACAGGTGATATTCCCACTGCGTGCTTACGACTATGTAACGTCCGTCGCGGGGAAAAAGGACGGGCGCACCGTTTTCGTCTTCGACAAATTCACCATCCCCTCGGACAAGGTGCTGATGGTGGAGATGCACGAGAAAGGCGGTGGCAGACACCAGACCTTCACCGTGGAAAGTGAGGACATCGTGAGAGCCGGGGTTATCAACGAACTTAAAGTGAAGTAGCCATGAAGAAGTATCTGTTCCTTTTTGTTACAGCCGTGTCGCTTGCCCTGTTTTCAGGGCGGGCGCACGCCCAGCGGTACCTGCCCGGGATGAAGGGCGTGGAACTGCGCGGAGGATTTGCGAACGGCTCAAAGTCCCCCTTGAATTATTATACCGGATTTGCCGTTTCCGGATACACCCCAAAAGCCAACCGCTGGGTCATAGGCGCCGAGTATCTGATGAAGAATTATGGGTATCGGGATGCGAGCGTACCCCGTGCGCAGTTCACGGCAGAAGGCGGCTATTATCTGAAATTCCTGTCTGATCCGACAAAGACGGTCTTCCTCTCGGTCGGCGGTTCCGCACTGGCCGGCTATGAGACCGTGAACTGGGGCGAGAGGATACTGTATGACGGTTCGAGGCTGCTCGCCAAGGATGCGTTTGTCTATGGCGGCGCGATAACCCTGGAACTTGAGGCATACGTGACAGACCGCATCGTCCTTCTTGCCGCTATCCGGGAACGTGTATTGTGGGGAAGCTCGCTGGACCTGTTCACGACACAATTCGGTCTGGGTGTCAAATTCATAATCCATTAGAACCGTATCGCTTATGACTATAGAAGAGATAAGAGACATTCCAATCGCCGTTTTTCTGGCACGGATGGGATATGAACCGGCAAGAAGACGGGGGGATGAATATTGGTATCTGGCCCCGTACCGGGAGGAGCGCACCGCCTCGTTCCAGTTGAATGTCCGTAAGGATATATGGCATGACTTCGGTACCGGACAGGGAGGCGACATATTCACCCTTGCGGGGGAGTTTATCGGCAGCGGGGATTTCAAGGCGCAGGCCAGGTTCATCACAGGGATATGGGGCGGTCTTGCTCCCGAACACAAGACCGTTTCCCGTTCCGGGGAAAATGACAGGGAAGATTCCCATAGGCAGGAAAGTTTCACGAAGGTACAGTCCGGACCGCTGCACAACAGCGTCCTGCTCCGTTATCTGGCGGAACGTGGCATTAGCGGTGATGTGGCTATGCCGAACTGCAAGGAGATCAGGTACACCTTGCACGGGAAGCGGTATTTCGCCATCGGTTTCAGGAATGTCAGCGGTGGGTACGAGGTGCGCAACCGCTTTTTTAAGGCCAGTCTCTCTCCGAAAGACATTTCGCTGATGGACAACGGTTCGGATACTTGCAATCTCTTCGAGGGGTTTATCGACTGCCTCTCGTGGATGCAACTCGAATTGGGATGTGGCGACGACTATCTCGTACTGAACTCGGTGGCATTGCTGGAACGCTCGTTCCCCGTTCTTGACAGATATGAGAGAGTCAACTGTTACCTGGACCGGGACGAAGCCGGACGGCGCACGCTGGAGGCGCTCCGCAAACGCTATGCGGATAAAATAGTGGACTGTTCCTCTTTGTACAAAGGATACAAGGATCTGAACGAATACCTGCAGAACAAGTTTCTGTAAAAATAGAATTAAGTATAACGTATTAAAATCTGATTGAATATGAATGCATTGAATAAAAAAAGAGAATTGGCCGGAATGATGGCAATCCTGTTCCTGGGTCTGGCGGCTTGTCTGTTGTCCGCCTGCAATGATGAAATGGATGTACAGCAGTCCTATCCGTTCAAGGTGGAGACCCTGCCTGTCCCCACACGTATTGTGAAAGGTGAGACGGTGGAAATACGGTGTGAACTCAAACGTGAAGGACGGTTTTCCGATGCCCGCTACACCATCCGATATTTCCAGCCGGACGGCAAGGGTACACTCCGTATGGATGACGGGATGGTGTTGCTGCCCAATGACCGCTATCCCCTTGACAGGGAGGTGTTCAGGCTATACTACACTTCTGAAAGCGAGAACCAGCAGACGATAGACATCTATTTCGAGGACAACAGCGAACCGGCACAGATTTGCCAATTGACTTTTGATTTCAACAACGAGGCGGAGGACGAGGATTCCGTCGTGACTGCGGATAGCAAGGAATTGCCGGTCACAATTGTCGGACACTAAGCCGGTCCTGCCTATGATGAAGTTAAAAGCAATATGGTTTGCGGTGCTTTCCATCACGGTCTTTTTTCCGGGTATGCCGTCGAGGGCGGAGAATCCGATAAAGGCAAGTCCGGACAGGTTCAGTATTGCGGTCGAGTGTGTCAAGCGATTCGAGGGTTGGCATGGAGAGAAAAAGCATTGGCCTTATGTCGGGTGGGGGCACAAAGTTCTTCCCGGGGAGAGGTTTACCAACAGTATTACAAAAGCACAAGGTGATTCCATTCTGAGAGCAGACCTCCGTAAGTTGTGCCGTATGTTCAGTTATCTGGGACGTGATTCTTTGATCGTTAGTGTTCTTGCGTATAATGTGGGCTGTTCCCGTATCAAAGGGTATGGAAAAATACCCAAGAGCCGGCTGTTGAAAAAACTGGAGTCGGGTGACCGCGATATCTATAAGGAATATGTCTCCTTCAGATGCTACAAGGGGAAAGTGGTTCCGAGCATCGAACGGAGAAGGAAAGTGGAATATATGCTGCTTTTTGAGAAGTAAATGAAAAAGGGAGAATCTTTCAGTTGTTTTCGACTGTCAGGTTCTCCCTTATGCGTATTGTCGGAATCAGGCCATTTGTGCGGCTTGTATGTCAGCTTACCGGAACGGCATCCTGTACTTCAGCTGCTTCCGGCAGATGGGAAAGCAGTAGTTCCGCCATTGCTCCGTTTTGTGGAATCAGTGCCGGGAAGTCCGTTTTTCCGGGCTTGTATATCTCTGTGGCTATATTGTATAGCTCCCAAGCGGTAATCTGCCCTTTGGTCATAGCCAGTTTAAGCACCTCTTCCGTGAATATAGAAATTTGCCCTTGGTTCAGAGGATAGGTTTCCACGGAGGATGACAGATTCCTGTCCGAACTGTCGTGGGAGACGCGCAACGCGGTCAACAGACCTATATACATATAGATTTCCTCCATAGATATAACCCGGCGTTTCAGCCGTTGTATGCGTTCGATGTCCTCGTTCATGTTCACCTCGAAATTGGCAAGCCAGCCGTCCACGGTTTCGAACACCTCTTCCGTCGAGACTTTCTTCTTGCCGTAATTGCAGACACTTCGCTCGGGTGAAAGGATACACTGGTTATGACAGATTAGCACGCAGGGACCTATGGCTGCCTGTATGCCGTCCTGGTGGTAGGCGACGACCAATGTTGTGGTCAGTTCGTCCGTCTCCCAGTCCTTGATCCGGATGGTGGCGAAGATACGGCGCAGGATGTGCGCTTCCACGGCTTTTTCGCCATGTGTCTGTTCCACCTGCGGAAGGATGCTTACTCCCGGCTGCGTCTTGTTCCTGTTCTGGGCCGCGAAGATTTCCTCCACCTCATAGTCGAGATTGTATTTCTCGCAGATGTCCATCATGCGCCGGATGACCTGGTAATGGTAGATACCTTGCACCGGGTTGTTGTAGATGTCGTTTTCCTTGTAGGTACGCTGAAGCGTCTCGAAGTTCATCACTTCAATTCCGTTTTTCTGGAAGTCAAACTGCTGTTGTCTTTCCATTACTGCCAATGTCGTTTCCATAATCTTGAATTTTATGAAGTTAATACTGTCGTTTGTCTTTTATCAGGTATGTATCTGCCATCCGTGGAACGGTTGTAGTGTTACGGCAAAAGAGCGGTCCGGTATTCCGTGATAGAGCAGACCGCCCACGATGCCTGTCCTTCCGTCGGGATAACATTGTGTAAAGCCGAACGAGTACGGGGCATGGTCATAGTAGAGTGAGATTTCGCAGGGATGGTCGGGATTTTCTTCCCAGCTCTTCAACCGCTCCAGGCATTTTTGGAGCGAGGTGTCACCGATGGATTCGGCATAACGCTTTACATTCTCGAAATGTTCTTCATTCAGGATTTTCATGACTTTTGAATTTTATCTGTTAAACACGTCCGGCTCCGGGAGCCGGTATTTTTATTTCTCGCCT
>ERZ791929.783-NODE-783-length-16505-cov-2.089119_pt1 | contig 16505 bp, 9 predicted proteins | sample MGYA00510129_ERZ791929 | MGnify/ENA primary metagenome ERZ791929 (study PRJEB30046, sample SAMN00792049) | human gut metagenome | study: EMG produced TPA metagenomics assembly of the A metagenome-wide association study of gut microbiota in type 2...
TGTTTTGTGAAAAAGTGTTAATTATAACTGCGATTTTGGTGTGTATTTTGACTTAATTGTGTAAAAACGACATTGCTTGTTCCGTATTGTACAATAATAAAAACAAGAGTGACGCTTTTATACAAGAAAAAATTATAAAAATATGCTACAATTTATAATATATTTCATTAAGAGAAGGAGAGATGAGCATGAAGAAAAAAATAGTGGCAGCTCTTTTGGTGCTTACGATGGTGACGCAAGGAGCCATGCCTGTTTTTGCTCAAGATGAAAGTGCGGGAAGAGTTGAGACAACAGTAGATACAGAAACAACAAAAATTTTGTGCAAGGAATATTTAAGTGAAGAAAAGCAGATTCAAGGTATTGAACAGCGTTTTTCAATACCGCAGGAGGATGTGGCTTTTGTAAAAGGATTGGGAAGCGGTACGATTACACTGAGTTTTAAGACGGGAAGTACCAATTTACAGGTGTTGGCTGCAATTAATGGAAGTACACATACGAATCATTATATGTCTTTGTACATTAGTGGCGGGAATAAAATCGGTTTTGAATTCCGCAAAAATGAGACGGTAAATGATCACAAAAACTTTACGGTAAATGATGTGAATCTTGCGGATAATCAATGGCATACGATTACGCTTGTAACAGAAAAGGACAGCTATTATAAAGTATATTTGGATCAAAAACTTGTACAGCAGTGGGATGTGAGTGAGACTAATTTTGTCGACAAAATGGAATGGGAACCGACTTCTGTGACATTTGGAGGCGCAAATCGAATTTCAGGAAATAGTTATCCGTTTACCGGAAGCATCAAAGAAGTGAAATTGTATAATGGAGCAGTTTCCGAAGATCAGATTATGGCAGACCATGGTGCTGTGTCTGTAGGAACACCGATTTTTACTTACCAGAGAAAAATGTTTGACGGAACAGAAGGAAAGATGATTCAACTGCCGGAGCAGAAAGAAAAAATTTCCGGTTTGACGAAAGGAACGTTTTCTTTTGCATATCGCTTAAATGAGGCGGCTGTAGGCAAAACGATTTACGGATTGTTATCTCTGTCGAACAGCAATGCAGATAGAGAGTACGGAGCTCTTTATATTAAGCCGAAGGATAACCGAATCGGATATGAGGTGCAGGGCAAAGGAGATAAGTATATTACAGTCCGCAATGGAAATTCTGTCAATAATGCAGAGTGGCATACGGTGACATATGCATTTGATGGGACACAGGCAGAGTTTTATTTAGATGGTGTATCCATCGGAAAGTTTGCGACAACGCATTTGCTGAAGGGTGATTGGACGCCGGATATGGTTACGCTTGGCGGAATCAGCAAAACGAATACGACACCGGGTTCAAAATGGCCATTCCACGTAATCATTGACAGTGTCAATGTGTTTGATGAGACGTTAAATGCGGAACAGGTTATGGAACTTCATAAACGCACCTTACCGCAAGATGAACCGGAATACGGAAAAGATGTATATAAGACAGGTGAGTATGGTATTTATGATATGGGTGATTATGATTCTTATAATTACCGTATTCCAGCAATGGTTACAACGAGTAAAGGAACTGTAATCGCAGCAGCTGATCAAAGAAATACACATTGGTCTGACTGGGGGAATATTGATACGGTTGTCAGAAGAAGTACAGATAACGGTTTGACTTGGGAAGATCCGATTGATGTAATTGATTTGAAATCACAATCTTATTTCAGTGGCACACAATCTGCTTACACAATTGATCCGGCGATGATTGCAGAAGATGAGAATGGAAAGAATCCGGGACGTGTGTGGATGCTTGTAGATATGTTTCCAGAATCAACGAATGGAAGCCAAGGAACATGGTCAATCAAAGAAACCGGAACAGGTTATGTGAAAGTAGATGGAAAAGATTATCTGTCGCTTTATGATAAAGATAATAATCAATATACACTTCGGGAAAATGGAGAAGTATTTGACAAGGATAATCAAAAAACAGATTATGTAGTAAAACAGTTTGAAGGAAATGATGAACAAGGCTACCATGAAAAAGGTGATTTGTATAAATCCGGTGAATATGTGGGAAATATTTATTTGAGAAGTACCTCTAAGAACAACGATTCAGCACCTCTTCATCCGACTCAGACATGCTATTTGTGGCTGAGCTATAGTGATGATGACGGTGTGACATGGAGTGATCCGGTAGATATCACACCACAGGTAAAAGCAGACTGGATGAGATTCTGTGGAGTTGGTCCGGGATTTGGAGTTCAGCTTCAGTATGATGAGGAACATCCGGGAAGACTTGTATTTCCGATTTATTATACAATTGCAGGAAGTGGTATAGGATTCCAGTCTTCTGCTTGTATTTACAGTGATGACGGCGGAAAAACATGGCAAAGAGGAGAGTCTCCGAATGATGGACGAATTAACAAAAACGGACAGGTGACATCTTCGCAAAATCCGGTTGGAATCAGTGAGCTGACAGAAAGTCAGATTATTGAATTGAGCAGCGGCAACTTGCTTCAGTTTATGAGAAATACAGGTGGAAACGGAAAAGTTGTTGTTTCTAGAAGTACAGACGGTGGAGCAACATGGAGTGATCCGATTGATACAACAGCGCCGGAAGTATACTGCCAGTTATCTGTATTGTATTATGATAAAAACGGAACAGACGGAAAAGACAGAGTGATTATGTCAAATCCGGGAGGTTCAGGAAGAAATAACGGAACATTACGAATCGGTGAAGTGAAGGAGACAGAGGATAGTTTCTCTGTGGACTGGGTAGAAGAAAAAATGTTCTGTCCAAATAATTATGCATATTCATGTTTGACAAAAATGAGAGATGGAAATATGGGACTTCTCTATGAACATCAGAATACGATTAAATTTACTGCATTTAATTTGAACTATATTAAAGATGAAGTGAATTTATTAAGCCCGACGATTACATCTGTTACATACAAAGTGGAAAAAACAGACGATCATGCTTATACGCTGCCGGGAGATAAATATGTGATTACAGTGAAAACAGATCAGAATGTTACGGCAACAGGAACACCGAAATTCAGGTTTATGTTAAACGGCAAAGGTCGTTATGCGAATTATGTATCCGGCGGAAATGATGATAAAACATTAGTGTTTGAATATGTAGTACAAAAAGGTGATGAAGGAACGATCCAATTTAAAGGACCAAAGATTATCTGTGATGAAGCGGGAGCAGTGAAAAATGCGAATGGATTGTGTGTAAGTTCCGGTGATATGGATGTCAATATGGGATACATTGGAGTAGATCCTTCAGATGCTGCAAGAGATATTGCGACAGAACAGATGAGTGCAACAGCCGGTGCGGCTCAATCAGGTCAAGGGGCAGCGAATGTTTTAGATGGAAGAGCAGACACATTATGGCATACTACATGGGGTGGTGGCCATGGACGCGAAAATCATTGGATTCAATTTGAACTGAAAGATTTCTATATGGTAGATGGAATCCGTTATCAGCCAAGAACTTCCGGGGGCGTAAATGGTATTATTACAGAATATAAAGTGGAAGTAAGTAATGACGGTGTTCATTTTGATCAAGTTGCAACAGGAACATGGGCGGGAAATACTGCTTGGAAGATGGTTTCATTTGAGCCGGTGCGTGTAAAATATGTGCGTTTGACATCTTTAGATGCACTCAGCGTGGAGGCAGATAATGACTATGCATCAGCAGCAGAAATTCGTCTTACAGGAACAAAAACGGAGGCGCCTCCGGTTGTGGAAGCGGATAAGAGTTCGCTGGAAGCTGCGATTGCATATGCGAAAGATGTGAAGACAAAACCGGAATATCAATATGTTGTACCAATTGTAAAACAAAAATTAGATGAGGCGCTTGAAGCGGCTGAGAATATTTTAGGAAAACAGGATGCGACAAAAGAGGAAGTCGATCAGGCGTATGCAAATCTTCGAAATGCAGTCTTTGGTTTGAGATTATTGCCGAATAAAGATAAATTAGAAGAATTAATCCAAAGTGCAGAACAGATTGATGTGAAGCTTTACTCAGAAGAAAGTGCAAAAGAATTCATGTCAGCATTGTCAAAAGCAAAAGCTGTATTTGCAGATTCAGAAGCATCGACACAGGAAGTGGAAGATGCAGAACGTACACTTGCAAAAGCAATGGATGGATTAAAAGAAGTTGGAAAAGCAGAAGAACAAAAAGTACCAAACAAAAATACAACAGCGGAAAAGAACGATGATAAAGAAAAGAATACGAGTCCTGTCAAAACAGGAGATCGTTCAACACCGATTTTATTTGCGCTGATTGCAGCTTTAAGTGCGGGAACGGTATTTTCTGTACGGAAAAAAGAAGAAAATTAATAGATGAAGAAAGGGTCTCCTGAATCGGAAGAAGGTTCGGGAGACCTTTTTATATATAGTGTAAGAGTTCCTGATTATACAAATAAATGGAGAAATCAGATACATTTGTACAAGTATTGATGTTGTATATATGATACAATTAAAGAAATGTGAGAAATCTATTTTTGTGTAATATGACGGAGGAAAAGAATGAAAAAGAAAATAGTATGCCTAGTAGCAACAGTGTTGACGGCTGGAATTTTTGTGGCAGGTGCATTTTTTATAAAAGGGAAATTTGAATTGAATATTCATGAAAAACCAATTAGTAAAGAAGAATATTTGTATGTGATGAATCAACAAATTTATGATGTTTCCAATGAGCTGACAGAAAATCGAGACATTCAGATTGATGAGAAATTTTGGGAGACGGAAATTGAGGGAACTGTTCCATATAAAAAATTGGCGGATCAGACAATAGAACAATTGAAATATTATCGTGCGGTTTATGAAACGGCAATTGAAGAAGGTTACGTGGAATATGCAGATTATGAACATATGATAAAGCGTATGGAAGAAGAGAATAAAATGAGGGCAGAAAAAATCGAGAACGGAGAACCGGTTTCCGGATTGTCCAAATTTACTACAGAATTGTATATGGAATATGAGATGGATTCTTTTCAAAAGAGATATTGCGAGAATCTGAAAAATGAAGGAATGGAGATCACAGAAGAAGAAAGAGTACAGTATTATGAAAAAAACAAAGATGCACTCTTTCAAAAAAATGATGATATCACACTGGATTATATAAAAATCCCATATCTTTCAGAAAATATGACGGAAGATCAAAAAGAGTTACTGGAAAAAGAATTGATATCTATTTATAAAAGCATGGATGGCTCACAAACATTACAGAAACTTGTGGCAGAAAACGAGATGCTGAGTCCGTATTTTTCCCATGAAGAACTGCTTTCCAGTGAGGTTTCTTCGAAGGCGAAGGCAATCGGAGATGTTTTGGAACTGGGATATGAATTAAAGATTGGAGAATCGACACAGGTAGTAGATGAAAATGGGGCGCTGTATCTTGTGCAGTGTACGGCTAAGAACGATTATGATTATTTTACTGTTGATGAAGTAAAGGATAATATCAATAAAGAGTTAAGAGAACAACATTATAATTCTATGATAGAAAAAAAAGCCGAGGATTTGGAAGTCGACGGCGATATGAAGAAAGTATATGATTTTACAAAAAAACATATAAAAAAATAAAAATGAGGAGGAATAAGAGCTATGAAGAGAAAAATTGTAGCGGCAATGTGTGCACTTGCTGTATTGTGTACGTCAGCGAATGTTTTCCCGATGTCGAGCGTTAGTGCGGCTCGAAAGGAAAAAGCAGTTGGAACGACATATTACATCAGTAATCGTGGAGACAATCAAAACAGTGGAACTTCAGAAGGAGAAGCATGGCAGACTTTAGATAAGCTTAAAGATGTGAAACTTCAGCCGGGTGACAGCGTACTTTTTGAAGCGGGATCTGTTTTCCAAGGATTTCTTCATCTGCAGAATGTACACGGAACAAAAGAAAATCCGATTCGGATCGGAAGCTATGGGGAAGGTAATAAACCTATCATTAATGCAAGAGGAGAAGGTGTCTGGTATCAGGATTATGGTACACCGATGGATAACAGTGGACACCGTTCAAAAGGATATGTGTCTTCTGCCATTTTGCTCTACGATGTTGATTATGTAGAAGTGAAAGGTTTGGAATTGACAAATGAATCTGATGATGCACAATACATTCAAAATGGTTTGGCAAATACATCAGCACGTATGGACCGCACCGGAGTTGCAGGAATTGCAAAAGACGGAGGAACCATGGACCATGTCTATTTAGAAGACCTTTATATCCACGATATTGACGGAAATCTTCAAGATAAACATATGGACAATGGAGGAATCCAGTTCAACGTATCAAAACCGACAGATGAATCTAAAACAGGGATTGCAAGATATAATGATGTAAAAATTACAAACTGTTATGTCAAAGATGTAAAACGTGCCGGAATTGTAGTTGGCTATACATATCAGCATTCTAAATTCAATGGAGCACAGATTGCAGATGAGACAGTGCAAAAATATGGACACACAAACATTTATATCGCAGACAATTATGTACAGAATTCTGGAAATGATGCGATTGTTGCAATGTATGCATATCGACCGGTAATTGAAAGAAATATTTCGGATACAGCCGGCGTTGATTTGGATGATGGATATGCCGGTTATTGGCAGTCTTTCTGTGCGACAATCTGGCCATGGAAAACAAAAGATGCGGTATTCCAATATAATGAGGCGTTTGATACAGTCGGAGAAGGCAATGGTGACGGACAGGCGTGGGACATTGACTGGTCAGACGGCACGGTTTACCAGTATAACTATAGTCATAATAATGGTGGAGGTTCTATGCTGATTTGCTTAAATGAGGCTTATAATGGTACATTCCGTTATAATTTAAGCCATAATGATTTAGGCTGTCTTATTACATTCCAAGGAAATCCGGAAGCAAAGATTTATAACAACGTCTTTTATGTGGACGGGGACAGAGCAACAAGAGTACACCACAATGCGAGTGGAAAACGCAGCGGTTCCGGTGTGATTTCAAATAATATTTTCTACAATGCAAGTACAGCGAACCCGAACGATGAGTGGGAACCAAATGGAAATAAAAAATTCAGCAATAATCTTTATTATGGATATACTTCTACTCCATCTACAGATAAACATGCGGTAGTTGTTGCAGAAAGACCAGATTTTTGTCGGACCACTGACTGCACCGGACAGCACAGATGGAACGATTCATAGACACGATGATCCGGAAGCAAAGACAGTGTTTGACGGATTTAAAATCAAAGAAGATTCTGCAGCAGTAAATGCCGGTGTATATATTCCAAATAATGGCGGAAAAGATTTCTTTGGCAATAAACTTGGAATGACACCTGATATCGGTATGCACGAGACAAAAGCAGAAGATGGAGAAATCGTGGAAGAAATTTATTCAGATGTTTACAAAGTGACAGAGAATGAAATCAATGATGTCGAAGTCGGAACTACTGTCGATGAGATAGTCCTTCGTCTGTCAACGCTTGTTTACGAGATAGAAGGAACAACAATCCGTGAAGTTCCAAAAGGAACAACTGTTGGTACTTTTAAAGAAAATTTAATTCATCATAAACGTGTCAATGTAGACGTTTATAAAGGAGACAAAAAGGTAGAAGATTCTGAAGTTATCGAAGAAGGAATGACACTGAAAGTATCTTATAAAGAAGTTTCCAAAGAATTTAACATTTCACTTGTGAAAGTATATAAAGAGTATGCAGCAACAGGAATGACAGCAGAGGCGGGAAGTTTCCAGCCAAATAATAATACAGAAGGAAACGGAAATCTTGCATTGGATAACAACTTGAATACAATGTGGCATACAAACTGGAATGGCTGTCAACGTTCAGAAACATGGATTACGATTGATATGAAGAAAGAACAAAATGTTGCAATGTTAAAATATACTCCAAGACAAGGCGGCGGAACAAACGGTAACATCACAGCTTATGAGATTTATGTAAGTAAAGACGGACAGACTTGGGGAGAACCGGTTGCAACGGGAACATGGGCAAACAATAATGTTGTGAAATATGCAAGATTTGACACTGTTTTAGGACGTTATGTGAAATTAGTAGCAACAGACTCTGCATCGCAGGAAGCAAGTAAAATTTTTGCTTCGGCAGCAGAAATTCGTTTAGGATTTGAAGAGTAGAAAGGAGGGTGTGATTATGAAAAATAGAATTCTGGCTATGTTTATGGCGGCTGCAGTTGTGGGTACGACAGTTTTACCGGGAATGACAGTAGATGCCGCAAAACAGGGAAAAACAACAGGAACAACGTATTATGTAAGTACAGTTGACGGAAACGACAACAATGATGGAATGTCTGAGGGGAAAGCATTTTACAGTTTAGACAAAATCAATGAACTGACATTGAAGCCGGGAGATAAAGTTCTTTTGGAGCGTGGTTCTGTATTCCAAAATGGTTTTCTGCATTTGAAAGGAGACGGTTCAGAAGAGGCGCCAATCGTTGTTGACTCTTATGGAAAAGGAAATTTACCAATCATTGAAACAAACGGACAAGGAATCTGGTATCAAAACTATCGCGCTCCTTTGGGCAACGCAAAACATAAATATCAAGGATATGTTTCTTCTTCTGTACTTCTTTATGATGTAGAATATGTAGAAATCAAAAACTTGGAAATTACAAACAAAGCTCCAAAGATTGAAACAGCATATAATGCAGAAGATGTTATGAACCGTACAGGAGTTGCGGCAGTTGCACAAAATGAAGGAACGTTAAATCATATTTATCTGGATAATTTATATGTTCATGATGTAATTGGAAATGTATATGACAAACATATGAACAACGGAGGTATCTATTTTACAGCTTTCCAGCCGATGGATGCATCAACAGGAATTGCAAAATATGATGATGTAAAAATTGAAAATTGTTATGTAGAAAACACAAACAGATGGGGAATTGCAGTTGGATACAGTTATACCCATGGTCAGTTCCATGGCGGTGTGATTTCAGATGAAAAGATTAGTACATACGGCTCTACCAATGTTGTGATTCGCAATAACTATGTGAAAGATGCAGGTGGAGATGCAATTACATTGATGTATTGTGACCGTCCGCTTATTGAGTATAACGTATCAGATGGTGCGGCAAGACAGATTAATACAAAAGACTATAATGCGACCGGATTTGGACGAGTTGCAGCCGGAATTTGGCCTTGGAAATGTAAAGATGCCATTTTCCAGTACAATGAAGCATTTGATACTTGCCAAAACCAAGATGGTCAGGCGTGGGATGCAGACTATGGTGATGGAACTGTTTACCAGTATAATTACAGCCATAATAACGGTGGCGGAAGTGTTATGTTCTGCGGAGGAGAAGCAATCAATAATATTTTCCGGTATAATATCAGTCAAAATGATTTAGGCGGTGTGATTAACCCAGCAGGACAACCTGATGCACATGTGTATAACAATACATTCTTTGTAAAAGAAGGAATTGATTTTATTCGTACAAATATGGGCGGTGGTCCAATGGTAGTAGAGAATAATATCATTTATTATAATGGCTCTGCACCAAAAGAAGAAAACTGGTTCAAACATACGAATGAAACAAAAACAAAATATGACAATAACCTTTATTACAATTATGCAAATGTTCCGGCAAATGATGCGAATGCGATTGAAGCAGATCCGAAATTTGCAGATCCGGGTAAAGCGCCAACAGCACCTTTGGCCGGCGTGGAAGCAGGAAACATAAAAGATTCAATTGTTCATGAAAGAACAGCATTTGATGGATATAAACTGGCATCAGATTCTCCGGCAGTTAATGCAGGTAAAGTGATCAAAAACAATGGTGGAAAAGACTTCTTTGGAAACAAAGTGACAGGAACACCGGATATAGGAGCATTTGAAAGTGATGCGGTTTCTCTTGTTTTAACATCTGATGTATATGATATTAAAACAGCAGAAAAAACAATTGGAGGAGTAGAAGCAGGTACAACAGTTGCAGATTTCCTTAAAAATTTGAAGTACGATTCCGGATGCACAATCAAAGTGATGAATGGCAAAGAAGAAGTGGAAAGCGGAATTGTAAAAGGCGGTATGAGTGTTGTATTGTCTGACGGAAAACAAGAAGTAGTGTATACGATTGTTGCATCAGCTGACAACGCAATCAAAGAGGCTGTCTATATGATGAAAGATAAAACTGTATTTGTTCCGATGCTGGAAAATAATCCGACAACTGTGAAAGAGTTAAAAGAAGGTGTGAAAGTTCACAGCACAGCGGAAGTCAAAATTGTAAATGCAGAAGGAAAAGAAGTTACGACAGGAAATATTGCAGAAGGAATGAAACTTGTCGTTCAGGCAGAAAATGGAGATCAAAATGAATTTACAATTTCTGCGAAAAACAGTTATCAGTGGGCGCTTGATTATGCCGGACCACAGCAGGGTAATGTCTGGTTTGGTCAGATGAAAAAATCTGCTTCAGAATATGAGAATTTGACAGCATACGATCCGGTATATCCAAACTGGGCAGTGGATACATATTTTGGGCCAGGTGTAGCTTTGCCAAATCATCAGACACCGACAACAGAGACAACACATGGATTGCTTTCCGATACAACCGGAGCATCTAAAAAAGAAGGTATGGCAATGGCATTCCGCGTACCGAAGAGCGGAAAAATTACCTTGGCTGTGAAAGACGATGAACCGTATCTGCGTCAGGCAGGAAACAAAAACGGAACGGTTACTTTAAGCTTTACGAAAAATGGAGAAGTGCTTGGCGATTCTTATGTACTTGAAGTAAGTAATCAAAAAGCAGATGTGGGAATCCGTGAGATTGAAGTCAATAAAGGCGACTGGATTCGTGTGGAAGCGAAAAATAACGGAGCTCCGACAAAACCATCTATCCACGTAACACCAATCATTACTTATGTTGATGAGGCTATGGTGGAACCTGAACAGGTAAATAAAACATTGTTGAAAGACACAATTGATTATGCAAAATCTGAGCAGGAAAAACCGGAGTATCAGTACGTTGTACCGATTGTGAAACAAAAATTGGAAGAAGCATTAGAAGCAGCCGAAAAAGTATATGCAGATGAAAATGCTACACAGGCTCAGGTAGAACATGCATTTGTAAATCTGCAAAATGCAATCTTCAACTTGAGACTGATTCCGAATAAAGACAAATTGGAAGAGTTGTTAAGCAAAGCAGAAAATATTGATTTGTCATTGTATACAGAAGAGTCCGGTAATGTTTTGAAAGCAGCAATTGCAGATGCCAAAGCGATTTTTGAAGATGAAAATGCAACAGAGAAGCAGGTTGTGTATGCGTCAGATTTATTGGCAAAAGCAATGGATGGATTGAAAACAGCGGAATCAAAAGAACCGACAGATGATAAAAAGCCATCTGCTGAACAGGGAAATGCACAAGCAGGTAAAGAAAATGCATCAGAGAAAAAATCAACGGCTGCGAAGACAGGGGATACAACAATGATGTTTGTATGGATTCTTGTTATGATTGCCGGAGTAAGCACAGTGACTGTGATTTATAAAAAAAGAAAATATGAATAGTAGAATGAAATAGTTGCAATTGGGGGCGTAGTAAAATTGAATTTTGCTATGTCCCCAATTGACGTGAATCATTAAGAATTTCTGAAGAAAGTGGATATTCTCAAGGAACTATGCTACAATAGGGCGTACATTTTTAGAGAAGGAGAGAGTACGGTTATGTGGTGGAATAGAATGATTTTTGGGTTTGACAGTTACCATGTGATTTTATGGTTTTTGCTATATAGTATTTTAGGGTGGATTGTAGAGTCGATTTATATGTCAATCTGTAATAGAAAATTGACAAACAGAGGATTTGCAAAAGGCCCGTTTTGTCCGATTTATGGTGTTGGGGCATTGACGGTATATTTTGTGTTGAGACCATATAGCAGTAATGGATTTCTGCTGTTTTTATTAGGGTCTCTGCTTGCTACGGCGCTTGAGCTTTTGACGGGAATTATCATGAAGCGTATCTTTGGAGAAATTTGGTGGGATTACCATGAAAAGCCATTTAATTACAAAGGAATTTTATGTCTGGAAAGTTCAATCGCATGGGGCTTTTATACCCTTTTTCTGTTTTTATTTCTGCAAAGATTTGTGGAGGGAGTTGTGGCGAGAATACCGTTTTTGGTCGGGAAAATTGTGGGCAGTTTTCTGATTGTTGTATTTACAATAGATTTTCTTCATTCATTGTATGTGGAGAAAAAGGAAGATATACCGGAACGTGTATGGAGGATTAAAGATACATTGATTGAGAAAATTTCACGTTCTTAGTAAAATGGAGATGAAAGTAGAGAAGGTTGCATATTTTTTAAAAACAGTCATTACAATGATAGTAGACGAAAAATATTATAAAGGAGCAAGTTGCCATGAAAAGGTTTCTAGCACTGATGGTAAGTCTGGTATTATGCGTTACAAATGTGTGTGCAATGTCAGAGAGCGAAGGAATACTTTACGAGGAAACGAAAGCCGGAACAGAGGAATCTGCTTTTGGGGAGCTGGAAATCAGCACACCATCGGCTGTTTTGATGGAGGTGTCTACTGGAAAGGTAATTTACGAGAAGGCGGCAGATGAACAACTTCCGCCGGCGAGTGTCACGAAGGTAATGACATTATTGTTGATTTTTGATGCGTTGGAAGATGAGAAAATAAAGCTGACTGACACAGTATCCGTATCGGAGTATGCGGCGTCCATGGGTGGCTCGCAGGTGTTTTTAGAGCCGGGAGAGACACAGACTGTGGATACGATGATAAAATGTATTGCGGTGGCGAGTGCGAACGATGCCTGTGTGGCAATGGCAGAGCACATCTGGGGCAGTGAGGAAGAATTTGTGGCAAAGATGAATGAGCGGGCAAAAGCTCTCGGTATGGAGCATACGAATTTTTTGAATTGTAATGGACTGGATGCGGACGGACATGTGACGACGGCAAGAGACATTGCATTGATGTCGAGGGAGTTGATTACGAGATATCCGAAAATTCACGATTACTCTACTATATGGATGGAGAATATTATTCATACAACAAAAAAAGGAACAACGGAGTTTGGTCTTGCGAATACGAATAAATTAATCAGGCAGTATCCGTATGCGACAGGGTTGAAGACGGGTTCGACAAGTAAGGCAAAATTTTGTTTGTCGGCAACAGCAAAGAAAGATGATTTGGAGTTGATCGCTGTAATTATGGCAGCACCGAATCCGAAGACAAGATTTAAGGACGCGACAACATTGTTGAATTATGGATTTGGGAAATGTACAAAGTACAAAGACACAACTCCGCTTGATTTGCCGTCTTTAAAGATAAAAGGTGGGATTGAAAAGGAAGCTCCGGTAACTCTCGAACAAGAATTTCAATACATTGATACGACAGGCGCTGATTTATCCGGAATGGAGCGAAAGGTTCAGATAGATAAGACACGACAGGCGCCGATTAAAAAAGGAGAACAGGTGGGAAAAGTTACATACCTATTAAATGGGAAAAAGGTTGGAGAGGTTGCTGTTCAGGCACAGAAAAAAGTTGGGAAAATGCAGTTTCAGCATGCGTTTGCAGATGTTTTTCAGAGCTTTCTATTGTAAAACAGACGGAATAATTATATAATGCTAGGGAAATACAGGTACAGATTCAGTTATTGGATCTGTACTGTTTTGTGAACAGAAAGAAAAATAGAAAGCAGGGGAACGATATGGGAAACATCATCTGTGTACTTGTAGTTTTGATAGTACTTGTGCTCTTGGAATCCTGGAGAGAAAACCGTGTGTTTCGAAAGACATATTATCGAATAGAATCCTCGAAATTACAAAAATTGCAAAGAGCACGAAAAGTGATTTTTTTGAGTGATCTGCACAATCACTGTTATGGGGAAGAGAATCAAAAGCTTTTAGATGCAATCAAAAAAGAAGAGCCGGATTTGATCTTAATCACCGGAGACATGTTGATTGGGAAAGAAGGAATTTCACCAGAGACAGCACAAGCGTTTGTATGTCAGCTTCCAAAGATATGTGAAGTGTATTACAGTAACGGAAATCATGAACAGAGGATGAAAGAAAATACGGAAAAATACGAAGACATCTATTTACAATATCAAAAAGAATTAAAAAAAGCAGGTGTTCATTTTCTGGAGAATGAACACATAAGACTGACATGGGACGGCGTTCCGGTTGATCTATATGGTTTGGAGATTCCGCATAAGTTTTATACTAAATTTGCAAAAATGGAATTGTCTGTAGAAGAAATTCAAAAATGTATTGGAGCGTCGGAAAAAGAACATTATAAGATTGTAATGGCACACAATCCGGTATTTGCCGATGCCTATATGAAATGGGGAGCTGATCTGACTTTATCCGGTCATTTACATGGAGGGCTTGTGAGAATTCCGGGACTTGGAGGCGTGATCAGTCCTCAGATAAAATTGTTTCCGAAGTATTCGGGAGAATTGACGAGCGAAGGTGAGCAGGCGGTTGTAGTAAGCAAAGGACTTGGCATGCATACGATCTGTTTTAGATTTTGTAATCCGGCTGAGATGATCGTTCTTCAAATAGGAGGGAAAACGTCATGAAAGATCAGTATGGAAGGAGCATAGATTATCTTCGGGTATCTGTGACTGACCGCTGTAATCTGCGCTGTGTGTACTGCATGCCAAAGGACGGAGTGGAATGGATTCCGGATGAGGAGATTCTGACAGATGAAGAAATCCTGACGATTTGCAAAGCGGCAGCAACTCTTGGAATCAGACATCTTAAAGTGACAGGCGGAGAACCGTTATTGCGGAAAAATGTAGTGGAACTGATTGGCAGATTAAAAAAAATAGAGGGAATTGAGACGGTCACTCTCACAACGAATGGAATTTTTCTGCCACAGTATATTGAGCGTCTGGTAAAAGTTGGGATAGACGGAATCAATGTCAGTCTAGATACATTGCAAGAAGAAAAATTTCGGAAACTGACACGGAACGGTTCTGTAAAAGAGGTATGGAAAGGGCTTTCTTCGGTGCTTCCATATGAGCGGGTTTGTGTGAAGATAAACTGTGTGTTAGACGGAGACGATTGGGAAGAGGACGCGGTAAATGTAGCTCGGATTGCCAAAAACTATCGTGCCCATGTGAGATTTATTGAATTGATGCCCGCACAGAACCGGGAGGAAAAATGTAATCTCGAAAGAGAGACAAAATTATTATTAGAGTGTGTTTACGGGCCGTTACATCTTTGTCGTGAAAAGATTGGATTTGGACCAAGTACCTATTACGAACTTCCTGAATTTCAAGGGAAGATTGGTTTTATCAGTGCGGTCAGTCATAAGTTTTGCAATCAGTGCAACCGGATTCGTCTTACATCGGATGGAAAACTGCGACTGTGCCTGCAAGCGGAGCAGGGAGTAGATTTAAAGAAAGCGCTCAGACAGGGAGCAGATGAAGAAGAACTGAAAAAGCTTCTGGAAACCGGATTGCGTATGAAGCCAAAAGAGCATCATTTTGGATGTGATTGTATGATTGAAGGAAAATCAATGTCAAGAATCGGAGGATAAGAAAAAATGAGAAAAAAATGGACAAGTTTATGTTTAGTGCTGGTTATGCTGTGTGGGATGACAGGGTGTATCAAAAAGGAAGAAAAAAAGGAAGTCGAATTGCATATATTGGCGGCTGCCAGCATGACAGATGTATTGACAGAGATTTCGGAAGCGTATGAAAAGGAGCACGAACATGTAAAATTTGTCTTTAGTTTTGATTCTTCGGGAACATTAAAAACACAGATTGAGGAAGGAGCTCCGGCAGACATTTTTATTTCTGCTGCGATGAAACAGATGAATGAGCTGAACAAGGGAGGCTTTATGAAAAAAGACAGCATTGTGAAGCTATTAGAAAATAAAGTCGTGCTGATACAACCACAGGATGCGGAGGTAAAACTTACTTCATTTGAAGAGGTAGCTTCTGACAAAGTATCAATGATCGCGATTGGAAATTCAGATGTTCCGGTTGGACAATACACAGAACAGATTTATAAAAATCTAGGCTTGTGGGAGCAGGTGGAGAAAAAGGCGAATCTTGCGACAAATGTCAGACAGGTTCTTGATTGGGTTGCAACAAAAAATGTGTCATGCGGAATTGTGTATGCGACGGACGCAATGATTGAACCAAAAGTCAAAGTAATCTGTGAAGCGCCCAAGGGAGCATGTGACAAAGTCGTCTATCCGGCTGGAATTGTAAAATCAAGTGAACATGTAAAAGAGGCGGAACAGTTTATGGACTATTTACAAACAGATGAGGCGAAAGCTGTCTTTACTGAGTATGGCTTTTCTGCTTATGAGGAGTAATCATGGATCTTTCACCACTTCTTTTATCACTGAAAACAGCATGTATCTCTACGGTAATCACTTTTTTGACCGGAATGTTTGCGGCGCGGAAAGTTGAGAAAATGAGACATGGTAAAACAATATTGGACACCGTTTTGACACTGCCGATGATTTTGCCACCGACAGTGGTCGGCTTTTTTCTGCTACTTCTTTTTGGAAACAGCAGTCCTCT
>ERZ791929.804-NODE-804-length-16043-cov-5.155367_pt1 | contig 16043 bp, 19 predicted proteins | sample MGYA00510129_ERZ791929 | MGnify/ENA primary metagenome ERZ791929 (study PRJEB30046, sample SAMN00792049) | human gut metagenome | study: EMG produced TPA metagenomics assembly of the A metagenome-wide association study of gut microbiota in type 2...
TTATCCTTATAGATCGCCTTGAGCTGACTCTGTGCCTGCAACACCAGACAGGCGGAAATCTCACGGCTTCGGATGGTGGCAATCAGCTTTTCCAGCTTGGGGATCTGGCCGATGTTGGCGCACTCGTCAATGAGACAGCGCACATGGACCGGGAGCCTGCCGCCATACACATCGTCGGCTTTTTCACAGAGCAGGTTGAAAAGTTGGGTATAACACATGGATATAAGGAAATTAAAGCTGTCATCAGTGTCACTCATGATGAGGAACAGGGCAGTTTTCCTGTCTCCCAGAGTGTCCAGCTCCAGCTCATCATAAGCCGTGACCTCACGCAGCTCTGCAATGTCGAACACGGCAAGACGCGCACCACAGGAAATCAGGATCGACTTGGCTGTTTTTCCAGAGACAGATTGTCAAGGATTTTTTAATCAAATTCACAAAAAATCTACAAAAAAGGTGCCAGAAGCACCGTATGGCTCCTGACACCTCGTTTGATAGATTACATTTTTCCGTTCAGCAGGTCTTTGCAGAGATACGCGTAGTCTGGCAGCTGGTTGATATATGGCTCCCAACGCCTCTTGATTTCGGCCAATTCCAGCGGATCGGCTGCTTCCAGTGCATGATCGTTGCCCGTCATATACAAAACATCCGTAGCAACATCGTCCAAACACCTGCCGCAGAGATCGGCGGCTGATTCTATCCTGATGCCAGTATCCACATAAAGCGGATTTACGCCAATCGTCAGCCAGACATAGCCCACCTTGTCCGACCAGAGCAGTTCAAAATCAGGGCTTTGCCGCAGATGTTCCGTAAAGACTTCCTTTACTCGCTCAATTTCATGTTTCTCTTTTTCTGTGTAAAGCATTTTCGTGTCCTCCTTGACAAAAATTTTGGTGCGTACCATCATCAGTTTAGCACAAGGCGGCTTCGTTTATCAGTCTGTTACATCTGCTGAATTTCATTTTTGAGCATACGCTTGATTTTATCGCTCATGGTTTCTGTGCTGGTATTGCTGAAATGGACATGAACCTTGTAGGTTGTCTTACCGATTTTCTTTACCATCGCTGGCGTGTTTTCCGGCGCTCTGGACGCAGTAGCGGCGTCTGCCACCTGCATAGTACGGGGTTCTCTGTTCATGGCGCTCCTTTCTCCGAACGGGTCTGTGCCGCCCGGTAAAAAATCAGTCATGCTTACTGCTTACAATGTCTTTTGCTGCCTGTCGGGTAGCACCGGCATTTTCTTCCCGGAAATTCTTCCCGTCAAAGAGAATCGGCGCACACCGTTCCAGAATACGGTCATAGATACGGGCGTGAGCCAGATCAGGCGGGTTCTTCAGTTCCGCCAGCTTCAGGTTGGTGGTAATAATCATGGGTTTGCGGCTGCGATAGCGGCTGTCGATGACGAAAAACATCTGCTCCATGGCATATTCGGTACTGCGCTCTACGCCCAGATCGTCAATGATAAGCAGGTCATACTCGTCAAAGCTGGCAATAAACTCCGACCTGTCCTCAGAGAACATCCCGGTCAGGCGGTTCAAGATGGTGGGAAAGTTCGTCATCAGCACCGGCACATCCCGGTCAAGCAGGGCGTTGGCGATACAACCGGCGAAAAAGGACTTGCCGGTTCCCACATCCCCAAACAGCAGCAGGCCAGTATTGTTCTTGTAAGCCTCCTTCCAGTTCTCCACATAGGCGCGGGCCTTGTCCATCAGGGGATTTTGGCCGTTGTCGTTGGCAAAGGTGTAGTCGTACAGATAGCGGTCTTGTAGGCCCTGGGCCTTCCGGCGCTTGATACGCTCCATGCGGCGCTGCCGTTCCTCAACGGCCTTGCGCTGTTCCTCGGCCTCCCGCTGGCACTGGCAGATACAGCGGGGCATGAAGTAGCCCGGTTTTCCAAAGCATGGCACAACGGTCTGCCTCTGGCCGCTGCACTTCTTGCAGTGAATGAGGCCGTCTGCCGGGTCTATGTACTCGTCCCCGGCCAACTCCACACCGGCGGCTGCCTTGTCAATCAGCGCCCGGATTTCTGCGGTAATCTCCATCATACGGTTTCATCCTCCTTTACGCTGTAATCACGGTTGCGGATGGGCGGGGCTGCTTTCTTCGCGTCCTCACCGGCCCAGCGCCGGATGGTCGCTGCATGGCTCTGATAACGCTTGCCGGTAGAAGCCATGTACTCGGACAGTTTTTCGATGTACTGGCCCCATACAGTGGGAAAGCTGGCCTGCAAGTCTGCCATTTCCTCGTCCGTCAGGAAAACATTCTGGTAACGGCCATAGGCGCGGGCGGAGCGTCCCTTCTCTATCTCTCTCTTTATCTCTATCTCTTTCTCTAACTCTATCTCTATCTCTGGTGGACGAATGTCGGACAAATGTCCGCCGTTTGTCCGGGGCGCGGAAAGAGCCTTATTTTGGAGCCTCGCCGCCCGCTTTCGCTCAGCCTCGGTAGAGGACTGGCCGATTAAAAGTTCGATGTTGCTCATGTAGAAGGTACCGCTGTCCAGCACTTCCACAAGGCCCAGCTTCAGAAAGATTTGCAAGGCCCTCTCCACAGTGCCGATCTGCTGGCGGGTGATGGTGGCGATCATCTGCGCCGTGTAGGGGATGTCCTCGTCAAGCTGGAGCCGCCCGCCATGTTTCAGCGATTTCAGATACAGCTTGAGCAGAATGTTGGAATACAGCACACCGTCCTGCATACTTTCCAGCAGCACGATGGAATCATCGTCAAAATAGTTTTCTTTGAGTTTCAGGTAATAATATTTTCGGTTGTCTGACATAGGGTTCCTCCTTGGGGTTTCTCTTGGGATTCTGTACGCATTTTAAGGCTATTTTAGGGGTCAGAGGATAAATCTATCAGACTGCCTTTGACACCCCCGAAAAAAGCCTTGATTTACAAGGGTTTTTCAGCCCCTAAAGCGTGACATTTCTCCCGTTGTTTCCGCTTGCGCTTTGCGGCGTTGATCCGCTTCATGCGTGCGGCACATTCCGGGCAGTATTTGGCTCGGTTGGAACCGGGGGTAAACAGTGCCTTACATACGGAGCATTTCTTAGCATTCAGCCGGTGGAACAGCGCCGTTTCCAGTTCCTTATCCTGCGGCAATACCGCCGCCCGAAACCACCTGCACAACAGGGAGTAGGAAATAGACTGGACACAGACACATTCCTCCCCATCGTCCAGGACGATACAGTTTCCGTCGATGTAGTTACAGCACTCATGCACCAGCCTCCGCGCTCTGCGATACTGGCGGTAATCCATGACAGGGATAGGTTCAGTCTTGTTGTTCTTCATAAATGATTTCTTTCATAGTGCAGCTAACCTCCTTAAATGAATTTATTGTTAAATATTCGTGCAAAGTATTGTTTTCTTCGTGCAAATGGCATATACTATAATTGCCAGCAGAAAGGGGTTGATCGTATGGCTGGAAATACCACAAACATCAGTATCCGCATGGACGCAGATTTGAAAGCGCAGGCGGACGCACTGTTTACTGAACTTGGCATGAACCTGACTACGGCGTTTAACATCTTTGTGCGCCAGTCACTTCGTGAAGGCGGCATTCCCTTTGAAGTAAGGCTGGAACAGCCGAACAAAGAAACGGTTGCTGCCATGCTGGAAGCGGAAAGGATTGCAAAAGACCCGTCTGTAAAGGGCTACAATGACCTTGACGAGTTATTTGCTGACCTGAAAAGATGAAAGAAACCAAATATACCGTCAAGTACACGACCAGTTTCAAAAAGGACTACAAACGAGCCATCAAGCGTGGCTTGAAGATCGAACTGCTGGAGCAGGTCGTAGCGTTGCTGGCGATGGGCGAACCGCTGCCGGATAAGAACCGTGACCATGACCTGTCCGGCGATTGGGCAGGCCATCGGGAATGTCACATTCTCCCGGACTGGCTGCTTGTCTACCGCATAGAAGATGATGTTCTGGTGCTGACGCTGGCCCGCACCGGCACACACAGCGACTTGTTCGGCAAATAAACAGTCTGCCGCCGTATGGGGAAACCTGTACGGCGGTTTTCTGTATGCAAAGGTATGTCGTGAAACGCGACGCACTTGACAGGGGTACGCCAAAATGCAGTATCTTTTACCGCTCCGGCTCCCGGTCGTGAGACTTGTCCTGTTCCTGTCTGGACAGCTGCTCGGCGGTTTTGCGGAGCCGTTCCACTGCTTTCAAATCCTCCCGCATGGATTTCATGGCAAGCGTGCCCGTCTGCTTTCCAGCGGCCAGCTGGTCGATTTCCCGCTGCCATGCCTTTGGGGTGATTGCCTCGCCGCTGTCTTTCAGGTCTTTCAGATACCGGGCCGCTGCGTCATACAGAATCAGTTCCCGGCTGTGGCGCTGTTCAAACTGTTCCCGTTTTTCCGGCTTTACTTTGGCAAGCTGCTTGTGGATGGACTTGTACTGGTTGTACTGTTCCCACATCTCCCCGCGCTCGGTAAGGGTAGTGATCCGGCGCTCGGCCTTGACGATCTTTCCACGCAAGTCATAGTAATGGCTGTTCATATCAGCGATTTTTTCATGAAGCTGCTGCATAGACTGGATGCCGTTTGCCTGCAAAAAGCTGAATAGTGCAGCGCTTTCCTGCAAAGCCCGGATTTTTCCGGTACGGGTGCGGGGAGCGTCCAACTGCTGCTGGGCCTCCCACAAAGCTGTCAAGCTGCTTTGCTGTGTTTGTGATTTTTCCGTTTCGGCTTTCGACCAGCAATAAAGACGGGTAATGCGGGCTTTGATTTCTTTCAGCAGCTTGTTGTCGGCAGCGATCTGCCGGTTTACTTCGCCCTTGTCGGTGCGGATACCGCGCTTTTCTATTTGGCTGGCAGCTGGCCCCAGATGGACAGAGGGAATCTTATCAATGCCCTGCCGCTTGTAGCTGCGGTGGTCAATGCGCTCCGGTCTACCGGCAGATTCCAGCGCCCGGTTGGTGTAGGCTGCCCACGCTGCCCGCCAAATCTCCACATTTCCTTTATCGTTCCAATCGGTTGTATCCTCACGATGATTTTTCCAACCGCCTTTCCCATCCGGGATACGCTGTCCATTCTCGTCCAGATCGTATGCCTTGCGGCACTTTGCGCCCCATGCGCCATTTTCTTTCAGAGGCCGGAGCGTCAGCATGATATGGACATGAGGGTTGCCGGTTCCCTTGTCATGGATAGCAAAGTCGGCGCACATTCCTTTGTCTACAAAGTTGTCCTTCACATAGGCACGCACAAGGGCAAGCTGCTGTTCGCCGGACAGTTCACGGGGCAGGGCTGCTTCAATCTCGCGGGCAAGCTGGCTGTCCCTTGCTTTCTCGATTTGCTCCACGCTGTTCCAGAGGATAGATCGGTCTGCAAATTCCGGCGGCGCGTGGGCAGGCAGCATGATCTCCGCATGGACAATGCCGCCTTTCCGGGTGTAGTCGTGGGTCATTCCGTCCCATTCATTTGTCAGCTTGGTTCCGCTGCGGTAAGCAGCTGCGGCAACGGCAGAACGGCCTGCGCTGCGCTTGATAATACTGACGGGGATATGACAGAAATCTATGGGGAACACCTCCTTTCAGTGAGGGGATAACAGGCTCTGTGGAGCCGGACAAACGCAAAGCGGGTGTCTGGCTGCGCAGAGCGCACAAGGGGTTTGGGGAGTGTAGCGCCCCATCGCGGACGAAGTACGCAACAGCCCCCGGCAGGGCGCACGACACCGGCAACGGTGTATAAGTGCGCCCTTGTAAACAAGGGACTTATGGCGTGTCCCCGGATTGTGACAGGTTTGCAGTCAATTCCGCAGCCCCCGGAAGATGGGACAGGGCAATCAGGAACGCTTTGACCTCTACGCCGGGAAGGTCGGGGGCCAGAGGGAAAATCCCCTCCAAAACGGCTCCACGCTCAATCAGGCGGCGGGTGCGAACCCTGCGTTCTTCGTTCCGCTGCTTGTTCTCCAAAATCTTCTTTCGGTTTTCAAGCTGCCGAATCTCCTTCAGGACTTTCTCCCGTTCTTCTTTTTGGGGGTGGGCTGTAATTTTTTCGTTCATGTCAGGCACCTCTTTTCTTTGGAAATACTCATAGATTGACCGTCCATTTCTGTCGAGCAAAGTACCGGCGCAGCCTCCGCAATGCGGCATGGATGGATTTTCCCGCCTGTGATGGCGTGATACCCTCCATTGCGGCAATATCTTTCACTTTCATACCCAGCATATAGCGGGCGTGGACACGGCGAGCCTGCATAGGCGGAAGGGAAGAAATGGCTTCGTACAATCGCCGTATCAGTTCTTCGTATTCGGCTAATTCTTCTTTTTCTATCAGGTAGTCCTCCGGCGATGGCTGCGCCCAGCCGATGGCGGCATTTTCGATTCCATCGTTACAATCGAGGGAATAAAACGCCTTATACCGGAACATCTTGCGATCTCTGGCGGCCTCGGCTCTCTTGTCCAGAAGAAACGCTTCGACGATCTCATCGGACACCTCCAAAAAAATGTCCTCTTTGCAAAATGGATAATATTGTTTGAGATTGATGGTCTGCATAGGCACGCCCTCACTCTGTTTGAAAAAGGTCATCATAGCAGCGGCGCATATTCCGCAGACCTCGACGGATGGCAACGCTGACCTTGCTGCTGTGGATGCCCTCTCTCCGGGAGATTTCCGGCTGCTTGATACCGGCAATGTAGTAGGCGTGAACACGGCGGGCCTGTGTCGGAGTGGCATGAGCCAGAGCCACCGGCAGAGCTGCAATCAGGTATAGGCGGGTGGTCATTTCTTCTCGTTCCAGCAAAATATCTTCCGGCGATCTGCTGTGTTCCAGTGCGTAATTTTCCAGCCAGCTGTATGCGTCCAGAGAGTAGTAGGCGCGGTGGTAGACTTTCCGACGCTCATAGTTCTCCATCTCCCGCTGGGCCTGATACATCGCTGCCCATACCTCGTCCGTAACATCCACAAACTCGTCATGCCGGTAGTGGGGATACATCCACCGCAGATTGATTGTTTTCATAGGCTTACCTCCTGAAAATCGGAGAGGCGGGCAGCTCGTCCGCTGTCCGCCCCTCGCTGAGATAAGGGAAATGATCCCTTTCACTTGGTAGCCAGAAAACAGGTCATTCGTTAAGCCTGTTTTCAAAGAAATTTATAAATTTTTTTCTGACTGCCTCCACACTTTGATACACAGCCACTTTGGAGCAGCCGCACAGCACACCGATCTCTGCAAGGCTCAGCCCGTCAAGCGCATAGAGCAGGAACCGGCGGCGCTGGGCCTCGGTACAGGTGCCCAGAAGAGCCATCAGCTCATGCAGCGTTTCCATGCGGCAAAGGTATTCCTCCGGCGTTTCGCCGTAGACCCCTACACCCTCGGTGGTAATGATGTACTCGTCAAACTCCCGGCCATCCCAATGCCGCCGCTGTTCATGGAACAGGTTCTCCGTTTTATGATCGGCCCGGTCAAGAAATTCATAGACTTCCAGCGTAACCTCCACGGCCACAGCTTGTCCGTTATAATTGATGGTAACTTCCATCTGCCTTTCCTCCATTCAGATTTTTTGGGTAAATCTGAATGAGGCGGCGGGGCGCGGCTCCGGGGATAAAGTTCGGGCCATGCTGACCCGATGTTCCGGCTCCATAGGGACAAAAAAGCGCCCGGACGGCATAAAGCCATACGAGCGTAATAGAGTATATTTTGCTGTTTAATTACATGGTATAGTGCATACTGCTGACCGCATTGCTCCGCTGCTGGGAACAGGCTTTTTTTAGCTGGTGCAGATTATGGATACTGCGAAAAAGAGAAAAGGACACGGCAAAATAACCTCCAATCGGCTACCGTGTCCCTGCAAGTCGTCATTGGTTTGTGTAGAATCGAGTAGGAGGCGGTGATTAACCGCCGTCCTCTCACACCACCGTGCGTACCGTTCGGTACACGGCGGTTTCAATAGTTGACGTGCAGAGACTGATACGCTGTGGCTATATCATAGTAGCCCCAGTTTATCAGTCTTTCTTTCGTTAATGCTCTTTTGACCACACCTGTATTAGACATCCTCCAATAGGATTTTCTACTGTATGCCCCTTCACAGGCAACCCACTCTGGCATTCCCAGACCCATTAGTTTTCTTTTCCGGGTCTTTGGCAGTTTCCACTGCTTCCAGATACACATCCTTATTCGGCGGTACAGCCATCCGTTCATGCTTTCGATGTTGTTCTTCATGTCCGCTATTCCATAGTAATTCAGCCATCCTCGCATATAAACTTTTATCCTTTCCATAGCTCGGATGATACTCCCACATTTGCTCCGGGAAGTGAGCTGTCGCAGTTTCTCCTTGGCTTTCTTCCATGACTTTCCATGGACACGGATATAAATTCCTTTTCCGTTCTTCCCAAAACAAAAGCCAAGGAACTTAAATTTTCGGATTGCGAACACGCTGACTGTCCTACTCTTTTCCCGGTTCACTTTTAGCTTTAATGTTTCTTCCAGATATTTCGTACTGCTCTCCAACAGTCGTTCCACCGCCCGTTCACTCTTCGCCAACAGTACGATATCATCTGCATAGCGAATACACGGTACGCCCCGTCTGTGAAACTCCCAGTCGAATTCATTCAGATACACATTTGCTAAAAGTGGGGATAGATTCCCTCCCTGCGGGGAGCCTTCTTCTGTCTCTGTTTCAACACCGTTTTCCATCACTCCGCCTTTCAGGTATCGCTTTACCATCTGTATGACCCTCTCGTCTTTTACCTGCTTTCTCAGCAGATTTAAGAGGATTGTGTGGTTCAGCGTGTCGAAGTACCTTGACAAGTCGAGGACGACTGCCCTTATGTAGCCTTGTTCGATGTACTCTTTTATCCTGTAAATGGCGTCTTTTGCCCCTCTTCCCGGACGATAGCCAAAGCTGTCATCCGAAAACAGCGGCTCATAGATTGGCATAAGCTGTTGGAGCATTGCCTGTTGAATGATGCGGTCGATGACGGTCGGGATGCCGAGTTTCCGCTTTCCTCCGTCTGGCTTCGGGATTTTCACTCGTCTGACAGGAGTAGGGGTATATTTTCCCCTTCGTATTCTCTCTGTCAGTTTCTGGTTATGCTCCTTTAGCCACGGCAGTGCCGCTTCAATGGTCATTCCATCTACTCCCGGCGCTCCCTTGTTTGCCTTTACTCTTTTGTAAGCCCGGTTCAGGTTGTCCCTGTCCAGTATCTTACCTAAGAGGTCCGGCTCTGCACTGTCCCTTTCCTTCCATATCCGGTTGAATGAGCGGTACGCTCTCACATACCCTTTGCGTTCCGCGCTATCTCTTTGCGAGCAGCTTTCTATGTTTTCTGTACCCATCTGCCCATTCCCCCTTTCCCTGTCGTACTAAAGACTCCTATTGATTCAGCCCTTCGCCGAAAAAAAAAAAACTTCCAGCTACTGTGGCCTCTGCTGACTTCTGTACGTTCAGCGTTACCTTCCGGTAACGGTTACTCTTTTCAGAGCGTTCCGTACAGACCTCCCTGGGTACCACACGTTTCTTTCCCTCCATCCATCTGCCGCATTTACTGCACATGATTCCGTGTAGCTATCGGGCTTCATCTTGTGTGGCAGACTTACCCTCATGTACAGCCTTATATACGATTTCTTTCCGTCAGACCGGAGGTTTGCCCGTAGGTTAGTTGGTTCCCCACATCCGGCTTCCTTCAGATTCCACCTCACGATGGACACCCTTGCCTTCGGCTATATCCTTCCCGCTACCGGGCGGATTCGGGACTTTCACCCGTTAGAAACGTGCGCCGCCAGGCGCACCGCAAAGAAACGGCGGCTCTGAAAATCAAAGCCGCCGTTTCAAATGGGCGTGTCAAATTGTCTGCTCTACGACGGCTTTTTTTCTTTTGCCGTCGTCCGGCAATTCACGAATTATTTCACAAACTGTTCTAATTCTCCCTTATCCACAGGAACCAACTTTTCAATGTTGCCGTCCTTGTCACGAACAACATTCAAGCTAACGCCGTCACTCACACTTTTGTCGCAAAAAGTGTAATGCTCCTTGTCGTAAAGGATATAGATAGGCTTTTCGCCGTACATCCAATGATTAGAAGTCTTGTCATAGGAAACGCTAAATTCGGTGTAGGCGTCCAGGCTGTCATCACGATAATTCAGATCGCCTTGTTCAAAGCTACCACTTCCGGCCGTAATTCCTGCCTTTTCCAATTCGGCTTTCAATGACTCCTGCTCTTTGGTGTGAGCATTAAAGTCAGCATCCGAGGATTGCTTCAGACCCGTCAGTGTTCCAGCTTCATCTCTAATGGGTTCAACATCTATCACGCCGTCATCATAGGAAAATCCATTCGTTTCATTAGAACTGATCTGATCTTTGAAGTAACGCACGACTTGCTCGTTATAGAAGAAACGATCCTTTCCCATGTCGTATGTCATACCATACGGTGCATAGATAGAATACTTTTCAGCAATTTCAGCCCGGCGTTCTTGCTCTGCTTTGGCCTGTTCCTCAGAGGAAAGGACTTCATCATTCTCGTAGGCTTGCACCGAGGAAGCCTCGTCAGAGGAAATGGGAGTGCCGCTATCTTTCGCCTCCTCAAAAGGTGTTGAGCTGGTAGTTGACTGGTTTGCCGCGCTTGCAGCACAGCCACTTAAAACAGCCGATGCACAAAGCGCCATTGTGAGTAAAAGATTTGTGATTTTTTGTTTTTTCATATTCTGAAACACTCCTTTCTGTTTCTGAATATATAGTAGCAGAACTGTTTGGGATACCATTGTAGCGAATATGTTTTTTATGTGTAGTTAAAAATACGGGGCGATCAAATTTGACCGTCCCGCATTCTTCAAAATCGGATTGAAAACAATACCCCTCTGTCTGTGTTTTTCAAACTATATATTATATTGTGCTGTTCTAAAATAGTTTTGACGATATAAAGTCCTAAGCCGCTACCCCCTGTTTTTCGATTGCGTGATTGCTCCATCCTATAGAAAGCATCAAATAATTTTGGAATTTCTGCTTCTGGAATATGCACACCAGTATTTTCTATCTGGAAAACTACCGACCCATTTTTAGAAAATGCGTCCATATAGATTGAACTGCCTCTCGGAGAATACAAGATGGCATTAGAAACAATATTGTTAATTGCTTTTTGTATCAGCATTTTGTCTACGACGATTTGCAGGGCGGGAGAAATATTCTCGTTCCAGTCAATTTCCTTTTGTACAATCAGATCCTCAAATAAAGCATATTCCCGTTTCAGAAGATCAGAAAAATCCATTTTTTCTTTTCGCAGACCTACTTTAGATGATTTCATACGCGAAACCGTCAGTATTTCTTGTACCATGCTCTCCATTGTATTGATGATTTCAAGGGAGCGCGATAGATATTTATTGCGATCCTGATAATCGCCCACATTCAAAATCATCCCCTCTGTCTGCCCCTTGATAATTGTAATAGGCGTTTTTAATTCGTGAGAAACAGCAGAGAAAAAATCAAGTTGTGCCTGTTCTAATTCTTTTTCGTGCTCTATGTCTGCCTGCAATTTTATATTTGCTGCCTGTAGATTTTCCAAAGCGGCAGATAGCTTTTTAGACATTTCATTCAAGCTATGCGCCAGGACACCAAGCTCGTCTGTCCGACTTTCTTCACACTTCCAGCTAAAGTTTAGTTCAGACATATTTTTTGATACTGCGCTCAGTCGTAATACGGGCCTTGTAACATAGCGGGAGTAAATCATTGAAGCAAGCGTAGCAATAATAAGAATAACAAAAAATAGAATGATAAAAACATTTGCCAGAGTATTCCTAAGCAGGTCAACCTCATGTGCGCTCCCGGCAACTGTCAATGTATAAAAAGTGTCCAATCCTGCGAAAGAGAACAGATAGCTATGTGTTGCCCGATACGCCGCCGGATCAGTATTTTCAGTTGCTATTCCTCCATCAAGAAAATGTGGAAATTCTTTTGCCCCCTGTGAGGGCAGTTCGATTGCGTTACCGTTCTCGTCGAATAGTTGAAGTAATACCCCGTTATTGTTCAAAAGAAACTCATCGAAGAGCTTTCCGCTTTCCAACGGGGACATGGTTTGCAACTCCGTAATAAAGGAAGAAACCGTATTTTCCAGGTTTGCGTCAAGTGTTGTGCTATATGTTTTGGGAACGAGCCACGAAATGACGGTATATGTCAGAACACAGCAAATACTGGTCAGCAAAAAAGTGATTGCAAATATTTTTGCAAATAGACTTCCTTTAATTTTCTTTATCAATTTTATATCCCACCCCTCTGATTGTCTGGATGAAGTCAATCCCCAACTTTTTGCGAAGATTTTTAATGTGAGTATCTACAACCCTTTCATCGCCATAAAAGTCATATTTCCATAGCTTATCCAGCAGATTTTGCCGCGTAAGTACACGCCCTTGATTTAGCAGAAGCTCCCTTAACACCTCAAATTCTCGCTGGGTAAGGTCAAAAGAAACACCGTCTACCACAGCGGTATAACTGTCCATATCCAGAACGAGATTTTTATAGGTAATCGTTTGGTGTTCCTGCTCTGGTATCATAGAACTTCTGCGGAGAACAGCGCCGATTTTGCGAACCAATATCGGCATGGAGAATGGCTTTGTAATATAATCGTCAACCTGTAAATCTAAGCCTCGGATTTGTTCCTCCTCTCCGTTTAGGGCAGTCAGCATGATAATAGGGACACTTGACTGCTTGCGGATCAATTCACAGACAGTAAAGCCGTCAATTTTAGGGAGCATAATGTCTAACAAAATCAGGTCAAAATGTGTGCTTGCAAAAAGGGATATTGCCTCAATGCCATCACTCGCAAGAGTAACAGCGTATCCAACTTCCTGCAAAAAGTTTTTCAATAATTCTTGAATATCTAAATCGTCCTCAACAATTAAAATGTGCTGCATAAAACCACCTCCACTGGTATAGTAGCATAAAATTTTGTGATTCGTGTGTAGTTCTATCATTATTATAGTTTTCTGTATGCCAGATTTCAAACCTCAAAATATGAATTATAAACTTCAATCAACCTACATATAGCAACATTCCACGAGCAAAGTATGAATTATACAATGTAACTGGGTGATGTTATATGGCGAAAGTTGAAGATTGTCCCGGTTTTGAAACCTTCGGTGCAGATGTCAAAGCCGCACGAGAGGCAAAGCGTCTGGCACGAAAAACATTGGCAGAAATGGTTGGGATTGAATGGCGGTATCTTGCCAACATTGAGAATCAAGGTGCGATTCCGAGCCTGCCTGTGATGATCCAGTTGATTAAGGTCTGCGGACTTCCCGTGGAACGGTATTTTAATCCGGAGATCATGCGGGAAGAAAGCGAACAGCGGCAACGGGTCAGTCACAAGCTGAAGCTCTGTCCTGAACAATACCTGTCGATTATTGAAGGTGCCATAGACGGGGCGCTCAAAATGGAACAGGCTGCGAAGTAGAAGGAGGGCGCATAATCGCGGCCTCCTTCTGGCGTTTCTGTATCAAGTTTCCCCGCACTTTTCCCAAAGTTCCCGACAGCTCTGTTGGATTTCTCTGGTTTCTGTCACAGTCAGTTCACGCTCGTTTCCGGTAATTTTATCTTCCAGAAAGTTGGCGTATGTACCCAGCAAAGCGTTCCGTAAATCCTCTGGGGTTTTCTGTATCTCGGCGCTATACCAGTCATTCCGGTGGGGTTCCCATGCCATCAATGTATAACCGTGGCTGGTCTGAACCACCTCATACAGAGGGTCATCATCCAGATATGCCTGAAACACTTTCAAAACCTTTTCAAAGGCCAGCATTTCCCACACCTCCCATTCAGCTGCAAATCAGTTCCCTGATTAAAATTTCCTCAATCTGTGCCGTTAATGTGTTCATCAGCCCCACCCAGCGCATAGGGTCACAGGCTTTCAGTTCCTCCGTGACACCCGCAACTTCCATCATGTGAGGCAACATGGTTTCCACACGCCCCTGTGCTGTCCGGTCAATCTCTAACAGGTGTGGATACAGCTTTTCGCTCATCAGAAGTTGGTTGTAGAGAATGGGGCGATGTTCTTTTAGGTAGGATTTTCGCATTCTGCCGTACTTGCCGATAGAAGTTTCCGGCTGTTCAGAAAGTTTTAGGTTGGGTATATCATAATCTCCACAACGAATGTAAGTCAACTTACTCATATTCATTCTCCTTTGCTCCGTGATGATTAGACTGCTGCGCTGGCTGCTATGCTGCCTTTGCGCGGTTCTTCTTTTGGTAGCTGACCGATAGTAGAAAAAACACCTTTTTTCATATCCTCAGTCCGGATCAGGGCTTTCTTAGCGTCCATTTCCGCTTTTTTCTTCGCCTTGATTTTGTCCTCATACCGTTTCTGTGCGCCGCTGGCTTTCCGCTTCAAATAATTCTGATGAAGCCTGTCCTTGCGTTCTTCTTTTTTTCGCAATTCTTCCTGTTCCTCCGGTGTTAAAGGAACCGGCTGTAAGGATGGTGGGATATAGCGCCCTAAAAAATTGAAGTAGATTTCAATTTCCTGCGTGGTGTCTTGACTACCTTTTCGGGCGCGTTCGTGGACAAGGATTTTCTCTACAAACTCATTGAGCATGGTGTTTGTCAGCGTGTCAAAATTCTCGTATTTATCAATCAGGGCCATAAATTTCTCCGCTGATTTCTGGCTTTGCTCGTAGCCGGTAACAGCCTTTTCCAGCTCCGCAATTTCAATCTCAAGTGCGTCCTGCTCTTTGGCATACTGTGCATCAAGCGCCCTATATCGTGCATCCGGCAGCTTGCCGAGGGCATTGTCCTCATAGATTTTGCAAATCAGTTTTTCCAGTTCTCCGGCTCTCTTTTGAGCAGCAGCCAGACGCCTGCGCTTTTTCGATATATCGGCACTCTGTTGAGCAACCTGCGTTTCCTGAACGGTGTGAATAAATTCCGTCCGGTCATTTCTGGAATATTCAGCGATAGCCCGGAGCGTGTCAGAAACCAATGTCAGAACAGCACTCTCATTGATACGGTGTTGTGTAGGGCATAGTGTCCCACACGGAACTTTGGTATAATTGGAACAGGTATATTGAGAAACCCGCTTGCCATTGTTGGTGCGGTGGACATACATCTTGCCGCCACAATCGGCACAATAGAGCAAACCTGTGAGGGGAGCCGCTTCGCCCCAGCCGTTTGGATAACGCCGTACATTGCTACGGATTTTCTGCGCCAAATCAAAGGTCTGCTGGTCGATAATGGCTTCATGGGTATTCTCAAAGATCGTCCATTCGTCCTCAGAAACATAGTGGCTTTTCTTGTCCTTAAAGTGCTTACGGGTCTTGAAATTGATGGTATGCCCTAAATACTCTCGTTTTTTCAAAATGTTCACGATGGTAGATGATCCCCATCCATAGGGGTCTTTGACCGGCTTTGAACGGTTCACACCCTCGTTGAAGCGGGCAAGGTGTACGACGGGAATTTCAATCCGGTCTGCGGATAGTTTGCAAGCGATCTGATAAGGCCCATATCCCTCCAGCGTGAGGGAGAAGATACGGCGCACCACTTCGGCGGCTTCTTCATCTACCAGCCAATGCTCCCGCTTTTCGTCCCATAAGTAGCCGTAAACCACGGTGCCTGTCAGGTGCTTACCGCTCATGCCTTTTGACTTAAACACAGAGCGGATTTTCCGACTGGTATCACGGGCGTAAAATTCATTCATAATGTTGCGGAACGGGGTAAAATCGTCATCACCTTTCAGACTGTCTACACCGTCGTTAATGGCGATCAGCCGAACGCCTCGCTGCCGCAAAACCTCCATAACTTGACCGACTTTCAGATAGTCTCGCCCCAACCGGCTCATGTCCTTGATGACGATCGCCTCTACACGCCCTGCCTCCACTTCCTCCATCATCGCCAAAAATCCGGGACGGTCAAAACGGGTGCCTGAGATACCATCATCGGTAAAGTGCGTAGGGTTTGGCAGCCCATTCCGGCGGGCAAAATCCTCTAACATCTGCTTTTGGTTGGATATGGAGTTGCTCTCGCCCTGTAACTCGTCGTCCCGGCTCAGGCGCTCGTACAGTGGGGTAATTTTTTCATTTCTCATGGCTGTACCTCCTGAAACAAAAATGCTCTAAGTGATTGCTTCACTA
>ERZ791929.864-NODE-864-length-14676-cov-3.053211_pt1 | contig 14676 bp, 12 predicted proteins | sample MGYA00510129_ERZ791929 | MGnify/ENA primary metagenome ERZ791929 (study PRJEB30046, sample SAMN00792049) | human gut metagenome | study: EMG produced TPA metagenomics assembly of the A metagenome-wide association study of gut microbiota in type 2...
AAAAGGCCCTGTTTTTCTTTGCCGGCATTGACGAGGCTCGTTTCAAGCGCGTTGTTCAGCCCGGCGACCAGCTTATTTTTGAGTGCAAGTTCGTTAAGGCTCGTGCCGGTATCGGTTGGTACGAGGCCCGCGCACTTGTTGACGGCCATGTGGCCTGCGAGGCCAAACTGATGTGCGCTCGCCGTAAGGCTGAGTAATTGCATCGGTTTCGGCGCGAATTTTTTTCGGACTCATTTCGAAGGCGCACATGGGATAATTCCCGTGTGCGCTATTATTCGCGCAGGCGCGTGAAGAATTTTCACGGGCCCGATAACATACGGCGGGGGAAAACATCCCCCGAGCGATCTCCTAAACACGAGGAGACACTTTTTTATTGCTGCCAGTAATGGGCTCAAGAGGCCCTGCGAAAGGATAGTCATGGCCAAAATCCATCATTCCAGCATTATCGATATTCGAGCCGAACTTGACGATGACGTTGAGGTCGGACCGTTTTGCATGGTGGGGCCGCACGTTCGCATCGGCGCCGGTACCGTTCTCGAAAGTCACGTGGTTGTCAAAGGGCTGACCACGATCGGTCGCAACAATCGCTTTTTCCAAGGTGCTGCTATCGGTTGCGAACCGCAGGACAAGAAGTACAAGGGCGAAGAAACCTATCTTGAAATCGGCGACGACAATATCGTCCGCGAAAACTGCACGATTTCAACCGGCACGATTCAGGATCAAAGTATCACCCGTGTCGGCAGCCGCAATCTGCTGATGGCAAACGTTCACGTCGCGCACGACTGCGTGCTTGGCAACGACCTTATCATCGCCAATAACGTGGCTCTTGCCGGACATGTGCATGTTGATGACTTTGCCGTGATCGGCGGTCAGACCGGTGTACACCAATTTGTTCACATCGGTACACGCTCTATGACGGGGGGCGTTTCGGGCCTTACTCACGACTTGCCGCCGTATGTGATTTGCTCGGGCAATCCTGCCAAGAGTTTCGGACTCAACCTAGTGGGTTTGCGCCGTGCAGGGTTTTCGAGCGACACGATCGGCCGAATCAAGGGACTGTACAAGGCGCTTTACATGGAAGGACTCATGGTGGCGCAGGCCGTTGAACGGATGGACGCTCAGATTGCCGATGCTCCCGAAGAAATCCGTCCGATTCTTTCCGCAATGCGCGACTTCGTTGCCAACAATACGCGTGGCATCGTCCGTCCGTAAGCCGAATTAAAGTTCGAAGAGCCCGTCGGGAAGCTCATTTCCTGCGGGCTTTTTCTCTGTAGTACTTTGACACCCCGAGGTTTGTATGACCGAGCAGGTTGCCGAATTGAGCACCGCAACAGCCCAGCCGTTGAGCTACGCCGACGGTGCCGCCTGGCTTGCCGGCGAAGCCAGTGGAGATTTTTTGGCCAGTCTTGTGCTCCCAGAAGTTGCCAAACGCATGGACGGTGCGCCTCAGTTTGGCGTGGGCGGCGAGAGGATGCTGGCGGCCGGCCTTGAGGGGTGGTATCCGGCAAACCGCCTTTCGGTGCGCGGCTACGTTGAGGTACTCAAGAAGTTGCCCGGCATTTTGATGTTGCGGCGCGCCATGCTCAAGCGCATCTCCGAAATTCGTCCCCGTGTTTTCGTGGGTGTCGATGCGCCGGACTTTAACCTCGGTGTGGAAGCCAAGTTAAAGCAAAGGGGAATCCGTACGGTTCACTTTGTTTCGCCTTCCATCTGGGCATGGCGTCCGGAGCGAATCCATAAGATCCGCGCTGCTGTCGACCATATGCTTTTGGTGTTTCCGTTTGAAGAGGAAATCTACAAGCGCGAAAATGTGCCTGCAACATATATCGGACATCCGCTTGCTGGCGTCATTCCGATGGTGCCGGACACCGATGGAGCACGTCGCAAGCTTGGCATTGAAGCCAACGGCGAACCGGTCTTTGCCGTGCTTCCGGGCTCTCGCAAGGATGAAATTTTTGGTTGCGGCCCCGTGTTTTTTGAAGCCTGCGAGCGTGTGATCGAACGCATTGGTGCAGGGCACTTTGTGGTGCCTGCCATTGACGCACAGGCTCGCGAGTGGATTGCGTCCGTTGCCACGCGCAACCGCCGTCTAAGCGATCGTCTTACTGTCGTGACGGGGCAATCCCATGCGGTGCTGGAAGCTTCTGATGCCGTTTTGGTGGCTTCCGGTACGGCTGCTCTGGAAGCGGCACTCTACAAGAAACCCATGGTGGTGGGTTACGCAATGCCTGCTTTGTCGGCTTTGATCATGAAGGACAAGGGACTGATTCCCTATGTGAGTCTCCCCAATATCCTTGCCGGCCGAGCCATTGTGCCTGAATTCTTGCATTACTACTGCACGGCAGACGCTATGGCCTGCAGCCTTATCGAGCAACTCAAAGACAGCCGTCGCAAAACACTCGCAGAGATTTTCACGGCGATGCACGAGTCACTTTTGCGTCCTACGGCGGATTTGGCTTCTGAGGCCATCATGCAGACGGCAGGAGCGGCTCGCCGATGAGTTCCAAAACGATTCCGATTGCCGAAGAATCACAGGCCAGTTCTCCAATGCGTCTTCCGGTGCCGATATCCGGGCGCATTCGCATTGAAAATGGACAACTGATAGATGAGCGCGGTCGTCCTTTGCGCGATCTTCGCATCTCGCTTACGGATCACTGCAATTTCCGTTGCCGTTATTGCATGCCCAAGGAAAAGTTTGATACCAAGCATCAATTCCTGGCGCATACGGAGTTGCTTTCGTTTGAAGAAATCAAGCGATTGGTCGGTATTTTTCTGCGTTTCGGTGTTCAGAAGATTCGTCTGACGGGAGGTGAGCCGCTGCTGCGCAAGCACGTTTGCAATCTGATTGCCGACTTGAAGGCCATGCGCACCACGAGCGGCAAGAGCCCTGACATAGCCATGACGACCAACGGCACGCTCTTAAAACGTATGGCTGCCGACCTGAAGGCCGCGGGACTCGATCGTGTTACGGTCTCGCTGGATGCTCTCAACGAGGAGCTTTTTCAGTCGATTAATGATGTGGGTTTTCCGGCCGCTAAGGTGATCGAATCCATCGAAGCGGCGCAGGCGATCGGAATTCCGGTTAAGCTCAACACGGTCGTTAAGCGCGGAATGAACGAAGGAGAAATCATTCCGATTCTGGAGCGTTTCCGCCACACGGGCGTGATTGTGCGCTTCATTGAGTACATGGATGCGGGGACCGCCAACGGCTGGCGCATGGATGACGTTGTGCCGTCTGCTGAACTTGTGGAACGCATCAATACCGTTTGGCCGATTGAACCGATTGATCCCAATTACACAGGGGAGACAGCGACTCGCTGGCGTTATAAGGACGGAGCAGGGGAGATCGGCTTTATTAGTTCCGTGACGCAGGCATTTTGCAAGGACTGTTCGCGCGTGCGTTTGTCGATCGAAGGTAGCCTCGTGCTGTGCCTCTTTGCCGATCGCGGTTATGACTTGAGAACACTTTTGCGCGGCGGCGCGACGGATGACGAAATAGCGGATGCCATTGCGCGTATCTGGAGTGCGCGTGACGATCACTACTCTGAGATTCGTTTGTCGGAAACGCAAAAGCGTAGCCGAAGCAGAATCGAGATGCAGTTCATTGGGGGATAGAGAGAAGGCGGCACAGAATGCCGCCCGTAGATCTCATTTTTTAAGATCGTGCAGTAGCTTTTTTCGCACTCTTTTCCTTAAGAGCTTCAAGCGCCTTCACGACGTCTGATTCTTTCCATCGGGTGCATCTTTTGCTGAATCTCTCGCCTTTAGGTAGCTTGCCAATGGCAGACCATTTCTAAACGCAAGATTTTGCGATCCCTAAAAATTCTGCGCTCTGCTTTGCGCTCAAATATTTTTCCATGAAGTTACCTCCTGGTGGGGACTCCTGAGTTGGTTCAGGAGTTATTTGAAAATCCGTTTTTGTAACGGACGATTCCCGGCATGCCTGCCGAGGAATGACAACAACTTTCTACTCATAGGTAGCGTCAGTGTTGCTATGATCTGCAGGGCGCTCGGAACGGCTTTTTGCCTTCTGGAGAAAGATTTGTTTGAAAGGAAAAATATGAATCGTCGTCGTCTTTTGTTGTTTGTGTCTTCTGTTGGTGCGGTTTCTTTGGCTGGTTGCGCCTCTTCGCAAAAGGGAGACAAGCTCGTCGGTACGTTTCATATTGATCCAAACGATCCCTACGGTAAGCTCAAGCAGTACAGAAGCTCAATCAATCTTCTGAGCGCTCGTCTCGCAGTGGCGTTCCAGAACCTCTTTAGCATCGGTGAGCTGTACAAGGAAGGCCCCCGCGGCGACGAGATCATGAAGGCGAGTCTCGAGGACATCAAGACGCTTCACGCCGAACTCAACAAATACCTGCAAAAAGCCCCTGAAATCCGTCAGACGATCCAGCCTGAAAACGCTAAGCTCTTGGCTGCTTACGACGAATACATCAAGGCGCTTGCCGGGGTTGCAGCCATTGACTACGGCGATATCAGCCAGGAACGCATAGATGCACTTGTGAAGGCCGGGTCCGACATGGAGCCGCTGATTCCCTGATATCCAAGTCTAACCATCTGAAATCAAAGAAAAAGACTCGGCCGCTCGTTTTGGTTACGGGCGGCTCAATCGTCTTAGGGGCTTTTGCATTATACTATGACTGACTGGTCAGTCATTTATAGCGGAGCCTAAAATGACGCAAACAAAGCAAACATCAACGCGCAGAATCGCAAAGATTCTTTGTGTTCTTGCCGCCACAGTCTGTGCGGCCGGCTCAGCTTGGTATTGGATGGTCGGCCGACACCAGGAAACGACGGATGATGCCTATGTAAGCGGCAACGTCGTGAGCGTCATGAGCCAGGTTTCGGGACGCGTCGAGAAGGTTCTCGTCAAAGATCATCAATATGTCAATGCGGGCGAACGGCTGATTGTCATTGATCCGACGGACGCCAAACTGGCATTGGATGCATCGCTGAGCTCACTTGGCATTACGGTCCGCGAGACGGCACAACTCGCGCATCAGCTCGCCGAGGTACGTGCACGCATCCGCAGCGAGAGGATTAATCTCAAACAGAAGAGAGACGATTACGAACGGCGTCGCGCGCTGGTTGCCAATCGTGCCGTGAGCCGCGAAGAGTATTTGCACGCCAAAGATGCCTATGAGGCCGCACAACACGACCTTGAAGCGTTGCGAGCACAGGAATCGGAACTCATCATTGCCGTTGGCACTACGCCTATTGAACGGCACCCGAATGTACTTGCCGCCGCAGAACGCGTTCGTGAAGCGGCGCTGGAGCTTTCACGTACCGAGATTCGGGCTCCCGTGTCGGGACGAATCTCAAAGCGTAACGTACAGGCCGGTCAGGTGGTTTCGGTCTCACGTGCACTCATTGGGATTGCCGCCGTGGATGAGCTGTGGGTGGACGCCAACTTCAAGGAGTTGCAACTTAAGCGAATTCGCGTGGGGCAGCAGGCTGAAGTGACGGTCGACGTCTATGGCGCTAAGCGTGTCTATAAAGGTCGTGTGGCGGGCGTAAGCGCGGGGACAGGAAGCGCTTTTTCGCTGTTGCCGGCTCAAAACGCCACCGGCAACTGGATCAAGATCGTGCAACGCGTTCCGGTCAAGATCCTCCTTGAGGGTAAGACCGATGATGAGGAAGCCCCTTTGCTGATCGGACTGTCAGCTTATGTCAAAGTTGACTTGAAGAGCCACGCCGAACCGGTCACCGAGCCGCTTCCCAAAGCGTTTACGAACGCGCTCGAGCCGACGGATTTCTCTGAGATCAACCGCGTCATTGACGGTGTGATTGCCGAAAACAGTATGCAGGTTCAGAGCAAGAAGGAGAAGTCATGACAACGACGTCGCGAGCGGCCGGAAATTTGCAAGGACTTGTCGCCTTTGCGGTTTGCCTTGTGACAGCCATGACGGTGCTCGATACGACGATTGCCAACGTATCGCTGGCAACGATTGCTGGTAACTTGGGCGCCTCGCAATCGCAGTCGACTTGGGTGATTACTTTCTATGGTGTGGCCAACGCCATTGTGATTCCGATCACCGGGTGGCCGTCGGCTGTGTTCGGGGCGCAGCGTCTCTTTTTGTTCTGCACGGCAGCGTTCGTAGCGGCATCTTTGTTTTGCGGCATGTCCAATTCTCTGGGTATGCTCATCGTTTGCCGTATTTTGCAGGGGGCAGCCGCAGGCCCCCTGATGCCGCTTTCTCAGAGCCTTCTGATTGCGATTTTCCCGGAAAGCCGCCGCACGCTCGCGCTCTCATTATGGTCGATGACCATGGTGGTGGCACCTGTGCTTGGTCCCATTCTCGGGGGCTTCATCTGCGAGAACTGGTCCTGGCACTGGGTGTTTTTTGTCAATGTCCCGGTGGGTGGCTTGGCTGTCGTGATTCTGTGGCTCATTCTCGGCAATGCTCCCAAGCCGGAAAAGGCTCCTCCCATTGATACCATCGGTCTTGTGCTCGTGATTCTCGGTATCGGTGCCTTGCAGCTGATGCTCGATGAAGGCAAAGACGAAGACTGGTTTGCATCCACCTATATCTGTGTGCTTGCCGTCATCAGTTTGGTTTCGCTGACAGCTCTGGTGCTGAGAGAATTGTCGATCGAAAGCCCTGTTGTCGATTTGAAACTCTTTGCACATAAAAACTTCGCGGTCGGCACGCTTTGCCTGTGTGTGGGCTACGGTGTTTATTTTGCGGCGACGTTATTGCTTCCGATGATGTTGCAGCAACAGTTGGGATATACCGCAAGTTGGGCCGGTTTGACATTGGCGCCCGTGGGCATCATTCCGATTCTTTCAACGCCGATTCTCGGTAAATTTTCCTCAAAACTCAATTTGAGACTGATTGCCTGTCTGGCCTTTGTCGGTCTTTCGGCCGCCTGTCTGCTTCGCGCCGGCATTTCGCCGTCTGTCGATTATGAAACGCTTGCTTGGCAGCAATTCTGGCAAGGTTTTGCCGTGGCGTTTTTCTTGATGCCGGTGACGGCCGTTCTGCTCACGGGCCTTACCGATGCACAAGACGTTGCCAATGCCACGAGTTTGTCGACGAGCCTTCGCGTGTTGTCGGGGTCAATTGCATCATCACTTACGACAACGTTTTGGTCTCGTCGGGAAGCCCTTCACCATGAGCGACTGACCGAGGTGATCAATCCTTTCAATGAAACATTTATGCAAGCCTACGATGCAGCCACGGCCTCCGGTCTCGATCCGCTGGCTTTTGCGGCTCAAGTGCAGTCCGAAATCACGCGACAAGGCTACATTCTGGGCTTTGTCGAGCTCTTTGGCTGTTTTGCGCTTATCTGCATTGTTTTTGCGTTTGTCATCTGGTTGGCTGACGGACCGAGCCGTTCGACAGCAAAGTCGGCATAATCGCTTCGAGCAAGAGGTACATATGCCAAGAAAAGTTTCTGCACAACACCGTGAAGCCCTTCTGGACGCTGCGCTCGAGTGTTTTTCCGAGCGTGGTTTTGATGCGACTCGAGTCGAAGACATTGCGCGCATGGCCGGCGTAGCCAAAGGTTCCGTCTACACCCACTTTAAGGATAAGGAAGCGCTGTTTCAGGGGCTCATCGAATCAACTCTGATTCCGCTTTACCAGCAGGCGCAAGAGCTACAAAAAGACGAAACGCTTACACTGAGAGAAAAAATTACGCGTGCTGCGCAACCGCTTTTGGACGACAACGGCAATTCAAAATCTGCTCGCGTGATGCGGCTTTTTTGGTCGGAGAGTCTGCACAATCCCTCGTTTGTCAATACTTTCTACCGTGAATTTGTTGACGGGGTCTTGGCTTTCGGTGCTCAGACGCTCATTGATCCGTCCGACAGAGACATACCGGAAGCGTTACGTGAACATCCTGAACTGCTTTTTGCTGGGCTTGTGCAGGGTCTCCTGTGGCAAGGTGTTTTCGCCGATTCCTGCGCTCTGGACTTGCAGGCACACTGGCAAGCGCACCTTGATTTGCTCTTGGGCAAAGACGAACGCTGATTTTTCGTAAAAGAAACGCCGGACAAGCCGGCGTCCATGAAAAGACTGTGCGTCACACCGCTAGGTAGGGCAATGCATACAAGAGCACTGCCAAAATGCAGGCAGCGGCTACGATGACTTTCCAGATAAGGTATTCACGATCCATTGCAGCGATTTCTGAGGGATCTTGCGGCATGTCGAGTGCGCCGGTTTGCTCGAGCGTGGGCGTGGCGTTCTGAGTCTCTGCGTTGCGTCGACTGCAGTAAAAGTAAATCGCTAATCCCAACACGCACCAAATGACGCCCGTGATGAAGGCGTTGGTATCGAGCTGCGTCATCATGTAAAGATAAATGATCGCAGACACGGGAGCGCCGACTGCAACCAGAGGCGCTTTGTAGGGGCGTTGCAGTTCAGGGCGACGACGGCGCAGCGCCCAGGCGGCCAGGATGCCGATGACGTAGTAGAGCAGGTCGGCAAAGAGCGACAGCGACGCAATGTAAATGAGCGAGTCGGTTGCGATCAAAGCCATCGTGAGCACGCCCAGCGTGATGATGGCAACGTGCGGTGTCTGAAAGCGGCTTGTTTTGGCAAAGATGCTTGGCATGACGCCGTCGCGCGCCATCGTAAAGAGGTAACGCGGGATAGTGGCGATGGCGGCGTTCATGGTGGAGAAGTCGCCGCCGAAGGCAACGCCCGCTGCCAAAAGAGCCAACGGCAACCCCAGGATGCCGGCTGCCTTCATGGCATCGGCATAGGGTGCCTGAGCGGTGGCCAAAGAGGCGAGGCTTTCCACCGGCGTGATGGCGATCAGGAACCATTGGAAAAGCGCGTTTACTGCAAACACGACAAAGGGTGCCAAAAAGAGCGCGCGAGGAATATTGATGCGCGGGTACTTGATTTCTTCGCCCATGGCGACGCACGCTTCAAAACCCGCAAAGCACCACCAGATCATGCAGACGCTTGCCGCAAAACTCATTTGTCCGTCTTCGGGCAAAAACGACGGTGCCTGTACGAAAGAGGGGAGATTGATGTTGGGGATCATGGTGAGAAACCAAATCACCGCTACGCCCCAGAAAAAGAACATAAAACCGTTTTGAAGTCGCCCGGCAATTTTAACGCCGCAGACGTTGGCGACGATGAAGCCGGCGGTGATGACAACGGCAATGGCGACATCGGAAAACGGTAGCGTGACGCCAAACGCAGAAAACAGCGTCTTGAAGTAGTAGCTGAAAGCGAGAGCTTCTCCACCCGTGACGGACACTAACGAGATGATGAAGTTCCAGCCGGCAAGAACGCCTGCTGCGCGCCCGATGCCGACGGAGGCAAACTGGTATGTGCCGCCGGCGTATGGGAGCGCCGCACCCATTTCAGCGTAAAGAAGCGCCGGATAGACACTGATCAAAAGTGCGACGATAGTGGCGAAAATGACCGACGGCCCCATCAAACCCACGATATTGGAGCCGACGGTGAAAAGTCCCACACCAATGACAGATCCGGCTGTGATGGTGACCGCTTCGCGCATGCCGAAACTGCGCTTGAGCGCGGGCGAGCTGTTGAGTTCGCTCATAGAAGTCTCCCTGATTATTGTTGCTTGTGTGTCGGCCCTCTTATCGGAGCACGATCGAAGCGGTCTGTAGCCGCAAGGAAAATTATCCGGCAAAAATCTTTTGAAAAAAGGCGGAGACTCTAGGTAATTGAGCTTGGAAAGCTTGACGCTGGACAAAAAGAAACCGCCTCGGCCGAAACCGAGGCGGATCGCTAATCAGTAAATCTCAAGAAGAGATCAGATTAGAACTTGTGGCGCAGACCAACCATAGCGGCAAAGATCGTCGGATCCTGATCCTTGATGCCGGACTGGGTGTATTCGACGCTGTCCTGAGCATACGTCAAGATACCGTAGACATTGGTGCGCTTGGAGAGCGGGTAATCATAGCCAGCGGAAACGATCCAGCGGGAGAGTTCGTCGCTGTCGTTGGACTTAGCAACGCTGTCAGCAGCTTCGGCATCCAAGTAGGCAGCACCGACCAGAACCTGGCCGCCGGCAGCCGGGATGCTGGCCGACACACCAACACTCCAGCCCTTGAAGGCGGAAGCGAAGCCGTTGTGATCAACATAGGGATCGGCGTCCGTACCCGCACCGGTGCGGTAGTAGGAGTTGTATTCCGTCACATCCATCATGCCGAGGCCGCAACCCATCTTCGAGAGCTTGATTTCGTCAAAGTACTGAGCGCCGGCGAAGAGCTTGACGACTTCGAAGTCATAGTTACCACCAAAGGTGATCGTCAGGCTGTCATCCGTATCCTTACCAGTACCGGTCTTGTTATTCCAGCTGGCATAGTTGATAGAGTCAACGGCCAAGTACAGATTGAGGGGGCCGTTTGCGTAGGAAGCGCCGATAGCGTAGTAACGATCGCTCGAGGATTCGTTTTCGACGCTGTCATAGTCAGTCACGCTGTTGCCCATACCGTACTGAGCAAAGACCTTGAAGCCAGCAAAGTCAGGCGTTTCGTAGGCAATCATGTTGTCCCAAATACCACCGCCGATGGCCCAGGAACCCGCCTGAGCGGAGTAGTCCCAGGAAGTACCGAAGGCGGACATCACGCCATACTTAGCCCAGGAGCTAACGCCACCGTTGATGGAGCCGATGCGACCCATTGCAACCTTACCGAAACCACCCTGCAGGAAGAGCGAGGCTTCACGGCGGAAGAAGTGGTCATCATCGGTCAGAGAACCGTCGTCGGAGTTGAACTGGTTTTCAAGAATGAAACCAACCGTCAGGCCATTGCCGAGGTCTTCGGTGCCCTTGAAGCCGAAACGAGAACCGGACTGCATACCGGATTTCATTTCAAACGTATCGGCGGCGTCATAGTTGAAACCTGCACGGCTGGTATCTGCGTCATAGTGCATATAACGAAGACCCGTATCAACGACACCGTAGATCTGAACGTCAGCAGCGAGAGCGGAACCGGCAAAAGCGCCGAGAACAGCAACAGCAGCCAAAGTCTTTTTCATGATTTTTTCTCCTGGTCTTGTTAAGACCTGCAAGTAAAAAAATTTTTTGCAAAAACCGCCGGGCTGGAACATGAGCTATGGACTCTTGCAAAGACATAGCTCAGCCCGGCGAAGTCCCTTCGGACGGAGTCGATCTTGTCACCGAGGACTTTTGACTAACAAGAAAACAGTGAAAAAAAGTGGTCAGGGGGGGGGTAGAAACCCTAGGAAAAATTACAACAGTTGGGCTTGCTAAATGAGGTTGGACACGCTTTCGCCGAGAAAAAATAATGTCAAAAGTTTGCGTTCAAAGTTCAAGACGGCAAACTGCAACTCCTTGACTGGCCTGTGTTTCTCCTGGATTCGGACGCGCCATGCTTGTGCGGTTTGTTAGACTCCTCGGATAACAACAAAACACAACAGGAGATTGGTTATGCAAAGCATCCTTCCATGGATCGGCATTGTCATTCTGATTTTGACGGGCTGGGCCGTTGTCAAGAAGTACCAAGTCAACATGGTGTTGCTGCTGGGCGGTTTGGCGCTCAACATACTGGCGGTGGCAGGGGGCCTGACATCGTTCCTACCCAAAAACGCAGCGGCAACGGGCTTTGTTGGCTTTGACTTTATGGAATTGCTGCGAGCGATTTCTCGCACTCAGATTGCTGGCGTTGGCTTCATTATTCTTGTCTCGGGCGGTTTTGCTGAATATATGAAGGCGATCGGCGCCTCGGATCGTTTCGTGACGGTCTGCGCCAAGCCGCTCTCTCTTATTAAGAATCCCTACCTGATTTTGGCGGCAGTCTTTATCTTCGGGCACTGCTTGGGACTCATCATTACGTCGGCCGCAGGGCTAGCGATGCTGATGGTCGTGACGGTCTATCCGCTCATCATCCGCGTGGGCTGCTCGAGCCTTGCTGCGGCAGCCGTAGTTGCAAGTGTGCTGGCAATCGGTTATGCGCCGGCCTCCGGTGTGGCGGTGATGGCAGCTGAACTGGTGCACCTTGATCCCATCCAGTATTTGGTCCAGTACCAACTGCCGATGGCCGTGCCTACGATTCTGGCGATGGCTGTTGCTCATGTGGTGGTTCAGTATTGGTTTGACAAGCACGACAACATCAAAGGCGAAACGGCCGATTTGCAGGAACTCGAAGAAAAGCGCAAGGTGCTGGAAAATGTTCCGGCGATATACGCCGTGCTGCCGATTATTCCGATCGTGCTTTTGCTGATCTTCAACAAAATGGTGTACCAGAGCATCACGCTCAATGTGGCTACGGCCATGTTCATCGCTTGGGTGCTTTCCTTCTTTGTGGATCTCGTCGTGAGACGCGACGCCAAGAAGTCGTTTGATCTGAGCTTTGCGATGTTCAAGGGCATGGGCAGCATTCTTACGAGCACGGTGGGCCTCATCTTTGTGGCGGCGTTCTTTGCAACGGGCCTTCAGAACATCGGCATTGTCAACATGCTCATTGAAGGCGCCAAGCACATTGGTTTGGGCGAAACTGGCACCGGTGTGTTCCTGTCTGCCGTTATCGGTGTGGTGACGGTGTTGACAGGCTCGGGCGTAGCGGCTTTCACGAGCCTTGCGCACATCATTCCGGATGTGGCCGCGCACCTTAACAGCGACGGCATTTCGATCATGCTGATGATGCACACCGCAAGCGAAATGCTGCGCGCGATTTCGCCGGTGGCAGGCGTCGTCATCATCGTGGCCGGTTTTGCCAAGGTCAATCCGCTGACGATGGTCAAGCGTACGGCCATTCCGTGTTTGGTCGGCTACGTTACGATGTTGATTACAGTGACGGTGATGTTCTAACTTGCTTGGGTCGATCGTACGGTCGGCCCAATCTTTCAGAAAGAGATGTAGAAAGATGGCTATCGAATTAACCGGGAAGGTCAAAGGAAGCGTTCGTAAGCATAACGAAGCGACATTAAAGGCAGTTTGGGACAACGCGCTTTTGGTGTTGCCTCAGGAGCAGGATCCCGAACACGTGATTGAAACGACGCCGCTGGAGGCGGCAAACGAATACTTCAGCGACCGTTATCCGACATTGATTTTTGCGCACGGCAGCTCCGGTATTACCCCTGCGATTCGCGAATTCGCCCGCTTCATTGCGCAGGAAACCGGCTGGGCGGTTGTGGTGCCTGATTCGATGCAAACGAAAGACCGCATCACCTATACCTCTCCCGTTGCCAGAAGTGACTACGAAGCAGTACACGCAATGCGCAGCGAAGAACTTGTTTATTGCGCCAACAAGCTTTTTGCCGAGCCTTGGTTTGCCGGTACATACGCCGTGGCCGGCACGAGCGAAGGGGGCGTGGCAGCGGCTCGATTTGACTCCAAAGACCTGCAGATTCGAGAAAAGGCCAAGCTGATTTTCTCTTGGTCGTGCGAGTCGAACTACCACGTAGAAGAGCCGCGCTCGGTGCTCCCCGACGATCTTCCTGTTCTCAACGTCATGAGCCTTGCCGACAAGTACTTCAGCCCCGCCAATTCGTATCTCGACAACGATACGGCCTTCGGCTATGCACGCGACGCACTTCAAAACAATCCCAACGCTTCGATTCTTCTGTTGCCGCAGGCTTCGCACACCCTTTTGAATCTTCCGCAGGTTCACGCCGCGGCAGCCGAGATCCTGCAGCGTGTGGCGCCGTAGGTCGTTGTCGACATTTCAAAAGTCTCCTACAATGCAGGCCTTTCGGGGGGGGGGCAAAAAGCGCCCTCGAGTCCCGTGTGTACATCCGAGATTGGAGTTCGTCCATGTTTGCTTTGTTTCCGGCTCAGTTGTCCGAGGTTGACGCTTGTTACGACCTGATTGATCAGGGACGAGCGTTTCAGCGCAAACAAGGTTTCGTGCAATGGACGCCCGACTATCCCCAGCGCGAACATGTTGCCGCCGACATTGAAGCGAGGATGGGATACGCACTCAAGGATGAAGCCGGTCGAATTGCGGGCTACATCTGCATTGATTTCGGAGGGGAACCTGCTTACGACGCGATCAAAGGCCAGTGGCGCTCCAAGGTGCCGAGCGGCGTGTTGCACCGTATGGCCATCAGTCCCGATTACCGTGGACAAGGCTTGGGCGGCGTACTTCTGCGTGAATGTGAACGAATCTGTCAAGAAAAGGGCGTAACGTATCTGCGCGCCGACACGAGTCCGGACAACACACGTATGCAGCATGTTTTTGAAAAAGTGGGCTATGTTCGCTGCGGTTTCGTGGAACTTCGCGGCTCGGACAAAATCGCCTACGACAAACTTTTCGGTTGATACCGTCGGCGGCAACTGTTTTGGATCAGGGAGACATCCATGGCAAACCTACCGTTCGGTAGCCGTTCTTTTCGCATCCTTTTCCATGCTTGCCGGCAGCAGTGCCCACTCCGCCGGTCAATCCAATGCTGATGCCGCTTCGGAGTCTGTTGACATTGCCTTTGACTATCAACGAGTCGGCATTGCCTCGAGTCAGTACGCGATCTGGGTGGAAGACGCGGCAGGTAAGCCGGTCCGCACGCTTTTTGTGACACGTTTTACAGCAACGCGTGGCTTTTCCGAGCGTCCCGACGCCGTGCCGACTTGGGTGGCTAGAGCTAATCCTGCTCAAATGACGCCAGATCGGGTTGATGCGGTCAGCGGCGCCACACCTTCAAAGAAATTCCGCAGGAATCCCCTGTATTCAAACAGGGGAGGAATGCGGCTCTAAAACCCCGAAGCTATTTTTTGGGGAGGCAGGCA
>ERZ791929.874-NODE-874-length-14535-cov-4.301312_pt1 | contig 14535 bp, 20 predicted proteins | sample MGYA00510129_ERZ791929 | MGnify/ENA primary metagenome ERZ791929 (study PRJEB30046, sample SAMN00792049) | human gut metagenome | study: EMG produced TPA metagenomics assembly of the A metagenome-wide association study of gut microbiota in type 2...
ACGGTATATATGTCTGTACCGTTAGCCAATTGTAACGTTGCATAGGTGTGGCGGGATACATGCACAATTTAAGCAAAAGCAACGGAAAGTGAATATGAGATAAATGAGCTGCAAGTGGTTGAGAATGAGCAATATTTCATAATTCTGCCAATTGGCTGCAAAGCAAAGCCGAGCAGGATATTGAGTTATTTCAGTTACCAAACCGTTAGCGGTCAGTTACCGAAACCAACACTGCTAACGAGGTGAAAAACAAATAGTTTGTCACCAGTGTTTGTTGCACTGTTCTGCACAACTTTCAATGACGGAGAATGCTTACTGATTGATTATTTTTGCAAACTAAAAAAGTAAGCAGATGAAAGTTGAAAAATTCAAGGTGCTGCTCTACCTTAAAAAGAGCGGATTGGACAAGAACGGTAAGGCTCCCATCATGGGACGCATCACCCTCAACCGAACAATGGCGCAGTTCGGTTGCAAGTTGTCATGTACGCCAAAGTTATGGAATCCACGTGAGAGCAGACTTGACGGCAAGAGCAAGGAGGCTGTGGAAGTGAACGCCAAAATTGACAAGCTGTTGCTGGCAATAAACTCAGCCTACGAGTCACTTGTGGAGCGCAAGACGGATTTTGACGCAAAGGCGATAAAGGATCTGTTTCAATGCAGTGCAGACACTCAGATGACCTTGTTGAAGCAGCTTGACGCCATCATTGCGGACATTGAGTCAAGAATCGGCATCGACTACAAGAAAGGCACGCTTCCAAACTACCAGTACACTCGCCTGACATTGGCATTGTTCGTCAAGAAGCGTTATGGAACTGACGATGTGGCATTCGGTGAGCTTGACGAGCAGTTTATCCGTGAGTACATGGACTTTTGCTTGGACGAGAGAGGTCTTGCACTTGATACAGTCCGCCATTATCTCGCCATCTTGAAGAAGACCTGCCGAATAGCTTTCAAGGCAGGACACTCCGAGCGTTATCATTTCATGCACTTCAAGCTACCTCAAAAGAAAGAGAATCCACCAAAGGCATTGACACGTGAGGACTTCCTAAAAATTCGTGACCTCGAAATACCAGAGCGAAGAAAATCGTTGGCTTTGACCCGTGACCTTTTTCTTTTCGCTTGCTATACAGGCACGGCTTATGCCGATACGGTTTCCATCACGGAAGAAAACCTCTTTCGTGATGAGGAGGGTAGCCTTTGGCTGAAATACCATAGAAAGAAGAACAAGATGCTTGCACGTGTGAAGCTGCTGCCAGAGGCGCTTGCCATGTTGGAGAAATACAAAGACCCGACAAGACCTACTCTTTTACCGCCACAGGAATTTCGAGTGCTGAGAGGTAACATGAAAAGTCTCCGAGTACTATCTGGCATAAGTATGGATTTGGTCTATCATGTTGGACGGCACAGTTTCGCATCGCTCGTTACGCTCGAAGAAGGTGTTCCGATAGAGACTATCAGCAGAATGCTTGGTCACAACAACATTCAGACCACGCAAATCTATGCACGTGTCACCCCGAAAAAGCTATTTGAGGATATGGACAAGTTCATCGAAGCCAACAAGGACTTCAAGTTTGTCCTGTAATATTATCACAAAATAAGAAAGGAACATAACAATGAGAAGTACATACAAGCAGTTTTATTATATCAACCGTGGAAGAGTAAAGGCAGACGGAACCACATCTATATTTTGCCGTATCACGATTGACGGCAAAGTGTCAGCCATAGCAACAGGTCTTTACTGTGCTCCCGAAGAATGGGACACGAAAAAAGGTGAAGCCAAGAATGCAAGAGTGAACGGACAACTGCAAGCGTTCAGACTAAGAATTGACGAAGCCTACGAGCAGGCAACAAAGGAAAAGGGCATCGTTACAGCCGAGATTCTGAAGAATGTTATTGTTGATGCAAATACTATCCCGATGACATTGCTTGCCACTGGCGAGGAGGAGCGTGAACGCCTTAGGCTGCGCTCCATCCGTATTAACTCAACATCTTCTTATCGCCAATCAAAGACATCGCAGCTCAACTTGCGAGAGTTCATCGGGTTACGAGGAATGAATGACATTGCATTTGAAGATTTGACTGAGGAATTTGGCAAATCTTATAAGTTGTTCTTGATTGGCAAAGGGTATAGTGCATCCAATACGAACCATAATCTTTGTTGGTTGCAACGCTTGGTTTATATCGCTGTTGACAGAGGTCTGCTGAAATTCAATCCATTGGAAGATGTCGGATATGAAAAGAAAGGCTCACCAAAGCGTAGACATATATCCAGAAATGACTTGCTGCTCATTATGGAGACTCCTATGGAGGATAAGGCTTTGGAGTTGGCACGCAGAATGTTTGTTTTCTCCAGCCTTACAGGTTTGGCTTATGTCGATTTACGTAACCTGTATCCACACCATATCGGGATGACGGCAGACGGTAGAAAATACATCCGTGAGAAAAGAGCAAAGACCAACAACGAAGCGTTCATTCCCTTGCATCCGATAGCTGAACAAATAATGTCGCTATACAATACAGCGGATGATAGCAAACCTGTTTTCCCTCTTTCTTCACGTGATTCCATGTGGTTTGAATTTCATTCACTCGGTGTGGCTTTGGGTATAAATGAGAACCTTACCGCACACGTTGCAAGACATACATTTGGAGTAAACATGGTTACTTCGGGCATATCAATGGAAAGCATCGCCAAGATGATGGGGCATTCCAACCTGCGAAGTACCCAGGTCTATGCCGTCATCACCGATGACAAGATATCCAAGGACATGGACAAGCTGATGCAGCGCAGAGAAACAAAAGAAACTGACCAGAATAAAAATAAGGAGGACGGGAAATGAACAGAGGAGTTATAACTATCAGCGAGAGCGGAACGGTATCCATGCCGACCGATACTGTATGGATGACCATGCAGGAGATTGCCGACATGTATAATGTATTCGGCTGCTATGTGCGCAAGGCTGTCAAGGCTGTATTCAAGGACGGCATTCTGAAAGAGCAGGGTGTACGCCGTCATGTCAGGAAGAACGACCGCATCAGCTATGATGTGTATAGCCTTGAACTCGTCATTGCGGTAGCCTTCCGTATTGACAGCATTGAGAGCAGAGCCTTTCGGGAGTTCATCATGCAGTCCGTCATCGGCAGACAGACAAGCCGCACTAAACTGGTCTGTATCTTTACAGAGAATGCAATGGCATAGACCTGCCATAAAGCAACGTTCCTTGGAGGCTTTGCGCCTCCAGCCACTTGGGCGAACCACCGCAGTGTGTTTTAGCATGGTATTAGATTTATACAGGTAACACAAATGATACCCGGCAAACACGAACAACTCGGTATAGCCAATAAAATGAGGCGACAACCTATAACAACCACGCTCGGTAAGTTATACGTTGTCGCCTTGTTCATTTCACCCCACTCATCAAGGACATGTATTTCTCCTACAAGCCCTTCATTCTGTACGCCTCACGATAGTTAGCCATCAGAATCTTCTGAATGTCGGACTCGCGGTAGAGTATCTTTCCGCCAAGCTGGATATACGGGATGACACCGTTGTTTCGGTAGTCCTGCAGGGTTCTTCGGCTCAGTTGCAGCCTGGCGCAAAGCTCCTTGTCCGTCATGAACCGCTCACCGCCAAGCATGGGGCGGTAGTTCATCACGGCACGTTCAAAATTGTCAACCATTCGGTTGAGGTGGTTCACGATGTGGTTCATCCACTCGCTGTTTCTTGTCATTACTTCATTGCTCATAGTTGTCTCGTTTTATTGTTGATACTTACGTTACTCGGTTTACTTGCTGCTTTGGATTAAGTGGCTGTTGTATATTGACAACCTAACCTGTGCGCTTGCGAAAGCGCATGTCCTTTTTCTTGTCCTCCACTACTGCTACGATAGCCATCACGTCCTCCGGCTTGTAGTAGGTCTTGTGGCTGATTTGCGTATAAGCCAAAGTTCCGTTGTCCCGAAGCGTCTGCACTGTCCGTGGGCAGATGTTGAGCGTCTGACACACGTCCTGCGTGTCGAGCCACTTGTTCATGGTCTTGTCCTCACTGCGCTCACGGATTCTGTCCATGCGCTTCACGAAGTTCTCCAACTGGGCATCAAGATAGTTGAATGCCTCTTCCTCGAATACGATGAATCCCATACTTTTCTTTTTTCTAAGTTAATACTATGTTATATGTCGCAAAGCTCCACGCATATGCTGTGCTCCACGCTTGTGAGTGCAAAGATAAGGCACGGCAATCTAAAAACAAGCGTTTTCAATTTCTGTGGCAGTATGTTGCCGGGGTTTGCCGACTTCAACGCCAAAAACAACAAGAAAAACTTGCACGACTGCAACGAATACATGAACAATGATGAGTTGAGAAATACGTTGAAGTTCTCACAACTATCTCGGTATGCAAATAAGCAAGCCACAACTAAATTGCCACGTTACACCCAATCAGTTGCATGGCTGCACTCAGTACACTTACTTTGCACCCGACAATCGGTCAATGGTGCAAACCGTGACCACTATACTAACAAATAAAACAGCATAAGCTATGGCAAGAACAAAAGATGTAGTCTTGGCTCCTGAGCAAAAGGAGCTGATGGAAAAAGAGTATTTGGATTTTGTTAAACCATCTACGTATGGCAACAAAGCCAATCCAAGTAGTTGTGATTCTCTCTATGATGATGTAGAGAACCCAGAGTTGAGAGCAATTGTAGAGAAAGTTGCTGCAACAACTCCCTATAGAGAGGAAACATCAACGAACGAGGCTCAATCGCCACCGAATCCGCAGAAGCGCATCAGTGGCAAGCAGCGCAAGGCGACATTGGAGGAGTATCAGCAGACCTTCCTCCAGGTTCCAAGGATTGACGACCGCAAGCCAGTCTTCGTCAGTTCCGATGTACGAGACCGTCTTGATCGTGTCGTCCGCATCCTCGGAGGGAGACGCATGAGCGTATCGGGCATCATCGAGAACATCGTGCGCCACCACCTAAGCCTTTATGAAGAGGACTTCGAGGCTTGGCGCAAATTGTGAGAATTAAGGTCTGCGACCTTGGACGTGGATAGCTGAAAGGCTGTAGTTCCAACTAACGTGTTCTGAGAGGGAGCGAGGTTATGTTTTGGGAATCCCAAAACGCCTCGCTCCACAATGAGGGCGGAGGAATTTTGCTCCCGACGGTCGCAGAAAATGAGTGTACCAACTGTAAACTGTATATCGAATGACAAACATACAGGAACAGAGCAAGAAGGGCGGAAGGCCGCCCACAGGCAGGGTTCGCAAGCTGTCGAAGTCTGTCACGGTGAAGTTTTCGAAGCCAAGCTACGAGGCACTGAGACTGAGGGCGAGAAAAGCCAACCGCAAGTTGGCGGAGTACATCCGTGAGTCCGCCTTGAACGGCGAGGTGGTCAGCGGACACAACGCTGAAGCGGTAGCCATGGCCAAGAACCTCATAGGCATGGCGAACAATCTCAACCAACTTACCAAACTGTCGCATCAGAGAGGTTTCCACGAAACCCATGTATTTGTGGTGGACTTGTTGAGAAGATTGAAAGCCATCCTTGGCGAGTATCGCCAAGCAAGTTATAAACCGAAGCCAAGCAGTATGGGCAGAAAGGAGGATACCACATGATAGGCAAGCTAAAGAAAGGTGCATCCTTTGGTGGTTGCGTCCGCTACGTGACAGGCAAGGACGAGGCGAAAATCCTTGCATCCGATGGAGTGTTACTCGGCACGAATGCCGAGATAGTACAAAGTTTTGAGCTGCAAAGACAGCTAAATCCAAGGATTAAGAAGCCTGTGGGACACATTGCATTAAGCTTCAAGCCCGAGGACAAGCCACGTTTGACGGATGAGTTCATGGCTAAGATAGCCCTTGAATACATGCAGATGATGGGCATCACCAAAACCCAATTCATCATCGTAAGGCATCACAACACGGACAATCCACATTGTCATATCGTGTACAACCGCATCAATAACGAGGGCAAGCTCATAGCAGACAGGAATGATTACAGGCGTAATGAGCAAGTGACCAAGACTCTAAAATCCAAGTATGGGCTGACTTACGGAACGGACAAAAGCAAGACAAATACTTGCAAATTGCGCAATAGGGAGCGTGCCAAATACGAGATTCACAATGTTGTCAAGGATGTCTTGAAAGCCGCAGGTAGTTGGCAGAAGTTCAAGAATGAGCTTGCAAAGCGAGGTGTTCTCTTGGAGTTTGTCTATAAGGACAAGGAGCGAACCAAGGTGCAAGGCATCCGATTCTGCAAGGATGGATATAGCTTCAAGGCTACGCAGATTAGCAGAGAATACAGCTTTGTCAAGTTGGATGCAAGACTTGGCACTGAGTATAATCGTGTATCGCCAAGAGCTGAATCTATGAAGGGAGGACAACCAAGTTGTCACCAAGTAGAACAGACTCAACCAACGGCAGAACATACCCAAGACCCTTGGAGTGGTATTTCTTCCATCGGCTTGTTCGCTCCGTCTAATGCCCAAACTTATGAGCCATTCCCAGAGGATGAATCCGCCAAGAAGAAAAAGAGAAAACGCATCAAAGGCTTCAGCCTTTGATGCAAGTTACAAACTTAAAATTAGAATCGAACATGAAAGAAGAACTATTGGAAGCCATCTACGGCACAGTTGAGAGATTGGAGCAGAAAGTCGATGAGCTTTCTGCCTCCACAAAGAACGCAGGAGCAGAAACCGTTCCTGCAAGTAATGACATAACCAAGTTGGATAAGTCAATCAATGCGATGTTTATCAAAGAAGAGGAAGTCAGAGGTAAAATATCCAAATTAAGAGATGCCATTGTCGTTTTTGCAGACCTTATTAAGGTTGAACTTGGCAAAAATGAGCAGCGAAGCAAGTTCTTGGTTGATGCAGTCAAGCAGATGAGACAAGAAAATAATGTTTTCTCGAAGGTATTGCAGGACAAACTTGAAGTGTTGAACAATTCACCTCAAAAGAAGGTTGTAACCCATCGCTTCGAGCCAACCTCAAAGAAAGTTCTTCTTTTCATTGGAGGCTTGGCTCTATCTCTTGTCATTTCCATTTGGGGCAATCTCACCCAATGGCGAGAGCACCAAGATTGGGAGGAGGCAGACTTGAAATATCGAGCATTGAAAATGGCGCTTCCATCCGGCGACCCGAATATTCGCTACATAGAGAAGTTTTTCTCTGTTTGTCGAGATGAGAAAGTTATTGATGATGTAAGAAATCGTGTTGCTGCTTATGAGGATTCTGTTCGTCATCACTATGAAATGGTTGAAATGGCAGCATACAAAGATAGTATAGCCAATAAACTTTTGCAAGAATCAAAAAGCATAAAACGTGCTATCAAAAGCTCCAAATAGTGTTTTGGGGAAACAAACTAAACTAAATGAGAGGGAAATACAACTTTAATCTATTCCCCTCTCATTTATTTAGTGCAAACTTACATTTAGGATAATTTGAGCACCCATAAAAAAACATATCTTCCTTTGCGTAAAACTAAAAATAGTATAAATCTTCATTATTGGGAAAACTATACTGAACAAAATGCAAATAAATTGCATTAAACTATAACAGTGATAGCATGACACAGTTTAGCTTACACTCTCGTTAACACACACTAATTCTTGTAGAACCATAATAAAAAACTCCCCATAGAGTTTATTTTTGAATAGAATTTACGTAAATGACAAGATTTTTTGCCTGATTAACAAATATAGAATCTCCTTTTGCTTCATAAGAAAATAATGTATTATTATCCAAAAGTTTATCCTTACTAATCACAACAATTCTAACCAAAGGAATCCCTAAATAGTTTGCGAGTTTTTTATCAGATTCTACTTCACTTTTAGTATAGGATATTATACCATCACTCCTATACACATCTACATTTTGCAGTTTCTTTTTAACATAATAAACGCTCTTTTTTATAGTATATTTCTCCCCTTTATATTCTATCGTTCCACAAGAATTATTATATTGTAATCCTGAGGAAACTTCTTTACAATATATTATATTGAAAGAATTATACTCTTGCTCCATAGAGCAAGAGTATAAAATATAGGTAAAAGCGTAAAGCGTAATTAAACAAATGTGATTTCTCATTTTATGGTTACATTTACAGTTTGAGGTCTTTCATTCACATTTCACCCATGTCGTAAGTAGAGGTCGTTACATTGCTCTCCGTGTCGGTGACACGGACAAGGCGCTGTATGCCGTCATACTCAAACGAGGTGGTAATATCACCGTCAGGACCGCTCTTCTGGATGGTCTTCAAGGTCTTGCCACTGCCATTGGTATGGGTAGCCTGAACATAGAAAAGATTTCAAAGATACAAGGGAAATATCCTCTGATAAGCCCTGACGAATTTTAAGGCGGTTTATAGCCTTGTTTTGTTGATACTTTCATACGTCTTTATTTTATGTTTTATCTAAAGAACGATTGACATTTGATTTTATTGCATAGAATTGCTGCATTACTTCAAAATACTGATCTTTCAATGGTTTATACGTATTACGCTATATTTAAATAATCATAGAAAACTTGGCGACATGCATATATTTCAATAAAAAACGAATGATATGCTTTATAAAATAGAGCCAGCTTGGATTCTATTACTGGAACATATTACGGTGTATTACCGCCTTATGTTGACACAACACTCACATTAAATGCTGATGGTACCTATTTGTTGATACAGTCATACAATGAAAAGCAGAACGAGCTGGAAAGGTTAAAAGGTTCTTTCCAAGTGCTTGACGGCAACATATTGATGCTTGTGCATCCTTCGAGTGGTGACAACATATTCTATAAGGTGAGGGATGGCAACCATATTATTCTGATAGATTCGTTTTGCAATGAACCCCAAATAGAGGAAAGAAAGAATTACATTCTGAGGAAGGAAAGATAAAATGCAAATAAACTGTGTTAAACTATAATTTTATAGCCTAACACAGTTTATATTACACTACCTCAAAAATGGGCTACGTTTTTACGTTTACCCAATTAAATCCTTGATATTTTTTGATTGTTTTGTTAATCTAATCAGAACCGACTTAGCTAAATTATCATCTAATGAATTGTATCTATTGATTAAAAAATCCTTCAATACAGAGAAGCTAATAGTCTCACCACAATCCTCAAATATCAGTTCTTTTTTATTAAAATGGATTATTGAATTTATAAAATTTGATTTTCTTTTTCCTATTATTTTAAATATATGCCCACTTTGGTCAACATATTTTTGATTATTGTAGTATTCTTCAAAGATACTATTATCGCCAGGATAATCCCATAAGTCTCCAATATGGGTTTCTTCCAAATCCTGTGAACTTAAATTACTTAAGGAAATATTAAGTATAGGGAATTGTATTGACATATTACTTGATTATTTATTCAAAAATTCTAAACAAACCATACATTATAGACACAAAACCAACAACATATCCGTTAAGATAATTAATATAGTTTATTGTAAAACTCGGTGGGAAATTACGCCTGTCTTTGTATGTGATATTTAGGAATGTAATACCAAAGGATATTGCACAAATACTATCATATCTTTTAAATAAGATGGTTGTTATTCCTAAGCATATCATCAAAATTGAAAAAATCAAGTAAGTGCCATTTTTTATGGCACTTACCGACTTTTTGTGCTTAATAACAGAAAACATTATTGCAATTCCTGTTATAGACGCTAATATTCCCCAACCACAAATATAGTTCATATTGTTTTGCTTTTATATTATAACTAAAGAACGACTGGATATTGAATTTATTGCATAGAATTGCAGCATTAATCAGAAAACGCACAATAATATGTCTATCAATGTTTTTCTATTGTCTCACCAAGCAGGAATTATTTGGCGACACGCATGTTCAAGTCATACATGCTTTTCCGCCAAAGGTGCGTCTAATATTGTGACGTAGTTTTATATTTCTATCTATCACTTGTACTTAAAACAAAAGGCTTACTTTTTTTATATTTGACATTACTAATGATAGAATGTGTTCCAAAATTTAGAATAATAGAGACTGGGATTACAGAAGTAGAATCAATCACGAATAAGCGTGGAATAGTAATTCTTTGTCCAATTTCATTTCTATCTCGATGATTTATGCTATTTACCAAAGAATCAATATTATAATTTTTAGAAAAAACTAAGTAATCGTCGAGCCATAAATCATTGTCCTCAATTGTAAGATTATGAAACAACGAGGATATATCATTGCCATTGGAATCTATTATTTTTATAGATTTAATAGACTCAATTGTACCATTCAAACCAGGTTCTATACCTCCTCCCATAAAAGTTAAAGAACTATTGCAATAGTCTACCATGAATTCTAATAGGAAATATCTATTTCCCTTTCTCAAATTCAAAAGAGAATCTTTGATAACAATCTCAGAAAGTGTAATGTTCGTTATCTTGTAATTTCGGTATTCTTTGTGTGATAACAACATACAAAACACAACGCAAATTATAAGAGTTGCTATAATAATTTTTTTCATAATGCGAAGTTTAATACATTATCATATTCAATTGGTTTTAGCTCAAGTGATTCTCTTATGTGTTCAGTCGCATCTCTCTATATATGCGACTGAACACAAAATAGAAATAATCTGATTGGCTTAACGCTGTATCAGAAACGCTTGTTTAAAAGATGTACCCCCCGAATTTTCTACCACTGCTTCATTTTCTGTTTTTTGGAATTAGCGTTATTGATTCAAGTTTGGCAACATTGGCCGAGATAGGTTTGATTGTCAGCCTTACATCGTACTGTTCAGGGAGTAGCTTTACATTTGGGTATTGGTTGAGATTGTAACTTCTCCAAAATGGAGTTTCGTTATAACGGAAACATACCTCAACTATTCTATTTGTTGAATATCCCCTCAGCTGAGTTGTCAATGTTATCGGTTTGATAGACTCCGCTTTTACATTCCAATAGACAAAAAGCACAAGAAAAGTAGAAAGACCGCCAACAGTAGCAAATTTCAAATACTTGCCATATTGGGATTTTCGGGAAATGATAAAACAACCGACAGCAACAAGCCATACGACAATCATCAAGAAATCATATACACGGTTGGAGATAAGAAACCCTCTTGAAAGCCATAAAACTGCACCCATAAGCGCGATAATCGCCAATAAAAAATAGTCAATCGACCGTGAACGTATCGACTGATATATCCATTTGCCTATGCCATAAGCAATAGCAATTCCGACTATATAGCGCAGCATGATTTCCATACTCATTTTCCATATTTCTTTTTCAGATATTCACGCAGTTTGGGAGAATCCTTGCCTTCATATATTCGGTTGCGGTCGAACACCGTCCAACTGTCGCCGTCCGGGAATGTCATCTTCTCAAAACTTCCGGGGTCAGCACCTTGAATGATGGAGTCGTTCCAAAACACATGTTTGTCATCTTTCCCATAGTTGAAATCTCCCCCGAACTCTCCCTCGGACACAGGCTGGAAAGTTTTGGGATTTGCCCCGGCAACTAATTGGGAACTCCACCAGACATGCGATTTATCCTTGTACCAGTTGTCGGAAATATGCTCGAAAGTCGCGACATCGGCTTCAGGAAGGATATTAAAATGGGAATCGTAGATATTCGTTCCGTCGGAATACATCAAACGGCCTACTTCGGTGAGTTTGGAATAATCTTTTATTTGGGTTGGAATCCCTTTATTGTAAGCCCTGTGCTTGTCTTGCCCTATATAGAAGTCCACTTCCTTGAACGTCGCAGGGTCAGCACCGGGAACCTCCTTGTCCCTGAAAAACACTTTGTGCTTGTCAGCGGCATAGTCTCCTGATTGGAGAGGAATCTTTGCTTCAATCGGGTGGAAAGTCTCGTAATCGATATCTGTAATCACACCTCCTGCAAGGTAGTATCCATTGTATTTGTCTTTTGCCCAATGAGTTTCCCAAGAATCTGAACTGCCTAAGATTTTGAATGTCGATTTATCTCTTACGTTCAATGCTTTCCCATCCCAATAAAAATCGTTGGCATCTTCTGCAAAATAGTAGGAATGCACTTTGAATGTTGCCGGATGCGCCTTTTCTATCAATTCACCGGAAACATATACATGCGTATTGTCTGCTGCATACGATTTAGTAAGCACACGGAACGAGCCGCCATCGGCACCTTTGATAATATCGCCCTCGTAGAATGCGTGTTTCTTGTCTCGACCATAATCATCATTCAGTTCTTCAAAAGTCTTTGGGTCTGCATCAACATGCCTTGAAGTATGACCGCTTCCTTCATTCCACGTATGCCATGTTACCTCCTTACCATCGTTTTTATATCCGACAGAACATGAAACTAGGGTCATCAATACCAAAAGTATTGATGTAATGAATATAGATTTCTTAGGAGTTTGCGAACCTAACTTACTTTGTGCTGTTGCTCCGAATGCTATAAGCAGGGAGCAAAATATTAACATAAATCCCTTCATAGCTACATTATAATTTGATTACTTGAATTTCTCCCAATCAAGATTGAAAGAATCGTTGTTTTGTGAAAGCCAAATAAGGTATTGTCGGTCTGTTTTGCAAACCTCCTCAATGGACTTTCCCTTGTATTTCCCGAAGCTCATTATATCGTTAGGACCAAGTGTTGGTCTATTCTCCATATGACATTCCAATACCTTATCAACATCGGTATATAAGTGTTGGGAATCTATAATCGCCCATTTGACATACTGCCAATCCTTAATGATGACCTCTTTCAAAGTCATATCCTTATATTTACCAAAGCCAATCTTGTCATCAAGACCAAGAACTTTAACAGATTCTGTAGTCTTCTCACCTATGATGTCCAATAACATCCATGAGCCACACCCACAACATGGTATTGGTTGCGGTTCAGTATCTTTCTTGGTGCACCAACTGTGTTCTGGGTCATTCTCATAGGCATCCGCTCTTTCGCCATTACGGTAATAAAAACCAAATACATTTCCAAACTTGCCGCCTCTTCCATGTGGTTCTACTCGTACAACCTCCACATACTGATTACGATACCAGTCGGAAACTCTTCCGTCTGGGAATCTTTGAGCAGTAAAAGGCAATGCTCTACCTATATTGTAATAAATCTCCGTTAAGTTCTGATGTGGATACTTGCTATTTACCGCATCAACCAACGTTTTCTTTTCTTCTTCCGTCATAGCTTTACTTCTTTAGTTTCTGATATTCCGTCTTGGTCATAATTCCTTCTCTGGCTTTATCCATATTTTCGGCATCTTTGTAGAAAATCCAATGTATTATAGGCTTTCCGCCATAAGTAGAAGAATAGGCTTGTTGGAAGTTCCACCCCTTATCAACCATGTAATTTGCTGCATCTACCATGCTGTTAAACTTGATTTCTTCGCTATTTTCATCCACAAATTTCAATTTGCTGCTGAGGTCTCCCCAAATATTATATGAAGCCTTTGTCCCGAAGTCGAAGATTATTTTCAAACCAGAAGAAAGGTCTTTCTCAATACCCTTTACCTCGCAATAATAACGATGTTGTGCAAACGCATTGCCAACATTACAAATAAGGCATAAAGCCAATAAATATTTCATAATAGTCTTGCTCATTTCTTTCTTGTTTTATAGTCCTTGTGATACTTTGCTATACACTTGTTGGAAAACTCTTTCATTGATGGCATTCTGGAAGCTCTTGTTGTCAAGTTGTTCTTTCATCTGTATAACTGCATCCTTTGTCGGTTCAAGCAGCACGTCAATGCGGCACAACACCAACATAGGCAGAATGACCTTCTTGTAATCGCCTTTGTTGAAAGCGTTCACAAGTACATCATTGGCTATGTTCCAGATGAACGAGAACAAAAAGTTATATTGTGACTGTTCCATTATGTCTTGTCTTTTATTTAGTACTACGTTCTTTCGCGTCTGAGATAAGTTCCTTCATATCCACAGACAATATCTGTGCAATTTCAAGAAGCGTTGTAAGGTTGGGTTGGGTACGATTGCACACATAGGCATTGACCGTACTAAAACTCTTGCCCATTTTCTTGGAAAGCCAAGTTTGGCTTATTCCTTTCTCCTCTAAAACTGCCTTTATGCGATTTAACTTCATATTTTTATTGCATTTTACCATACAAAAATAATAATTTATTGCGATAATCTATCATAAATAGGCAAAATTTTAGCATTTTATAAGGTGATTTTAGTCGAAGATGCTACAAATCCCACTTTTTATCCTTATTTCTGAAACTTTATGGTTCTGTTTTTAGGTCTTGACTTGAAAGCAATGTCGTAATTTACAAAAGAGATAGACAATCAATGTTCACCTCTTAAAAATATGTAAATTAAGAGCAAAAAAGATAGTTTCTCAGATTTTAGATTTATCTTTGCACTCGTAAACAAAGCGTTCTTTGTATATTGCAAAGTTGTGAAAGAAAAAGAATATAGCTCGTTTCTAAATCGTTAGCAGTTACATTCTTTTAAATACTTAATTCGTTGATATTCAATCAATAAAAGATTTTGTTGTGACTCAAGCAATGAAAGGTGATGTGCTTGGTAATCCCTGATGCTTTTACCCACCGTTCC
>ERZ791929.878-NODE-878-length-14475-cov-4.199029_pt1 | contig 14475 bp, 11 predicted proteins | sample MGYA00510129_ERZ791929 | MGnify/ENA primary metagenome ERZ791929 (study PRJEB30046, sample SAMN00792049) | human gut metagenome | study: EMG produced TPA metagenomics assembly of the A metagenome-wide association study of gut microbiota in type 2...
TCGGGAACGCGCGAGAGCGTGATTTTGGCTTCATCGCGGGTGCAGGCGATGCCGGAAACAAGGGCTTTCTCCATCTTCGGATCATCCTCAAAAGAAATCAGGGTACCGCTGGACGCTTCGACGTCAACGGGAATATTGGGGTCAGTAAGGCTCGAGAGAACACGCACGGGAACGTGGTATTTGCCGGCGAACTCCACGCTGCGGATCTGCAGCACCTTGGAGCCAAGGCTCGCGAGCTCGAGCATTTCTTCAAAGCTGATGACGTCAAGTTTGCGGGCTTTGGGTTCGATGCGCGGGTCGGTGGTGTAAACACCGTCAACGTCGGTAAAAATGAGGCATTCCTGAGCCTGAAGAGCCACGGCAAGGGCCACGCCCGATGTGTCCGAGCCGCCGCGGCCGAGGGTGGTGACGTTGCCTGAGCTGTCTCGTCCCTGGAAGCCGGCGACGATGACAACTTTGCCGGCGTCAAGTTCACGCTTGACAGGTTCGCTGTCAATGGACTCGATACGGGCCTTGGTAAAGGCGCTGTCTGTGTGTACGGCAACCTGGGAGCCGTTGAAGCTCACTGCGTCGACGCCGATGCTTTTGAGAGCCATCGCGAGCAGGCCGATGGAGACCTGTTCGCCGGTACTTGCAATGACGTCGAGCTCCCTGGGATCGGGATTGGGCATGATTTCTTTGGCAAGCGCGATGAGGCGATTGGTTTCTCCGCTCATCGCAGAAACCACCACCACCATCTGATAGCCGGCGCGGTGCCACTTGGCAACACGCCTTGCGACATTCTTGATGCGCTCGACGCTACCCATTGAGGTGCCGCCGTACTTGTGAACAATAATGGCCATAAACGTCTCTGTTTTGGTTGAATGTGGCGTGCCGGCAAACAAACTCTCCGAATGAGGTGCCGAGCACAAAAGACTTCACGATTGTCGCAAACTTTGACCGCATTTCGGCGCCGTCACGCAGAATCGGTACAAGTTAAAAGGGAAACATTGATCTTTCCCAAGTCATACAGGCAAAGCCGCTTAGGAGGTATGTCTCAGTTTGCGCCTTCGCAAGTTGATTTGCTTGAGAAGTAACCGTGCCACCTGCATTTTGAGGTCTGATGTTTGGATGCGACGCAAAATGACGTATCTTCCGCTAGAGTAGATCAGAATTGAATATCTGTTCGGCTCGTGAGACAGATCATGCGCATTCCCAAATTGAAGAAAATCCAAACAAAGGTATTGCCCCTGGAGCAAAATTTCGCCAAAACATACGTGGACGACAACGGTGTCTGTCGCTTGGGACAGACCGTGCTGGAACATGCACTGACTTCCGGTCTGGTTGCCCGTGAATTGTTGCAATGGTGGCCCGACGCGTTACAGAAGAAATGGTTCCCCGACGGCTTGGATTTTCTCGTCAGTGAACACGACGTCGGCAAGATGACGCCTGCGTTTCAAGAGAAACTTCGACGAGCTACTTCGGATTATTTTCCGAACAGCATTCCGGAATTGGCTACTGCGGATCCGTCTCTGGAAAAACGATGGGGAGGGCACAGCGGTGCCAGCTTGTTGACAGTGACGGCGTTGACGCATGACGCGCGTGTTCCGCTGATTCTCGGGTTACATCACGGCAGACGTCCCAAGACGGGGATGTTTCGTGCTGCTGATGATGTTCTGGGAGGCAAAGCTTGGCAAGAGCAACGCGAGCTCCTTACGCAAAAACTCAAAGCTTTTTTCAATGTAGAGTTTCCGGTTGTCAAAAGTGACCTTCAGGCCAAGGTTTTGGCTGGGTTCACGACTGTGGCCGACTGGATCGGTTCTAACGATGCCTTGCTCCAGGGCAAGGTTTGCGATGCCGCCGCCCGCAGGGCGGTCATGTCCGCAGGCTTCTATCGTCCTCGCGTCAAACAGAAATTGAACTTTGCCGATATTTTCGGCTTTACTCCGAATGACGCTCAGAAAGCGCTGGCAGTCAAGTGTTCCGGTCCCGGCGTATACATTCTTGAAACGGTGATGGGGGCCGGAAAAACCGAAGCGGCGCTGTATGCCGCCTACCGCTTGCTTGCTCAAGGCCAAGCCACAGGACTTTATTTTGCTTTGCCTACCCAGACGACCTCTAATGCTGTGTATACCCGCGTCAATTCTTTTCTCGACAAGATTCTCGAAGACGATGATGCGGCTAAACGTGCTTTGTTGGTTCACGGTAAAGCCGCTTTGGTGATGCAGGAAATGGGTGAGGAGGCGGCTCCCGGCGGCGGTTGGTTTGCGCCTCGCAAGAGAAGCATTCTCGCTCCCTTCGGAGTCGGAACGATTGATCAGGCTCTCATGTCTGTAATGGGGGTTAAGCATTCGTCCGTACGAACTCTGGGACTGTTGGGCAAGGTTGTGATACTTGACGAGGTGCACAGTTACGACATGTACACGGGTACCATTGTCGATGCGCTTGTCAAAGAACTTCGGGAACTAGGCTGTACTGTCATCGTCCTGTCAGCAACGCTTACTCAGCAACGCAGGGGCATGCTTGCCGATCAACCGTCACGAGCAGAGGCTTACCCGCTTTTGACTGCGGTTGACCAAAAGGGAGAGTTGGCTGAGATTCCGATTGAAGCGCCGTCAGCCAAAAAAGTGGAACTCTCGTATGCCTCTGATGACTCGATCGTTCTGAAACAAGTCATCGAGCGAGCAAAAGGCGGGCAACAAGTCTTATGGATTGAAAACACTGTCAATGAAGCGCAAAAGCTCCATGAAAGGCTGTCCGAGGCTTTGTCAGGGACGACCGTCGAGCTCGGCATTATTCATTCCCGATTCACCGTGGCCGATCGCGAGGTGAACGAACATCGATGGATAGATGTTCTCGGAAAAAAATCGACCACCAGGGCGCAACGCGGAAGAGTTCTGGTCGGGACGCAAGTTTTGGAGCAGTCGTTGGATATTGATGCGGATTTTTTGGTTACGCGTTTGTGTCCGACCGATATGCTTCTGCAGAGAATGGGTCGTCTTTGGCGTCATGCCGTAACCGAGCGTCCCGCTGGTGCCTGCTGTGAGGCCTGTGTGATATGCCCCGATGAAAATTTGATGAAAAAGGACACCAAGAAAGCGTTTGGAGCATCGGCGCATGTCTACGCTTCCTATGTTTTGTGTCGAACACTCGAAAGTCTGGCCGGTCGTGCATCAATAACACTGCCGACGGACATACGGCAGATCATGGAAGACACATACCGAGAACGCCCTGAGTCCGGGGTTCTCTCTGATTTGTTAAACGAACTTGAGGAAGGTTCCGGCTCGACCGTAGGAAGAAGAGCGCTTCGGCAATTGGCGCAGCTCACGTTGACGGATGCGTTCGGAACCATCGATGATAACGATGAGAGCAATCTGGCAACCCGCTACTGTCAGATGCCCACGGTTGACGTCTTGCTTCTTCGTCGCATTTTGAATCGTGACGGAAAAACGGAAATTGAGTTTTTGAGCGGGGAAAAACTGGATTTGACCGACGGCACTGGTCTGAGCTACTCGCAAAAGGTATCAACCGCGTTGATATTGATGAAAAACTGTGTCCGTACCCCGATCTACCTGGCGCCGACAGCCGATGAGCAGCGCAGTCTCTCCTGGCTTGCTCCGTACCTTTTCGTAGCCGCCCATGACAGTATGCGTATTCGAGTGGGTCTTGTTGATGATGACGGAAGCGTTTATCGCATGGACGGGACACCGGCCTTGCCTAACCGAAGAGTTTTCTACGACAAATCCGGATATCGATGCCAGAATCCGGACGAATGAATGATTAAACCTGTATCGCTATATTTTGATCTTCACCAAAGCTATGACAACCGATAAAAAGTTCAATTTGATTGATGAACAGTGGATTCCCATTCGGGAAAGGGGGTTGTTCAGTCTCCGAGACATCTTTTCGGATCCGTCTCTAAGGAGAATCGGTGGCAACCCGATCCAGAAAACGGCTATCTTCAAGTTGCTGTGCGCTATCGCCCAATCAGCATGGACACCGAAGACCGAAGAAGAATGGCGGCAGTCGACTGTCGAGGATTTTTGCCGGAAATGCCTTGCTTATCTTGAAAAGTGGCATGAAAAGTTCTGGTTGTACGGAGACGAGCCGTTTCTGCAGGTCCCCGCGGTTGCAAATGTGAAAGTTGCTCCCTTTGCGGCCCTGAATCCGGAAAAGGCGAGTGGAAACACAACGGTGCTCACGCAAATTCAGTTGCAAACGGAGCCTACCGATGCCGAAAAAGCTTTGTTACTGGTGACACTCATGGGGTTTGCCACCGGTGGTAAAAAAGTGGATAACTCGCTGATTCTTACTCCGGGCTACAAAGGTAAAAGCAAATCGGGCAAGGCCGGTTCTTCTCTGGGTTTCATGGGGTACCTGCATTCGTATGTGCAGACCGATTTCGTTGCTTCCACCGTATGGCTGAATCTTTTTTCCTATGAAAGCCTTAGCAGGTTGCAGTGCTATCCCGAAGGCGTAGGAACGGCTCCTTGGGAAACGATGCCGGCGGGAGAGGATTGCGATGTTGCACGCAAACTCAAAGATTCGTTGATGGGACGTCTGGTTCCGTTGGGCCGGTTCTGCCTCCTGGCTGACGGCGGAATGCACTACACGGAAGGCATTGCACATAACACCTATCAAGCCGGTCGTTTTGATCCAACCCAGTCTGTGGGACGAACCAAAAAAGACTTCAAAACGCTTTGGGCTGATCCGGACAAGAAACCCTGGAGATCCCTGACATCAATCTTGAGTTTTTTGGGATCTCAGGATGCGTCTCGGTTCGTGTGCAGCCAGGTGGAATTGGGAATGTCCCGAGCAAGAGATCGCTTTGAGACTGTCGAACTATGGTCCGGCGGAGTGCGCGTAACTTCCAATGCCGGCGAACAGTATCTAACGGGGTCCGATGACTTTGTGGACTCACAGTTTGAATTTTCGCCGCAAGATGTCGGAGAACAGTTTTTTGTGACTTTCTCGACTTCGGCCGAACAGCTCGATCATCTGGCCAAACGGCTCTATATGTGCGTTCTTGGTTACTACAAGGACATGGGAACCGACGGCAAGACGTTGGCCGAGAGATCTGTAGCCAAATTTTGGGAAATTGCCGGATTACACGCCCAAGAACTGATCGACTCTTGTGTTCCCGGTGAAGACCCCGAGCCCGTGAGATATTTTTTCCGAGCCACGATGCGAAATACCTATAACGAATCGTGTCCTCATTTCACCCCTCGCCAGCTGCAGGCCTGGGCCAAAAATCAACCTAATGCATCACAGAAAGGAAAAGAACGATGAGTGAAATGCCTGATAAAAACGCCTTGGAAACTCGCGGCCAGGCTTTCGTGCGCTACGTGATTGACAGATGCAGCAAAGACAAAGGTGCTGCCGCGGCCATGCGCCGTGCAGATAATCCTGCCATGCAGCATCAGAGTTGGAACATTCTGATTGACTTTCATGTCAACTTGGATAACTCGATCGAGCGAACCGCCTTTGCTTGCATTGGTGCCGCCGTGATTCAAGCCAAAGCAAATCGCAACGGAGATACGCCTTTGACGCGCGCGCTCTCGCTTGCGTATTCGGGGACGGAGGGACAGGGAGCAAGCCGCCTGCGCCGACTTTTAGCCTGCTCTACGACCGAGGAGTGCTGCAGTTGTTTAAGGCCGCTGTTTCGACTTCTAGCGGGTAAAACCAGTGCAGCCATCGACTATGCACAGCTTCTGGATGATTTGCTCGCATTTCCGTATCGAAGCGAAAAAATCAAGGCCAAGTGGGCGACATCGTTTTACCAACGAGAAGCGCGAGAGGAGCAGTCATGATTGCCGGAGTATTGGAACTAAGTTGGAGAGACATTAGAGAGCTCCGGGTTACGGATCCGTATTCCGTGCATCGGGTGATCTACAGCCTGTTTCCCGATGAGCGCACGCCGGAGCAAAAGAATGCGCATCAGCCGGCTGGTTTTCTCTATGCGGACAAAGGGGGCGACAAAGTCTCCAGGCGCATTTTGTTTCTCTCAAACAGGGAACCATTGGAGCCGGCATACGGCACAGTGCGCACTCGGTGTATTCCGGACAAATTCTTGCAACACGATGCATACGCGTTTGAGGTCGTCGTCAACCCCACCAGGAGGTCGGTAAACGGCAACCTTGTTCCTATCAAGCAAAGGGAAGACATACGGACGTGGTTTGAATCACGCACGGCATCGTGGGGTTTCAGGTGTCTTCAGACCGAGGTCTTAGAAGTCAATGTTCAACAATTTCGCAAGGGAGAGCATCGTGTGACGCTTGAGCAGGCGGTGCTCAAGGGCGTGATGAAGGTCACGCAAAGAGATCTTTTCATCAAAAGTTTCGAAACAGGTATCGGACGAGGCAAAGCTTTCGGTTGCGGCCTGCTTCAGATTGTTCCCATTCAAGTTTCCGGCAATTGATCAAGGAGATAAACATGTCTATCAATCCTTTTTTGAATACTCGCATTGAATTCCACATTCTTCAGTCTTTTCCCGTCACCTGTCTGAATCGTGACGATGTTGGTTCGCCCAAGACGGCAGTGGTCGGGGGTGTGACGCGCGCTCGAGTCAGTTCTCAGTGCTGGAAGCGTCAGGTTCGCATGATGCTCCATGAGTTCGGAGTGAAAATCGGTACTCGTTCCAAATTGGTCAATCAACAGATTGCCGCCAAATGTCGGGAACTCGGCGCGACGGATGAACAGGCTCAGGCTTGCGGTGACGTCATCGCCAAGGCCATTGTGAAGGACACACTCTACTTCTTCACTGATACAGAAGTCGAAGAATTTGCCGCTTATGCACAGTCGAAAAACTTTGATGCGGGAGCTGTTTCAGACAAGGATATTCAGAAGCGTTCAAAGAAAGTTCTGAAACTGGCTGTCGACGGTCTTGACATTGCTCTTTTCGGTCGCATGGTGGCTCAGGCACCGGAGCTCAACGTTCAGGCTGCAGCTTCGTTTTCTCATGCGATTTCGACACACGCCGTGAATAACGAAATCGAATTCTTTACAGCGTTGGACGACCTCGATACCGCAGCCGGTCACCTTGACAATCTCGAGTTTTCTTCTGCGACGTACTATCGCTACGTTTCTCTTGATCTCGGACAGCTGTATGAATCTTTGCAGGGCGAACAGATCCAGGAAAGCGTGCAGGCCTTTACCAAGGCTCTCTTCTTGGCTATTCCAGCAGCACGACAGGCCACGATGTCCGGTGCTTGCGGGTGGGACTACGCGAAAGTATTGGTGCGCACGGGGCAGCGTGTCCAGCTCTCTTTTGACAAGCCAGTTCGAGCCAATGACGGTTTCCTCAAGCCTAGTATCGAAGCGCTCAAGAGCGATCTTGAAAAGAAGGAAAAACTCTTTGGTTCCTTGTTCGGCAAGAAGCTGGAATTCGAATTCGGCGGCAATGACAATGAAGGCATTGACGAATTGCTTGAAGCCCTGAGCAAGACGATCGGAGAAATCAATGGCTGATTCATATGTGCTGTTGTGGTTGGAGGCGCCTCTCCAGTCATGGGGCTATGAGTCGCGATTCAACAGAAGAGAAACGCTCGGCTTTCCGACGAGATCCGGCGTACTGGGACTGATTCTTTGTGCAATGGGGGTAGGAGGCCCCCAGTCGGAATGGCTGGAAAAGATGTCGCGGTATGGACAAACCGTGTTGGCCTTTGGTAAGAAAGAGCCTTCTCGGAAGTTTCGCGAAAATCTGCAGTTGGTGGATTTCCAGATGGTCGGGAGCGCATATGACGATTCCGATCCCTGGGAAACGCTTCTGATTCCCAAGACGATTGAGGGGAAAAAGGCCGTCTCCGGGGGGACGAAACTGACGTATCGGTACTACCTGCAAGACGCAAAATTCGCCGTTATTGTCTGCGTGCCGGAGGAATTGCGGAAAACGATTGAGTCCGCTCTGCAAAATCCTCATTGGGACCTGTATTTGGGGCGCAAGTGCTGCGTGCCGACGGATCTGGTATATCGAGGATGCTACTCTTCGGAAGAGGAGGCCTGGCAGGAGGCTTTGAACATTGCCGATGGCAAGGCTCTTGAGTGCCGTTTTACGGTGCTCGAGGGACAGCATCCGGAAAGGGGCGAGGTTATGACGCTGTCGGACGTGCCGGTGCAGTTTGGAACGTTCAAGAAATATGCCGACAGACAAATCACAATCATCGATGTCTGAAACGACTCCTCGTAAGTCTTCACCTCGGCTGTTCATCAAAGTTACGAGGGATAACCTTCCTCAAATTAAGGATCGCTATCCCTATATCTACCTTGAGCACGGTCGACTTGAAGTTGATGACAGCAGCATCAAGTGGATTGATGCTCAGGGTGGTGTTGTCAGGATCCCCGCAGCTTTGCTTCAGTGCTTGTTGCTTGGGCCGGGCACATCCGTTACTCATGAGGCTGTCAAAGTATTGGCCGCGGCGAAATGTGCCGTAATGTGGGTAGGTGAGGACAGTCTGCTTTACTACGCAAACGGCATTACGCCGACGGCTGATACCCGCAATATGCTCAGGCAGATTAAAGCGGCAGCCGATCCGGTGTTGTCACTCGGCGTTGCCCGACGGATGTTTGCCCGTCGGTTTCCTGGTGTGGATCTCCGAGCGAGAACGCTGCCGGAAATGATGGGCATGGAGGGGGTGAGAGTAAGAAACTTGTACAGGCAAAAGGCTGAACAATATGGCCTGCGTTGGGAAGGAAGACGGTTCATTCCCGGACAATTTTCAGCGAGTGATACTGTCAATAGAATTTTGACGGCATGCAACGCTGCATTGTACGGAATCTTAAATTCAATCGTTCATTCTGCCGGTTTTTCACCGTACATCGGCTTCATTCATTCCGGCAGTCCTTTGCCTTTCATCTACGACATGGCAGATCTATACAAGGCTGATTTGTGCATTGACCTGGCATTTCGTCTGACTTCTGATTTGAATGGTCAGTACGACCGCAGCGCCGTTTCGGAGGCATTCCGACACCGCGTCATTGAGCTCAAGATTCTTGAGCGCGGGGTTGATGACATCAACGAAATGATCGGAGATGTTCCATGATGGTCGTCATAGCATCTGAACTGCCGCCGGCTGTTCGGGGAAGGATGAAGCTTTGGTTTATCGAACCAAGACCAAATGTTTTTGTTTCAGGAGTCAAAGATGCGTTGTCTGAACGAATTATTCGCTATCTCGTAAGGCACTGTCCGAAAAACAGCGGCTTGATGATTTTTACCGAGATCGGCAAGGCCCCCGGTTATGCCATTTCGGTGTTGGGTAAAACACAACGTGAGCTTATTGAGATCAGTGGCCTTCAATTGGTTAGGGAACCCCCTTTAACCACCACAACCACAAAAAGTAGCGTTGGCTGAATTAGCATAACGCTAAATCTTGCTGTCTTCTCCACGTCCGTGGAGGTGTTTCTGGAGATCAGCGTTCTGGCCCGGATGCCTCGACGTCTTCTCCACGTCCGTGGAGGTGTTTCTAGAAGTTCGCGGAAGCTCCACAAACTGTTTCGGTCTTCTCCACGTCCGTGGAGGTGTTTCCGAGTCGTCTTTTCGTTTTTCAATTGATGGGATGTCTTCTCCACGTCCGTGGAGGTGTTTCCCATCAGCCATGCGATTTCTTGCCTGTGTCAAAGTCTTCTCCACGTCCGTGGAGGTGTTTCTCAAGGGGTTCTTAGGTGAGAAGTAAGAAGCGAGTCTTCTCCACGTCCGTGGAGGTGTTTCCCTGACGGTAAAGAACCTGATGCTGCTCTAAAAGTCTTCTCCACGTCCGTGGAGGTGTTTCCATAGAAGAACCAGATCCAGAACCCACAGAAGAGTCTTCTCCACGTCCGTGGAGGTGTTTCCCGTTTGGTCTGGGATCACTGGGAAGCGATGAAGTCTTCTCCACGTCCGTGGAGGTGTTTCCTGCAGCAAGTTGAGTAGCTGCAGCAGCTTGCTGTCTTCTCCACGTCCGTGGAGGTGTTTCCTATCAAAAACGACAGACAAGGGATCAGAGATTGTCTTCTCCACGTCCGTGGAGGTGTTTCTCACCGTCGAATAAGAGTAAAAAAGCGGCCCTTGTCTTCTCCACGTCCGTGGAGGTGTTTCCCAGAGAGGGAATGTATGACCAGACACGACAGGGTCTTCTCCACGTCCGTGGAGGTGTTTCTTGAGTGTGATCCTTTGTGGAAAAAGGGACAAAGTCTTCTCCACGTCCGTGGAGGTGTTTCCGAATACCTCGACGATCTGCCGTCGCCTCACCGGTCTTCTCCTCGTCCGTGGAGGTGTTTCTATGAGACTATTCCCGTCGACAGTAGTATCCAAGTCTTCTCCACGTCCGTGGAGGTGTTTCCGCCGAGGAGATCGTCGCCAGCATGATCCGGAAGTCTTCTCCACGTCCGTGGAGGTGTTTCTCGAACCTACATTGCAGGGATCAAAACCCCGTGGTCTTCTCCACGTCCGTGGAGGTGTTTCCATCTCAGACCCTGTAAAAGGCGATGCTATTAAGTCTTCTCCACGTCCGTGGAGGTGTTTCTCGTGTAGTCGGTTATCTCGATAGCCCACGTTTGTCTTCTCCACGTCCGTGGAGGTGTTTCTAGTCCTCAGAAATATCTTCTAAAGCTTCTTGAGTCTTCTCCACGTCCGTGGAGGTGTTTCTCACATCGCAGTAAGCAGGATCAAGCTCAAGGAGTCTTCTCCACGTCCGTGGAGGTGTTTCCCATTCGATCCAAGACGAGGCGCACCTCATCTGGTCTTCTCCACGTCCGTGGAGGTGTTTCTCGAATCATTTCTGCAACACGATAGTTCTCGCAGTCTTCTCCACGTCCGTGGAGGTGTTTCCATATCGAGAAGCGGAGTGAAAACTCAGCATACGTCTTCTCCACGTCCGTGGAGGTGTTTCTCGACCTCGACGAGCCCAGCGAAGCGGCGCAATGTCTTCTCCACGTCCGTGGAGGTGTTTCCAAGGTTCTCGAAGTTCAGCGTGCTTTTGGTGAGTCTTCTCCACGTCCGTGGAGGTGTTTCCACGTTATACGGAAATTCTCCGCTCTCACTTTGGTCTTCTCCACGTCCGTGGAGGTGTTTCCATCAGCGGTTATTTTCAAGAGTACGGGGTAGAGTCTTCTCCACGTCCGTGGAGGTGTTTCCAAAAAGACGGATCTTGAAAAGACTTAACAGGAGTCTTCTCCACGTCCGTGGAGGTGTTTCCGAGCCTGCTGCTGGCGGACAGGGTCGCCAAGAGTCTTCTCCACGTCCGTGGAGGTGTTTCTAGAAATAGTTAAATTGCGCAATTATCTATTAAGTCTTCTCCACGTCCGTGGAGGTGTTTCCCAAGCATCAAGAATAATAGGCGGCTCATCGGTGTCTTCTCCACGTCCGTGGAGGTGTTTCTGGCTCGATGGTCGGTGATTCGTCTCAGATCTCGTCTTCTCCACGTCCGTGGAGGTGTTTCTTCGAGACAGCTCCTCAGCTTAACGGCACGTTTAGTCTTCTCCACGTCCGTGGAGGTGTTTCCTCTTCCTCTATCGCTTTCGATGCATCCCTGTCGTCTTCTCCACGTCCGTGGAGGTGTTTCCCAACGGCATGCTTTTGACTAAGAGCGCCCTGAGTCTTCTCCACGTCCGTGGAGGTGTTTCTCCGCCGCGCTGTTGAAACCATCCTGTTGAACCGTCTTCTCCACGTCCGTGGAGGTGTTTCCGACATGACCGCCAAGGTGATCGTCTTCAAGGAGTCTTCTCCACGTCCGTGGAGGTGTTTCCGGTAGCCCCTCACATCCGTCGCGCACACTGGCGTCTTCTCCACGTCCGTGGAGGTGTTTCTTGGCCTGTGTTTGCTCATTTGGGTGAACAAGGTCTTCTCCACGTCCGTGGAGGTGTTTCTCGTAAATCGGTTCTCGATGCTTCTTTACGAGCGTCTTCTCCACGTCCGTGGAGGTGTTTCTCAGTGCCCCTGAATGATCTACGGTACGCCCGGGTCTTCTCCACGTCCGTGGAGGTGTTTCCCAGTCTCGCCAGTCATCCGAAGAGGGCGCAGAGTCTTCTCCACGTCCGTGGAGGTGTTTCTAACATTGACAAAACAACTGAGCGTGAATATTCAGTCTTCTCCACGTCCGTGGAGGTGTTTCTCGTTGTCCGTGAGCCTGTCGAGCGTTTTTTGCGTCTTCTCCACGTCCGTGGAGGTGTTTCTGAACGACTCTGTAACGATCACGATTCAAGACAGTCTTCTCCACGTCCGTGGAGGTGTTTCCGCGTGACCGTGCAAATGGAGTTGAGGTCTTCCGGTCTTCTCCACGTCCGTGGAGGTGTTTCTTGAAATCGTATCGGTTAAACCGAAATAAATACGTCTTCTCCACGTCCGTGGAGGTGTTTCTCGTCACAGCCGGAGCGGTGACTTCAACTTCTGGTCTTCTCCACGTCCGTGGAGGTGTTTCTGGATCAGAAGATCCGGTCTCGATGTCGTCTTCTCCACGTCCGTGGAGGTGTTTCTGGGACGGCGCAGCTTGGCAGGCCGAAAAGAAGGTCTTCTCCACGTCCGTGGAGGTGTTTCCAATCTGGAATAGATAGGCTATAGATAGTCGTAGTCTTCTCCACGTCCGTGGAGGTGTTTCTAAGCACCTTTGGGGATCGGTCGCCAGCATCGCAGTCTTCTCCACGTCTGTGGAGGTGTTTCCCATTGACAAACCGCCTTAGGGTACCGACCGTGGTCTTCTCCACGTCCGTGGAGGTGTTTCTTGAGTCGATCAGCTTGTGTCATGGGTGAGCTCGTCTTCTCCACGTCCGTGGAGGTGTTTCCACGGGCGGGCGCATTAAGAATGACCGTTGGCAGTCTTCTCCACGTCCGTGGAGGTGTTTCCTTGCCGCGCAGTTTGGCGATTGTCTGCAGTGCGTCTTCTCCACGTCCGTGGAGGTGTTTCCGTTTTTCCCGCGGCCTCAAGACCGCGATTTTTGTCTTCTCCACGTCCGTGGAGGTGTTTCTAAAATCAAGCTCTTCCGAAAATTTTTGCTCCGGTCTTCTCCACGTCCGTGGAGGTGTTTCCGATTGAAAAGTTAGCAGGTAGGTAACAGATTCGTCTTCTCCACTAAAATCACCGAGGTGATTTCAGATAATTCAGTCCGGAGAGGAGACATGTCCATCAGTCTGAAGTTGGGCGAACTCGACACACCGAGCCTTTTGATCGACAAGGCCAAACTTTTCGAAAACATTGATTATTGTCAGAGGCGCGCTCACGAGCTCGGCGTCAACTGGCGCCCGCACGTCAAGACGCATAAGTGCGCGCCGATTGCCGCCATGCAGGTTCAGGGCATGTTCGGCGGCATCACGGTCTCGACTGTCAAGGAAGCCGAGTACATGTTCGATGAAGAGGGCATCACGGACATCATTTATGCCGTGGGCATTGCTCCGCAGAAGTTGCCGCGCATCGCGCTTCTCAACAGCCGCGGCGCAGACGTCAAGATCATTCTTGACAATCTCGCTAGTGCGATGGCGGTCAGTGAATTCTGCCGCGCTCACAACACCAGAATCGGTGTTCTGCTTGAAATCGATTGCGACGGACATCGTTCCGGTCTCAAGCCCGATGATCCCGCGTTGGTGACGGTAGCCAAGGCGCTGACCGACGGCGCCGTTTTCAAGGGGGTCCTGACGCATGCCGGCGACAGCTATCTTTCCCGCAATCGTGAGGAACTGGAAGCCTGCGCAGCCAACGAAGTTCATCAGATCATGGAGGCTGCCAATGTGCTTAAGGACGCGGGCTACCCGTGCGAGATAGTCTCCGTGGGGTCGACTCCGACCTTTACGGCCGCCAAGAACACTGAAGGCGTCACGGAATACCGTAGCGGCGTGGGCGTCTTTCACGACCTGGTGATGGCAGGACTCAATGTCTGCAAGATCGAAGAGATTGCCCTGTCCGTTTTGGTGACTGTGATCGGCCATCAGCCCCAAAAAGGCTGGATCATCACGGACGGCGGCTGGATGGCGATGAGCCGAGACCGCGGTACAGCCGCTCAGGCGGTCGACTGGGGTTACGGTCTCGTGTGTGACGAGGCCGGCAAGCCGATTGAAAACCTCTGGATGAAATCAGCCAACCAGGAGCACGGCATCGTTTGCAGCCGAGACGGCTCAGCGATTGATCCCGAGGCGTTTCCGGTGGGTACGCGCCTGAGAATTCTTCCCAACCATGCCTGTCCGACGGCCGCCGCGTTCGACAAGTATTTCGTTGTCGACGAGAACAACAACGTGCAGACGATCTGGCCCAAGATCAACAACTGGTGATAACTACACCGGTGCATTGACATCAGATTGGCGGAAGCGGAGAACCAAGTTCGCTTCCGCTTTCTATATTCTTTTGCTTATTGCAACCTGTTTACGATTTCGCTACAACTAAAAGGCAACCGAAACCGGTTTCTTTCTACCTCTCATTTTTTGCCCATCGGCAGTTCCGACACCATGATTTTGTCTGCAGCACAATTTGCGCACATTCGTTCGGTACGCCGCGTGCATAAGCCGTCCGGCTGGTATGCACGGGGGGCTTGGTGCTGGCG
>ERZ791929.899-NODE-899-length-14117-cov-21.874484_pt1 | contig 14117 bp, 10 predicted proteins | sample MGYA00510129_ERZ791929 | MGnify/ENA primary metagenome ERZ791929 (study PRJEB30046, sample SAMN00792049) | human gut metagenome | study: EMG produced TPA metagenomics assembly of the A metagenome-wide association study of gut microbiota in type 2...
GGAAGTCCTGGACTTCCGAAGCCTTGTAATAGGTACGTCCGTCAATCATGTAGTAGGTGACGAGTTTCTTCTGGCGGTAGCGTGCAAGTGTACGCTTGGTAACACCAAGGAGCTCGCACATATCCTGGTTGTCAAGCAGCTTGTCACCCTCAAGAGCGGCCGTCTGCCTGTTCATGCGGTTCAGCCTGTCATCTATCCTGTCAAACCGTTCCATTATCTGATGGAGCATCATCTGGAATGTCTCCCTGTTTATCTGTATCATAATGAATTCTGTTTTTAGTGTAATAATTCCATTTTTTACACCGTGTTGCGCAACAGGTTTCATTATGATATAGGCCAAAACATAGACCAACGGAACATATCGCCACATAAAAGCATGACAAGTCATTGAGTAATAGAAAAATAAAAAATCAGCCCCATAAAAATGAGACTGATGGAAGTATTGCAAATGCAATATGTTGCAATGCCTTATTGCAATGTCTTGCAATAAACCAGGCGACAAATTCCGTTTTTGAATGTTTTGGATTTTACGGTTTTCCACTCTCCACGTGGCAGATGTTTTGAGACGGATTTATGGTTCGGACGAGTGGAAGGAAACAGGAAAATGATCATTTCATCTATGAGATGATAAACTGAGAGACCACGCAAAAGTTCTATGCTTTCTTCGTCATGTATCTCGGCTTGATAAAGGATGGATGGGTCTGACATGTCTTTCTCGCACATGAAATCCACAAGCGGATAACCCGGATAGAGCCGGCGGGTACATTTGTCGCGCCCGTATGAGAATCCGTCCTTGTCGTCTCTCATCCATTGTAATAAGGGGTCGTCTTCCGCCGGAATGGAACCGTCTAATGTCATTGCTATCAGAACCTGTAACTTGGCCATACCTTTTTTCCTCTAAATGAAAAGCGTGAAACTCACGCACTATCAGGTAGAGGCTCTGGTAAGCCCATTGTAGAATCATGCATGAGCTCACGCTATAGGACATAGCATAAGCTACACGCAAAAGCCTCTACAATATCAATTTACCAGATTTCTACCTGAGACGTCTTGCGACTTATGTTGTAATGTTCGGCAAGGCTTAAAGCAATGCCGATATTTTCTCCTTATGTTGTGACTGTCATTCCTATATTACAAGGATTTCCAATCATATGCAAATGTAGGCATTTTATTCCAAACAGAAATATGGAATGACGGTTATTTGTCATTCAATCCATATTTTTTCATTTTCCGATATAGTGTGGACGGATCAATATGCAGTATGCCTGCTGCTTGTTTGCGACTCCCATGGCTGGTTTTCAATGCCTGTATTATCGAGTGTTTCTCTTCCGCATCGTTTTCAGGAAAAAGATTGATTTCCTCGGTCGCCGCTTCCAGTTTGATATTCAGGTCGGCGGTTTCAATGAGCGGCTGTTTAGCCATAAGTACCGCCCTTCTTATCCTGTTATGCAGTTCCCGTACGTTCCCAGGCCAGCGGTAAGAGAGAAGCAATTGTTCCGCTTCAGAACTGAAGCCTTCTGTCGGTCTTTTCAGTTCTCCGGAAAACTTTTTTCTGAAATGATGAGCCAAAGACAGAATGTCATCGGGGCATTCATGCAAGGAAGGCAGGACAATCTCAAATTCGCATAGCCGGTGGTATAGGTCTTCCCTGAACCGTTTTTCTTGTATTGCAAGTTGGAGATCTTCATTGGTGGCGGCTACAATTCTTACATTAGCCCGCTTTTCTTTGTTACCACCTATTGGGATGTATGTGCCTTCTTGCAAAACCCGCAGCAGCATGGCTTGGACGTCCAGGGACAAGATCCCTATTTCATCCAGAAAGAGTGTTCCGCCTTTTGCCACTTCAAAATATCCGTCCTTGTTGGCGTCGGCACCGGTAAATGTTCCCTTTATGTGCCCGAAAAAGAGGGAGGGTGCAAGCTCCTTGGGTATGACTCCACAATTCACGGCGACAAACGGCATATCCTTCCGCTCTCCTATATAGTGGATACGCTGTGCAACCGATTCTTTTCCGGCACCGTTAGGACCAAGTATAAGCACAGAAATGTCAAATGGGGCGACTGTACTGACCAGATGTTCGACCTCCTGCATCTGAAGGCTGTTTCTGGGGAGCAAATCCTTGTTTTTGTCGCATATCACAGATTTGGGACGGAAAATATCTTTCAGTTGTCTTTGCAATTCGTCCATCTGTACCGGTTTTGCCAGATAGTCTTTGGCTCCCAGTTTTATGGCTTGTACAGCATCCGGTACTGAAGCATATCCGGTCATGATAATGAAAGGGATATCCATCCGTTCCTTCCGCATCCATTCGAGCAAAGATATACCGTCCCCTTCCGGCAGGCGTACGTCGGACAGCACAAGGTCGAAACTTTCTTTCTTGAGCAGTTTTCGTGCCCCAGGTTCATCTATTGTTATCTCTGCTTCATAACCGGATTTTTCCAACCTTTTTTTCTGTTGCCCGGCAAGCATGATGTTGTCTTCAACTATCAGTATTCTGTATTTCATTCATGTTTTCATTTAATTATGTCCGTCCATTTACGATAATCGGCTTTTTGTCTCAGATATCAGCCGGTCTATTCTTCTGACAATTCTTTCCACATCATTGCGGAATGCTGACTCATCCGTATCTTCCACATACTCTTCATAGCTGTACGATTCCAGCTCATGGGCTATTCCCAATTGCTCCCACATCGGGTACATCCTGTGCAGAGTTTCCCATATCCGCTTCCGGTCGAGCTTTTCCTGACTCAAAGAATCCAGCAAGTCAGAACTGTTCCTATTGGATTCCTCTATAAGAGTCTCCAAAGTCCAGCGTTCGTCTCCTGTAGTGACATACAGAGCCTCGAAATCTGGAGAATGATTATCCATTGTTCTGTTCTGTCCAATGAGTGACGAGAGAAATTCGAGCAGGTCCCTTGTATAGAACGGTTTGTGGATACAGCCGGCAAATCCGGCTTGAATATAGCGGTCTGCATCGCCGTCGTTACGGGCGGTCATTGCAGCTATGGGAATTGTCCGTGAATTTCCTATGTTGGAAAGGCGTAGCAGATGCAACAGGTCAAAACCTCCCGTACCACGCATCTGTATATCGGTCAGCAATAGGTCGTATTCTCCGGTTCTCAATGCCTTGACCACTTCCTGTGCATTGGTACAGGCTCGGCATGAGATACCGTTCCGTTCCATCATTTCAACTGTGTTGCGCAATTGTATCGGATCGTCATCGACTACAAGAACCCGCCGAGGAAGTCTGAGGTTTCCCGTATAAGTTTCTGGCTTGTCTCTTGCAGGCTCATTGGTCTGCCTAAGCGGAATTTCCACCTTGAATTCGCTGCCTTTACCGATCTGGCTCGAAACAGAGAGTCTTCCTCCGAACAGGTTCACCAGCCCTTTCGTAATGGAAAGTCCCAGTCCGAAGCCTTCTGAATCCAAATCAGGAGCAGCCCGTTCAAAGGGCTGAAAAATGCGTTGTGTTGTGTTCTCGCCCATTCCTATCCCCGTATCTTTGACCTTTACTGAAAGAGTATCTTCTTCATAACTTGCCAGAAATTTGATATAACCTGTACGGGTGAATTTTACAGCATTCTCCAGAATGTTGACCACTACCTGCCTTATGCGGTCTGCATCGCCAAGGACGGTGATGCCGCACCCCATAAAAGCCTTGTCAAACATCAATCCTTTGTCGTTCGCCTTGCGTGTGTATTCTTCAGCGATACTTTCCAGAAAGGATTCAAGATGGAAAGGAATTTCGTTCAGGGTTTCTTTAGCATCGTCCAGACGGGAGAGGTCAAGCAGGCTGTTGGCAAGCCGGGTGATATGACGGGATGATTCAAGGATGTTTCCGAGATAGGCATTGCGGCGTTTCTGGTCACGAGTATCCATGGCCAGTTCAGCACTGCCACTGATGGCATTGAGAGGTCCTCGTATGTCATGGGAAAGTGTGATGATTATTTTCTTGCGCATGTCGGAGAGTGTACGGTTTTGTGTTGCCGTATCTTCCAGTTCAGCCTTGTCCCTTTCCCTGCGGTTAAGGTCACGCATGATGATAAGGTGCGAAATGATGAGCAGGATGATGGCCATGCCGATTACTCCTGCCATTAAAAAGAACGACATTTTCTCTGCTTCTGCCATTTTTAACTCTCTTTGTGAGAAGGCAGTCTGTGCCTGTTCGTCAAGGTCGTTTATCAGCTTGTTCAATGTCCTGTTCAATTCCCTGTTGCGCATACGCAGGCTGTCGGCATAAATGTCCATTTCGTTCGCCTGTCTTTGATGTATTGCTATCAGGCTGTCGCTGAAATCATGAAGTTCTTTTTGGGATGGCATTACTTGTATTTCTTCTTTTTTCCCGAAGAATCCTGCAATCCCTTTTTTCTTTTGTTCTATGGTACGGATATGTGTTGCACGCCTCGCCACTTCCGGCAACTGGTTTACCAGCACGCTGTCCGCTTCAGTTCGCCGTTCAAACATTTCCATTATGTGCAGCAGGTGTGTCTCCTTTTCGGCAAGCAGAGCACGAAGAGTGTCTATCTGTTCCGGGCGTACATATTCACGGCAGTGTCGTTTAAGCGAGTTCAACAAACTGTCGGCTTGAAGTCGGTGGTTACGATAGTACAGATAGTCCGCTTTGTTCCAATTTACCACACCCTCACCCAATGTGGCGAGCCCCGTAATACGGCGATGAGCCGTGTTGATACCACGACGTACAAGGTTTATGTTTGCCGTCTCTGCCTCAATTTCGCGCATCCGCTGCCGTTCATATATCAAAATGGCGGCCATGCTACCGATGACCGCCATAAGTATGGCATAGCCGAAAAATATTTTATATCGCAGCGACACTGTTTGTTGATGAAAAATATAATTGGTTAACTAAATTTCCAATATCACAGGATAGTGATCCCCACCCTTCATATGATATCTTCGTACACATGTTCTTAGCTGTAATCTGCTATCGATAAGGAAATAATCTAATTCTCGACCTGAAATATGTGTTGGCATACCACAACAAGCAAAATGAGCACTATTTCCCGGCCTACTCCTGACACCTGTGGTCATTATTCTTAAATTTTCTGATAATTCGCTTGGCGTTGAATTCATATCTCCGCCAATGATGAAAGGAGATACTGCATGATGTACTAAATCTCTTATATCTCCTACAGCACCAGACCCAGATTCGCAATGAAGGGTATAAATGTTATATCCATTATAATTTAAACAAATTGCGGATCGGCCTGTTCCTGATATCAGATAATGTATTGATGCTACAAAATTCAAATCCGCAATGATACAAGTATTACCTCTATAATTATAAGCACCTGCTTGTTCTACCACAACATAGTGGTAGATACCACTAAAATGTGCAGGCAGTATGAATTTACCACATTCTTGTATCATAACGACATTACATTGTTCTATTGTTAACAGATGATTCAATATATTTAATTTAATAGCATCATTAAGAGGATTTCCTTGGGAATTCCATGTACAAATTCTCATATGGCTATTTTTAGATGTTTGATACATTTATTATGTTTTCATAATAATTATTATCAAATTTGAACGGGACTTTATCCATTCCGTTCTATATGTTTATACTCTATTTACTGCTTTCTGTATTTATAGGCTCGATACAGGAAGCCATTATATCCATCTGTTTTGACAGACCTTCGGTCTGTGGTTGCTGGCTGGCCGAAACATGTATCTGGTATTTTGCCGTTTGGTTGGTCATGCGGGTGTTCTCGCGGGCGGTCGTGACTTTGCCGCTGATTTCCGCATTTATAAACCAATGTTTTGCAGAAGCTTTTGCCTCTACTTCTGCGTTGGTAGTGCTTTTTACGTTTGATGTATCGGTAACCTCCATCTGGAAATCGACATCCACGCGATCTATGAGCAGGGAAGGAATAGGCACCAATCCTATAAACGGAGCCTTGACACTTTGTGACATTGTTGTCATTTTTCCATCCTGCTGTATCGGTCTTTCGACATCGAATTCCAATATACGCGCTTTATTGCCGCTTTTACCATCAAATGCAATTTGCTGGTAGAAATTCCATGCTGTCGCTGCCAATTCCTGTTGTGCTTCGGCTGCTGCAATAAGTGGAGCTGCAATAAGTTCCCGCATGGGAAGCCCCTTGAATTTGTCAGTCACGTTTGAATCTGCTTTAAGAACTGGAGAAGTTTCTCTGTTTTGAGTCTCTTCCAATGCAGCGGAGATAATTTCTTTCGCCTGTCCGCTTACATTTTCATTCAAGTTTTCCGCATTTTCTTGTTGCCCTTGGTTCTTTATTTCTTCTGCCATAACATTTGAATTTTAAAATTGTTAGATATTTTTTACAAAATCGTCAATAATTCGGGAAATGCTCTCCGGAGTCTCCTGAACCTTAAAATTGACGCAAACCTCCATGACATCATCCGCATCCGGTTTTATGTTGCTCATCTGCATCTGGAGATTGGCTCTTTGTGGGCTGGATAACAATAAGTTGTTTTCTGGAATCTGTGATTCCACGCTTCCGACCTTCGCCTTGAACTTTATCTGCACATTATCCATCGCAAGATAATGATGGGATATCAAAGCTATAAGTGGAATATCAATAGTCTTGTCTCCAACCATGATTTTTTTTGATTGGAACGTATTTGCGTTATTTGCATTTGTTCCTTCAAAAAGTCTGGTCAGATTTTGTATCTGATGATTCTGTAATGTATCTTGTGCACAGTTTACGGCGTACTGCAAACCATTCATAATATCAGAGAATGAATTGGTTTGAACACTGTCCGGCTCATCGTCATTATTTTTCTTGCCTCTGTGAAAAAGTCCCATGTTTTTAATTTAAATACTTGATTTGTTGTCTTTAATGAGCACCAATCTTGACAATGTCCGGCTTACAGCTTCCATATTTACACTGGAGACTATATTATTATTGACAATGCCTTGATGCCAAAACCAATATGGTGGATTCTCCGTGTGTTCCATCACGTCCTCCTTTCTTTATTGGGGTTATACTTCGGTTCTTTCCGTTGCGAGCGGAACTTTTCCGCCCTACGGTTTACTGCTTCCTCAAGGTAGGCAATGCTCCGTTAAGTTCGTAACGCCACTCTGAGCCTGCGTTCTGCAAGGCGGTGTTCATGGCATCGACGGCTTTCTGCCAGGTAACGTAAGTGCCGTCCACCTTCGTGGATTCGGGGGCGGTCTTATAGCCTCGTTCCTGATTGTTCTTCCAATAGCAGGCGGTCACGGTGGTGTAGCTATCTCCAAACAAGCCGCCGATATGCACATTGCCGGTGCTGCTACCCGTACTGGTTACGTTGCCCGTGGCATAGCAGGCAAGGACGCGGCTTCCTCCGTTTAATCCCACTACACCGCCGCCAAAGTTATTCTTTTGGGAAGCTATTTCTAAGGTCACGTTGCCTGTGGCATAGCAAGCTGTCATGGTGCCCCATTTTTCTCCTGCCACACCGCCGACATAGTGCTTTCCCTTCACAGTGGCAGAGGAGCTGCATCCGATGATGGAACCGGCCTTTTGTGAACCCACCACACCGCCGACACAATCTGTGCCGCTGACGCTACCCGACACCGAGCAGTTTTCAATGGTGCCCCAGCTATATCCTACCACGCCGCCAGTACAGCCAAACATGTGATTGCTTGTTATCTGTATGCCTTCCATCACCACGTTCTTCACCATACCAGCTCTATTGAGATAGCCGAACAGACCCACAAATTGGTCATTTGTCGTAACGGTCAACCCCGTGATGGTATGGCCGCCGCCGTCGAAAGTGCCTTTGTATGAGTTATCGAAGCTTGTGCCTATCGGCGTCCAGCCTTTGCCCGTCAGATCAATGTTTTTGTCGAGGGTAATGTTAATGTCGGTCTTACCTCCGTTCACTAATTCGGCTACATTCATCAGGCCATCGGCGGAGGTCACGGTGTAGCTGCCGTCGCTCTCTATGGTATAGCCCAGGTCTTTTGCCGCAGCGAGGGAGACGGTGTAGGTATATTCACCGCCCGCCTGCCAGTCGGTAGCATTCTTCATCTTATAAACGAAGGTCTTGCCGTTAGTGAAGGTGCAGGTAATGAAGGTCGTGCCAGCGGCCACACTTTGCGGGGCTACGAGGGCGGTGTAGGTGTTGCTGCCCTTGTCATACGGGACGATTATATCCGGGTTGTCGCCTTCGGTGGAGAGCCCCGTCAGCAGCACGGATGCCAGCCCCTCGGTGTAGTCCGTCAGAACGATGGTTACCCGCGCCGTGCGGTGGGTGAAGCGGAGCGTGGGGCTACCGTAGGTCACCGTCTGTCCGTCGGCTACGATGAGGTCGCTGCCCTCAAAGTCTTTCTGGGCACTTTGGTTGGCTTTTACCTTTACCGCAGGTAGGGTTGTCTCGCCAGCGGTGTAGGGCCACCACGCTGTGACGGTGATGTCGTTGTGGTTGGTCCAGTAGTACGGGTCGGTGGAGGTCAGCGTGGCGCTGGTGGGGTCGGCGGTGGAGGGCGTCACGTTGTACGTCTTCACCGTGCCGTCCATCAGGACTGCCACGCTCTGCACACCCTCCCAGTCGCCGTCCACGGTGGAACGGGTATTGGCGATGGCTGTCGCAGCGGGGTTCAGCCCCGTGGCGGTAAAGACGATGGGTGTGCCTTCCGCCCCTTCCTGCAGGAAGCCCGCTTCGTCCTGCGTGCAGGCGGCGAGTGAGAGGGCGAGCGCTGCAAGTGCAAAAAATCTTGTCTTCATTATATCTGTTGTTTTATTACTCTGGTTCTTTCCGTTGCGGGCAGAACTTTTTCCGCCCGACGGTTTACTGCTTCCTCAAGGTGGGCAATGCTCCTTTAAGTTCGTAACGCCACTCTGAGCCTGCTTTCTGCAAGGCGGTGTTCATGGCATCAACGGCATTCTCCCAGGTAACGTTAGTGCCGTCCACATTCGTGGCTTCGGGGGCGATGCCTTCCTTATTGTAGCCGATACCTTGTTCATGATTGTTCTTCCAATAGCAGGCGGTCACGGTGGTGTAGTTTCCTCCCAAAAAGCCGCCGATATATACATTGCCAGTGCTACTACCCGTACTGGTTACGTTGCCCGTGGCATAGCAGGCAAGGACGCTGCTTCCTGCGTTGAATCCCACCAGACCGCCGCCAAGGATATTATTTATGGGGTCTATTTCTATGGTCACGTTGCCTGTGGCATAGCAAGCGGCCATGGTGGCACCCGAATTCGTCTCACCTGCCACGCCGCCGACCTGGACCATTCCCTTCACTGTGGCGGAGGAGCTGCATCCGGTGATGGAAGCCTCCCATTGAATACCCACCACACCGCCGGCGCATATCGTGCCGCTGACGCTGCCCGACACCGAGCAGTTTTCAATGGTGCCTCCCCAGCTAAATCCTGCCACGCCGCCGGCATAGCCCAACCTGTGATTGCATGTTATCTGTATGCCATCCATCACCACGTTCTTCACCGTGCCAGCTTTACCGAGCCTGCCGAACAGACCCACATATTGGTCATTTGTCGTAACGGTCAGCCCCATGATGGTATGGCCACCGCCGTCGAAGGTGCCGGTGTATGAGTTATAAAAGTTTGTGCCTATCGGTGACCAGTCTTTGCCCGTGAGGTCGATGTCGGCGGTGAGGGTGCAATTTATCGATCTGTCTTTTTGTGCGGCTTCGTTCCATGCCAGTAGGCCGTCGGCGTTATAGACCGTGTAGGTCTTGGTGTTGCTATCGTAGATGTAGCCCAACTCGGCTGCGCCACTCTCGCCGCCGCCGTCAGCCCAATCACCGATGGTGCAACCCTCTAATGTCAAGCCAGTGGCGTTCACCTTAACGGTATATTTATAGCGGCTGCCCGCTTCTAATACGACGTTGTTCTGCGGGCGGAAGTAGAAGGTGCCGCCGCCGAGTTCCACCTTGACGAACGGTTTGCCTGCCACAACGGTCTGCGGGGCGGTCAGTGCCTCGTAGGTGTTGCCGCTTGCGTTGTAGGTCTTGATGGCGGTCGGGTTGCCGTTATCGGCAGACAGGCTTACGAGGCTCACCGTGGCACCGGCGACGCTCGTGAATCCCGTGCCGGGCTTCAGATCGATTGCCACGCGTGCCGTGCGGTGGGTAAATTCAAGTGTCGGGTCGTCAAATTTCACCGTCTGGTTTTCGGCAGAGATGAAGTCGCTGTTCTGGAAGTCAGCCAATTGGCTCTGGTCTTCAGCCACCTTCACGGCAGGCATCTGGGTGATGTCAGCATTATTGAAGGGCCACCATGCCGATACGGTAATCGGGTCGCGGCTGGTCCAGTAGTGTGGGGCGTTCTCGCGTGAGAGCGTGGCACTCTTGAAATCGGTAGAAGCCGTTACGGTGTATTCCTTTACAGCGTCGCCCATCTTGAGTGCCACAGTCTGTACGCCCTGCCAGTCGCCGTCCACGGTGGCGCGGGTTGATGGGGCTGCCTGCGGCGTTGCCTCTACGGACAGTCCAGTGGCACGGATGAATACGGGGTATTCACCTTCGGGCAGACGGTTGTCGTCGGTCAATTCGTCCTGCGTGCAGGCAGCGAGGGCGAATAGTAGCGCGGTGGCTGCGGGGATAAATAATCTATGTCTCATAATTCTTCATTCTAATCGATTAATTATTAACATTCTACAGGTCAGCACCCACATCTCCACCGTCTATATCGTTCCACTTTGCAATGGTGGCTTCGCTGACTTCAAGGACTTTGTTGCGTACCTTGACGGTATAGGTATAGTTGTTGCCCGCCTGCAGTGCGCCGTCGGGCACGGTGAGTGTGGCATGATATTCCTGACCTTTGTAATTCACAACCAACGGCAGGGATGCAACTGTCTGCGGGAAGAGGATGATCGATGACGTGAGATTGCCGTCTGCCAGATTCATGGTCAGTTCTCCGGTCTGTGCCCCGTTGTCTGCGGTGGCAATACCGTCGGCCGTGTTGAACGTACCGGTGAGTAACAATCCGGCCAGCGTGTAACGTTCAGGCTTGACCACGCTGAAATTCACGCCGTCGCCCGCCTCGAAGGTAAGGGTTATCTGGCTCATGCGGTGGTGGAAGGAGTTGTCTTCACCGCCTTTGGCGGTTTTGTCGGTGAAGCTTACTACCGGGTTGTTTTTGTCTCCCGTGGCTCCTGAAGCAAAGAGGAAGTCGATGGCAGGCTGGTTCTGCTGCGCCGTGGCATCGGTCGTGGCAGCGAGGATGCCTCCCGCCGCGTTGTACGGATAGTAGGCGCGGAAAGTATGGGTCTTTGTATCTTCGATATAGATGACCTTTCCTTCTGCCTCAAATTTCCCGTTTTTCAGGATGAAAGGCACGTTGCCGTACTGGGAATCGTTGCCGATGTCGGTGATGCCGATACGGTCGCCGCCAGTCCAGGTGGTTCCGCTGGCGCGGGTGGCGGGGGCGATGTTGGCGGTAAACTGGGCGGCCACGGGGTCACCGTTCAGGTTCTCGTTTTCGTTGTTGCAGGCTACAAGTGCGAGGGCGAGCGCTGCAAGTGCAAAAAATCTTGTCTTCATTATATTCTGTTATTATATTAGTTAAATTCCATTTCAATAATTGCTGCACCTTAGCAAAATCAAAGCAAGCTTTGCTTCTGCGTTCGGTTTGCTAATTATTTACAAATCGGCATTTACATCATCACCTTTCACTTCTTCCCAGCCGTTGATTTCGACTCCGTCCACTTCCATGCCTTCGGGAGTCTCAACCAGCGTTCCGCCGAGGGTCAGCGATTCGCCCTTTCCGGTGTTGAACCCCTTGAGGGCTTCCGTGATGTCGCTTTTCAGCGTCGTGGGGGTCGGGTTGCCGTCCGCATAGCGGATTTCACCCGTCAGCAGTTGTTCCGTGCCGGTCACACCCAGCAACCGCACCGTGGCTTTCCACTTGCCGGCATCGTCACCTTCGGTTATCTTGGTGAAGGGCAGCACGACGTTTGAAGCGGCTCCGTAGGTATCGGTAGCGAAATCGAGAGTTCTGGCTGCACCCGTCAGATGGGCAACAATCTCCGTGATGCGTCCGGCGGCATCCCCCGTCGGTTTGATGATAAGCGTCAGTTCGCGTACCTGCTGCTTCATTGCGGCGGTCAGCGGATAGTCCTTGTCTTTCTCGATGCTCACCTGTTTCGTATAGGTGAAGAACCATCCCGGGGCATTGTTCACAAAGGCATCCGTTCCTGCCCGGTTTCCCGTGGCTGCGGCAATGGTGGCGGTGGTACCATTTACCATGATTCCTTCAGCAGGGTTCCACACCGCAAGGGTGTAGCTGCCCGGAGCAAACAGATGGTTGGGGGCATGGGTGGCGGAAGTCTCCGTACCCGTATAGTCACCCATGGTAACCGTCCATGTGGTAGGTATGTCGATACCCTCACCGCGTGCCGACCAGTCGGCTGTCACCGCAATCTTCCCATAGTCGGGATGCGGCGTGTCATAAAGCGTGTCCTTCACGCAGGAAGAGAGCAGCACGGCGGCTGCCATTCCTACCATATTTATATATTGTCTTGCTTTCATACTCTATTCCTCCGTATTAGAATAACTTCCATACCAATGTCACACCGGCGTTGATGGGGCCACACCAATTTTTTGTCTCGTTGCCACAGCGCACGCGCACACCATCGATGACTTCATATTTTTCGAAATCGGCATTCAGGTAGCCCAAACCGAGGTTGAAATCAAGATCTAATGCCTTGTTTAGTCGCAGCTGATAGCCGGCGGTGATGCCGCCACCCATCAGGTCGCCCTGCTTGCCTGTTTCGGAAAGCTTGTAGTTGAACTGTCCAGCCTTGAACATCGCGCCCAGATGCCAGGCTTTCTTCTCACCCATATAGTAACGTACTTCCGGAGCCACTTCCCAGAGTGCATAGCGGCGGTCTTTGTCACTCCAGCTCCAAGAAGTCCACGAGCCGTTTACGGCAATGCCCCACGATGGACAGATGCGCCATTCAAGTCCTAAATCTGGTGTCAAGGTAGCCCAGCGCAGCAGGTTGGCACGCAGGGAGAGATGATAATCAGTTGTGATTTTGGTTTCCGACAGCGTGTCGGCAAGTGTATTTTGTTGAGCGGTTTTCTCGGCTTCTGCCTTTTCAGCGGCAAGTCGGGCTTCTTCCGCTTTACGCTGCTCTTCGGCAAGCCGTTCCTGCTCGGCACGCTTCTCGGCTACCAGACGTTCGGCTTCCGCCTTGCGTCGTGCTTCTGCTTCCGCATCCATCGCGGCCGTTTCCTTTGTGGGTACCGTTAGGCACACGATTACAAAATCACCCCCTGTCGCATGATTGTGGGTAATGAAGTTTTCTTCCTTGATTTTCGCTCGTGTAATCAGTTCTGATTTCACACGGTTGGCACGAATCTTCGCTGTTGCAAGGTTCTTGACTTCACTGCTCTGCGAATTGCAATATCCGTCAACCAATAGCGGCAGTTTGCCGTCAAGAATTGTTGCTTTGTTGTTTTCGATACATTCCAACAGGCGGGCAAGTTCCGTGTCATTGCCATTCCAAGGCACGTAGAACATGTCCTTCTGCGTAACGAACCGGAAGGTGTAGGTCGTGTCTGCTTTCTGCTGCGCAATGACAGGAAAAGTTACCGTCATCAGCCACAGAAACAGGGTAAGAAAAGTGATTTTTCTGCTCATATAAACTTGAATTTATTATCTTTGTCTTCTCCAAAGGTAATAAATGCCATTCAGCGCCCAAAATATTACAAAAACTTTTTCTGTTGAAATACAGCGTTTTATAAAAAAAATGTCGTTTGAGCACTTTTCAAATTGTCGTTAGAGCACCTTTTTGTCGAATTAGCACTTTTTTGTCGTTTGAGCACTTTTTGAAAATGGGTTTCTGAGACCTTTTTCAATGTTTTTTAGTACACAAATTATTCCCGATTTGCTTTTTTCCATTTGGCAGGCGTACATCCTTCCTTCTCGGAAAATAATTTGATAAAGTTACTGCGGGAAAGAAAACCGGAGGACTCAGCCAGCTTCTGTATATTGATTTCCGGATGCTCCTTCAGCATGTTTTTCGCATACTCCAACCGGAGACTGGTTATCCATTCGCGGAATGTCATTTTATACGTAGTCTTGATATAAGCGGAAAGATTGGTACGGTTGGTATGAAGCACATCTGAAAGCTCCTTTATGGTAAGGCCGGGCCGG
>ERZ791929.909-NODE-909-length-13917-cov-4.758837_pt1 | contig 13917 bp, 12 predicted proteins | sample MGYA00510129_ERZ791929 | MGnify/ENA primary metagenome ERZ791929 (study PRJEB30046, sample SAMN00792049) | human gut metagenome | study: EMG produced TPA metagenomics assembly of the A metagenome-wide association study of gut microbiota in type 2...
GGAGAGCCTTTTCCCGATACGGCCACGTTTCGCCCTTGACCGTAAAGTCAAGCGACTCGACATCAATGTCCGCGTCGGGATCATCAACGACTTCGCCTTTAACAGCAACTTGTCCGAGCGCGATCAAACCTCGGCATTCATGACGCGTGCCAAACCCCTGAGAAAAAAGAATTTGCTCCAGACGCATCAAATTTCTCGTTCAAAATCAATCACAAGCGGCGCATGATCCGAGAATTTCTCGTCTTTGTAGATGAACGTACTTCTCGCGTCGCGGGCAATGCCTTCGGTACCGAACATGTAATCAATGCGCCAACCGACGTTCTTGGCTCTGGCCTGGCCTCGCTGACTCCACCAGGTGTACTGCTCCGCTCCGGGTTCAAGCTCACGGAAGATATCGTGCCAGCCGTCGCATTCGAGTCGATCCGTCACCCACTGACGCTCTTCTGGCAAAAAGCCTGAGTTCTGCAGGTTTCCTTTCCAGTTTTTCAGGTCGATTTCCTTGTGTGCGATATTGACGTCGCCGCAGATCAGAATATCGCGGCCGCTTGCCTGCAGTTTTTCCATGTGCTTTTCAAAAGCGTCCAGAAAGCGATACTTGGCAAGCTGCCGGTCATCACTAGAACTGCCCGACGGGAAATACACGGAGACAATCGACAAATTCTTGAAGTCAGCCTGAACATAACGGCCTTCGTCGTCGAATTCGCCGCCGTCAAAACCGATCACGACATTGTCAGGCTCCACCTTCGACCACAATCCGACGCCCGAATATCCTTTTTTCTGCGCGCAGTGAACCCAAGAGTTGTAGCCGGTGCGATGGCGAACTTCGTTTTCAATGTCAGATTCCTGGGCTTTGAGTTCCTGCACGCACAGCACCTGCGCGTCGATCTGATCAAACCAGTTCCAAAAGCCTTTGTTGGCGGCCGAACGAATGCCGTTGGCGTTAAAAGTCACGACGCGAAGCATGCGGTTGAGTTCCTTTTTCGGGGAAATAGAGACAATGGAAATGCCGTAGAATTTTAGCTTGCGCGTGCAATTGGCCTGCCGCGCATTACCTTTGAATTTTCTTTTCGTTTTGTGCCCATCATGCCCAGCATTCAGTCTCAGTTCATTGAATTTGCCCTTGCCTCCGACGTTCTCCGCTTTGGCAGCTATAAAACCAAAGCAGGCCGCATGAGCCCGTACTTCTTCAACGCGGGTCTGTTCTCCACCGGCCAGATGCTCGATACGCTCGGCACGTTTTACGCCAAGGCGCTTCTGGCTGCGCGTGATGCCGGTCGCATTGAGTTCGACATGCTCTTCGGGCCTGCCTATAAGGGTATTCCGCTGGTGAGCACCGTCGCCATGAATCTTGCCCGCATGGGCTGTGACTGTCCCTACGCATTCAACCGCAAGGAAGCCAAGGATCACGGTGAAGGCGGCACAGTCATCGGCGCCCCCCTGAAAGGCCGCGTCGTCATCATCGACGACGTGATCAGCGCCGGTACCTCCGTGCGTGAATCCGTCGCGCTCATCACCGCCAACGGTGCTACGCCCGCCGGCGTTCTGATCGCCCTGGACCGCATGGAAAAGGGCGGCGACGCCGTCAATCTGACGGCCACGTCCGCAGCTCAGGATGTTGAAAAGACCTTCAACATGCCCGTCGTGAGCATCGCCAACCTCAAGGATCTGCTGAGCTTCATGGACGGCGACTCGCCCGCTGCCAAGGCCGCCGCGCAGTACCGTGAAGCCGTGAAGGCCTATCGCGAACAGTACGGCGCCTAACTTCCTCTGGCACCTTCAACAAAAAGCGCAGGTGGCACATTCACACTGCGCTTTTTTATCACCAAAAATTTCGCCCCGACGTTCATCAGAACCCCGAGGCGAAAATGATCGGCTAAATTGGGAACGTATTACTTCGCCGCTTCGGCCGCTGCCTTACCGGCAATGCGACCGAACACGATGATGTCAGTATATGCATTGCCGCCGAGGCGGTTCGTACCGTGCGTTACGCCAGTGACCTCACCGGCCGCCCAAAGACCCGGAATCGCCTTGCCTTCGGCCGTCAGAGCCTGAGCCTTCTCATTGATGCGCACGCCGCCCATTGTGTGGTGCACGCTCGGCACGGCCTTGATGACGTAGTACTTGCCCTGCGTCATGTCGAGCAAGCCGGAACGATGGTTGAAATCCTTGTCGTTGCCCTTGCCCGTCATGGAACTCACGCGATCAATCGTGCCCTTGAGGCTGTCAAACGGAATCTTCGTGAAGTCGGCCACGCACTTCAGATCGTCGCAGGTTGCCATAATGCCCTGCTTGGTGAAGGCTTCGTATTCCGTCGGATGTTCCTTGACGGTATTGGAAATCGAGCCGATCTTGTCATTCCAGAGCACCCAGCAGTAGCCGCCGGTCTGCTTCAGGATGGCTTCGGACAGAACATCACGGCGCTGCAGTTCTTCCACAAAGCGCTTGCCTTCCTGATTGAGCATGATGGCACCGTCAAAGCGAGCGTCCGCAATCAGTTCGATTACACCCGAAATCGGGTCGCAGATCGGATAGGTCTGGATGTAACCCATGTTGACAAGTTGGGCACCCGCGCGCTCGGCCATATAGAGAGCTTCACCCGTTGTGCCCGGAGCATCCGTCGTCTTGAAGCGCTCGTCAATCTTCGGGTTGTACTTTTTGACCATCTCAGGATTGGCACCGAAGCCGCCCGTTGCAAGCACCACGCCACCCTTGGCGTTAAAGGTGTAGGAAGCCCCGTTCATCGTCGCCTTGACGCCAACGACACGACCGCTCTTATCCTTAATGAGTTCTTCAGCCTTCATGTTGGTGATGACGGGAATGCCCAATTCATCAGCCTTAGCCTGGAACTTGGTGATGAATTCCGTACCGGTGTGACCAATCGGAATCAGAGCGCGTTTACGGGAGTGCCCGCCGAAGAAGAAGAGATTGTCGTCTTCAAAGCGAACGCCGAGGTAGTCACGGCACCACTTGGCAGCGTCAAGGGCGTTGTGCGTCAACACATTGATCACCTTGGGATCGCCCTTCTTGTCACCGCCGAGATAGGTGTCCTTGGCGTGCAGTTCCGGCGAGTCGTCGTTGATGCCGAGCTTAGGCTGAACCCAATTCTTAGCTGCGTTCATTTCAGCGCCGGAAATCAAAGAGTTGCCGCCGACAGCAGGCATCTTTTCCAACAGGACGACATTGGCGCCGGCATTCTTAGCTTCAATCGCAGCGGAAAAACCTGCACCGCCCGCACCGATCACGACCACGTCATAGGACGACTCCTTCGGCAAAGCCTTGACAACCTTCTTGATCGCCTTCTTATCGGCCTTGCTGAGCGTTACGCCGGCCTTCTTGGCGGCATCGGCCACAGCGTCCAGGAACCCCTTAGACGAGAAAGTAGCGCCGGAAATGGCGTCGAGCTGCACGGAATTCGTGTCAATGACGTGCTGCTTGAGATCCGTGAAGACCTTAGCGGCGAGCACAGGATTTTCCTGCTGCTTGACGATCTTGATGTCCTTGATCTTGCCGCCGTCAAAAGTCACGGCAACAGTCACGTCGCCGTGCTTGCCAACACCGGAACCCTGTGTCGTCACAGGACTTGCCGATACGGTGGCTGCAAAAGCCGAGCAAACCAACCCGGCAACCAAAGCGCGAGAAAAACGCATATCTATTTCCCCTCTGTAGTAAACAGACAGTTTGATGCAGTTAGCAACAAAAGACAGTAAACTGTCTGATTTTGTCGACTTTTGATCGCAATCTTCAAAGAAAACCAGCTGATACAGACGCAAAAGCGACCACGCCGTCTTTTTGAGCTGTCTCCTCGGCATTTTAGGCAATTCTACTTAGAGCGGATAGTCATCAAAAACTGCGCTTTATTCGGTCCTTTCCAAAATTTCAACCTCTCGATTCAGGCAACCTCTTCCCCAATTTTTAGTTCTGAACTCTTGAGAACCCATTGATTTTCTGTGAAAATGCCCTGACTAATTCTTTTGGCTCACTCGGTATTAGTCGATGATTTTTCGATTTCTTACCGCAGGAATCTTTGAAGTTTTTTAACAACAAAAGGCCAAACATGCGTCCGCCTTCCTCTAGCTGGCTCAAGGAAATCGGGGTTTTTAGAAATCGTCTGACAGACGATACTTACTCTATTCCTTCCTATCCGTGGCTCGCCCCGCCGCTGCACTCCCGAATTCGTTCCCTGATCGAACGCTGGGGTGTAGAAACGGAATTAGGAGCCAACGAACCCGTGCTCGGACACGTCAGCGACAAAGTCGACAAGCTTGTCATGGTTAAATCCGGCATTACCGGACGCTGCTTCGGTTCCATTTACGGCGTCAAACAACCCGGCATGGCGTTTTCCATTCCCGGACGCCTGGCATGCGGCAACCTTAATTTCTTTTCGCATCGCCCCTGTGTCGGCAGCTACTACGCCCTTGTGCCAAGCGTTGTCATCAGTGTTCCCCAGTCGCTTCTCTACAGTCTTTGCGAAAAAGACCCGGAAATGCTGATGATTGTGGCCCGAGAATTCGAATTGGTGAATCTGTCGGATCGTCTGGGATTCGGTGTGCATACGATGCTTGGCGTTGAAGATCGTTTACTGGCCTATTTCATCACCTGGACGGTTGCGTTCGGTCGCGAAGAGGTCATCGACGGGACCTCGTGGATTCGCGTGCCGGCGCCGCTGCGCGGCGAAGCGCTGCAGTTCGTCGTCAACTGTTCGGCAGCCGCGCTTGAGCGCGCTCTGGGAAATCTCAAGAGTTCCGGTAACTACATCCCGCAAAACGACAGCGCTCTGATCAAGCTCGAATGCATGTTGCCGGTGCATCGCTGGCTGCGAAACATTGAAGAACGCTCCAGCGATCTGTACCGCAATCCGCTCAAAAAGATCCTTGCGGAAACGCACCCGGAGTAAACGCAAAACGAAGGCCAAACAGCGACCCTCCTGAAATTTACCCCTTTGGAATTACGGGTTTATGCCAGTTTTTACCCCTTACGGTTAATGTATTTGCTCGTTCCTTCGGCGCATATACTCAAATCCGTGGAGTCATAAATCCTCTACCCAAAGGAGAAACAACAAATGAAAAAGTCTTTGATCGCCATGTCGGTGCTCGGCGCATTCGTTGCCGGCTCTGCGACTGCGGCCAATGTCGAAATCTACGGTTTGATCAACCCCGCTCTGATGTTCACGAGCAGCAACGGCGACTACGACGGAGCTGAAACGAAGAACCAGTTCTCGATGGAAGAAGGCAAGGAATTCGGTTCCCGTTGGGGTCTGCGCGGCATGGAAGAAATCAGCCCGGACTTCAAGGTCGGCTTCGTGCTTGAATCCGGCTTCCGTTCCGATACCGGTGCTCTGGGCGCAGCCCGCGACACCGGCCGTATCTTCGACCGCGAATCGCATATCGACCTGCACACCAAGTTCGGTAAGTTCCAGTTCGGCCGCATGCCGCTGTTCGGCAGCGTGCTCGGTGCCGACGGTCTGTTCCGCGCCATCGACCCGCTCTTTGCCAACTACACCGTGGCGTTCGGTTCCGGCTCGGTCACGGGTTCCGACTGGACCCGTGTTGACAACGCCATCAGCTACGTCACCCCGACGTTTGCCGGCTTGACGGGCTACGCGATGTACTCGTTCCGAAACGACAGCAACAAGACTGACGCTAACGGCGATCCCACCAACGCTGAAGAAAGCAAAGCCGAAGCCGATCGTTACGCTTCTCTCGCTTTGCGCTACCAAAACGGCGCTCTGGAGGCCGTCCTGGTGGCCGATATGACGATGTACGGCTCTGTCGATAGCCCCGCCCATGAAACCGAGGATGTCGACAACGGCTTTACCGTCACCCTCGGTGGCAACTACGAATTCAGCAACGGCTTCAAGCTGATCGCTTTCGGGCAATACTTCAAGGACCAGTATCTCAACCACAATGCTCGCGCCGGTGTTACTTTGGATGGCGTGAACTGGGTCACCGAAAGAAATCCTGGTGTCCCTGCTGATGGCAGTGATGGTTACGGCTTTGTAGACGGTTACGGTTTGAGCCTCGGTGCCAACTATCCTCTGGGCGGCGGCACCATCAAGGGCCAGGTTGCCTACCGCGACATGGACAACACCAAGGATGTCGACTTCAATCGTTGGTTCGTGGCTCTGGGTTACGACTACCCGATGTCCAAGCGCACGAGCTTCTTTGCGATGACCGGTTACACTCAGGAAAAGGTGGAAGCTGCCAATCGTGAAGCTACGCCCTACGGCTTTGAATTCACCGCCGGTATTCTGCATCGCTTCTAATTCGTCTCGTGCGTTCGGTATGAACGCATGATTGATGATCTACGCACATCCTCGTTTCGGGGGTGTGCGTTGTTTTTTGTAGGTACATACTGTGACGTACCTCCGATCAATTATTCACCTAAGCCTTGAAAAAACCTTTTTAAAACCGAGGTTTAACGCCATTTTCAGTCCGTAAAAACCCTAGTTTAAGCCTATTTACAGAGGGGTATCTCTCCTTTTTGACTAGTCCTAAACTGACCGTCAGAAGGTTGAAGAGGTTGTCAAAATCAACCGTTCGACCAAACTACGAAACACTTGTTCAAAGTGAAGGAGAAACAAAGTGACCAATAGTCTTTCCCGCCGCAGCTTTCTCGGCTCTCTGGCTGCCGCCGGTGCCGCCGGCGTTGTGTCTGCCCCCGTTCTTGCGCAGACCGTGAAGGTTCCCGCCAAGTGGGACAAAACGGTTGACTTCCTGATTGTCGGTACGGGTTTTGCCGGTTTGGGCGCTGCCATTGAAGCCCACGAACAGGGCATCAAGAACGTCCTCGTCATCGACAAGATGCCTTCCTACGGCGGCAACTCCATCATCAACGGCGGCGCCGTGGCTGCTGCCGGTACCGACATGCAGAAGGCTGCCGGTATCAAGGACAATCCCGATCTCCTCTACAAGGACATCATGAAGGCAGGCGGCGGTCTGGCTCACCCCGAACTCGCACGCCACATCGCCGACAGCTCCGTTGAAAACTACGAATGGCTCAAGAAGGTCGGTGTTCAGTTCAAGGCCGTCACCTTCCACGGCGGTCACTCCGTACCCCGTAGCCATGCCGTGACCAATAACTCCGGTTCCGGCTTCATCAACCCGATGTACAAGAAGTGCCAGGAATACGGCATCCCCGTGCAGTTGCGCACGATCGTCGATGACCTCGTTGTTGACGACAAGGGCGCTGTGCTCGGCGTCAAGGTCCGCGAAAACTATCGCTTCGGCCGTGAAAAGTCCGGCAAGGTTGCCTACTACCGCGCCACCAAGGGTGTTCTGCTCGCCGCCGGCGGCTTCAGCCAGAACGTCCAGATGCGTATGGAACACGATCCGCGTCTGAACGAGAAGTTCGGCTCCACCAACCATCCGGGTGCTACGGGCGACGCTCTGCAGGCTGCTCAGATGATCGGTGCCAACACCATCCAGATGGACTGGATTCAGCTCGGCCCGTGGACCAGCCCTGATGAAAACGGCTTCGGTCTGGCTCCGCTCTTTGTGGAATCCGCTGTCGGTTACGGCCCGATGATTGATCCGGCTACCGGCAAGCGCTTCATTCAGGAAACCGGCAACCGTAAGGTTCGCGCCGACGCCATCGTTGCCATCGGCCATCCGACCCTGATCTACACCTGCGTCAAGAACGCAGAAAACAAGATCATCGGCAAGAACATGACGCCGGAACTGTTTGACCGCGCCATGAAGAACGGCGTGATCAAGAAGGTCGCCAACCTGAAGGAACTCGCTGATACGTACAAGATCCCGTACGACGAACTGAAGAAGACCAACGAGAAGTTCGACAGCTACATCAAGGCTCAGAAGGATCCGGACTTCAACTGCATGATGTTCAAGGACGCTGTCCAGAACGGCGACGGCCCCTTCTACGTTGTGCGCCTGTGGCCGCGTGTGCACCACTGCATGGGCGGTCTCGTGATCAACAACAAGGCCCAGGTTGAAAACGCCCGCGGCCAGGTGATCCCGGGTCTCTACGCAGCTGGTGAAATCACCGGCGGCGTGCACGGCATGGTTCGTCTCGGTACCGTTGCTGTGGCCGACTGCATCATCTTCGGTCGTACCGCTGCCCGTACGGCTGCCGGCAAGTAATCCGGTTTCCCCCATAGGGCCGGTCTTCTTTCGGCCCTCCAATCTCCTATAAGAGTGTTCTCTTAGACCCGGCACGGACGTGCCGGGTCAGAGAGAATTTTTCCCCAACAAAAAGAACCAACGTATCAGGAGCTCACGATGTCTTTTTCGAAGACACTTTTGATTTCGCTCGGTCTGGCTTCTTTGATCGCCTGCGGCACGGTTAGCGCAGCGGAAAAGTTCGGCTCGGACCGTCACGTCGCCCGCGGTGTTTCTTGCCAAATGTGCCACGGCCCCGACATGAAGAACCCCGTGTATCCGGATGAAAACACCTGCATCAAGTGCCATCCGAAGGCTGCCATGGCCAAGAAAACTGAAAAGCTTCAGCCCAATCCGCACGCCGCTCCGCACAACGGAGACTGCACGCTGTGCCACATGCAGCACGAACCCACAGTGAACTACTGCGAACAGTGCCACAAATTCAATTTCCCGAAGGTGCCTTAATCATCTTCCGAATTCCGATTGTCCTCTCCTCTCTCCTCAATCGGAATTCGATCAGTCTCTCCTCAAAAAAAATCCCGGCTGCCGAGTCGTTCGCCGAAGCGAAAGGCTGACAGGCCGGGACTTTTTTCTCGGATTGCTTTAGAAGCGGTGATTGAGACCCAGGAAGAACATGTGGTTACCCAAACCGCTTTCTTCCTTGGCGATGTCGGGAGGCAACGTGGAACTGCCGCCGCCGGCCAGAGCAAAGCTGGCGTTTTCCTGGTTATAAACGCCGAATGCACCGGTGTAGATGAAGGTGCGTTTGCTCAACGGGTAATCATAACGTACACCCCAGCTCACACCGTCGGCGTGATCCACCGAGGTATTGTGCAGATAGCCGCCCGTGACAATGAACTTGCCCGTCCCCATTGGCATCGACACACCGAGCGCCGTTGCCCATAGGTTCGGGGCCATTTCGTCCTTGGATTCGCGGAACACGAAGTTCATGTGCAACTTTGCCGGACCGAAATCGTAAGCCGCCGACAAAGAGCCGAACCACACGTTTTCAAATGTGTAGTCGCCCACCATCGGGTTGTCCCAAAGGGCCAGACTGATGTTTCCGGAGAACGCACCTCTCACATAGCGCGCAGCGGCGTTGTAGAAGTTGCCGCGACTGTTGGACTGGTCAATAGTCCCGTCAACTTCCTCCGTTTTCTGTTCACCAAAGGCCGCCATGAACGAACCCGTAAAACCGGAGAAGTTAGGCGTGGAGTACAGAATCGAATTGTCCATGCGAGTCGTAGCCAGACGCGCCCCGGTAACATACGAATTCTTGCCGGGAAGACCGATACCATTGGTGGACACGATGCCGGGAATGCCGAAGGCACCGATGGCGCTGCCCAAACTCTGACCTGCCGCTTCGTTCATCGGCAAAGACATGAAGTGCGGCGTGTACTGTCGGCCGAAACTGATCGAACCGAATTCGCCACGCACACCCACCACGGTTTCGCGCTCAAAGATCCAGTTGACGTCAGGTGTGCCGGAACTCGTGCCCTGATCCGTCAGCACCCCCATTTCCAAACGCATGAACGCTTCGGTTGCACCGTTAATCTGTTCCGTTGCGGAAAAAGTCACGCGGCTGCCGCCGGCACCACCGCCCGAAGACATACGCACGGTGTTCTTATCGCCGGCCGTGTACGACTCGATATAGGTATCGATCTGGCCGCTGATCTGCACGTTGGCAGCCATCGCAGCCTGAGACAAGCCGAATACGCAGGCGCCGACAGCACCCGCCTTTACGGAAGACAACAACTTGTTTTCCACAAAAAAATCCTTTCCGATTTTTTATGCCGTCCTTTCGACTGCGACTTGCGGCGGTCGATTCGACAGCTCCTGTTTTTCTCCGCTCAAAAACTTTGAGCCCTCCTGCGGTCTCACCCGATCTTTTCTGACAGGCACAAAAAACCCGACAAACCTCATCGGCGATCTGTCGGGTCATTCAAACCTAGTATTAGCCCTTGGTAAAAGTTACCATCAAGCGTGAGAAAAGATGAGTATTAACCCTGTTACGGGATTCTACTAATCTTTGATCAGAAAGCGAATCGTCGGCCTTAATTTTTCAGTGCTGTTGTTTTCTTCTTTCCCCCGGTTCCGCAAAGCGATCGAACCGATTGGGAAAGGGCGCGCTCGGCAACAGCAGAAGAACGGTCACCGCAAGCCACCCCAGACAGGGCACGACCAAAAGCCACAGCCACCACCCCGAAAAGTCGGCGTCATGCAGGCGCCGAACCGCCAGACGCTTGAGCGGAACAAGCGCGGCCAAAGCGGCGATCGAAAACACGTTCATCCAGAACAGAACAAAACCCGAGTCAGGCTCCATCTGCAATCGATATGCCGTTTCAAACGGCACGATGAACAAAACGGCCAGAAAGAAAAAGTGAGCCAGAAAAGCGCACCAAAAGGCCGTCCTCGAAAGACGGCCCGGGCGCGTGAGGTCGAAAAAGTGCACTTCCCGCAGCAACTGCGTTAGGCGCACTTTTTCAGACGAGACCATCCTCATCCGTTGAGTTTCTTGGTGAGGATTTCGTTGACCTGCTTGGGATTGGCTTTGCCGCGGGTGGCCTTCATAGCCTGGCCCACGAGCGCGTTAAAGGCCTTCTGTTTGCCGGCCTTGAACTCTTCAACCATCTTGGCGTTGTTGGCGAGCACCTCGTCGATCACCGCTTCGATGGCCGAGCTGTCGGAAATCTGCTTTAGGCCCTCTTTTTCAATGAGTTCATCGACCGATTCCGCAGCGCCTTCCCAAATGAGCGAGAAGATGCGCTTGGCACCCTTGCCGTTGATCGTACCGTCGGCCAGACGCTTCAGAATATCGGCAAGCTTGGCGGCCGTCACAGGCGCCTGAGCGTACGTCATGCCTTCCTGTGCATTGACGTTTGCGGCCACTTCACCCATCACCCAGTTGGCGGCGATCTTCTTGTCGGGCGCCACGGCGCTCAACGCACAGAAGTAGTCGGCAACGTCCTTGCTGGCAGTGAGCACAGCGGCGTCGTACTCGCTCAGTCCCATGTCACGCACGAAACGTTCGCGCATGGCGTCGGGCAGTTCGGGCATCTCGCTGCGGATGCGGGCCATGTCTTCGGGCGTGAGCACGCACGGCAACAGATCGGGATCCGGGAAATAACGATAGTCCATGGAGTCTTCCTTGGTACGCATTTCTCGGGTTTCGCCCGTCTCCGGATCGTACAGGCGCGTAGCCTGCACTACCTTGCCGCCGCTTTCGATCAGTTCGATCTGGCGAGCCACTTCGTAGTCGATGGCTTCCTGCAGGAACTTGAAACTGTTGAGGTTCTTAATTTCGCAGCGCGTGCCGAATTCGGTGCTGCCCATCGGACGCACGGAAACGTTAGCGTCACAGCGGAAATTACCTTCCTGCATGTTGCCGCGGGAGATGCCAAGCCACACGACCAGAGCGTGCAACGCCTTGGCGTAACCGACGGCTTCGGCAGAGCTGCGCAGTTCCGGCTCGGTCACAATTTCAAGCAGCGGCGTGCCGGCGCGGTTCAAGTCCATGCCGGACTTGTAGGCAACAACGCCATGGTTACTCTTGCCGGCGTCTTCTTCCAAGTGAGCGCGCGTGAGATTAATGGTCTTCACATACGGTTCGCCCGACTTGGGTTCGACGCGGAAGGTCACCTTGCCGCCCTTGACGATCGGATGCTCGAACTGGCTGATCTGATAGCCCTTGGGCAAATCGGGGTAGAAATAATTTTTACGGTCGAAGACGGAGCGTTCGGCCACTTCGGCGCCGATGGCAAAACCGAACTTGGCGCCGCGCTCCACCGCCCCGCGGTTCAGAACCGGCAAAGCGCCCGGCAGAGCCAGGTCAATGTAGCAAGCCTGTGTGTTGGCTTCAGCCCCGAAATGCGTGCTGGCGCCGGAAAAAATCTTCGACTCCGTGGAGAGCTGAACGTGCGTCTCCAGACCGATCACAACTTCCCATTGCATGATGTCTCTCGAGCTCCTCGATTAAAAACCTTCGGGGTGACGCAGATGCCAGTCGGTCGCCTGCTGCCAGGCGTGAGCGATGCCGAGCATCTTGGCCTCGTTGAAGCGAGCACAGGTAATCTGCACACCGATCGGACGTCCGTTGCTGTGGATGCCGCAGGGCATGCTCATGCAGGGAAGGCCGGCAAGCGACATCGGCACGGTGTAGAGGTCGCCGAGATAAGCCGACACCGGATCCTTCTTGGAGCCGAAGTCGTAGGCCGTTGAAGTGGTCACGGGACTGATGATGGCATCGACCTTTTGGAAAGCCTGATCGAATTCCTGAGCAATCAGGCGGCGTACCTTTTGAGCCTTGATGTAGTAGGCATCGTAGTAGCCGTGCGAGAGCACGTAGGTGCCGATCAGAATGCGGCGCTTGGGTTCGTCACCGAAACCCTCGTCGCGGCTCTTCTTGATCATGTCCTGAATGCCGTCGTAATCCTTGGCGCGATAGCCGTAACGCACGCCGTCGAAGCGAGACAGATTGGAACTGGCTTCGGCACAGGCCACAACGTAGTACACGGAAACGCCCAGATCGGCCGTCGGCAGTTCGATATCGACAATTTCGGCGCCCTGCGAACGGTAGGTGTCGATCACGGCTTCGATCGCCTTGGAGCATTCGGCATCGAGTTTGTCGGCAAACCAGGCGCGCGGCACGCCGATCTTGAGACCTTTGACACCCTTGGTGAGATCGCGCGTGAAGTCTTCGGCAGGCATATTTTCGCTCGTGGAATCCCACGGTTCATAGCCCACCATATCCCCCAGCACCCAGGCGATGTCTTCGGCGGTATGCGCCATGAGGCCGGCCGTATCCAAAGAGGAAGCAAAGGCGATCATGCCGAGTCGGCTCGGACGACCGTAGGTGGGCTTCAAGCCCGTCACGCCGCAAAAGGCAGCCGGTTCGCGAATGGAACCGCCCGTGTCGGTCGCCGTCGCAATCGGAGCCAGACCCGCTGCCACGCAAGCGGACGAACCGCCGGAGCTACCTCCCGGAACCGCATTGGCGTTCCAGGGATTGAACACCTTACCGTAGGCAGAGTTTTCATTGGCCGAGCCCATTGCAAATTCGTCGCAATTGAGTTTGCCGAGCGTCACCATGCCGGCAGCATCAAGCTTTTTGACCACAGCCGCATCAAACGGACTCATGTAGCCTTCAAGCATGCGGCTTGCGGCAGTTGACGCCCACTTGCGCGTCACGAAAATGTCTTTGTGCGCAATAGGAATGCCGGTCAGGCGCGTGGCCGTGCCTTCGGCGATGCGCTTGTCGGCCTCACGGGCCTGTTCAAGCGTCACTTCGGGACGGACATCCAAAAAGCAGTTCAGTTCTTTGTGCGCTTCAATACGGGCAAGATAGTCCTGTGCCAGTTCGACGGCGCTCACTTCGCGCGCGGCGAGTGCACGGGAAAGTTCCGCTACGGTGCGAAAAGTTGTCGATTGCATTCTTCTGGAATCCTTCTTTTACTCGATAACCTGCGGCACGAGGAACAGACCTTCAAATTCTTCCGGAGCGTTCTTCATGTTTTCTTCGCGGTTGTTGCCGAAGACCACCTTGTCTTCGCGCAAACATTGCACACCGTCGTGCGGATGCATCATCGGCTCGACCCCTTCCGTGTCGACAGCCTGAATCCGTTCGATCATTTTGAAAATATCGTTCAATTCGGCCTGCATGCGCTGAGCGGCTTCTTCGTTGATGCCAACGTGCGCAAGCTCCGCAATACGATAGACATCGTCCAAACCAAGGGACATACCAGTGCTTCCTTCTTAGAGGGCGGAAAAAATTTTCAGCAAATGTAGAAATTTACCGCTTTTTCAA
>ERZ791929.917-NODE-917-length-13849-cov-2.377193_pt1 | contig 13849 bp, 15 predicted proteins | sample MGYA00510129_ERZ791929 | MGnify/ENA primary metagenome ERZ791929 (study PRJEB30046, sample SAMN00792049) | human gut metagenome | study: EMG produced TPA metagenomics assembly of the A metagenome-wide association study of gut microbiota in type 2...
AGAAAATTATAATTTTTTAATTAATTTTTAAGAAAAAAATATTTTGATTTAGAGTTCAATAAATGTCTTATTTTTATTGACATTTCATATATATTATGATATACTTTACCGTAGATTACGCTTGGAAAGGGTCATCAGCAACCCCAACCAGCGATTGCAATACTTTTGGAGGTGTTAAAATGTACGCAGTTATAAAAACTGGTGGTAAACAGTACAAAGTAGCAGAAGGTGACGTATTAAGAGTAGAAAAATTAAATGCTGAAGTTAACGCAACTGTAGAATTAACTGAAGTTCTTTTAGTAGCTAATGGAGAAACTGTAAAAGTTGGAACTCCTGTAGTTGATGGAGCTAAGGTTGTAGCAGAAGTAGTAGCTCAAGGTAAAGGTGCTAAAGTTGTTAACTTCAAATACAAGCCAAAAACAGGATACCACAGAAAAAAAGGTCACAGACAATTATTTACTGAGATCAAAGTTACTTCAATCAACGCTTAATTAATTATGACGAGAGTTGAAATTTTTAGAAAAAATGGTAGAATTGTGGGATACAAGGCTACTGGGCATTCAGACTATGCTGACTATGGAGAAGATATAGTATGTGCAGCTCTGTCAATGGCATTACAAATGCCTTTAGGCGGAATGCAAGACGTTCTTGAGCTGATACCTAAATTTGATATAGATTCTGATGGATACCTTAGGGTAGATATGAGAGGAATGGATAGTAAGGGTAAAGAAAGGGAACTAGACACTCTTTTGGAAAGCATGGCTTTAATGGTTAAAAATTTATCAAAAGAATATCCTAAAAATGTAAAGCTTGTAGAGAAGGAGGAAAAATAGATGCAATTTACTTTAAATATACAATTATTTGCACATAAAAAAGGGCAAGGTTCTGTTAAAAACGGAAGAGACTCAAATCCTAAATATCTTGGAATTAAAAAATATGATGGAGAAGTTGTAAAAGCTGGAAACATCATAGTTAGACAAAGAGGAACTGCTATTCATGCAGGAAACAACATGGGAATGGGTAAAGACCACACTTTATTTGCTTTAATTGATGGTTATGTAAAATTTGAAAGACTTGGAAAAGATAAAAAACAAGTTTCAATTTACTCTGAAAAATAATAGTATTTAATGAAAATATTGAGAAGCCAAAATAATGGCTTCTCATTTTTTTTTGCTCAAAAAAAGATAAGAAAAATGAGTTAAAAATAGAGTAATATTTTTAAGTAACTAAGAGTAAATAGAAGTATTTAAATATAGAGAGTTTTCATAGTATTGAAAGAAAATATGAAGTTAAAAAATTAAAAGCTCATGAAAAAACAAGTGTTTTGAGAGAAATAGGATTGTTTTACATAGACTATAATTTTAACAGTTATATAAGTAGAAGTATAAGAAATTATGACACTTTATTTATTGTAAGCAATTTAATTTTAAATTAAAAATTATTTTATTAGAAATAAATATGTTTAGTAATTTTCTATAAAAGGCTTAACAGTTCTCATAAAGAGAACAAATTTAATATCAAAAAGAATCAAATAATTTCTTTAAAACGAAATCAGAATAAAATAATTAGATTGATTTTTACAAAAAAGGTTTCTCTTTTTGCCCTTTGGAAAAAGTAATATAATAAAATGATAATATTTTTGAGGAGAAATTTAATGAGAAAAAAAGTAAGAGTATCATTACCAAAACTTATTCATGAAGTTATATATATAGATATTCAATATTTTAAATTAAGAAAGGAAACTTTATACAATCTTATAATTCAAGGATTAGGATTTGAAAAACTTCTTGAAATAGGAGGAGATATTCTAGATGAAAGAAAAACTATATCCTTTAATTTAAATGATATTAATACAGAATTATTTCAAGAAATGATGAAATTTCAGAAGACAGAAAAAGAAAGCGTATTTTTAAATAAAGTTTTTATGACATATGTCAATCTTCATCCATCATTAAGAGAAAGAACAATAAATAGAAATTTATTTATGAGAATAGAACAGGCAGTAAAGGAAAGTAAGAGTATTAAAATATACTATAGAAAAAAATTATTAGATGGAATTCCAATAGAATTAGAAAGAGATAGAGAGAATGGTTATAACTATTTAAAAGTTAAGATAGAAAATCAACAATATCTTTATGAAATGAAAGATATAGAGTTTGTAACATAAAAGTTATATTGAATAAAATATAAAAAAATTAGGGGAGGAAAGTAATGAGGAACAAACTTTTAGGAATGTTATTAGTGATGATAATGTTTATTGGATGTGGAATGCCAGACAAAGTAAAAATGGATGATCCTAATATGGGGTGGGAAGAAAATGAAACTATTGGAGCATTTCAAACTTATAAAGGGAAACCTTATACAGGTACACTTTTAAAAGAAGAAGGATATGTGGAATTAAAAGATGGTATTTATCATGGAAAAGCTGAATATACAGAACTAGATCCTGATGGGAAAACAGTAGTTAATGGAGTATATGATAAAGGAAACTTAGTAGACGGAACTTCTGAATTCTACATGAAGAGTATGAGAGGAGATTGGGTTTTAAGAAACAAGTCTGTATTTGTAGATGATCCAATACATGGTAAAGTTTTAGAAGAATGTGATTATTATAATGAAATTAATAACTTTGCTAAAGCTTTAGCAAATCCTACTAAAGTTGCTAGATATAAAATGAATGGAGCTGAAAGAGGACTTATATTAAATGGAAGATATATTGATTCAAAACTTGTTGGATATTTTGGAGAGAAATTAATAAATCTAGGATTGAATGGATACCTAATTGGTGGAAGATTCTTTGGATATACTGTGCTTAGTATGGAAGGAGTTGCAGTAAGAGTTGATTTAGCTATAAATCAAACTATATACGACTTAACTCTACTATATAGTGATTTTATAGATGGAAATGGTAATGAAGCTAAGTTACCTAAGTTCGAGCAAGGCATCATGAAAAGATATATAACAAAGCTATACAGTGTATATCTTCCATATATTCATTTAAGTAATCAAATGAAATTAAATTATTTCGATGATAATGCACTTAAAGAATTATCTAAAAAGAAACTTGGTGTATATATAGATCCAATTGAATTAGCTAGTGCTGAAGCTCAACATGGAGAGAATGGATATAAAAAGTATATATTTACTGGAATATTAGACCATAAAGCATATTCTAATAAATCTCAATATATTCAAGGAATCTCATTTAAAACGATGTCTTCAGGAAATAGAGTATATTTCTGGCTATAGATACTATTGAGGAAAGAAAAACTAAAAAAGCTGATGATGGAAGATACAGTATTGAAATTGCTATCGGAAATAAGATGATGACAAGACTAATAGATGAGATCAAAGATTTAGGACCAGAAGTATATAATGCTATATTTGAAAATGAAGAATATGGAATAGTTGATAAAGTTGATAGTAAGGAAGACTTTAATGAAAAAGACTCTTATTATGTTGTAAAATACACACAAAATTGGAACGGAGAATGGATTACTGAAGTAAGAAGAATAATCCAAGAAGATGGAGATTTTATGATTGTTCAAATCTTTAAAGAGGGAAGTAATGGTCAAGTACTCAAATATAATATAGAGCAACAAAAATGGATTCAAATGAAAGAAAACGATTTGATGCTTGCGTTATTCAAAGCATTAATAGCAGAAACTGTTTGGGATTTAATTGAATATCATAAAACAGTCCAAGTCAATCTTCCAGATGTATATCAAAATGATATTAATAAATTCATTCAAGGATATAGAAACTATCTAAAAGATAAAGAAATTAAATAATAAAATAGAGCAGATAATTCTGCTCTATTGAATAGTTTTTTATAATAAACTAATAAGAAGTAAAAAATGGAGGGATTATATGTTATTTATTCATTCGATTGTATTATCGGTAATAACAAGTTTTATAGGAATGTTTTTATTAATAGATGGGACATCTATTTGGACAAGAAGCTTAACTTTTTTAACAATATTTTTAGGAAGTATGGCAACTATAAGTTTATGTGAAATATTTAAGCGAAATAATCATGAAAAAATACCACAAAATTTTATTGCAGATATTTTTCTTAATTATGGAATTCATATTTGTTCAGTTATATTTCCATTGATAAGTAATTTAATGATTGCTATGTTAAGTGGAACTATGGGAATGTATTCTATGATGTTGGGGGAAAGTGGAATTTCTAGAGTTATTGAATTAGTATGGGTTATACCTTCAGTAGTATTTGGAATTACATTTACTTTAGCTGCTTATCCAAAAGATTCAATAGAAATTATTAATAAAATAGAGGAAAAACTGAAAAAGACAAAAGAAAATGCAAAACCATCATTAGTTTCTACTACTGAGAAAAAATATTGTAAGAACTGTAGTACTGAAATTGATTCTAATACAAAATTTTGTCCAAACTGTGGGAGAGAAATATTAAAATAATATTTTTTTATTGAGAGATTTAGGAGAAATATTATACTATTACCAGTATTAGTAATAGCAACAACAACAGGAGCTATGAATACTATAAAAAGAAAAAAGCATTTTAGAGAAAGAAAAATAATTTCATATAGATAAGGATACATTATATAGAATAAGAAAGTAATGAGAAATATTTAGAAATAATAGTGAGATTAATTTGCTTTATATATGATAATTAAATTTCACTAGAAGCTCAAAAATGTGTAGAAGACCTTTATCTTGTTATTGGTAATGAACAAAAGAAAAAAAATAGGAGATGTTATAGAAAGTATTCATATATCTAAATACCCATTAGATGAAATTAATAAAGAAATACAGAAGCTAGATAGAATTAGTATAAATAAAATTGAAGAAATCTTAAATGAATTGGCAATTTTTGATAAATTAGCTATAGGTTCTAGAAAAATAAAACTATTTAAAAAGGCTTATGAGGGGGAAGTTAGTATAAAATGTATTTTAATAAGGAGGAAAGATGGCAGATTATATTGAAGAAATGGAAGAAGAATTAAAAAAATATGAAAAAACAAAAATTTATCCAAATATAGTATTATTAGGAGGAACAGGTTGTGGAAAAAGTTCATTAGTAAATAATATTTTTGGAGTGAATATAGCTAAGGTATCAGATATACAGCCAGAAACTCAAGAATTTGAAAGTTTCAAGGGTAAAGATTATGGAATATATGTTAATTTAATAGACAGTAAAGGATATGAGCTAGAAGATAATAGTGACAATTATATAATCAGATTAAAAGAAAAAATTAGTTCTATGGAAATGAAAAATGAAAAAATACATATAGTTTGGTTTTGTTTGTCAGTAGCTAAAAAAAGAATAGAAGAAATAGATATAGCCATTTTAGAAAAAGTATTAGAGATAAAAGAATTAAAAGGAAGAGTGTTTGTAGCATTTACCAAATGTGATGAAGATGATAATAAAGGATCTATAGTAATAGAATATAAAAAAATACTTCAAACAAATTTCTCTAACTTGAAAATGTATGAGGTTTCAAATGATGAAAATTTAAAATTGGAATTAGATAATTTAATCGAAGAATCAGCAATGTGTTTAAATAATAATGATTTAAAAGATAGTTTTATAAGCTCTCAAACTAGAAACTTGGAACTGAAAAAAAGATATGCAGAATCAGCAATGAAAAAATATATTGGATTGGCAGCAACGGCAGGAGCAGTACCTATTCCATTTTCAGATTCAGCTGTATTAATCCCACTTCAGCTAAAGATGATAACAGAAATTACTGGAATTTATGGGATGAGAAATTTCGCAACAATTAGTAAAGGAGTTGTATCAGATATAGTAATTGGAAATATAGGAAAATCAATAGCAGGAAGTTTATTGAAGTTTATTCCTGGGGTTGGTAGTATAGTAGGGGGAGCTATAAATGCAAGTGTGGCATCAGCTATTACTTATGCATTAGGAAAAGCAGTATCTGAAATTTGTTTTAAAAATTGCAATAAAATTTTAAATGGAATGGAAATAGATTCTTTTGATATTTTTAATTCTGATATACTTGTAGAATTAAGTAAAAGTTTTTTTTATGAATATAATAAAAAAAAATAGGAGAAATATCATGGATAAAATTTGTGCAAGGATATTATTGCTAGGAAAAACAGGAGTTGGAAAGTCTTCATTTATTAATTATTTTATAGGTCAAGATGTAGCTAAAATAGGAATAGGAAAACCAGTTACACAAGAATTGGAAGAGTATGAACTAGAATATAAAGGAACATATCTTAGTATTACAGATTCAAAAGGGTTAGAAGTAGAAAATTCTGAACAAATAAAAAAAGATATAATAAACAATGTTATAAAAAGAAATAGAAATAGTAATATATTTGAGTGGTATCATACTATTTTTTATTGTATATCTATTGTTAATGCTAGGATTGAGAAATATGAGATAGAACTTTTGAAAGAGCTTAAAAATAAAGTGTCCCAAAATATTCACATTATTTTAACAAATTGTGATAGCTCAGAACAAAATAATGAGCAAGTAGAAGTAATGAATAAAAAATTAAAAGATGAATTGGGGGAAGAGATTGAAATATATAAAGTTTGTAGTGTAGAAATAATTAAACGGAATGGAAAGAAAATTTTACCTCATGGAAAAGATCAAATTGTAAGTGGAGTATTTAAATTACTTTGGAAAGATATTTGTTTTAAAGTAGCAGAAGATTTTACGAAAAATGAAGTTAAACCAAGATTAAAAAAGTTTTTGAATGAAAAAAAAGAAACAATAGATGAAATTTTGGATAAGAAGATATCCATTTGGAGCTTAATAATTGAAAAAATCAACAAAAATACTGGAGAAAGAAGTGAATTAGAAGATGAATTAAATAATTATTTTGAAGAAGAGATAACCCCAGGGCTTATAGATTTAGTAGGAATATTAGAAAATCAATTAAGAAAAAAGATAAAAGAGATTCAAAAATTTTATTCCAACTATTATAGTATAATTACAAAGGATGAAATTATAGAAGAAGTTTTAACAGATATTCCTGAAAAGCTTCAAAATCTGATAAGTTATTTAAAAAAAGAATTTGATAAAGAATTGAAAGGAACAAGTGGATGGAAACAAATTTTATTACCTTTATACAATATAGTTAAACCGAAACAAATAAGAAAAAGTTTATCAGATACATTAAATAATTACTATAATGAATTGTATATTCAAATTGAAAATTATAAGCTAGAAGAAGAAATATATAATAAAATGTATTCTATGTTAAAAATAAATTAATATTTTATAACTAGTATTTTAATATGAAAAATAACTAAAATAACCATAAAATTGAGCATTAATGAATATAATGAAGCTGATACTTGCCAAAATACTAGTTGATTGAATATATTAAAAACTCTTTAGATTATAAAAATAGTTTAAAAAAGTGATAGTTTGCAATCAATAGATTTTTTTCTCATTATAAAATTTATTAAGTCTAGGTGAGATTGAAAAATTATATGAAAAAAGAAGAAGGGTCATTATTATGAAGACAGGAGAGAAGTTAGAAAGAGTAGGAAATTATATAAAAAATTTGAAAATTCTGAACTTATAAAAAATAGATGATATACTTAAAGAATTTTTACAATTTTATAAAGAAAAAATAATATAGATTAAGAAAGAATTTAAATTATTTAAAACATAAAGTTGGAGGTAATATATGAGAAAAACTGATAATCCACGTGTAAGTGAAGTAAGAAAATATAGTCAAACAGCTTGAAGAGCTGAAAGAAAAAGGGGTAGCAGAATATGAAATCATTGCAAGAAATGTTGTAAATGAAATGAAAATTATAAATGCAACCCCAACTGTATGTTCAGCTATGAGAAGTTGTGGTTTTGAATATGAAGAAATTTATTCTCCACCTAAGGGAAATGGAACACGATTAAAATTTAGGTATAAACTAAAAAATGATTAAATTAAAAAATTTTATTAATTATTCAATGTAAACAAATTTTTGAATTAAGACTTGACTTAGGCATCATTATTTAAGTATAATTATTAGAACGAAGATAAAAAGGATGTTTGTTAATGAAAAAATATACTGTTTTAGCTATACTTTTAATTTTTTTTATTGGATGTACAAATAATTCAAAAATTTCTTTTTATGATTACAGAGATGTTATTTATAATGGAAAAGAACTTGAAATAGGAGATATTTTAGTTAAAGAAAAAGGAAAGAATTTTTTATCTTGGTGGGGGCATTCTTCTATTGTGGTATCAGAAAATATGATTGGAGATTTTCCAAAACTTGGTGAAAAGTATTATGAAACTGATATTCAAAGTTGGACAAAAGATAAGAGAAAAGTAGCGATTTTAAGATATAAAAATATAAATGATGATTTTAAAAATAAATTGATGAAAAATTTGGAAAAATATAAAAATAGCCCATATAGTATTATACTTTCAAAAGAGAATGAAGAGGGGTTTTATTGCTCTAAATTTATTTGGTTAATTTACAAAAAAACTTTTGAAGAATTAGGAATAGAAATAGATATAGATGGAAATGGAGGGTGGCTGGTATTTCCATATGATTTTTTTGAATCAAGAGAGCTTACAAAAGTAAAACTACATAAATTGAAAAGGGAGAGATAAGAATTATGAAAAAAGTATTTGGAATATTAGTGATATTTTTCATTACTATTAATTTTATGGGATGTTCAGCAGTAATGGCAGCTAAGGGGAAAAGAGAAGCAAATGTATCTGCATTACAAATTGGAGATACTAAAAATATTGTGTTAAGTAAAATAGGTTATCAACCTATTAGAAGTACAATGGATGGAAATAAACAAATAGAAATTTATGAAATTGAAATAGGAAATGAACCAAGTGCAGGAAGAGCAATAGCACATGGAACTATGGATATACTAACATTAGGATTATGGGAAGTAATAGGAACACCAATAGAAGCAACAACAGGAGAAAAAAGTTATTTAACTGTTGAATATATAGATGGGAAATTGTCAAATTTTCACCAAACATCAAAAATATCAAATTAATTTAAAAAAGCATATGTTTATTTAGCTTTTGTAAGAAAAAATAAAAGTAACTATTTAGACTTAAAAGTTTAATAGTTACTTTTTTTATATGGCTTCTATCTTTTTAAAATAAATATGTCCACATAAGTATTGATGCCAGAATAATAAATCCTGTCCATAAAAATACCATTACACAATATCCCATAATATCCCTAACTCCAAGTTTTGCTATACCTAAACCTGGAAGAGCCCAGAAAGGCTGTATCATATTTGTCCATGTATCTCCCCAACATAAAGACATAGTAGTTAATGCAGGACTAACACCTAAGGCATGCCCTGCTGGAAATAATACTGGTGCCTGTACTGCCCATTGTCCTCCAGCTGATGGAACAAACATATTAACTATAGCTGCACTTCCAAAAGATAATAATGGAAATGTGTGAGCAGTAGATAAAGCTACCATTTTTTCAGAAATAAGTCCTGCTATCGAAATACCAGATTGATTTAAACCTGTCATCATTCCCATGATTCCAGCATAAAAAGGAAATTGAAGTATAATTCCGGCTGAGTTTCTTGCAGCATTTCCAACAGCCTGAATATAATTAATAGGAGTCTTATGCAATAAAATTCCAAAGATTAAAAGAATAAAATTCATTATATCAATATTAAGGCTTTTGCCAAGAATAAAGAAATGATTTATTACAAAAGTCATTCCTGCTATAAATATCAATACAGGTATTATTTTACTGTATTCAAGACGTTGAGCCACAGTAGGTTTATCAGGTCTTTCCATAACTACTGTTTCTTCTTTTAATAAATTTACATCAATGCTTTTTGTATTTTCTTCATTTGGGTGCATAGCTGCATTTAACAATGGAAGAGTTATCAGCATTATTAAAAGAGCTATCAAAGTTGTAATGTGATAACTTGTTGCACCTAAAGGAACAAGGTCTGTAACTGTTCCACTAGTTATTTTAATCAGTTCATCTACATTACTGGCTGCTTTTAGTGTAATTGAACTAGTTAAAACTGAAAGCATAAATGTGGAATATGCTGAAGCAATTAAAAGTGGATAGTCTACTTTTTTAACTGTTTTTGCTACTTCTTTAGCTAGGATAGCTCCAATTACTAATCCAAATCCCCATTGAATCAATGTAGCTATTGCTGCTGCAAAGGTAACAAAAGCAACTGCCTGCTTTGGAGTTTTTGGTATTAAAGCCAATCTTTTTACTAATTTATGAAATACTGGAGCAGTGGCTAGACAGTTTCCAAATATTATTACAAGTACCATCTGCATAGAGAATCCTAAAAACCCCCAGAATCCATTTCCCCAATGTAATACCATTTGGTATGGTGTTTCTCCATTTGTAAATACTCCCAATAAAAATACTATTGCAGATAATATTAATGCAAAAATAAAAGGATCAGGTAAAAATGCTTGTACCATGGCAGTACAAAAATTTGTTAATTTTTTAATCATATCTTACCTCCAAAATGTTTTTTAATCAGACTTTTAATTTTTTATTTTCCAAAAAGAATTTTTCTAGCTTCTTCAGGTGTTGCTATTTCTTTTCCTAGTAATTCAACTATCTCTTTTATTTTTTTTACACCCTCTGCATTTGATTTTGCTAATTGACCTTTTTTAATGTATAAATTATCTTCTAATCCAACTCTTGCATTTCCACCAAGAATAACAGCTGTAGTCACTATATTAAATTGATCTTTTCCAGCTGCTGCACATGACCAGACAAAATTATCCCCCAATTGTTTTTTAGCTGTATTATATAGAAATAAAAGATTATCTACTGTAGCAGGAAGTCCTCCCATTATTCCCAATACAAATTGAAGATAAATAGGTCCTTTTAATAATCCTTTTTTCATAAAATAAGCAATATTATTGATCATTCCTACATCATAGACTTCAAATTCAGGTTTTGTACCATTCTCACCCATAACCTTTATATAGTCTTCTATTCCTTGAAAAGTATTTACAAAAGGAAGATCATATGTATTTTTTACAAAAGGAATTTCCCAATCATATTTTGGAATTTTTATTTTATCAGCGATTGGTGAAAAACAAAAATTTACAGATCCAGCATTACAAGAGGCAAGTTCTGCTTTGCAGAATGGAACTGCTGCAAGTCTTTCTTCAGAAGACATTCCAATAGCTCCTCCAGTAGTTATTCCTATTACAACATTGCACCTTTTTCTTATCTCTTCTACAATATTTTTCATTATTTCAGGATCTCCTGTAGGTTCTCCATTTTTTTCTTTTCTGCCATGGATATGGACTACTGCTGCACCAGCTTCATAAGCAGCTACTGCATCATCTATTATTTGCTGAGGTGTGACAGGAAGATATTCAGACATACTTGGAATATGTACTGCTCCGGTTATTGCTGCTGTGATGATTGTCTTATTCATGTTCATTCCCCCTTTAATTTAGTAATTCTTACTTGCTTTAAGTTGAATCATTAGTCGTCTAAAAAAGTCTTTTTTTATTTTTTCTTTTGTATGCTTTGAATATTTAAAAAACCCCTCTTCTGTTTTTAGTCCTAATTTTCCATTTTTAACTTTTTCTCTTAATAGGCTACTGGCTTTTTTAGAATTATTAAGTTCTTCAAAAAGATTGTCTTCTACTGTACACCAGATATCTAACCCCCCTAAATCAGCTGATTCTAAAATTCCTGTTGTGGCAGATCTAAAACCTGGACCATATTTTAGAGCTTTCTCAATATCTTCTGGGGAGGCAGCTCCTATTTCCATAAGATAAAATATTTCTCTTGCTAAGGCATGAAGTATTCTGTTTGCTATCATACCTGAGATATCTTTCTTGACACTTATTGGCTGTTTTTCAACACTGAGATATAGATTATATATATCTGAAAATATTTCTTTTGGCATATTTCCAAAATATGAAAGCTCTATTATTGGGATAAGATGAGATGGATTATACCAATGGCATATCATTGTATGTTTTTTTCTTTCAGTGGAAATATTTTCTATGAGCTTTGATAATGATAGACTTGATGTATTGCTGGAGAGAATTGTATGTTGAGGGCAAATTATATCTAATTCATTAAATAATTTCTGTTTTAATTCTAAAATTTCTGGGATGGACTCTATTACATAGTCAGCATCTTTTACAGCTTCTTTGAGAGTAGAAAAAATCTTTATGTTGGATAAAGTTGATTTTATTCTATCCTTTGATATATATTTTTCCTCTGCCATAAATTCTAATTCATCTTTGATTTCTTCTATTATATTTTTTTGATTTCTATCATATACACTTACATTGTAATCATACATAGCAAATACACTTGCTATTCCATGTCCCATTGTTCCAGCACCAATTACACTTATATTTTTAATCATGATGTTCCTCCAGATGTTATTATATTATGATCTGTGTGTATAATTTATTCTTCAGGTATATGGATAGGTAAATACAGATTGATTTACTATATAAGCATTTTTTATGCCAATTTAAAAATATCTTTATTTCATAAGAAAAATTTTTTATAAAATAAAAAGAGTCCTATTTCTAGGACAATGTGTTGTTATTAATGACGTTTATTAATAATCTATACCAAATTTTTTTAATTTTGAATACAGCAAGCTTCTGTTTATATTTAATAGTGCAGCTGCTTTTGTTTTATTATTTTTGGAGCTTTCTAAAGCCTTAATTATTGCAGTTTTTTCACTGTCATCTTTTATATTTTTGAGAGAATTATTATTTATATTAGTTTTTTCAAAATTATTTTTTTTGTCTAAGAAAAATTGACAGTCTTTTAATTTAATTTTATCTTCCTTACATAAAAAGACAGCTCTTTCTACTGTATGTTTTAATTCTCTTATATTTCCTGGCCAATTATAGGTTTTAAAAATTTCTAATACTTGAGATGAAATTTCTTTGATTTCAAAGTATTCTTCCTCATTGAATTTATTTATAAAATATTTACACAGGACAGGAATATCTTTTGTGTGATATCTTAAAGGAGGAATATTTAATTCAACTACATTTATTCTATAATACAGATCTTCTCTAAATTTTTTTTCTTTCACCATATTTTCCAAGTTGCAGTTAGTACAACATATTATCCTTATGTTTAATTTTATTGTTTCTAATCCTCCAACTCTTTCTATTTCTTTTTCTTGTAAAACACGAAGCAATTTAGCCTGAAGTGAAAGAGGCATCTCTCCTATTTCATCTAATAAAATAGTTCCATTATTGGCTAATTCAAATTTTCCTATTTTTCCACCTTTTTTAGCCCCTGAAAATGCTCCTTCTTCATAACCAAATAATTCTGCTTCCAGCAAATCTTTTGGAATGGATGCACAATTTATTTTTATATAGTTGTTTAAACTTCTATTGCTTAAATATTGTATAGCATCTGCAAAAACCTCTTTTCCCACTCCTGTTTCTCCTGTTATAAGTATAGGAAAATTAGATTTTGCATATTCTTCTATTGAGTTTTTTAATTTTTTGATTTCAGAGGATATTCCTATTATCTTTGATAGAGGATTTAAAGTCTGTTGATAATGTTCCAGCTGCTTTTTTATTTTTCTGTTTTCTTCTTTAATTTTTGTAATTTCTTTTTCTAAGGCTTTCACTTCTGACATATTATTTAAAGTAGTCATAGCAACAGCTCCAATAATTTTTTCTTCATATATAATAGGGTATCTATTACATACTAATGTCACATTTTCATTATGTTCATGATCGAAAAAATTCATTACTGCACCTATCTCAGGGATTCCAGTTTTAATAACATTCAACATTCTTGTATTAGGAATGAGTTTATCAACTTTTTTTCCTATTGCATATTTTTGATCAATTCCTAAGAGTCTTGCATAGATTCGATTTATATATGTTA
>ERZ791929.924-NODE-924-length-13815-cov-3.260247_pt1 | contig 13815 bp, 9 predicted proteins | sample MGYA00510129_ERZ791929 | MGnify/ENA primary metagenome ERZ791929 (study PRJEB30046, sample SAMN00792049) | human gut metagenome | study: EMG produced TPA metagenomics assembly of the A metagenome-wide association study of gut microbiota in type 2...
GGGAAACACTGAAACTGGCTTCCTGCGGCAAGGCAACCACCCGAATGGAAGTCCGCATCGACTCGCCCGACCCTAAAACACATGCCGGAGAAATCGTATGCAGGGGAATGAATATGATGCTGGGATATTATAAAAATCCGGAAGCGACGGCACAAATTATTGATGCCAACGGATGGCTTCACACGGGTGATTTAGGAACAATCGACGACGAAGGATATGTGACAGTTCGCGGTCGTAGCAAGAATCTGCTTCTGACTTCCAGCGGACAGAATATCTATCCGGAAGAGATAGAAAGCAAACTGAATAATATGCCTTATGTTGCCGAGTCACTGATCGTTTTGCAGCACGACAAGTTGGTCGCACTGATTTATCCGGACTTTGACGATGCTTTTGCCCATGGCTTGCAACAGGCCGATATCATAAAAGTTATGGAAGCCAATCGTGTTGAACTGAATCAGCAGCTTCCCAATTATTCTCAGATAAGCAAAGTCAAAATCCATTTCGAGGAATTTGAAAAGACTGCGAAGAAATCAATCAAACGCTTTATGTATCAGGAAGCAAAAGGATAACACATCCTTTCAAAACCATACTCAATAAAAACAAAAACGGTGAACAGGTATCAAAACTCTGTCCACCGTTTTTTCAGTCTAACCTAACCAACTTAATTTTATCTTGTTATCCTCCGACAATCTCTCTACTTTAACAACCTCACTTATTACCCTCACCTATTACTTATTACCTATTACTTACTACCTATTACTTTTTATAAACGAAACAGCCTGCCCGCCTCCGGGAGCCATCCGTATACTCAACGTATTTTCAGATGTTACAATCTGTTCCGTAATCTTATAATCGGTAGGATTCGTTTTCCAGTCAGCCTTTTCGCCATCCGCATAGATGACAGCCTTATACTGCTTGCCTGGTTCCAGGAAGTCCAGTTTTACTTCTAAAGTACGGGGGCTTTCATTGGTAGCTGCTCCCAGGAAATAAATGCCTTTTGCTTTACGTACCACTGCAATGAACTCTCCCGGTTCACCTGCCAGTGCTTTCGATTCATCACAATCCGGATCAAAATCACGGAAGAACTGGAATGCCGGATGTCCTTCATAATGCTCGATCATATCCGAAGCCATCTGCAAAGGAGAATACAGGATTACCCAATTAGCCAGTTGTTTAGCCAGCGTCGTATTCACACGGCTATTGCCTTTATCCTGATCGTTCCACTTCTGTCGGCGCGGAGAATCCTTCGTTTTCAAGAACAGAATATCAAAAGTTCCCGGCGTATAATCCATCGGACCGGACAGCAGGCGGGTGAACGGTAACATCACGTGATGAGAAGGAGGATTGCCTTCACTCCACGCATTCCATTCCATGCCTCTTGCCCCCTCGCGTGTCATCATATTCGGCCATGTACGACGGATACCGGTATCTTTGATCGGTTCGTGTGCATCCAGAGTCATTTGATGACGGGCGGCAGTTTCCACTACCCGTTGATAGTGATTGACACCGTATTGGCTATGATGCAGATATCCATCCGGAAATGCGCCTGCATATCCCGTCTTCAGGAGGTGGATACCATGATCGGTATACCATTGCATGGCATGATCCATCTGACGTTCATAGTTAGGAATATTCCCTCCGGTCTCATGATGTCCCATGATTTCAACGCCTTTCTCTTTGGCATAACGTACGATTTCATCAATATCGAAATCCGCGTATGGCTTGGTGAAATCAAAGCTCTGCATACCGCCCCAACTCTCCCAACCTTCGTTCCAACCTTCGAACAGGACAGCTTCGATATGATTGGCCGCGGCAAAATCTATGTATTTCTTTGCATTGGCAGTAGTAGCTCCGTGACGTTCGTCCATCTTCCAGGTCTCTACGCCGAGGTGCATCCCCCACCACACTCCTACATATTTCAGCGGACGAATCCAGTCCGTAGTTTCCAGTACGCAAGGATCATTCAGATTCAGAATGAGTGAAGAGTTGATCAAACCGACAGCTTCCGGTGCGATCTGTATGGTGCGCCATGAGGTCGTGAAGTGATTTCCCTTACGCACCTTAATGCCGTCAGGCCACGGGGCAAGTTCCGCTTTCAATGTATAATGGCCGATTTGCTTCAGAGTCATTTCCGGAAAATCATACAAAGCGGCTTCGTGTATACTTCCGTAAACTCCATCCGCAGTCTTGAATGTGAAAGGTGTATTAGCCGTTTCCACTTCGGAAATCGGTTGTTGTTGATAGAGTAGTTCATATGTTTCGGCACTGGCGGGAATCGACCACGAAGTTCCGTCACGATGGAAACGGAAAGTAGTCAGTTCGTCGGTAATCAATAAAGAATCTACAGTCGGCACCGTGTATTCATAGCGGAAACCGATTCCATCATCAAATACACGGAAACGGAGTGTCAGTTGTACCTGATCTTCATTTGTCAGGCTGACTGCCATTTCGTTATAATGATTCCGGTTCTTTTTATTCTCTCCCCACGGCTGTGTCCAAGTTTCGTCTTCACTGCTGAAAGTCGTGTTCTTCACCTGAAAACCTTCTGCCAGAATGATGCCGTTAGCCGCCGTAAAGCCCATGGCTGAATTTTCTATCAAGAGGGAGTCATCCACCGACACATTATAAAACGGTTTGCCGTTTTCGTCTACCGTCAATGTCATCTTGATATGTCCGTCCGGTGACTGGACCTCTGTTTTCGGGCTACTACAGGCATAGCATCCCAGCACACACAGAAAAGCTCCAACTAAATGTTTTACTTTCATAGTATAATCGTCTGTTTATATATAATACAGTTCAGAAAGGAGAAACACTTAAATGTATGCCGTTTTTCTTTCTTCGGATGCAAAGAAAAAGTATCTTTGCATCTAAACAATGTAGATTTATGGCAAAGATACTATTAGCAGAAGATGAAGTCAATATCGCCTCCTTTATCGAACGGGGACTGAAAGAGTTCGGACATTCGGTAACAGTCTGTCATGACGGAAATACGGGTTGGAGAATCCTTCAGGAAGAACCTTTCGACCTTGTAATCCTGGATATTATCATGCCGAAAATAAACGGGCTCGAACTTTGCCATCTCTATCGGCAGATGTTCGGTTACCAGGCACCGGTCATTATGCTGACGGCTTTAGGCACTACGGAAGACATTGTAAAAGGACTGGATGCAGGAGCAGACGATTATCTTGTCAAGCCTTTCAGTTTTCAGGAACTGGAAGCACGTATCAAGGCGCTGCTGCGACGAAACAAGGAGACTGTAACCAATCAACTGACTTGCGACAATCTGGTATTGGACTGTAACACCAGACGGGCGAAAAGAGGTGATGCGGATATCGATCTCACCGTAAAAGAATACCGTCTGCTCGAATATTTCATGACTCACCAAGGGGTAGCCTTATCGCGCATTACGCTGCTCAAAGACGTATGGGACAAGAACTTTGATACGAATACCAACATCGTAGACGTATACGTCAATTATCTACGGGTAAAGATAGACCGTGACTTCGACAAGAAACTGATTCATACGGTAGTAGGATTAGGATATATCATGAATGCCTGAACATCCATCAAATAAATCCGTGTATGAAAATAGGTTCTAAAATAGCTCTCTTCTATACGTTGCTCAGTGTACTGACAACTATCATCATTATTGCCGTATTCTATCTTTTCAGCACACAGTTTATCAATAAACTCTATGCCTCCTACCTTCGTGAAAAAGCATATCTGACCGCACAAAAGCACTGGGAGAAAGACGAAATAGACGAACAGAGTTACCAGATTATCCAGCGCAAATATGACGAACTCCTGCCCGAAGCTCATGAGATTCTTTTAAATATGGACAGTCTCTCCGAAGTCCGTGACACACTGAACAAATATCTGACCCAGCATCAGCAGGCACTCCTGATAGCCGGTGAAGACAGCATTCCTTTTTCTTTTAAATACAAAGACCAGTTGGGAGCCGCCCTTTATTATCCCGATAATGAAGGGAATTTCATCGTCCTAGTCATGTCCCGGAATGTGTACGGTGCAGAAATCAAAGAACACCTCTTGCTTCTCTCCATCTTTCTGGTTTTATTCAGTTCCATCCTGATTTATTTAGTCGGGAAAATCTATTCCGGCCGTATTCTTATCCCCCTGCAGCATATACTGAAGGAGCTGAAGAGGATACGAGCCAACAGTCTGAACCGCCGGTTAAAGACGACCGGAAACAACGATGAACTGGAAGACATGATCAAAACACTGAATAGCATGCTCGACCGTCTGGACAGTGCTTTTAAAGCTGAAAAGTCCTTTGTCAGCCATGCTTCGCATGAACTGAACAACCCCATAACCGCCATACAGGGAGAATGTGAAATCAGTCTGCTGAAAGAAAGAAGTACCGGAGAATATATCGAAGCCCTGCAACGAATCTCATCCGAAAGCAAGCGAATCTCCAATCTGATCCGCCATCTTCTTTTCCTTTCACGTCAGGATGAAGAGCTCATAAAAAGCAATATGGAGGCAATGTCTCTGCCGGATATGCTGAATGACTTAATAAAAATGAACGAACGAATCCGTCTCCATTATCAAGAAACAGGTAAGGCTGCCACTGTAAAGGCCAATCCTTATCTGCTCAAAATAGCTTTAAAGAATATCATCGATAATGCCTGCAAATATTCTGAAAAGGAAGTAGACATTACGCTCAGCCAAAAAGATCAACACCTCGTTCTTGAAATAAAAGATCAGGGCATCGGCATTCCTCCGGAAGAAATAGAACATATATTCCAGTCTTTCTATCGGGGCAGCAACACACATGACTATGCAGGTCAGGGCATCGGCCTCAGCCTGACGCAGAAAATAGTATCTGCCTACAACGCCAGACTGGAAATATCTTCGGAAATAGAAAAAGGAACAAAAGTACGGGTGATCTTCTGATTCAACCGACTTTTGTCCCTTCCTCACTTCTACCTACTGAAAACGAAATTAAAATTTAATCTATGCCGTTTCTTTCATAGAAAGAATAGAAAATGAATTAGATACGTCTTTGCAATAATTTTCCGTTTTTATCATATAGCATTCGTTCATACACTACTTCCACAATCAGCGGGAAGATGAACAGGGCGAAGAAAGTCGCTCCTATCAATCCGCCGATAATGACAATCGCCAACGGACGCTGTGATTCCGAACCGATACCATGACTCATAGCCGCAGGCAACAGACCGATAGCTGCCATAGCCGCCGTCATTATCACAGGGCGGATACGTGATCGGACTCCTTCTTTAGTGGCCTCCTGTAAAGGCGAACCCAGTTTCAGATTTGCCTTGATATCGGAAATCATAATAACTCCATTCTGTATGCAGATACCGAACAAGGCGATAAAACCGATACCCGCCGATATAGAGAAATTGAAGCCCGTTATCAGAAGGGCTGCGATACCTCCCACGGCAGCAAACGGTACATTCAGCAATACCAGTCCTGCATCTCTTGCATTGGAGAAGAGAATAAACAGAATAATAAAAATAATGGCAATGCTGATAGGTACTACCTGTGCCAGACGTTTCGAAGCACGCTGCTGATTCTCAAAATCACCCGTCCATTTCAAAGAATATCCAGCCGGTAAATGGACGGAAGCATTTACCTTTTTCTGCGCTTCGGCAACTGCCGTACCTATATCCCGTCCTCTCACCGAGAACTTGACAGCACAGAAACGAGCATGGTTGTCACGGAAGATCAATAATGGTCCTGTAATCGTAGTGATATCTGCCAGTTCCTTAATAGGCACCATCGTTCCGTCCATCGCCGGAACCAGTATCTTACCTATCTCCTCTTCATTCTGACGGAACTCTTCACTATACCTCACCATGATATTAAATTTCCGTTCGTCCTCATACAACAGCGAAGCTGACTTCCCGCCAATAGCCATTTCAATGATAGACTGAACATCTTCCTTAGCCACTCCATAACGTGCCAACTGACGTTCGTTCAGTTCAATACGAAGTTCCGGCTGGCCGATATTGCGAATCACTCCCAAGTCTTCAATTCCCTGCACGGTATTTAAGATCTTATCAATCTGGACGGCCAGTTTTTCCGATTCGTACAAATCCTTACCGAACACTTTCACCGCAATAGAACCTTTTACACCGGAAGCCGCTTCTTCCACATTATCCGTAATCGGCTGCGAAAAGTTAAAGTCAATGCCGGGATAAATGGATAAATCTTCCTGCATCTTGTCGATAAGCTGCAGTTTGGTCAGTTTGCTTTCCCAGTCTTTCTCCGGATAAATATCTACGTGAAACTCAATATTATAAAATCCGGTTGCATCCGTTCCGTCGTTGGGACGTCCGGTTTGAGACAGTACCTGCCTCACTTCGGGGAAAGTCAATAGTTTCTTTCTCATCTTATTTGCCAGCGTTACGGATTCATCCAGCGATATACTTTGCGGCAGCGTAGCACGGATGTAGATCGAACCTTCGTTGAGCTGAGGAAGAAACTCCGTCCCGAGGAAAGAGAAAAGCCATAAACCGACTCCTGCAACTACGGTTGCCAGTCCGATAGTCAGCTTGCGATGAGCATAGAAGGTATCAAAAAGAGCCGTGCACTTTTGATTGATGAAATGGACAAAGCGGTTGTTCTTTTCGCGTACATTCTTTTTCAGCAACATGGACGACATGACGGGAACCAGCGTTAATGTGAAAATAAGCGCACCCAGCAAAGCAAAACCCAATGTATATGCCAAAGGTGAGAACATTTTTCCTTCCACTTTCTGAAAAGAGAAAATAGGAATTAAGGCAGTAATGATGATCAGTTTGGAGAAAAATACCGCTTTTGCCTTATCCTTGGCGGTATGACGGATCAGTCCCATCTTGGACATCACATTGAATGCGGGCATTCCCACCTCTTTCGCCTTCTTGTCCAAAGCGACAAACACACCTTCCACCATCACCACTGCCCCATCGATAATAATACCAAAGTCAATGGCCCCCATAGAAAGCAGATTGGCAGACATCCCCATCACGCGTAAACAAATAAATGCGAATAACAAAGCTAATGGAATAATCACCGCAACAATCACGGTTGTCCGCCAATCTGCCATGAAGATTAACACAATAAACGTAACCAACAATATTCCTTCAATCAGATTATGGGTCACCGTTTTTACCGCCAGGTTCACCAAGTCCTCACGGTCGTAGAACGGTATTATCCGTACATCTTCAGGAAGTACATTCTGATTCAATTCTTCTATCTTATCTTTCAGATTTGCAATGACTTCACCGGGGTTCTCCCCTTTACGCATCACCACAATTCCCTGAACGACATCGTTCTCATCCATTCGTCCCACTTGTCCGAGGCGGGGCAGGCAGGATTCGTGAACATCTGCCAGGTTCTTTACGAGAATCGGCGTTCCGTTGATGTTCTTCACTACAATGTTTCGCAATTCATCCAGATCGTTTATCAAACCGATTCCCCGGACTACGTATGCCTGAGAACTTTTCGTGATGACATCTCCTCCTACATTGATATTACTCTTGGCTATCGCGTCATAAAGTTCGAGAGAGGTAATTCCGTAATTAATCAACTGATGAGGATTCACGCTCACTTCGAATGTCTTCACCTCGCCACCGAAACTGACGATATCAGCTACACCTGATACCGAACGGAGATTTCGTTCGATCACCCAGTCCTGAATCGTTTTCAAATCGCGTACACTACGTCTGTCACTGCGCAGGGTGTAGCGATAGATTTCTCCGGTAGGTCCGTACAAAGGCTGTACTTCGGGAGTCACGCCTTCGGGAAGATCGGCATCATTCAGCAAATTGTAGACTTGCTGACGGGCTGTAAAGTCATCAACACGATCTTCGAACATTACATTGATCACAGAAAGTCCGAAAAGAGTGGTCGAACGAATATCCGTTTTTTTCTGTACGGGATTCATGGCTATCTCAATGGGAATCGTGATAAATTTCTCCACCTCTTCCGCACTACGGCCCGCCCATTGCGTGATGATCGTCACTTTTGTATTCGTTACATCCGGAAAGGCATCTATCGGCGTATGTTTGAATGAGACGGCTCCGGCTATAACGGCAATCACCGTACAGAAGAATATAAAGAACTTATTCTTCAGCGAGAAGGCTACTATATTATCTATGAATTTATGCATACTATTCTCTGATTTTTAATCCGCATTCAAAGCATTATACACTAACAATACATTATTATTCAGTACCCTGTCTCCTTCGGAAAGACCGGAACGGACATAACATTCCTTGCTCAACTGTTTGTAAACGTCTACTTCCTTTATCTTCAGACGCTGGTCAGGCTCTACTGTGACCACATAATTCTTTCCTCCCTCGAACACCAGCGCATGGGAGTCGATACGAGGCATGGAAGTATCTTCCGCTTTACATTTTACGCTCACGTTTGTAAACATACCCGGCTTCAGCAGGTAATCCTCGTTTTTCAGTTTGATGCGTACGCTCATTGTCTTGCTTTCACTGTCCAGCAGATGATAGACCTTGTCGATCGTACCTGTAAATGTCCTTTCCGGATATGCCAAAGTCGAGATACGGACATCAGCTCCCTCGGAAACCTTACTAATATCACTTTCATACACATCCGCCATCACCCATACATCGGACAGACCGGAAATCGTAAACAGCGCATCCCCCTGGTCGGGGCGCAGCTGCATATCCCTGCTAATCTGCTTTTCCACAATAAAGCCTGATACGGGAGATTTGAGCTGATAAAAAGCATTTCCGGAGAAGTGATAAATGGAGAATATTTCTTTGATTCGTCTTTCTTCCGCTTCCGCAGTTGCCAGTTCCTGCTTGGCCTGAAGTACATCTTTATCCGATGCCATGCCGGAAGTGTACATATCCTGTGTGGCATCCATGTTCCGCCGGGCCAGCAAGAGTTGTTGTTCAGCTTCTTTCAATTGTTTCTCATAATCCGCCACTTCCCCGCTACGGATCACTGCCAGCACTTCTCCTTTGTGAACAAAGTCTCCTATTTCGGCACGCAGTTCCGTCACGGTTCCTCCGAACATCGGATACACATTTGCCACCTGATCCTGATTGAAAGTGACCCGTCCATTCAATGTCAGTTCATCTACCACTTCACAGACGTGCACGGTATCGACGGATACGATTCTCAGCAGGCTGTCCGTCAGGCATAGTGTAGTCGGTTCTACTTTGGGTTGTTCTCCTTTTCCGGAGCATGCTCCCAAAAGGCTGCCAAACAATATACAAGGAAGAAATTTATTCCAGTTCATAGTCTTTGATAATTTATGGATTGTGATCTTTAATCGTTTCATATTGGTCGGTTTATTAGTAGTTCAATACATTTTGTCCGACAACTGTATTCAGGTTTTCCATAGCGAGAAATACGTTTTTCTTTATCTCGTATAGTTGGATACAGGTTTCTTTATAGCTGTCATAATAGTCGATAAATTCCAGCAGGCTGATATTCTTTCTGGTGAAATTCTCATTGACTCCTGTGATCAATTTCTCGAAGTTACGTTCCAGGTCCATATTAGTGGATTGATAGAGTTGAGTCGCTTTCTCCAGAGACGTATAAGCGGTGAAGAGTTCCATATCGGCACGATTGGCAGCATATTCCTGCTGCACTCCCGCCTGCTGGATACTGAAGCGGGCTGCTTTGATATTTCCCTGATTACGGTTGAAGATAGGTACGGACAGGCTTACTCCTATCGCGAAATAGTCATTGATAAAGTTTCCTACACGGTCATAATTCCCTTTCACAGAGAACTCGGGAAAGGCCATTGACTTCTGTAGTTTCAGATTTGCACGGGAGGCATTCACTGTGCTTCGGGCAATCTTTTGGTCGGGCCGTTCATTGATGATTGCTTTCAGGTCTGCAAATGATAATTGCGACAGGTCCAGTTGTTGCAGTACTTCTTCGTCTAATGAGAGTTGAACTTGTGTATCTTCCGGAAGGTTCAGTAATAAATTCAGTTCTCCCCTGGTAGTCAGTAAATCATTCTCCCGTTCGTTCTTCTCTTTCCTCAAGGAGAAGAGCATGGATTCCAGACGGGAAATTTCCATTAAAGAGATGTTTCCCTTTTCCTGCTGAATTTTCATTCCGCCCAAAAGTACTTGCAGGGAATTTACTTCCTTTTCATAGATGGCAATGGACTTAGAAAGAAAGTAGACTTCTACAAACTTTTCATTCAATTCCTGACGGAGCGTCCGCATTACTTCTTCAAACTGGTATTCAGCTATTTCCTTATTGATTTTTTCCAGCCGGACTTGCTTGTTCCGCTGACCGGCAAGATGGATCACCTGTTCTATTTCAACAACAGCTTCCCCTTCTTTTCCAAAATCAAAATACTTCCCGTTCAATCGGTTGTAGACATTCTGTTCCAGCGAAATGACCGGATTTTCAAACAATTTGGCTTGTAATACCTGCGCCTGTGCCATGTCGATATTGTACCGCTCGGCTATCAACGATAAATTGCGCTCTAAAAAACGCTGCTCTGCTTCTTTCAGTGTCAATGTGCCTGCAACCTGTTGCGCACACATCTTTCCTGCCAATAGAAGAAATAGTAAAAATAAAAATGCTCTGTTCATCGCAATCTTTTTGTTACCTTAATTTGTTTTGCGACAAAAGTACAACTCTGCAACGGGAGAGACCGGATAAAAGCGATTATAAGGCTCTCATTTCAGATTAGAATTTGATTAGAAAATATCTAGGGAAAGGAAAAATTGTAAACACAACAGGAAGAATGGCTATCCCTCTTTCTCTACCATACCCCTATCTTTGCAAAGTAGAAATAAATAATGAATCATTAAAAACAGGAAATATGAAAATTATAGATTTAACCAAAGAAAGTTTTGTTGAGAAAATTGCTGATTATCAGTCTTATCCGGATAATTGGGAATATAAAGGGGATAAACCTTGTTTAGTCGATTTTCATGCTCCATGGTGTGGTTATTGCAAGGCATTATCACCCATATTGGACCAATTAGCAGAAGAATATAAAGGGAGACTGGACATTTATAAAGTAGACGTCGATCAGGAAGAGGAACTGGAAAGTGCATTCAAGATTCGGACAATTCCCAACCTTTTGCTTTGCCCGGTGAATGGCAAACCGATAATGAAACTCGGTACAATGAATAAGGTTCAATTGAAAGAGTTTATAGAAACGACTCTATTTTCATGATAAAATAGAATATAGAGTACTCACATTACTACTTTTCTTACTGAAAAAGTCCGAATCCCAATTGCTTTTTGCAATTTAAAGGTTCGGACTTTCTATTTTCAGATTTAACAGATAGCACTTATCATTTATGCAGCAACCTATCTGTCCCCGGAACAACTTTTCCCATCGACCAGACACACCGTACATTCAATTCCTTATCAAGTATCACAATATCAGCATCTTTACCTTTAGACAATGCCCCTTTCCGATCGCTCACACCAATCAGACGGGCAGGAGTTTCGGAAGCCATACGCACGGCATCTTCCAAAGGAATACTTGCTTTCTTCACCATCGTACGAACCAACACATCCATAGTCGCCAGACTACCGGCTAATGCAGAATGATCCGCCATCTTACATACTCCGTCCTCAATAATATAACGCGGATCAATCGGCTCGTTCCCTTCATTGGCAGCATAAGCCAACGCATCAGTCACCAGACAAGTATTCTCTACCCCTTTCAGTTTATAAACCAGTTTCAGAATAGTAGCAGGCAAGTGAATACCGTCTGCAATAACTTCTACCGTCATTCCATCTGTCAGATATACACTCTCTACCGTACCTTCATATTTATATTCGCGACGTTTATGAAAACCGGGCATCGCATTATAGAAATGAGCAGCATGCGAGAATCCTACCGCATACGCCGCCTTAATCTCATCATATTCAGCCTCCGTATGAGTAACGGCTGTCATAATTCCCTTGGAACGAGTGTATTTTGCAAAATCATGTGCCCCATGCAATTCGGGACTGATATCCCAGCGCTTGATACAGGAAGTATGTTCCAACAGCGGCACATATTCATTTTCATCGGGAGTTTTCAGAAAACCGTCATACTGGCTTCCTGCCATCTTCGGATTCAGATAAGGCCCTTCGATATGCAGACCGAGAATCGGAGACTCCGGTTCCTTCATCAGCTTCTCACAAACATCGACCGCCTGATATATCCTCTCAAACGAAGTAGATGACAAAGTAGGAAATATGCCGGTAGCTCCATGCTTCAAATGAGCAGTTGCTGCGATACGGAAAGCCTCCTCCGTTGCTTCGGTAAAATCATGGCCGCCGCCACCATGCGCATGCATACTGACAAATCCCGGTACGATTGTCATTCCTCTCGCATCAATCACTGTTGCACCGATAACTGCCAGATCACTGTTGGTTACCTCTAATATTTTTCCATCACAAATCAATACAGAGCCGTCTTTCAGCCAGCCTTGCGGAGTAAGTATTCTACCGTTGATTATTTGAGTTAACATCGTTTTCTTTTTTAGTCGTTAAAACAGCTTGTTTGTACCTTCTACCAATTGTCCCATCGCCCAGACCGCTCTTACATTCAGATCTCTATCCAAAGCAATAATATCCGCGTCCTTGCCACGTTCCAACGTACCTTTGCGGTCGAGCACTCCCATGATACGGGCCGGAGTCTCGGAAGCCATCCTCACAGCATCCGCCAAAGGAATTTCAGCATTCTGCACCATCGTACGGATCAAACGGTCCATCGTCGCCACACTTCCTGCCAATGCAGAGCGGTCTGCCAGTTTGCACACACCGTCTTCGATAATGACACGCGGATCAAAAGCAGTCTTACTGTCACTTGCCGCACAAGCCAGCGCATCAGTGATCAGGCACGTACGCTCCACTCCTTTTATCTTATAGACCAGACGAAGAATGGTAGGAGGCACATGAATGCCATCGGCCACGACTTCCACTGTCATATCATCAATCAAATAAATACTTTCTACCGTACCTTCATACTTATATTCCTTCCGTTTGTGAAATCCGGGCATAGCATTGTAGAAATGGGTAGCATGCGTATATCCTACCTCATACGCAGTCTGGATATCTTCAAATTCAGCCTGTGTATGTCCTACAGATGCCAATACGCCTTTTGCGGTGATATACTTTCCGAACTGCATAGCCCCCGGAAGTTCCGGTGCCGCATCCCAACGTTTGATGCAATGGGTTTCTTCCAGCAAAGGGATATACTCTTCCGGATCAGGATTTTTGATATTCTCCGGAATCTGTCCGCCTGCCATCTCCATATTGAAGTAATGTCCTTCCAGATGCAGGCCGAGTACAGGACTGTCCGGCTCTGCCATCATCTTTTCAGTTGTTTCTGCGGCTGCACGGATCATAGGAATAGTAGAAGAAGAAAGTGTGGGGAAAATACTGGTAGTTCCGTGTTGCATGTGAGCTTTAATCGCTGTCCGGAAGGCGTCTTCCGTCCCCTCCATAAAGTCTCTTCCACCACCGCCATGAACATGAATTTCTACTCCTCCCGGAACGATATACATACCCTTGGCATCAATTAGTTTTGCTCCGATAACCGCCAGGTCGCAGTTAGTCACTTCCAGAATTTTATGATCACGAATAAGTACGGACCCATCCTTCAACCAGCCCTGAGGGGTAAGGATGCGCGCATTAATGATTTGTGTTAACATATCACAAGTTCTTAAATTAATTATAGGTCTGTGTGAGTCGATGACACTCTTTTTGGGGGAAGTACATCGACTTTCGTAATTACAAAAAGAGGTCGCCAATCTTATCGACTGACAACCTCACTACTTTGAGCGGAAAACGAGACTCGAACTCGCGACCCTAACCTTGGCAAGGTTATGC
>ERZ791929.943-NODE-943-length-13543-cov-16.731391_pt1 | contig 13543 bp, 8 predicted proteins | sample MGYA00510129_ERZ791929 | MGnify/ENA primary metagenome ERZ791929 (study PRJEB30046, sample SAMN00792049) | human gut metagenome | study: EMG produced TPA metagenomics assembly of the A metagenome-wide association study of gut microbiota in type 2...
GATTCATAAATCTACCCTTAATCGTGTATTGAATGATAGTTGCGGATTTTAGGAATATAATGAAAATAAGAAGTATTTTCACCCTCCTCATCCTAACTCTCCTCGTTTCATACTCGAGAGCGCAGGATATAGCCATAAAAACAAATTTACTTTACGGAGGTTATACCTATACCCCGAATCTTAGTCTTGAAATAGGTTTGGGGAAAAGAAGCACACTCGATTTAGGCGGCGGCTATAATCCCTGGAATCTTGACGGAACGGCTGAAAACAACAAAAAACTAGTCCACTGGCTAGGCGAAATAGAATATCGTTACTGGCTATGCCAACGCTTCTCCGGACACTTTCTCGGAGTGCACGTTCTCGGTAGCCAATATAATATTGCGCAACAGGATTTGCCACTCATATTCGGGAAAGGTTCTAAAGAATACCGCTTCGAAGGCTATGGCTACGGAGGGGGAATTTCATACGGCTACAACTTCTTTCTAGGCATACGATGGAGTATTGAAGCCAATCTAGGAATCGGATATGCACGCTTGCACTATGACAAGTACAAATGCCAAAAGTGCGGCGAAAAAATCGGAACAGAAAGCAGAAATTATTTCGGTCCTACGAAAGCGGGAATATCACTGATATATTACCTTAAATAGACAAACAAACATGAAAAGACAATATATGCTATTCGTCATCGTGTTGTTGTTCTGCACGAACACATCAGCACAGCAAAAAGAGTATTCCGGGAAAATACACGTCACGGCGCTGTCCCTGCAACAGGAAGGGGATTCAGTGTACGTGAAACTCTCTTTCGACATTTCCGGGGTAAACGTAGATTCACGCCGTTCGATCAGCCTGATTCCCGCTCTGGTAGCGGCAGGCGACAGGCTGGACCTGCCCGAAGTAGTCGTCAAAGGACGTGAAAACTATAACGTGTACCGACGGGAAACCGCCTTGATGAGCAACCGGGAAAAAGCGACGTATGCCGCAGAAGCTCCGTATGCAGTCGTCCCCGGATTCAAATCGGGGAACGCAAAAACAATTGCATACAGCGTAGCCGTGAAATACAACCCGTGGATGGCGGACGCAAAGCTGGATATGTATGAAGACCTTTGCGGCTGCGGCAATCCTGCGCGGAGGATAGGCATCACCATGCTTGCCAACCGTATAACGCTAGAGAAAATAATAGAGCCGTACGAAATAACTCCCAGCATGGCATACGTGCAACCTGTCGTCGAACCGGTAAAAAGACGCGAAATCATCAGCGAGGCTTTTCTGGATTTCGTTGTAAACAAGACCGATATCCGCCCCGATTACATGAATAATCCGCAGGAACTGAAGAAAGTCACCGACCTCGTTGCCGAGATAAAAGACGACCCGGACGTCACAGTCCGCGCGATTAACGTAATCGGTTACGCTTCACCGGAAGGCTTGCTGTCCAACAATCAACGGTTGTCCGAAGGCCGGGCCAAAGCACTGACCGGTTATTTGGCTTCACGATTCGATTATCCGCGGAGTTTATACCAAGTCGCTTTCGGGGGTGAGAACTGGGACGGACTCAAAGAATGTGTAGAGGCATCCCAAATGCCGTATCGTAAAGAAGTATTGGAGTTCATCGGGTCTTTCCCGGCCGAATGTGGCTACGCTGACCAAGTGAGGCGCAAAAAAACATTGATGAATCTGAAAGGCGGCGAGCCATACAGATACATCATCCGGGAGTTCTGCCCCTTGCTTCGCAAAGCGATTTGTAAGATTGACTTTGACGTCAGAAATTTCAGCATCGAACAGGCTAAAGAGGTATTCAAAAGCCGTCCGCAAAACCTTAGCTTGAATGAGATGTTCCTTGTTGCCAACACCTACGAAAAGGGATCACAAGAGTTTATCGACCTGTTCGAAACTGCCGTGAAGCTATATCCCGACGACGTGACCGCCAATCTGAATGCAGCAGCAGCCGCGTTGTCACGCAAAGATACGGTCTACGCCAAGCGATATTTGAATAAAATAGAAAAATCACTCGATATCCCCGAATACCACAACACAATGGGAGTACTGGAAATGCTTTGCGGCAACTATGACAAAGCAGCATCACACCTGAACAAAGCAACGGAAACCGGACTGCCGGAAGCCAAACAAAATCTGGCAGAAATGACAAAGAAACAGGAGAATACCATTCTTATCAGGCAACAACAGTCAAAGAAAAAACAGCAGAGATAAACAACAAAGATTAATAACAGAGATAAATAACTGATTTATAAACACTTTTAAAAAACAGGAAAGCATAACAAAAAACAACCTCCTACAGGTAAGCATTCACCTATAGTTTGTTTAGGGACCAAACTATCAAACGGGCAAAACAAAAGCTAAAGCAAAAGCTGACGCAATTATTAAACATTTTATTTATAAAAACAATGAAGAAAATTATTTTCATGGCTTTATTCGCCGCCACTCTCTCCGCTTGCTCCAATGAGAACAACGAGGTGACCCAAGAAACAACGAACCTGAAATCACTCGATTTTTCTTTTGATGTCGCTACTCCTAAAACGAGAATGAGCGATGACGAAGTGACCACAGCAATAACAGCGGTCAGAAGCAATATTCAAAACATTACCATCGAGTATTTCAACGCATCCGATGCTTCGCTTGGCACGTATGACTTTACACCCGAGCAGGTAGCTACGGCAAAAGGTGACGACCAGACTGCCGCTGCTGCAGGCCGCAAACCCGTTAATATTAGCAACATTCCCAGCGCTACGACTAAAGTGAACGTTTATATGAACGTTGATAAGAACGCTGCCAACATCAATGACTTGCAGATAGGATACACGAAGATGGAATATCGTGGTACACCTGAAGATATCACATTGAAAACACCAGGAGGGGAAAGAACAGACGGCAGCACGAACGACCTTTACAGTGTCGAAGTTTCCGTGGCGCCTGTATTGTCACGTTTCGAGTTTCACGGCAAGGCATCAGACATTAAGGTGAATAGTTCAGCAAGCGGTACACTACCAAGCGGAGTTGCAGACGGAACAAAAGACCAGGCTAAAGCCCATGTAAGCGATGCTACAATTACAGCGGCAGAAAAGGCCGCTCAAGAAGCGTGGAGAAAAGCGAATCCGGGCTCTCCCGATCCGACATGGAGCTTCACATACACTGTCACGTATGAATACGATGCTGCATACACGATTACAGGTATTGACGGATATTATATGAATAATATTCCTCTCACCAAAGGTGGAAATCTGGTCATAAATGCCAACAACGGTACAGGTGACTGGAACGATGCTGCTAAGGATAAATATAAAATAGATGGTGATATGGAAAAAATGTTCGATACCACTGTAGAAGCAGACAAAGTTATCGCATACAATTTATTCCCTCAAACAGCGACAAACGGCACAGGTGCCAGCACTACCGATGTAAAAACAAGTATGCCGCACTTCGTCCTGAAACTTGCCACTAACGCAAGCGGTACAGCCTCCACCCGATGGCTGACAATCCGTGCATTGAAAGCTGCGGATGCATTGGTTACCTCTTTCGATGCCGGCAAAGTATATGTACTGAATGCCACCGATATTAATATCAATCAATATTCCGCCAAGCTGAAAGTTACCGCTAACGGTACAGTTGGTCCTGAAATACCGGAACCCATAGACCCGACAGACCCGAATCCGGAACCGGTAGGCAAAGACCTCGACGTTCTTGTCAAGATCACCGAGTGGACTATTGTCAACGTGAAACCCGAGTGGTAATTACGACCATTACCGGACGTTAAACGACGCATAAAAAAAGGGGGGACGTGGCTGATTACCACTTCCCTTCACGAAGCCGTCTCCCTTCCCCCGGAAAGAATGACGGCAACGGGTGATAACCGCACCCTGTAACGGTTAGTATGAGATTCATTTTTTGATGCAGAATTATGAGAAAAGTCTTTTTCGTAGGGTTGATTGCCATGCTGACAGGTTGTAGCCAGGAGAGCCGCGTTGCTTCACCGGAAGCCTCCGGCATCGAGCTACAAATTAATTTATCGTTAGGCAGCATCTCCACCAGAGCCGTAGACGACCCCATCACCGGCAACGATGGCAAGGGATATGTATTGCCTTTCACAGAGGTAAAAACGCTGAAAGTCGATTTATATAAATCTCTTGAAGCCGCCCCCATATTCACCTATACAGCCACCGATGCAGAGATTGCTGGCATCAGGAATACCGCCACCGGAAAGTTGGCAAGACTCTCCATACCCAAGATTCCGGTAACAACCCAATACGTGAAAGTGACGATAAACCGGTTTAAAGAGGAGAATCCGCTTATCAACCAGTTACAGGTGAGCAGTCAGGACGACCCGCCCGCCCCTACCATGAACCGGACAGAGATTCCTTACGAAGGAGTTACCAAAGAAATTATCGTCATCCCCGAGGAATCGGATCCTTTCGCCGTCAAGGTGAAAGCCATCGTGGAAGTGGCTCCCGTATTGAGCCGGTTTGAAATCATACCGGGCGAAATCGTGGTCACCAATCCCGCAACCACAGGCGCTTCATTCGACTGGACGGACGGAACCGCAGGCAGAGACAAAATCAAGAACTTCACCGAAGCCGATATCACCGCAGCCGAAGCAGGCGCGCGGGAGAATTTCAGGAAGAAATACGGAACGGACGCTACCGCTGCCGCTATCTATTCCTATCGTGTCCGGCTCATCCGGTCGCCCTTCCCCGACGGCTTCGATATCAACAGCACGCCAACCGGATTCTATTTTTATATGAATTATTTCAAGCCGAGCCTCAACGCCGCCACCATCATAGAGAACACTAACGATGGTATCTCCGACTGGAACATGACCACAGGTTTTGCTGAATACAAGAAAGGAGGACAGCAGTCCAATATGTATGACGCAAGAACATCAGAGACTACAAAGGTGAACGCTTTTCATCTTTTTCCCCAATCGGTGGCGGCAGACGCTACTTTGCAACAAATCAAAGACGGAATGCCTCATCTGATTATGGGCTTTAGTACCGATAAGATAAAACGCTGGCTGACGGTCAGGGCATTCAGCGACAAAAGTAATAATGAAATTATCAACGCATTCAAGCCGGGGTATTGCTATTCCCTCGATCTTGATGATGTCGTTATCACCCCATGGTCATTGGGTTTGGAGGTTCGCATTACCGATGGCGATAAAGTGACGGAGTCAGATCCCATCATCAAAGATTTCGATCAGACGTCTCACGTGCCCGAACCTGAAGGCGCAGATCTAGCACTCGGACTTCGTGTCTCCAAGTGGAGAGACAAAGACTTGGAAGTAGAACTTTAACCGGAGAAAATAAAAGAAAGAATGAATAGAACATATTTCATAGGAATACTCCTGATTACTGCATCTCTTTTCGCAGGATGCACCAAAGAGAACACGGAAGATTGCTTTTCGGGACTCAGACTCGATTTCTACTTCACCCATCATACCGGCAACGGCAATCTCTTCGGCGAAAAGGTGCGGCGGATTCACGTGTACCTGTTTGACACGGAGGGCATACTTCAACTCCACGCGACAGACAACGGAGACAAACTGGAATATAGTTACCTGCAAAACGGACAGGTACAGACGATGTCAAAACCGAACCCGTGGGGAAAGCTCTCTGACGAGTATGTGATGAATCTGGATAAAGTGCCGCCGGGAAAATACAGGATTATATCATGGGCGGATAACGGGCAGAAAGACAACACTACCTATTTTCATGGAGAAATGAAAAATCCGGCAAGCCATAGTTTAAGGAAAGAGGTCACGCTGGGAGCGACAATGGCGGACGACCTCTATATGTTCTTAAAATGCCGGACGGCATCCGGACTGCCCGAAGAACTTGTTCCGGAAGCAGAGGAGATAAACGACCTGTGGTATGGCGCGGCAGGCTCCCGCCATCCCCAAAGCGATATGTATACCTATGAAACCGTGGAAGTTAAAAACAGCGTGGTCACCGCACGCCGCATCGAACTGATCCGCAACACCAACCTACTGAAAGTCACTTTAAGCGGACTGGAACATCTCACGCCGGAAGTCCGGGACACGCCCGCCGCGAACCGGGATACGGACTTCAAACTGTGGGCGGTTGCTACCGACGAGAGGTATAAGTCCGACAACACATTTGACGGGTACACCCGCTCCGTCCGCTACTCTCCATTCAAGACATCGATGGACGCGAACACGCTCTCTGCCGACATCAAGGTATTGCGGCTGACAATGGACCGCCCGGTGCTTTTATATATCGAGACACCCGGCGGACGCAGGATTCCGGAACAGCCGATTGACATCGTCAATATGCTGTTCAAGGCACGTAACCCCGACACGGGAGCGTATATCTACCAATCGCAGAGCGATTTCGACCGGATATACGAACATCCGGTGGAAGTACGCATCGGCGCTAACCTGAACATCAGAATCTTTATCGGAGAATGGGAGATTGTGAATGTGAAACCTGCTGAATAGGATATGAAGATGAGAATAAGAAATAGAATACTGACATTGGTTGCAGCCGCACTCCTGTCGGGCTGCGCCAAAGAATCCGCTGTGATGAACCTGCCTGAAGCGGAGAAAGTGACCGTACAGATAAAGACCAAAGCCCTTACCGGCAGCGTGGTGGAGGGAGTGACCATAGAGAAAGTGCGTTTCATGCTCTTTCAGAATGAGACATTATTAAATAATTATACCACTTCCAACGGGACGCTGAACGTTGACGACAGCGGGTTGTTCAATCTTGCTGTCAGCCCGGGAGTATATTATTTCGCCGCCATCATCAACGAGACGCCCGAACTGACGGAGAAACTGAATGTCGTAACGAAGAGTACGGATATCGACGACATCGGATTCGACTGGCAAAACAGCGCGCTGACCTCCGATAATATGCCGTTGGCCAATCTGGGAGAGATAAAGATTCAACCGGGAACGACGTCCGGACAAGGAGTGGCGCAACTGCGCCCCGTATACAATTCGGAAGGCGGCAGATACAAAGGTGATTTCACGACAGCATCCACAACCGCAAGCATCGATATGCCCCGCGTGATGTCGCAAGTATCCGTGTTTTTGCGACAGGACGATGCGGTGACGGAAGAAATAAAAATCAGCAACGTGCAGGTTAGCAATATACCGCGTTACAGTTATCTGATAGACCAACAGGATACCGACAATACCAATCTGAATCTCTTCAACGGTCCCGAATTTACAATTTCCGCATCCGGGGGAGGCAAAGAGTACAACGGCAAACAGTACCACTCCTTTCCTACCGCCATTATTGCGGAAAAATCGTTCTATAAGAATGGAGCAGACGACGAGACAAAAGCCGCCGACCCAGATTATGCCGCTTATATATTTATCAACGCAACCTACGGGGGCATACCCACTACGTACAAGATACTGCTTCGTGAAGGAGATGCTAATTTCAGGCTCCTTCGTAATACCAATTACAATGTGTATGCTACAATTAAGCAAATAGGCAGCAAAGGCATCTATGTGGTGATTGAACCTGTCAAACTGTACAATATCGCGGTTAATTGGGCTCCGGTAGAAGGACTGGTCATCGTGAGTGACCGGGAGGCGGACTTCAACAAGAATGTCAATGTGTGGAGTGACTACACGGCTTATTCCGGCATACTTAAAGTATATAAAGGCGACGCCTACCACGATGCCCTGTTCAAATACGGCAGCCTGATAGCTACCGGTAATGATGCTACGGCTACTACAGAGCAGGAGTTCACTGCCCCGACGGCTGTTGAAACGACCAACGATGTAATTTGGTATCCCGGAAATTTCAATGTGACGGGTATCGGTAGCTGGAATGATGTCCCTTATATCACGGATGCGAGCAGTATCCCGTCAGAGAATACGCTCGAACTGGTAGCACAGGGTAAGGGAGATCCCTGCCGTCTGGCAGCATTATCCCCTCATCAGATAGGCGCGGAAGGGAAGGTAGACAACCAACAGTGGCACATGGCCAATCCTACCGAATATGCCATATTGATGAAGGCAGCAAACGGGGCAGGAAGTAAAAATGATAATGGATACCGTTCTTTTCATGAACTGCTGATACCCAACGTCAAGTACCGCAATGAAAGCGGAGTGCTGGTTTCCTCCCATAATTACAGGGGAAACTATTGGAGCACGGAAAGCAACAAGGCATTCTCCTTCGACAGCCGGAATCCGACAGCAGCAGCACTCGACGCAGCCGCTCCCGGACAAGGATATACCGTTCGTTGCGTAAGAAACAGCATTCCTGAAGCTCGTATAACAATCAATCCTCCTACTTCCGTAGACTATAAGGGGGCAGCCGTCAACGGACTTCCTTTCTATATAGACAGCAACGTGCCATACTGGAAAATGGAACTTATCAAGAGCGGAGACCACGCAGGAACCTCCCTCGATTTCGAGGACTTCTCATTCAAGCCTTTAGCCATAGGAGTGACGCACGAAATCGAAGGTTCTTATACCCAGACTCCCAAAGCATACATCGCACGCAGAGAATCAAGAAACGAAGACCGTACTTTTGGAGTAAAATTCACTTCCATGCACTTCACTGGTGAAGAGAATACTTATTATTTCACTATAAAACAGAATGGATATAGCATCAGCGGAAAACTAAGTATCAATAATCTGGAAGATAATAATAGAATTAAAAAAGAGGGAGGCAAGTATACCATACATATTAAACTCACTCCTGATGACGTACCTATGCCTGTAGGGGCTGAACTTAAAGTTCGATATACCTATCTTGGTACTTCCCGTGGTGAAGAAAGCACAATCGCCACCACTATAAATGACAACCAACGTGAATATGACGTGGAACTGAACATCCTCCCTAATAATACGCCGGATGTTATCGGACTGGTATTTCATGTATACATGAACGAAAAAGGCAGTTTGGGATATCGCGAGATAACATCAGATTCTTATTACCAAAATAATTAGTGACAATGAAAAATAGAATAACAAGCATAATCATAGTAATGGCAATAATGACTCTAACCTCATGTGTCAGAGAAGAACTTTTGTCATCCTCCCGCAATGGAGAAGAAGGCGAAAGCGTAAAAGTAGAACTTAGCTTTAAGATACCTCCGGCTTCGAGTCCGCAGGAACTACAATCGAGAAGTATGTCCACTGATAATGCTTTCTCTGTAGAATTCTTCAAAGAGGCGTCTCTGACAAAAACGCGGTCGGGTGAGGTGGCAGAGCTATATAATCTGTGGTTATTTCAGTTTCATAGTGACGGCTCCATACATGGTTCGCCCCAGCAAGTATCCGACCAGGTGACGATGGTAAACGAAATGGCTCTATTAAACGTCACGCTACGTGTAGGTACTGACCAGACACTCTACATTGTAGCACTTGGCAAAAAAGTAACCGTAGCGAGCAATCTGATGGAAGTCCGGACTATCAAGGAACTTGAAAACCTGCAACTGGACTATGTCGACAACAGAAACGGACTCTACTATTCGCGAATAACCAATGAGAGCGAAATCCCATACGCCGGAGCCGCGAAAGGTATCAGCGTAAATAAAACAGGAAATAGCGACAACGGTGAGATTGTTTACGGCACACCTGATGGTTTCTCCGGTGGCATAGAAGTCAAACGTCTGGTATCACGCATCACACTGAAGCACAAATTCGATGTCACGGAAAACACGCTTGAAGGCATGAGACTGCTCAAAGTACCAACCAAACTGTGTATCAATCCCGCATCAGCAGATAAAGACGTAATAGACAATATCCCGATGGCAGACCTGGAAAGCGACAATGCTTTCGGGGATGCGGACAAGGACACGGATGGTTTCTTCACATCGCAATGGTATGTTGCGCAAAATAAACAAGGAACCATATCAGATATAGTATCAGAAAGAGACAGATATCGGAAAGTGACTGACGGATCGGGAAAAGCACCCGAAGCCGGCACAAATATCGAAGCGTGGTCATATTCTAAAAGTGACCGAAAGCTCTATACAGTTCACCAGATATACGTTGGAAATAACAACACAAACAATTTCGATGTGGAAATAAACAGCTACTATGATCTTCGAACAATCATCAATTCTGTAGATCTTAATGACGGACGTATCCGCTCCTACACAGCCGTCCAGAAAGTTTATCTTTCATCCTCTTCCTATCCCACAAGCAGCGGAAGCGGAACTGGAACAATAACCGGAAAAACCAATGTATATTTTGACGCTCACTACGGATGGCGGCCTGTTATCATCTATGCACAAGGGCGTAAGGTGACTGTCGGCATTTATAAGGATGCACTATGTACACAATTAGCCAATATGAACTCTCCAACGGAAAACTGGCTTCAACTGTCATCATACCCCAATTATACGGAGGTGGTACGTAATGGTGGCGCAAATGTGCTCACAAACCAGATAGAAACTAATATTTTCGTACCGACACGGTTCAAACTATACCTATATGCAGACGAGTATATCACTGACGAGAATGGAGTGATTACAGACCCCGAATTCGATAGAAACAAGGTTTATAATGCTGCTACAAACTACCTGCCGACCAATTTCGTATCTGAACGAACTCTCTATGTAAAAGTAACGACCGAAGATATTACCGCTGAAGGAACCTCCCAAAAACGAGAAGGGAAGTATACCATTAAGCAAAAACAAGGACATTATGTCGGTCTATTTGGCGGTGAAATAGAGAATGGACAATACACAGAGGGACTCATCATTGATGCATTTAATGAGAATAATTTCCAAATTGACGATGAAATAGCAACAGCATTCTACATGTACTCCGGATATTATAATGTCATGACCAATTATGTATGGAAGGAAGGAGAAGATCCCGAGACAAACTACCGCAGTTTTATGAACGGCAAGCAAGCAACATTCAATTTAGCAACAAACCCTAAGAACTATGTTGTTAATAATGGGCAAGAAAGCATCATTCCACCTATGCGGAAAATCAATGGTAATATAGATTTATATCAATATAATTACTATAATAGTTTCCAGGCAAGATTCTGTCATGATTTAAACAGAGATAAAAACGGAAACGGTGTGATAGATTATCTACCGGATGATCCTGAAAAGAATGAATTTGAATGGTATTTGCCATCCACATATCAGGCATTCGGGATACTGACCTCCGCAGGAACTATTATTTATGATGCCCCGAACGCATTAGCATTGGAACGTAATGCAACCCTAGCTACCGGTTGGATGATGGAGGGGGGAGGCTGGTATTCCAGCAACACAGGTAAAAACAGTTGGAAATGGGTTCGTTGTGTCAGAGACATACCTGTTCCTCCAGAAAGAAAAACAGGAACCAAAGTAACCACATATATAGACAATGGAGACACCTATGCCCTGATAGATTTATCAACTCTGCCTTACGGAATCACAGATAGAACCACTGCAGAAGGGAAAACCGAGCTATATGAGGAACTGGACCTATACAGTTATTCTACAAAAGGTACGGAATATGACCCGGAGAACCCTCAAAAAGATGCTTCCCAACCATTAGGTAAAAAAGTTTTCCGCGGAAGAAAAAATTATCCGCCGAGTAAGACTACTACTACCGTCACACTCCAAACTTTAGTGTCCTCTTTTTCTTCACCAAGATTTATCGTATCACCTACAGACGTATATAATGATGGCGACACGAAAAGTAACTCTGCAAGCAGTATACTTCAAGACACTGAAGGTACTCCACAATCCAATAGTATCACAATGACTTGGGCTGAAGCGAACGGAAGACTCAATACTGCCAATAGTCAAGGCTGGAATATCCCATCAAAAGCAATGAATACCGGATGTTATGCCTATAAAGGTAAGAGCGGGAAAGACGAGCCCGGAAGTTGGCGCGTGCCAAATAGTCGAGAATTATCCATGATTTTAGTATTCGCTCACGAATTAGAACGGTTTTCTTCAGAAACAGGTTTTCAGAAGTTATACGAGGCAAAAGCGGCGAATTATCTCAGTAATGGATATTGGAGTTCCACAGAACAAAGTTCTACTTTATACTCTCTAGACAAAGCCACGAGTGGTCTTATTGATGTAAATTATGGTCTTACTATATACGAAGGTGCTAATAAAACCTCTACAGATAAAAATCGGCTACGTTGCATCAAAGACATTCCGTTGAATTAGCAACAGCAAAGCCAATCGATATTCTATAATTTCTCTAATAAGTCTACCTTTGCCATACAACAGTGCAGGGGTAGATTTATTAGAGAAACTTATTGGAAACTTCATTTCCGCATTTTAACCAACAATTTGTTCCTCACCGAGAAACTGTAGTTTCCTCGGTATGGAAACACTTGTTTCTCGGTGAGAAACGAGTTCTTGGTTTTAAACCAATGTACAGGAGTGAATTTAACTAATTAGAATTGGAAATATATGAACGGCTGAATCTCCGAACTCTTCATCTGAATAACCAGGTAAATCAAAGCGACCATCAATACTGCTTTTCCTAGGAACGGCAAACGAATAACACCCCGACAAACTGCATTTTCCCAACTATCGGGAGCAAAATGAAGCAGGAAGCCAAGTAACATCAACGCAAACACTTTCCAATATCCTTCTAGTAATTGCGGGAACAGTTGCGGACGGAAAGTGGTGAATATCTGTCCCAGCATATCCATTGAATTCTGGAAATCGGCATTGCGGAAGAATATCCAGCAGAAGCAGACAAAATGGAAAGTGATAATTACTCCAAACACACGGCGCCAACCGTGACTCTCCTCTCCTTTCTTACGTCCGGTGATTGTCATCCACATTTTATGCAATGCTAAAGCAACACCGTGGAAGGTTCCCCACAGTACGAAATTCCAAGATGCACCATGCCACAGACCGCCCAAGAACATGGTAATTATCAAGTTGAGATATTGCCGGAATTTACCTTTTCGGTTTCCTCCCAGAGAAATGTATAAATAATCTTTTAGCCAACTGGATAAAGAGATGTGCCAACGACGCCAAAATTCCGTAATAGAGGCAGACTTATAAGGTGAATTAAAGTTGAGATTGAAATGGAAGCCTAATAATAAGGCGATACCGATAGCCATGTCGCTATATCCGGAAAAGTCACAGTAAATTTGCAAAGCATAACCATAGACTCCCATCAGATTCTCAACACCGGAATAGAGAGTAGGATTGTCAAAAATACGTTCCACAAAGTTGATACTGATATAATCGGATATGATGGCTTTTTTGAAAAGACCGGAAACGATCAGAAAAATTCCGCGTCCGAACATTTCCTGCGAGACGAATAGGGGTTTCCGGATTTGCGGAATAAAGTCGCGGGCACGCACGATAGGTCCTGCCACCAACTGGGGGAAGAAAGATACGTAGAAGGCATAGTCCAAAAGATTGGTCAATGGTTTTATGTCTCTTCGGTAAACGTCGATGGTGTAGCTCAATGACTGGAAAGTGAAAAAGGAGATGCCGACCGGCAGGAATATATCGAGAGCGGTAAATTCTCCTCCCATCAATGACGCAATCACTCCACCCAGAAAATTGGTATATTTCCTCTATGAAAAGCAAGACCGCGACTATCTTTGTGAGTGGAAACGAG
>ERZ791929.951-NODE-951-length-13414-cov-3.978217_pt1 | contig 13414 bp, 6 predicted proteins | sample MGYA00510129_ERZ791929 | MGnify/ENA primary metagenome ERZ791929 (study PRJEB30046, sample SAMN00792049) | human gut metagenome | study: EMG produced TPA metagenomics assembly of the A metagenome-wide association study of gut microbiota in type 2...
CTGCCTGGTTGGCTACAGTTTTGACTCCACCATGAAGACGTCTTTGGTTGTGGACGCTTTGCGCATGGCGATCGCCAACGAGCACCCGTCGCCGGGCTTGATTTTTCACAGCGATCAAGGTTCACAGTACTGTAGCCATGTTTTTCAGGAATTTTTGCTTCACCAGGGCATTAGTGGCTCTATGAGCGAGCGTGGGCAATGCTGGGACAACGCTCCGGCCGAATCATTTTGGGCAACCCTGAAGCGGGAAACACTACCGTTATCCGGATGCTTTAGCAGTCGAAAGGAGGCACAGGATACTGTGACTCGTTGGATATCTGTTGGTCTGGAGTACGGCGTCTGCATAGTGGAACTTAAAAATTCCTCAATATATTGAAGAACCTTATATCAAAAATCTTCAATGGACTGACGGATTTTTACGCGGTTGAGGCCTTTTTAGACTAGTCTGACAATTGGAACACGTCCTTGGATGGCTTTATGCCATTTGCGGAGATCGGAAAATTCGGACAGATTGCGGCAGGCATGAAGAATAGGTAAGACCACAGCACCGGTTGCGGGCAAGGTTGATAGAGAACGACAAAAAAGCTTGAACCCCTGGGAAAAGAGATTCAAGCCCAAAAGTCGGTTATGCGAACGAGGCTGCGTTAGAAGACGAACTTGCCGCCGAAATTGAAGGTCCAAGTCTGATCAAGATCGTTACCGAAACGGTATTCAGCGTCACCATAGGCATAGAAGCTCTCGCCAATTGGCGCTTGGAAGCCGAGTCCGACGTCAAACCACGTTCCGTGATTGTTAATCTCAAACGTTTCTCCACCGACGGCAGTCGTTTTGTCCTTCACATGGATATCCTGTTCACCGGCCCACTCATGCAGAACATCAGCCTTGGCATATATGTTTGCGCCCTTGTTTTCGTCAAGCCAACGACCGATGCGGAACCCCGCTCGTGTGATAAACGAATGAATGGCATCCTGATCAATCTGCGTCTGTCCGTTCGAATAGTCGTTGTTTGACACGAAAACATACTGAGCCTGGATTTGCGGTTCGGCGAACCACGAAGAGCCCTCGCTCGTAAACTGATGGCCTGCTTCAACAGAAAGAGCAGTCATCCAGTTCATGTAGTCAGCTGAAACGCCTGCTCCCGAGTCCAGTTTAACGGCGTATTCGTTCGAGAGACGCCCCACCTTGCCGATCATGTCGAGATACGAACCGTTGTCACCCAGGTAGGTGACGTAAGCCGACGCGGCGTATCGCTTGGTTTGACCTGACCCTGAAATAGATTCGTAGTCCGTGTTGCCATCCATGAAGTCAATCGCCGCACCATAAATCATCTTGCCGCTGTCGACGAAATCGGTGTAGTCGAACCCGACCTGATACGTAGTGTTCTGACTCTTGAAGTCACCCACGCCTGCGGCTGTCCCCCAACGGTCATGGCGCACACGCATCCATAACGAATTGTTGTTTTCGTCATAGCGACGATCGCCATAACGCTGATTGAAGCGGTCAACTTTCACCGCGTTGTAATAGAGGCCACGAGCAGTAGCAATCACGGCCTGTCCGGCGTCAGAAATTGTCGATCCTTTCTGGACTCCACCAATGATGTAGTTCTGTGAACCTTCATCAGCAGCACGCGGTTCGAGATCGTTAACAGCCACGTTGTCTCGAGACTTGTCATCTCCAAAAATGGCATCGATAGCGTCTTCCCCAGGTTTGTAGTCCCCTTTACCGTCGCTGTTGCCATTGAAGCGAGCGTTGTCTTCATCTCCGGACTGATAGTCTTCCGTAACGACATCGAGATTCCAATTCTTGAAGCCCTGATCGGTGATCTGAACAACCTTAAACAAGTTGCTCGAGTGACCGTCCTCAACGGAACCCACTGTCGCAAAACGTAAGCCGGTTAGATCCTCAACGTTCACGCCGTCGGCAAGATGGGCAGCGATCGTGAAGGAACTGCCCGCGCCGACGTTTTGGATGTAGAGCATATCCGATTTAATTTCATCGGTACCTTCTGTGTACGCGCCGAGCGTCATGTCGAACTGCCCCTGGCCCGAGAGGTTTTCAATCGAAACCGAGGAGTTCTCGTTCCGAGTCAGGTCGATTCGACCGCCTTGAGAGCCGAACGCCACGTTTCTCACGAAGCTTTGGCCGCGCGCAATCCAGGTGCCGCCATCGAGTTTGATGGTTGCGGTACCTGCAGCGGTGACTGGGATTTGATCGCCGACGGAGATTTCTTCGTCCTTGCCCGTACCGGCATTTTCATCTTCAAGAGCCACGAACGCCGAGTTGCGAAAAACCGTACCCGCCTGGGTCGAATCGAGTTCGTGGTAATCGTCTACCTGCCCTTCGAGGATTGAGCCTTTTCCAAGCGTCAGATCAACTGTGCCGCCGTTGCCGGCGTAGACATCGCCGTAGATTTGAACGATGGTCGAGCCGTCCGTGCTGCCGAGCGTAATCTTGCTTTCCCCGACGGAAGAGCCCAGAGTGTCAACAGTGGCGCGGCCGGCAACAATCGTGCCGTAGATGCCGACCTTTTGATTGCCGTCGGTGCCGAGAGAAATGGACGAGCCGCTAACGGCGCGCAAGGCGACGGATGTGACGTTGACAGAGCTTGCAGTGTCTTCATCTTCTATGCTGTATTCGCTGTAGCTGCCGTTGTAGCCCGTTGATGCCGAATTGCTTGTGTCGATGAAAGCGCTTTTGACGGTGACGTCCGCTTTGTCTTCGGCATTAATGCCTGCCGCAAAGCTGTCGGCGCGGACATTGCTAATTTCCAAATAGTCTGAATTGAAGCTGCTTTTGGCGCTGTAGAGCCCGAATGCCAACTCCTTCCCTTGGACGTTGTGGATATAGGTTTCCTTTGCGTCCATTTGTAGGGAATCGGTATTAAAGTAAGAAACAGTTTTTAATGGTGATTCTGGATCGTCGTAATCATCTCGCCAACTGTAGGTTTTATCCTTATTTTTATTTATATTGGCATTGTAAATGCCAAAGGCAGATTTGGCGCCGGTTATGCCATTAATGTCAATTGTTTCTGAATTGAAGGTGAGTACCGGATTTGATGCGAGATTTTCCGGATCGGTTTCAATGTCAGGCGTATATGATCCCGATATTGCATTTCGAATTCCATATGCATCGCCGCCGCTGACAGAGGCTATTTCGATGGATTTCTGAACAATTCTGCCGCGATTTTGTCCGTTTGTATAAAACTGAAGGCCAGCAGCTTTTCCACTTTCAGTTGCATAAACTCCGATAATTTGAGTGGAGGAGCCTTCCCAAATTTTCCCATCAACTTCTACGCCGAGACTTAAGTCTGACGCAGAAGCATCAGCGGAAGTTCCGCCGATATTACTGATCTTTGCGGAAGTCGTCTTGACTATTTGTTCAAAGTTGACGTCATGAAAGATACGGAGGCCTTCTGAAGTGCTGCCTTGCACATTATTGACAATGAGTTCTTCGTTAACGGTTAAATCCGATGAGCTCTCAACGTTAACGCCGTAACTTGAATCCTCTGAAGTTATGTTGGCTATGCTGATATTGTTGAAAATCGTGTCTATGCCGACGTTGAGGCCATGAGCTGAGCCTTTAAAGGGCCAATACGGCGATTCTCCTCTTGCTGTAACAGTATCGATAATGAGATTCTTCCCCGAAACCTGCGAGCTATTGGGGCCGTTTTCAAAATTGGCTCCATAAGCTGCAAATCCAGTAATATTCTGAATTTTGATCGTCCCGTCACTGGTTGAATCAAGAGCATTTAAGGTGCTTCCACGCACGAGAAGACCTTGTGCACCCCAGTACTTACTAGTTACGTTCGAAATTGTGATTTTGTTGTAAGTTACCGAGCTGTAGCTTCCGATATTGACGCCGTTCGCCTCGCTGAGAACGCCTTGAGTCGAAAGATTGTTTACGTCAATAGCGTCAATTTGGACGTTTGACCGCATTGAGCCGTTCTCGCCGGCGATATAGATACCGTCAATGCCAATATCGCTTTCGTATGAAGTTTGTTTAATATCCGAAAGGTCAATGCTTGAAATTGAACCATTAAAATGGCCAATTTTCAAAACACCGCTATTCGCAGGCGTGTACAGATCGTTAAGACCTTGCCCGAAGGTGATATTTCTAAAAGATATTGACTCGTATTTTTTTTCGGGATCTAAGGTTCTAGCATAAGATCCAAAAGTGAGAGGATCGAATGTTTCATTTTCAACCCTTAGATCAATGGCTGTAGCTTGCGAGGAACAGGCAGCAGCAACGGTGAATGCGATCACCGACTTACGGAAATTAGAAATCTGAATGGGGGGGGGACGGTGGTTCTCATTTGTAATAATTTCGTTCTGAGCTGTTGCTTTAATAGTAAATTACAGAACATGAGAGTGTTTAACTCGTTTTCGCCCGGAAGAGCGTTCTCCCGGATGTTTTCAGTCTGTAAATCTCTGACTGTTTTTGCTTTTGCTGCGTCAGCAGCATAAAACCTTTATTTTATATCCTGTTGTTTACGTAGGCAAAACTATTGAAAAGAGCAATTTGACATTATCGGAAGTGTTTCTTGTGTTGCTCGTCGTAGTCAATGCCGGTTGCCAAACACAAAGCAATAAATGATGAGCTACCCAGACATCAAGAACCTACCACCTGCCGCTGTTTATTGGTAGGTTGGTAGGTTGTTGGTAGGTCATATGGCAAGGCCGAGAGATAAACTCAAGATCATCTTGGTTCAACGACTCCAGAGCAGCATCAAAACACTACGAGGACAGACGCCGCCGGTCATGCGCTGATGTGCTGCACTGGGAGAATTGAAATAGAAACCAGGGTGATCATTGCGTGTTCATACAAAAAAAGATCAATGCGTTGACCTTTTTTTGTACTAAATTCCGTCAACGTAAGTTGCTTTTTTTGCACGGAGTCTTGTCATGGGACTTCATACTGCGTGGACTGCCGTAGCTACTTGAACAGCGCACACCGCAAATTGGTCTAGTGGGCAGTATGCCTTTCCCAGGCTATGAGTGGCAGTTTATCCCCGAGATCTGAGACGAGGCGCCTAACGTAATAGGCCGCGTGATGAGCAGGGGCAAATTTTTCTCATGGAAATCGACTGAGCTTCGACAACCAAAACACGTTGGGAGTTCGCCAGCTTGTCGACGGTAAGTTCGTCGCCCGGGAGTTTCTCTGGTTTGCAATTTTCCTTTTTGCCGCTGGAACGCTGTGTGCGCTCTTTCTCGTTTGGCGAACGGGGTTGCCGTTTCTGGCGGTAACTTTTGCGGGCATTGCGGCGGCGCTCTTGTATCCGCCCTTGAAGTATCGCGTCGGCGGTGACGCGGTCATCTTTATCGCCTATACGCTCACGCCGCTTTTTGCTACGGCGTGGATTGTGACGGGGACGTGGTCGCTTGATGCCATCTGGGCGGTACTGCCCACCGGGATTCTCACAGTCGGCATTTTGCACGCCAATAATCTGCGAGATGCTCAGACGGATACGGAGGCAGGTATTCGTACGCTTGCCTCCGTATTGGGACAAAAAAGGTCAGTGTGGCTTTATCAGTTTGAGATGCTCGTGCCGTTTGTAATTATGTTGGCAACTGTTTGGCTCGGGATTTTGCCGTTGACAGTGCTGTTGACTCTGTCTGTTGCCGTGGGGGTGATGACTCTGTGCAAGCAGGTCGGACGGTTTGATGGTGTCAACACGGAGAGCGTTGCAACGCTTGACGCTTCGACAGCCAAAACGCAACTGATGTTCTCAATGCTGATGGTGGCTGGGCTGGTAGCCGGACATTGGATGGTTTGAGTGGGGATAACTTGAATTGTTCGAATCAAACTTTCGATGGAGGTAAATGGGGCAAGCTCTGAAAGGTGAACTTGCCCCATGTAGTGAGCTATCAATCAGAACTCATAACGAGCTCCGGCAGTAAATCGCCAACTGTTCTCGTAATTTCCACCGAAGATGTGCGCGGCATCAATCCACAGCTTCGCGTTTTGAGAGATGGACAGGTCGGCTGAAATACCGGCGTCAAACCAGGTTTGCGAACCTGAAAATTCCTCTGCGTAGGGCAATGTGCTGCCTTGAAGTTTGTAGTCACGATCTGCGCTGAACTCATGAAGGATGTCGGCTTTGACGTAAACTAGACTGTCGGGCAGATCATTGCCGAAAGTGAATTGATATCCAGCTCGTGCTCCGGCGCGGCCGATGAAGCTGTTGATGTCTCCGAGGTTGGCTTTCACGCCGCCATCAGAGGTGAAATCGTCGCCTTCAATATGGATGCACTGAAACTGTACCTGGGGTTCAACAAACAGCTTGTTAGCAAAATCAAACTTCAAGCCGCTTTCAAGGCTGACACCGTAGAAGTTCTGCTTGATGTCGCTTCCAATGCTCGCACCTGCGGCATTACTGACGGCATAGTCGCTGTCAATGACACCGCCTTTTAATACGAGGTCGGTATAGATTCCCGTGTCAGAGAGCCAAGTGTAGTAAAGGCTCATAGCATAGCGTTCGCTGTCGCTTCCGCCCGTGACACCCGGAATATCAATATTGGCGTTCGTGTAGTCTACGGAAACGCCGAGTATGTGCTTGCCGGAGTTGGTTCCTACCACGCGGTCATAGCCTATCTGGATCATGTTCTTGTCCATTTCAAAAGCGGTGTCCCAGTCTAGGTTACTGTATGTATTTCGAACCCACAAGCCGTCGTTCGTGTCGTTGACATAGCGGCTTTCACCGCGACGGTCATTAAAGCGGTCAAGATCGGTTGCGAGAGAATAGGATGCAAAAACGGCAGCCTTCATGAAACCTTGATAGGCTCCGGTTGCATTGCCTTTTTTCGTGAAGTACCAGTAGTTATGGTTACTTGTGAATTCGCTTTCGGTGCCGTACACAAAATCCAACGGTTCATCCGCTCGGTAAGAGATCCCGTCATGGTTGGTGATGAATTCAGCGTTCTTGTCTTCAACACGTGCAAAATAAATCTTGTCGCCAATCTCGAGATTGGCAATATTGGCGGCTTCACCGTCAAAAACAACAAGATGCGTGCCTGTTTCGCTTGATCCAGTCACATCGATATAGTCGCTGTTGGAGCTAGATCTGAAATAGTCGGTGGAAGAATTACCGGCATGAGAAAGATCCATTTTAAAGATGCCGCCGGATCCTTTTAGATTGCCAATACTTACTTTATAGTGCCTTTCAGCAGTGCCGAGTTCATAATCAGGCAAATTAATTTCGATTCCGGTATTTGGATCCGTTATTTTTGATGAGAGTTTTTTTTCAATCTCTTCATCGACAAGGTTGACGATGCCGCCATCTAATAATGTTAGGTTTGAAATTGATGAATTGTTAAAGTAAATCCATTCGCCGCCTTTGCTTAATGTTAGATTCACAGTGTTCTTTTCATCTGCGTCGACTTGGTCACCATACCAAAATGAGTCGGCAGAGGATAAGATCAAGTTTATAGTGTTTTTACTGTCTGCTGGCGGATTTGTTCCACTGGTATTGCCAACGTCTAAATCCCCGACGATCTGTACCTTTTTACCTTGCACAGTAATTGTGTTGCTACCGTTTGTTGTATGGACAGTATTTTTGGCGGAAATGGCAGCACTAGGCTGTATAGAGCCCCGATCCCCAAGGGCGACAATAAAAACGGATTCGGTTTTATCATCAAATGTCAGGGTAGAGCCCCCCCCCCTGAACGTATAAAGCATTATTGTTATTGGCTAGCCCCCAATATTGATTTCGACCTTCAAAAGGCACCGTATTAATTACTGAAAAATTTCCGCTAACAGAAATGGTATTTCCACCTTCTACATTTAAAGCTGTAGTTGTTCGATTTTGCGTTCCGCTTGTATTCTCAGTTATTACAACTTTGACATCACTGAAAGTGGTACTGCCGTTACTAATCTCGACGCCTTCATTTGTTGTACTACCGGTTAGTGGACCGTTTATGAATGGTTTTCCGTTTTCAAGTTCGGTATATGCGAAACTTGACGTGATAGGAGCGAAAGCTGACGCTAGAATTAGCAAACTAAGAGAGGTTATAGATCTTAGAGTTTTACCCCCCCCCGAGCATTAATTTTTTTTAGTATATGGTCACATGTTGACGAATGATTAATCTTGTGTGGCATATTGGTCATTTTTTTGTGTTTTAAGACTTTAGTTTTTATTGTCGATTAATTCTTTATCACCAGCGGTGCATTACTAATGAGAAAGAATTTCGCTTAAGTGTAACATTATACAGTTGATCTTTTTTAGTGTCTAGAGATAGTAGAGGAAGCAGGACATTTGCATTGCAAATAATTTGACCGACATTGATCTTTCGCACGTGATAGGTAGCCAGTAATGATTTCATCGATCTCAGCTTGGCGATAGGCAGAAGGTTTTGCTACTCTCGTGAGGGGAAATACAATGTAGTGCGCTAGATCTTCTGTTACAGCGCGGAAAGCGTTCTTATTATTCCCGTGTTGTCTGTCGAATGATATTGAATTAGTCGCTTTTTCTGCAGAATTACTCAAACCTAGTCATCGAAAGTAACCAGCGACGCATGCAGTTGCTGAGTTTTACATGCCTTCTAGCTCTGTGGGCTAATCAGACAAAATTCTCCGGATTGTAGAGATCACTCAAGGTATATAGCCTAAGATCATTGGCAGGCTTAACTCCACTGAAGCCGCAACGGCTGATAAACCCAAAACGTGAGCGGGGGAGAGGTGATTCGATTACCTGTTTGATTTCGTTATCAACATCGACTTGTGTCAGTTTACGATTTCGGAATTTGGCTTCGTAGCACGTATATCCCTGTTCATCAAACGTAACTACGTTAAATTCTCCGTTACGGTGTTCCCTCGGCAGATGATATGAATAGCGACCAATTTTGAAGAACGGGGGAATGATCCGTCCTGAACGATTGAGTCGAATCAGAAATTGTCTTGAAATCTCCTCGAAAGCGTTTGGAACGTAGTGCGTTTCGAATTCTTCTTCAACGAAGGTCTTGAATGCTGTTTCTTCGCCCATCAGAAGAATGGAATCTTGGTATCGTTCAACAAAGCGGTAATAGTAACTGGTGAGCGGGTCGACGATGGCGTAAAGAGTTCTGCGCTTGTTCTTTTCATCATTGATAGGAGCGCGTTTCTCAATCAATCCCATTGACATTAATTTGTTGAGCGTATAGGTCAAAATGGCGCTGTTGGGAAGTTGCGTCTTAGCAAGAAGATCCGAGAACTTCAAGGTTCCTTTCGATAACGCTGAGAAAACGAGATTGGTGTTGTTAATCTTGGAAATTTCACTCAGAAGGAAATGATTGATGGCGATGGATAATTCCGAGTCTTTCGCTCCAACTAGGTTCAGTATGTTTTCTTTGACTGTAAGAAGCGGATCTATTTTTCTGGTGTAAGCAGGAATCCCTCCGAAGACACTGTAAAGACGGACTTTGTCCTCATCGCAAAAATCGGGATAAAAAGCGCTGGTCTCGGGGTAATCCATTGGCTTGAGATGCATCACGAGTCCTGCTCTGCCGTATAACGGACTGGCATAGTCCAAAATGGCGGCCATGATGTCGATATAACTTCCGCACAGGATTACCTTCAATTTGGAGCGTCCGTTGAATCGATCAATCAAGGCTTGCAGAATGCTGTCAATGCCTTTGACAAGGCCATGCAGATATGGGTATTCGTCAAGCACCAGCACGAGCGGCTCGTCGGACGCTCTGCGGAAAAGCTGTTCAAGCGCTCCTTCCAGCGATGCAAAGGCAAGCGGCGGTTCGTTTAATTGGAGTGCTATGGTTGCCTGCAGAGCCGCCAGGTTCTGAGCCTCGCTCGTTTGACGACATCCAAAGAAAACGTACTGCAGTCCGCTGAGCTGGAGAGCTTGACGCAATAACTCACTCTTACCGACGCGGCGACGTCCGTACACCACAGCTAGAGAGTCCGGAGAACGATCTAAAAATCGAGAAAGCTGTTGAAGTTCTGCATTCCGGCCGATGAACCGCATGTTCCACCTTGCTAGTAAAACAAAACTTAGTAAAAAAGACTTTACTCAATTCGATTTAACTTAGTCGTGGCTCAAAGGCATATGTGGATGTCGACATGCTTTTGAGGCGAGCGATGTCAGAAATGCTCAAATTTATGCCGGAAAGACAGATTGTTTTTGGTCTTTTTTCAAGGTGGGAGAGCTGATAAGGCTTGGCTTTCTCATCTGTACAACGATCTGAAGAACCATTTGTATGCGGTCTGTCCGTCGCAGTGCGGTGTTGAAATCGTGTCAACTTGATGCGTCATAGATTGACGCTTTACTTCGTAAGCTTTCAGGGTAATTCAGGAATCTTTCTTTATTTTGGATTGATATGAAGAAATATCCTTACTCTCTGATTGTTCGCAAGGTAATCTTTTGCGCCTGTTCAGATTTGTTGGGAAGACTCAGGCAGGCTCGTCCAGATGAGACGGATCACTACAAGACTGTACAGGTGGCGCCTATCAAGGGCGCTGGACCGTTACTCATCGAATACAGTCTGAAAAAGCGTTGGCCGGAAAACGACAAGGATCGCCAACGACAGTACCTGGGTCGCATTTTGCAGTTGCAAAATGGTGTTTCCATCGTGTTCCATAAGAAGAGCAGCTGGAGAATCGAATTCAGGGACGCCGAAGGTAACATCGTCGACAGGTGTAAGCGAAACGACAAAGCCGAAGCAATTCGACAGAAAATCAAAAATTGCCTTGAGGACGCGTACCCGCACTCAGTACTGTCCAAATTGAATTGCAAAACCAGAGGTTTTTGAAAAAAGAGAGGGGTTGTCCAGACGGTCGGCCCCTTTTTCATGGCTATGGCAGACATTGGAGCTGCTGCAGATAACAAAAATGGCGAGGAAGCGTATAAATTGGAAAGTCGCCAAACCACCCAATACAGCTCTCGCCATGGCCAGCAATTCTACAGATTCCGCCCTTCAAAATATCCCCACGTACGAATGAATGACGGAAAACGAATCCTGAAGAAGCCTCCGGAGATAGGAATGCAGGCGCAATTACCCTTTTAATCGCAAGAGAGGGGCTACTTTTTGTCCCGAAAATGCAAGCCTTTGATTTGAAAGGAGGTGACTTCCGTCTATGCGGGAATGCATATTTTCAATTTGGACAGCAGTGCCTCGAACCATTTTGGCACGATTCAGATGTCGCTTGACACACACAAGTTCAAAAGGACCTAAAATTCTCGTGTCGTTTCGCAGCCCCGCGCGTTCCTAGCGGGCGGTCTGTGCCGCACCGGTGAGCATCTCTAGCCCCTCGACGATGCAGCGCCTTCGGATGAAAGATTCTTCCTCCCCCCCCGGATTTCGACGCGCGGTGTTTCCGCTTTGAAACGCCGCAGGATTTTCCGGCCCAACCCTCAGTCAGTGGAGAGAATCATGAAGATGAAGAAAACCGCTCTTGCAGCCGCCCTGGCGTCCCTTTTCCTGCCGCTCGGCACTCAGGCCGCGTCATACCAAAACGTCGCGGACACGACTGAATCTCCGATTCGGATCGTGAGCAGCCTTGAGGATCCGGACATCACGATTACTGGATCGACGCAATATAAAATCGCCGTCAGCGCAAGCAAGGACCACGGCGACGAGATCTCGACGATCGACACCGCTCCCGGAGGGACGATTCTGATCCAGGGAAGCGGGAGTGACGTCGTTTTAGCTGCGAGAGAAGGAGCGCTTCGAATCGGATCGGCCGATACCGAGCAACTGACGGTCGAAGGGGTCGCCGATTCGGCGATGCTGAGCGCTGATCACAGTCTTGTTCACGCCAACGGAACTTTTCTCCCTTCCGCCGTCCCGACGATCGAACTCAATGCGAAGGACATTCTGCTCCAAGCTCCCGCCGCTTGGACGGGAACGCTCGGAGCCGTCGTTAAAAACGACGCCGGGCGAATTTTCGTTGGGTCCGACGTCACGGATTCGCTCAGGATTGAAGCCGCAACGACCGGGAGCTATCGCGGCGTATGGGCCATCGGCGGAGAAACGCGTCTCGATGGTCGGGTCATCAGCATTTCCTCCTCCTTTGTGGGTGTGCAATCCGTTCAATCGACCGATCGGCAGAGCCGGGTCATCATCGGATCTTCGGCGACCGAACAGGTCGACATCCACGTGGACTCCCGCTCAAACGGCGTCGGCATCTGGAACCTGGCGGGCTCGTCGCTCGACGTTCTCGGCAAAGAGATCGATATTTCCGGTTCTCAGAACGCGGTTCTCAACAAGAACGGTACCGTTGTCGTCGGATCGGAGGTCACCCAAAGCGTGATCTTGACGTCGAGCGACGAGGTGAGCGCCGCGTTGGAGACGTCGAATGGCGGCACAACTACGGTACATGCCGATGCGGTCACGGTGAACGCGGCCGACGCCGGCATTTCGGCGATCGAAGGCACGATCAGCATCGAGGCGGCGAATACACTGAGTGTCGTCACGACGGGTGAATACGGCATTCTCGTTCAGGGCAACGACGAGGCGCAGACAGAAAAAAGAAGCGCCTTCGTCAACATCAAAGCGGGGCACACCGTCGTTACGGCGTCAAATGGCGCCGCGCTCCTCGCGTTTTCGAACGGCGAGCTCAACGTCGACGGTGACCTCACGGTGACCGCCTCAACGGCGATCGAAGCCCGAGGAAACGCGACCGTCAACATCAACGGGACAGGTGACGACACCGTCGTGATGACGGGCGACATCCTCTTCGCAACGCCCGGGCCCGCCGAAGGGAGCGGCAGTCAGCTCAACGCCGAGGTGAACTTGAACCTGACGGGCGAAGGTTCGTCCTGGACGGGCAATGCGGCGAAACTTGCGCCCAACTCGGTCCGTCCCGAAGATCAGACAATCACCGGATTCAACATGACGCTTGCCGATGGCGCCGTGTGGAATGCCACTGCTATCGACCTTTCGCTTCCCGACGGCGTCGAGGCCACGGCCGAACAGGAAAAGGTGACGAACCTCACGCTCAATGGCGGCGTGATCACGCTTGAGGATGCGGCGGCGACCGCTAAGATCGGAAAACTTTCCGGCACGGGCGGAACGGTGAATGCCGCCGTTGTCGAGTCGAACGGAACGCTTTCGTCCGCGAAGGTTTCCGTTGACGCCGTGTCGGAAACCGGCGCTGCGCCAACGCTCACGGTGAACTATACGGGCATTACGTCCGACAACCTCACGGCTGAAAACATCGACGGGCTCGATGCGGTCACGGGCGTGGGTTCCGACAAACTCGCTCACGTTGAAAACGTTGCGGCGGGCGACATTCGCGGGGCTTGGACGCGCACGACCAATGCGGACGGTACGGTCCGCACGGCTGAAAGCGCCAACCCGAAGCTCTCCGACTACAGCGCGGCGAACGCCATGAGTCTGGTCGAATGGCGAAACGAAATCAACCACCTCACGAAGCGCCTGGGCGACGTGCGTGCGAGCGCCTCCGAAGTCGGCGCCTGGGCCCGCGT
>ERZ791929.969-NODE-969-length-13093-cov-4.170655_pt1 | contig 13093 bp, 7 predicted proteins | sample MGYA00510129_ERZ791929 | MGnify/ENA primary metagenome ERZ791929 (study PRJEB30046, sample SAMN00792049) | human gut metagenome | study: EMG produced TPA metagenomics assembly of the A metagenome-wide association study of gut microbiota in type 2...
TGCGTTCAGAGCGTTCGGAAACCGTGAAGGTGCCGAAGCCAACCAACGACACGTCCTCACCCTTCTGCAGGGAGGTCGTCACAGCTTCGATGAAAGCTTCGAGAGCAAGGCCGGCCTTAGCCTTGGTGATGTCGGCAGACACGGCGATCTGTTCGATCAGTTCGTTCTTGTTCATGGGTATCCCCTTAGTGTTGTTACGCCCTGAGGGCGGTCAAAGAAAAATCCTGAGCACTATAGCCTAAAAACTGCGCGAGACCAAGCAAAATCACACGAAAGCCCAGAAAAATAAGGCAATGTTGGTTTTTTTGCGTCACTTTTGTCCAACAAAGCTTCTCTCTCGAGCCTTTTGGGCCGCGTTTCGCCTCTCCGGGCAGGAAAACGCCCGCTCGAGACTTTCTCAAACGGGCGTCTTTACGGCGTCAGTCAGACGACTGCTGCATCAGCAGTTGCAGTGACCACCGGCAGTCGTCGGTTCTCCGGAGTCGGAGTCCTGAGCCTGCGCGACGACGTCGGCGACAACCTCCTTATCCTTCTTAGGCTCAAGCGGAGTGGGTTTGCTCACAAGCGCCTCCTCAAGCACCTTGTCGATCCAGCGAACCGGGACGATCTCCACAGCCTGCTTGACGTTGTCAGGAACTTCCTCGAGGTCCTTGACGTTTTCTTCCGGAATTAGAACCTTCTTGATCCCGGCTCGAACGGCCGCAAGAAGCTTTTCCTTCAGACCGCCGATTTCAAGCACTTCACCGCGCAGCGTAATTTCACCGGTCATGGCGATGTCGCTGCGAACCGCAATGCCGGTCATCGCGGAAGCCAAAGCCGTCGTGATCGCGGCGCCGGCACTCGGACCGTCCTTCGGAACGGCTCCTTCGGGGAAGTGGATGTGCCAGTCGGTCTTGGCGAAGATTTCCGGATCAATGCCAAGCTTGGCGGCGCGGGCACGAACCACGCTCAAGGCAGCCTGCACGCTTTCCTTCATCACGTCGCCCAGCGAGCCGGTACGAACCACATTGCCGCGACCGGGGAAGCACACGGCTTCCACCGCAAGCGTATCTCCGCCCACGCTGGTCCAGGCAAGGCCGTTGACCTGACCGACGCGAGCTTCCGTTGGCGCCACGCCGTACGTGAACTTGCGAACGCCCAGATAGTCGTGCAGGTTTTTCGGAGTCACGCGAACCTTACGCACGCGCACCTTCGCGCTCTTGGATTCTTCGGTGCCGGCTTGGGCGGCCTTGGCTGCCAATTCATCCTCACGCTCGCACTGCTGACGGACAATCTTGCGAAGGATCTTGCTGATGGCGCGTTCCAGACCGCGCACGCCGGCTTCACGCGTGTAGAAGCGAATGATGTCGAGCACCGCTTCCTGGGTGATTTCGGCTTCGGTCTTCTTGAGTCCGTTCAAGCGCATCTGCTTCGGAAGGAGATGCTCCATCGCAATGTGCACCTTTTCGTCTTCGGTATAGCCCGCAAGATCGATGGTTTCCATACGATCGAGCAAAGGCGGATCGATGGCGTAGCTGTTGCTCGTTGCCACGAACATCACGTCGGAAAGGTCAAAACCCACATCCACATAGTGATCTTCGAACTCGCGATTCTGTTCGGGATCGAGTACTTCGAGCAAAGCGGCCGAAGGATCGCCCCGCACGCCGGAACCGATCTTGTCGATTTCGTCCAAAAGGAAGAGCGGATTTTTCACGCCCACCTTGGCCATGGCCTGGATGATCTTGCCCGGCATCGAACCGATGTAGGTGCGGCGGTGACCGCGGATGTCGCTCGAATCCTGCACGCCGCCCAAAGCCACGCGCACGTACTTGCGGCCCGTGGCGCGGGCGATCGATTCACCGAGACTGGTCTTGCCGACGCCGGGAGCGCCCACCAGACACAGAATCGGCGACTTGATCTTGTCGACTCGACGCTGCACGGCCAGGTATTCCAGAATGCGCTCCTTGACCTTTTCCAGACCCCAGTGATCGGCGTTGAGGATTTCCTCGGCCTTCTTGAGATCCTTGTTGACTTCGGTCTTTTCCTTCCAGGGCAGCGAAATCAGCGTTTCGATGTAGCCGCGAACCACCGTGGCTTCGGCGTTCGAAGGCGACATCTGCTTTAGCTTGTTGAGTTCTTCCAAGGCCTTTTCTTCGGTCTTGGCAGGCATGCCGCAGGCCTTGATCTTGTCGCGCAGGATCGTGATTTCGTCGTTGCCGTCGGCCGCTTCATCGTCGGCACCGAGTTCCTTGCGGATCGCCTTGATCTGCTCGTTGAGGTAGTAGTTGCGCTGATTCTTCTCCATCTGCTTCTTGACGCGGCCATGGATACGGCGTTCGACCGCCAAAATGTCCATTTCGTTGTCAAGAATGTCGATGATTTCGTTCAGGCACCCCTGAAGCGTCGTCTGGTCCAGAATCTTCTGCTTGCGGGCATTGTCAACGGGCAGTTGGCTGGCAACAGCGTCGGCCAAAGCCATGGCAGTCGCGCTTTCGCGAATCGGCTGTAGCACCTCTTCGGGCAGCTTCTTGCTTTCCTGTGCGTATTCGATGAAGCGCTGCAGGACAGCTCGGCGGGAGGCCTCTTCGTTGTTCGTTCCCTGCACCACGCACGGATGCGGCGTGTAGGTTGCGCTGTAGCCGTCCTTCGGATTGGAGCGGATGCTTTGAATGTCAATGCGCTCGTCGGCCTCAACGAGCACTTTAAGCGTGCCGTCGGGCAGTTTGAGCATCTGAAGCACACGCGCCAGGGTTCCCGTCTTGTACAAATCTTCAAGCTTGGGATCGTCCCTGCCGCTTTCCTTCTGGGTCACCAGCGCAATCTTTCTGTCGCCGTTCATGGCAGTGCGCACGGAACGAATCGTTAGCGGACGGCCGATGAAAAGCGGAAGCACCGTGTGAGGAAACACCACCAGGTCGCGGATGGGAAGCAAAGGAGCCTGCATCGGCGCGGCTTGCGTGACGTTAACGTTTTCAGTCATAAATCGGGTTCTCGTAATCGAAAAAAGTTTTCCGGACAGCTTATATGGAGACAATTTCAGCCATTTTCAAGCCGAACGAATGCTCCGCGAAACAAAAGAGTCCATCCGGCAGGCTTGCGCCTTGTGTTGATTCCATTGTACGAACAAACGGAGTCGCCCAACCGCAGCAAACCGACTGTTTGCTTATGGTTGGCAAAAATAACTGAAGATCAGGCAAAGAAAGATGCAAAAGCGACCGATTACGGCCGTCTGAGTCAGAGGCAAGACAGCCCGCAGACCGTCTTGCTCTCCTCATAAAAATTGGCGATCGGAAAGAGGATTCTCCGCCTTAGGAGAAGGCCTCTTACTTGTCGACCGAAGCCTGAACGGCAGTGCGGGGCCCTTCGATGAGTTCGGCGCGCACATTGCCTTCCTTGACGTCACCTTCGACCTCAAGCTTCACAGTACCGACTTCGGGCTTAGCCGGCACTTCAAACATGGCATCGAGCAGGGACGATTCCACAATGCTGCGAAGACCTCGAGCGCCGGTCTTGCGTTGCATCGCCTTGTGAGCAATGGCGGCAAGCGCTTCAGGCGTGGTTTCGAACGTGACGCCTTCCATGGCAAACAGTTCGGCGAACTGCTTGATCAAAGCGTTCTTCGGTTCGGTGAGAATTGAGATGAAAGCCTTTTCGTCGAGTTCGTCAAGCGTGGCGACAACCGGCAGACGCCCCACGAGTTCAGGAATCAAACCGTATTTCACCAGATCGGCAGGTTCGGCCTGCACAAAAAGGTCGGTGAGCGTTTCCTGCGATTCGCTGTGCACCTGCGCGCTGAAACCGATGCCGCTTTTCACGGAACGGCGGCGAACGATCTTTTCAAGTCCGTCAAAGGCGCCGCCGCAGATAAAGAGGATGTTGCTCGTGTCAACCGCCACCATCTTGCCGCGAGGATTCTTACGTCCGCCTTCTGCAGGCACATTGCAGACCGTGCCTTCGATGAGTTTCAAAAGCGCCTGCTGAACGCCTTCGCCCGAAACGTCGCGCGTGATCGACGGATTTTCGCTCTTGCGGGCAATCTTGTCGATTTCATCGAGATAGACAATGCCGCACTGTGCGCGCTCGACGTCGCCGTCGGCCGAAAGCAACAGCTTGTGGATGATGTTTTCCACGTCTTCGCCCACGTAACCGGCTTCAGTCAACGTCGTGGCGTCGGCAATCGCAAACGGCACATTGAGCGTGCGCGCGAGCGTCTGAGCAAGCAGTGTCTTGCCCGAACCCGTGGGACCAACCAACAAAATGTTGGACTTTTGCAGCTCAACGCCTTCGGCCGTGGCCTTGTGCTTCAAGCGCTTGTAGTGGTTGTAGACCGCAACGGACAACACACGCTTGGCACGCTGCTGACCGATCACGTAGTTGTCGAGATGCTCATAGAGCTTCTGCGGCGTCGGAATAGGAGCCGACAGAATATCGGCGACTGCCGCCTCGGAGCTCGATTCAGACGCAGTCTCGCCATGAGCCGAATCAGATCCGCCGACAGCCGACATCATGCCGCGAATGCATCGATCGCAGATGAGAAAGCCGCGATGCGTGTCGATGAGCGTTTCGACGTCGTTCTTATGGCGTCCGCAAATAGAGCAACGAAGCTCGTTATTCTTTTCCATGATTTCCTTGAATGTCGGGGTTACTCGCCGCGGCGGGTATAGATGCGGTCAATGATGCCGTATTCGAGCGCTTCGGCCGGGCTCATGTAATAGTCGCGGTCGGTGTCGCGGGTGACGATGTCGAGCGGCTTGCCGGTACGTTCCGAAAGGATGCCGTTTAAGAGCCCCTTGAGGTCCTGGATTTCGCGAGCCTGAATCTGGATATCGCTTGCCATGCCGCGGCTGCCGCCCGAGGGCTGATGAATCATGATGCGGGAGTTGGGAAGCGAATAGCGCTTGCCCTTGGCGCCGGCCGCCAGAAGGAAGGCCCCCATCGAAGCGGCCATGCCCACGCAGATCGTCTGCACGTCAGGCTTGATGAACTGCATCGTGTCGTAAATGCCCAAACCGGCGTAAACCGATCCGCCCGGGCTATTGATGTAGAGCGAAATATCCTTGTCGGGATTTTCACTTTCAAGGAACAACAGCTGGGCAATCACGAGATTTGCCGATTCGTCGTTGACTTCGCCCGACAGGAACACGATGCGGTCGCGCAGCAGACGCGAATAAATATCGAAGCTGCGTTCACCGCGGCCGCTCTGTTCGATCACCATCGGGATCAATGCGTTTTGAATGTCGTGCATGATTTGATATTTCGCTTGTTGGAACTCCGCCTCACAGGCCGAGCCGTAAAAAATTCAACGCTTCGGTCGCGCTCAAAGCTTTGCGCTCCCGTAGAAACAAAAACGGAAAAAAGCCCGTGGAAGCTAACGCCTCCTCTGTTGCTTTTTCCCGCTTTCGTGTACCTGACAGGCCCTTGGTACGGCTTGACTGCCGGTGCCTCGGAGCCTGTCGGCGCAGATCAGTTCGCAAGGAACCGAATTATTGGCGACCCATGCCGGAGAGCTGCTCGAAGGTGAGCGTTTCTTCGGTGGTCTTGGCCTTGCTGAAGAGGAATTCGAGGGCCTTTTCTTCAAGAACGCGGCTGGCAAGGTTGTTGCGCTGCGTCTTGACGAGGTCTTCGACCACTTCTTCGGGCTGTTCGTAAGCGGCGGCGAGCAAAGAAGCGCGGGCCTTGATGTCGTCGTCGGTGGCTTCAAGCTTGTTCTGGTCGATGATCGCGGTGATCATCATGCCGATGCGAGCCTGCTTCTTGGCGGGCTCAAGGAAGAGATCCAGCGGAGCGCCTTCCTTGTTCTTCTGACCGGTCATGCCGTAGAGCATCTGCTGGAAGTTTTCGCGCAGACGTTCCTGTTCGGAGTGAACGATGGCGGCGGGAGCCTGGTAGTTGAAGGCTTCGACGGCAGCGTTGAAGGCTTCGGTGCGGTTGCGGTCGTAGAGACGTTCCTGCACTTCGCGTTCGATGTTGCTACGGATTTCGGTCTTGAGAACTTCAACGGATTCGACAGCGAGGGACTTCGCGAATTCATCGTTGACTTCCGGGTAGTGCGGAGCTTCGACGCTCACGCATTCGAGCTCAAACTGAGCTTCCTTGCCGGCGAGTTCCTTGTTGCCGTAGTTTTCCGGGAAGGTAAGCGAGAAGGTCTTCTTCTGGCCGGCAGCCATGCCCGTGGCGGCATCTTCGAATTCGGGGAGCATGCGACCCTGACCGAGCACGAAGCTGAAGCCTTCGGCCTTGCCGCCCTGGAATTCTTCGCCGTTGATCGTGCCGGTGAAGTTGACCGTCAGACGGTCTTCAGCGGCAGCCTGGCGGCCTTCTTCCTTCGTGAAGGTGACGCGCTGCTTGACGATCGTGTCGATCGTGTTGTTGACGGCTTCGTCATCGACCGTGCAGAGGTAGCGCTTGAGTTCAACGGAAGAGAAGTCCGGCAGAACGATGTCGGGATAAACCTCGAAGCTCACTTCGAAACGAAGGTCCTTGCTGCCTTCGGCCGGAGCGAGCGGCTTGGCGTCGAACTGGCCGACGACACGGTACTGACCGTCGCGCATGGCCTTGTTGGCTTCGCGTTCGAGCAGCGTGTTGATGACTTCGGCGGAAGCCTGCTGACCGTACATGGCCTCAACCATGGCAAACGGCACATGGCCCGGACGGAAGCCCGGCATCTTGGCCTTCTTGGAAAGGCGACGCAGTTCCTTGGTCACGCCGTCCTGGAATTCCTTGCCGTCGATCGTCACTTCAAGAGTGCGCAGATTCGGGTTGACGGCTTCTTCCTTCTTTTCGGCAGCGGCTTCCTGGGTAGCGGCAACAGCCTTTTCTTCCTGAACGGTTTCTTCAGCCTTCACAGCTTCTTGATTTTCGGTCATTGTTTTTTCTTTCTCAAAGCGCCCGAAACCTCGGCGAATCGCCGGGAACAAAGCGCAGACAGTCGGTTAAAAATTCGGTACAAAAGGGCCAAAAAACGCCCGTAAGCGCCGGATTATACCAAAGAGAGACCTGAAAAAACACGACTTTTTTCAACGTGCACCGCGCTCCGAGTTCGCCCCTAACCGGCACTCTCTCGGCTCGGTACTTTCAGAAACACTTTTCCTGCCGGCACCTAGGAAAAAACACCTAGAAAACCTGCGTACAATGCTTGCTCGAAAAATGACCGCTAACGATTCTTAGGAATAATTGAACATGGCAAAGCTTTACATGGGTTTCGATGCCGGCACGCAGTCGGTTAAGGTTGCCGTCTACGACGAAAACTTCAATCCGGTCGCGTCGCACTCGCTTCCCACCACTCTGCACTACCCGCAGCCGGGCTGGGTGCAGATGAACATCGATGAGTTTCTCAACATCACCGTCGAGTGCATGAAGAAGACCGTCGAGGCCATCAAGGGCAAAGGCTACAGTCCGTCCGACATCGCCGCCGTCATGGGTGACGGCATCATCTGCGGCATCTGCGGTGTGGACGAAAGCGGCAAAGCCGTCACACCCTATATCAATTATCTCGACAGCCGCACGCAGGCTGACGTTGACGCAATCAACGCCAAGAACCTCGACATCTGGGGGCGTGAGACCGGCAATCCGGAAGCCAACTGCATGTTCCCTGCCATGTTTGCCCGCTGGTTCCTCGCCAACAGCGAAGACTTCCGCAAGAAGGGCGTGAAATTCGTGCATAACGCTCCCTACATCCTCATGAACCTCGCAGGCCTCAAGGGCGAAGACGCCTTCATCGACTGGGGTGCGATGTCAGGCTGGGGTCTCGGCTACAAGGTCGAAAAGAAGGAATGGTCCGACGAGCAGCTCGACATCCTGGGCATCGACAAGAAGTACATGCCCCGCATTCTCAAGCCCTGGGACATTGTGGGCGGTGTGAGCGAAGAAATGGCCGCGCGCACGGGGCTCGTTGCTGGCACTCCTGTCTGCGCTGGCGCAGGCGACACGATGCAGTCGATGCTGGGTTCGGGCGTTTTCGAAGCCGGTCAGGGCGTGGACGTGGCTGGCACCTGCGCCATGTTCTGCGTGTCCACCAAAGGCATCGTTCCGGAACTCTCCAAGAAGGGCTCGGGCCTGATCTTTAACAGCGGCACGCTCGAAAACACCTACTTTTACTGGGGCTTCATCCGTACGGGCGGTTTGTCGCTACGCTGGTTCAAGGACAACATTTGCCAGAAGGCTGACGACTCGAGCTACTACCGCGTGTTGTCGGAAAAGGCCGAAGAAGTGCCCGCAGGCAGCAACGGCGTGGTTTTCCTCCCCTACCTCACCGGCGGCACCGGCGAATTCAAGGGCGCCAGCGGCATGTTCCTCAACATGACCCTGGACGACGATCAGTTCGTGCAGTGGCGCGCCGTTCTGGAAGCCATCGGCTACGACTACATGGAAATCACGGACACCTATCGTGCGGCAGGAGTGGACCTTAACCGCATCACCGTCACGGAAGGCGGCAGCCGCGATTCTCTCTGGAATCAGATCAAGGCTGATATGTTGAACGCAATAGTTGTTCGCTACCGCAATGCTGGCGGCGCCGTGGTGACGAACTGCGTGTTTGCTGCCAAGGCAGCCGGTCACATTGAAGATGTGCGTCCGCTTTTGGAAAAGACGATCATCAAGGACGCCGAGTACACGCCCAACGCCGATAACTCGACGCTTTACCGCAAGCTTTTCGATCTCAAGACGAAGCTTGTGAAGACCTATCTGCAGCCCGCTTACGCCACGCTCATGCAGATGCGCGAGACCAAGGTCGCCAAATCATCTTAGCCTCTCGCGTAGCCATTTCCGTAAAAGAGAAGCTTCGACTTTTTTCTGAAATGGATAGCGGTTCAAAAAGACTCGTGAGAGCGGTACCCTAGCGTCGGAAAGTTTCTCACTTTCCGGCGCTAAGTGCACTTCGAAACAGCGGAATAGTTTCTACTCGGCATTCTGCTGTGCCTGCTGACAATGTGACTCAATGCGGTCAGGTACCATGAAAGAAAAACTCAAAGTCAAAGGAACGATATACGTCGATCGTTCCCGGAAAGGAAAGACAAAAGCAGGAACACCTAAGTTGCGCGAAATATTCCGTGCGGAGGTTAGCTATGGCGGCAAACGATACCGCTTTCGTTCTAGCGACTACGAGGCCTGTATCGCTTTTTTGGAAATGTTGGCCGATCGTTACTCTTCAATGGAACCCTACCCTCCCAGAAATTGACTTGCCATGTGAAAAACCGTAAGGAGCTTTTTATAGACATCATGGGATATCGTCCCAGATTCGATTGCGGCGATTTTTTTATCCGCTCGACGCGTCATCAATTCGCCTTTTTAAGAAACCATAGCGGATAAGCTAAAAATTTCGTAAAAGCCATTCCACCGGCACCGCAATTTACTGAAACTTTTAAACGACGTTTTACACTCCTTTTCTCTAAAAAAAATAGATGGAGATCCGCCTTACCAAAAGGCATCTGAATAGCTGTTGAAGTTGTAGAGATGCCCCAAAGCCTTTCGCCAGAAAATACTGTCACGCCCAACAAAAACCACGACAAAGCTCAAAAGACGGGGGACAACAAGCAATGTTTTTGTGATGCAGTGGACAGGTCCCATTTATGGCTCAAGGAATCTCTACCTGACCTAAACGTCGCGATACCCCTTCCCTAGCATTGACCGGGGTTTCAACCAGTTCGTCAAGGTACATTTGGGTAATCGGGCGGGGCAGACAAGCAAAAACAATGCTATCTTGGAAACCATTGCCGTTTCTTTCGTGCTGAGTGCGGATTGTTGATTGACAAACAAGATACTAAGGACATCAATGGCGTAATTTTCAATAGCGAAAGGGGATGTTGAGGATGCATTTGTTGTTCCTAACATACGGCTTGGAAAAAGGGAAATTGATCAGAGTGTTTAAATTTCGTAGACTACACAGACAAGGAAGCACCACTCAAGTCGATATGCAAAAATTGTCGGCTACGAGTTAGCTAGATTTGTGATTCTTAAAACCGTTATTGATTCACAAGGTGCTCCCGATTTTTTCCTCAAATAAGTGAGTAGGAGAAATATGAGATACATTACCCCCCCCCATCACTCGAGCTGTAACACTTGCCCTGAGTTTTTCAATTCCTCTTTTTCCGATTTGGGCTAGCGCAGCCATCCCCGACAGCGTCGTTTCAATATCGAACGCGACTGGTTTTGAAATTGATACGACAACTGATTTCACCGGCAATCAACACCGCGCCGGCATTTCTGTAGCGACAGACTCGTCCGCAGTGTTTTGGGGCGATTCACTTATAGTCGAGACTCCAGAATATGGCCTATATCTAGAAGGTAGCAATTCCCAACTCACCATCGACAATACACAGGCTAATGTCTCGCTCACTGTCATTACTGATAAACCTTCTCAGTCATGGGGTAACGGTGCACGAGCCTTTGGTATTCACCTGATCAATGCCAGCAAACTGGATCTTAAGGCGAACTCGCTCACAATAAATACAAGGCATTCCAGTAGTAATTCCATCGGCATCAATACCCAAAGCTCCGCTGCGTCAAGTGTGACCGCTGATCGTATTCAGATCACAGCGGTCAATGAAGGCAATGCAGGGGCTTATGCCGTCTATTCATCAAGTGGCGCAGGATCCCTCAACATCGGCACAGTCAACACTTCACAAGTTCATTTGGAAGCCATTTGCTCTAGTGATACTAGCCAAAGCGGTAAGTCCAAAGCTTATGCAATCAATGCAGCTGAAGGCACCGTCAGCGTTCAAGGGAAACAAATTGATCTGATTAGCAACGGAAGCACCTCCCGAACTCTGACTGCTTCTGGTTCTGGCAACGTTATCATCGGAGATGAAGAATCCGTGGTGACATTGGATGGTACTGGTTCGGATGAAAATCAAACGATTTATGGAACTGGTCTCGCGTCAAACATCAAAGTATCCGGACGCGAAATTAATGTTTTTGCCTCGGGCGTGAAATCTACGGGAGTATATTCCGAGAAGGAGAGCCACGTTTCCATTGGCGGATCAGGGTCAACTGTAACCATTTCCAGCATGGGAACAGGAGAAGTTGTGGGGCTCCGTGCGGAACAATCTTTCATCGATATCACTGCTGATCGCCTCGTTATTGAAACAGCCAACACATCCGAGAGTGGCTACTCCGTGGGCTTGATGGCTCTGAACAATTCTCAGAGTTCTACTCGACCTGAAGATAGTGCGTCCATTAACATCACCGCCAACAACACCACCATCACCTCTGACGGCGTCGGTATCTCTGCCTATTCCAACAGCCGGGTGAACCTGGACACAGGGCTGGTTCTGAATGCGCCGACGGCCATTGAGGCCCGCGGCAACTCCCTACTCAACATCAATCCTAATGGTGACAAAACAGTGGTCATCGAGGGCGATGTATCCTTCGGCACAACTGCTACCGGTAGCGGAAACATTCTCGATGCTGAAGTCAACATCAATCTTTCGGGTGCTCAGTCTCAATGGAAGGGAAACGTCAAAGTTGATTACCCAACGAATGGCAATACCGACACGACTATTGCAAAAGGCGTGACACTCAGTTTGTCCGATCAGGCACAGTGGACACCCAACAAAATTGCTGAAACGGGTGCTGACGGTCAAACTGTCAAGTCTCAGGCGCTAAACGTCTTGAAGTTAAATGACGGCGTAGTCAATCTTGGAAGCGACCTTGGAACTGTAGAAATCAAAGAGCTTCAAGGCACCGGCGGCACCATCAATGCGGAAGCAACTAAAGACGATGACGGTAATTTCGTTTCGTCCACAGTCCAGATTGGCGAAGTGTCCAACACGGATGGTTCCACTCCTTCAATGACGGTCAAATACACCAGCATCACCGCTGACGATCTGTCTGACGTTGCCGCTGATATGAAGTCATTGGCCGATCAAACCATCAAGGTTGGAGAAGACGGAACCGGGACCCAGGACGCTGTTGATCAGACCTTCAATGTCGAAGAAGGCAACATCCGGGGTGCCGTCACCTCCGGCTATGACGCTGACGGTAACCTCTCGACGCACCAGGCAAAGAACGCGAAGCTCACCGACTACGGTGCTCTCAACTCCATGACATTTGTGCAGTGGAGAAACGAGATCAACCACCTCACAAAACGTTTGGGTGACATCCGAGCTTCGGAATCCAACATCGGCGCTTGGGCTCGCGTCTACGGCGGTGAGTCGCAGTGGAAGAGCAATTCCGAAATCGAAATGGATCACACCACTATCCAAGTGGGTGCTGACTACCGCATCAACAACCACTGGATTGTGGGCGGCGCGTTCTCCTACACAGATTCGGATGCAGACCTCGTCAAAGGGCAGGCCAAGGGCGACTCCTACAGTCTTGCCGCCTATGCGACGTACATGGCCGATGGAGGCTCATACCTTGATTTGATCGCCCGTTACGGCTATCTCGACAATGAGCTGACGTCAGGCAACATGAGCGTTGACACCAAGTCCAATGCCTTCAGCCTCTCGGTTGAGACCGGACACATGTTCCGCATCATGGAGCAGGCCTACATCGAGCCGCAGATTGAAGTCACCTACGGCTTCATTTCCGGCGACGACGCGACGGCGTCCAACGGTGTCAGACTGGATCAGGACGATTTCCAATCACTCATTACCCGCGTGGGTGTGCGTACCGGCTTTGAGTTCCCCGAAAAAGCGGGCACGATTTACGCCATGCTCTCCTACTCATACGACTTCTTGGGCGATGCTGATGGTACAGCCTCTCAAGGTGGCTTACACGAAGCGCTCAATGAAGACCTCGGAGGAGGCTGGGTGAGCTACGGTATCGGTGCCCAGTTTAAGCTCGGCGACAACGCGTTTGCCTATGGTGAACTCGAACGCACCTCGGGCGGAGAGATCGACAATCCGTATCTCTTCAACGTTGGGTTCCGCTGGAATTTCTAGACCAGTCAAAGGTACATGAACGAACGTTCTGGAGTCCTCCTAAAGCCATGCTCAAATAATTGCTGACGGCGGACTTTCAGACTAATATCTACCCAAACTCCCGGCCTACTAGATCACTAACGATTGAGGTAGCCCGGGAGTTTTTCTATCCCCAGCAAATCCAACAGGTCACGGTGTTGTTTGGCCACGGCACCAACGATGAAAGCGTCTGTCGTACGGTGCTTTCGTGCCTG
>ERZ791929.971-NODE-971-length-13016-cov-4.868837_pt1 | contig 13016 bp, 9 predicted proteins | sample MGYA00510129_ERZ791929 | MGnify/ENA primary metagenome ERZ791929 (study PRJEB30046, sample SAMN00792049) | human gut metagenome | study: EMG produced TPA metagenomics assembly of the A metagenome-wide association study of gut microbiota in type 2...
AACACATAGCAGCTATTAGAGATAAACAAGTCAACCATTATTAGGGAAGTACAGTCATTCATTTCAGCTATTAATAAGCCGAGTTTGTTTTAAGGTATGAAACTACAGTTCCCATTGCTTGAAACTTTGGTTCCCATTACTTGAAACTGTAGTTTCAAAGGTTTGAAACCAAAAGTTCCAAGCGTATGAAACTATAGTTTCTCACCGATGAAACTCTGGTTTCAAGCAGTGAAACTGTACTTCCCTAATAATGGTTGGCTTGTTTATGTCTAATAGCTGTACTGGCCGAAATCAATTGATGAACTCGTAATCCGTCAGTTGGTATCTTTTCTGCTTGTATTCTTTTGTCCTTTTAAGTTTTACCTTTCCTTTTGCAGCTTCCAGCGTTACTTCGTTGAATTGTCCTTTTTGGAAATCGTAACTTATACCGTCATCTTCGAGAAGGAGGAACGTTGCCGAAGGAGCGCCGTATACTTTGCAATGCAAATTGAATACAGTTTGAGCATCCACATAGGGGACAGGTGCGGCCAATGGCAATAACGTTCCCTGGCGGACGTAGAGTGGCAACTGATCTAATTCCGTCGTAATCTCATATTCACGGTTGCCTTCATATTTCTCATTGGTATTGAAGTTGTACCATGTTCCTTCGGGGAAGTAGACCGTTCTCGTTTTCTTGTTCTGGTATAAAGGGGCAGCCATCAATCCGTCTCCCATCATATACTGGTCACTGATAGTGCGCAAACGTTCATCTTTGGGATAATCCATCAATAACGGACGGAAAGGAGGTACACCTTCTTTATAATATGTATAAAAAGCACTGTACAGATAAGGAATCAGCTGCATACGCAGATTAATCAGTGTGCGGGCATATTCTTCATACCTCTTTGCTTCCGGCAGGAACTCGCCACGTTCGTTCTTTCCACGGTCGAATTGCAGCCACGGAGCGTATTGCAGATACCATGCATTGACCATAGCCTGCGGAGAAAGAATCACCGTTTGCAGACGATGGAAGAAATCTTCGGCAGAATGTGCCTCACGCACTTCAGGACACCACAACAGTCCTCCGAATGCCGAGTTGCAAAGTGCCTGAATGTACTCTTTGGGATCGTATGTATCACTATAAAGTACGGCGTTGCGTGAAGACATGAACATACCGGACGACCGGTAATCCTGATAGGTGCGGGTATTTTTTTCACGATAGATACTGTCCATCGCATTCACATAAAGGGAACCGAATACCTGGTGCATCTTTTCTCCGTCGATGCCCGAAGGGAACTGTGCCATATCCGGGAAGCACCATGTGGCGGAAGCAAAAGATATGTTCGAGTTGTCACATTCGTCCAGTTTGAAGCCGGAGATGCCTTCTTCTATCAGTGTGCGGTGGTAATCGGTAAATATTTTGTGTGCTTCCGGCTGGATGAAGTCCGGTACCAGTCCGTTCCATACAAGGAAATCGCCTGAGTAGGGCTCCAGCGCCTTCCGGATGGGGGAAGAAGGATGAACATACGCGTGTTCCCACAGGTTTACTTTGTATCCTTTCTGCTGCAACTGGTCCAGCATTTCTTTGTGCCTTGGAAAACGGTCGTCGCTCCAGCGATAAGAACAGGAGTAAGTGGCCGTCTGCCATCCCGGTTCGAGTCCCAGTACGTCGCACGGAATCTGTTTCTCGCGGAAATAGTTGGCAAAACGCATGACGGAGTCTTGCGTCGCATCTCCTTTGACACGGTATTTGAATCCGAGTCCCCACATCGGAGGAAGACATCCGCCGCCGGAGAGGAGGTTGTATCTCTTGACTACATCCAGCACTTCCGGTCCGGTGATGATAAATACCTCAATGCCTTTGGCGCCGGGTACGTCGATATGGACTTTATTTCCGTTGCTTCTGTTCTTATACAAGTCTTCTGTGGTGGTAGCAATGTGTTTTCTTTCTTCCGCTTGCAGTTGACGACTATGCTCGGTTTTCTGATTGGAGCCGCATAGGAAAGTGGTATACCGTGCCGTGTTGACCAGAATACCGTACCCTTTGGTAGAGACGTAGAATGTCTGCGGAGCATGTGTATATCCGAGTCCGTTCAGCGGATTGTCGTTTACTATCGGGCGCTTGCGCAGGCCACGCTGACCGAAAGTTTCGAATTGAAGTCCGAAACCGTATATTTGTTCGTTGTCCTCCAGAGGGACTTCGATCAGACAGCCACGGTCGGTTATCTTTATTTGCACTTCGTCGGGGCTGAAGGGCGGCTTTGCAGCCGGGAGTTGTTTCATTGCTTCTACGGCAGGTTTCCCGCCGAATAAGGAATAAGGGGTAAAAGTGTCAATTTCTCCCGCTTGCAGCTTGATGATTCCCGGAGCAATTTCTTTTTGAGCGAATGCTTGTCCGGCAAACAGGAGACCTACTGTGGATAGAAAAAGGTTGAGTAATAGTTTTCTCATTATAGTTTATTTTATCATGGTTATATTAAAATAGACTTCTGAAATGCGATTTTCCACTAAAATGCAATAAAAGAATATTGCAAATATAGGAATAAAACAGATGCGGTATCAAGTATTAATACCTGAGAAGTCAGATAAAGTGACCTGTCATGGCATATATTAATGTTTGTGACGGGAGATATTAATATCTTCTTTTTTTGACCGTGATTCTAAAAATAAGGTTTTATATTTGTCCTTGTTTAAGAATGAAAAAGAATAAAACCATGAAAAAGAATTGTTTTCTCCTTCTCTTTTTGCTTTGTACCTGCCTCGTTCAGGCACAGGATACGTATCGTACCGACAAGGATGTACCTTACATTTCCGGCTCCGAAACAGATGCTTATCGTCTGGAACGTTGTAAACTGGATGTTTATTATCCCGAGAATAAAAAAGATTTTTCCACCATTGTATGGTTTCATGGCGGTGGTATGGAAGGAGGAAGTAAATTTGTTCCCAAGGAACTGACGGATCAAGGCTTTGCAGTAGTGGCGGTTAATTATCGTCTGAGCCCGAAAGCAAAGAACCCGGCTTATATAGAAGATGCCGCCGAAGCTGTGGCATGGACATTCAAGAATATCGAAAAGTATGGCGGTCGCAAGGATCGTATCTTTGTTTCCGGCCATTCGGCGGGAGGTTACCTTACGTTGATTCTGGCAATGGATAAGAAATACATGGCTGCATACGGAGCCGATGCGGATAGTGTAGCTGCCTATCTTCCGGTCAGCGGGCAGACAGTCACTCATTTTACCATCCGCAAAGAACGTGGCCTGCCCAACGGAATCCCCATCATTGACGAATTTGCTCCAGTAAACAAGGCCCGCAAGGATACCGCCCCTGTTGTACTGATTACGGGGGACAAGAATCTGGAAATGGCTGACCGATACGAAGAGAATGCACTGCTGGCATCGGTATTGAAGAATATCGGCAATCGGAAAGTCTCTTTATATGAACTGCAAGGATTTGACCACGGACAGGTACTCGGTCCTGCCTGCTATCTGATCGTTAATTATGTGAAGAGGTTCAAGTAATAGACCTGTGATATTCTTTCATTTGATATGGATAATGTGTATATTTGCACGAAACTCATATCAAAAATGTGTAAGTTCTTACATTTCAGATATCAAAAATGTGACTCGGTATGTTTGAAAGAGGAATTATTCAGCTGTTAGCGGCTTGGAAAACGGATGTAAACAGGAAGCCTTTGGTTATTCATGGGGCCAGACAAGTGGGTAAGACGTGGGCTTTGAAGTATTTCGGTCAGAAATACTTTGAAGATGTTGCCTATTTTAGTCTGGATAAAGATGAAAGCGGACTTTGTGATATCTTTAAAACGACTAAAGACCCCGAACGCATTATACAGCAATTGTCCTTTTTGCATGGACGAAAAATTAATCCTCAGACTACTTTGCTGATATTGGATGAGATTCAGGAGTGCAATGAAGCGCTGAACTCTTTGAAATATTTCTGCGAAGAAGCACCCGAATATGCAGTGGCTTGCGCTGGTTCTTTACTTGGAATTTACCTGAATCACATAGGCAATTCCTTTCCGGTTGGAAAAGTAAATCATCTGTCTATGTATCCGCTGACTTTTACGGAGTTTCTGAATACGAAAGATCCGGCGATGTATCAATATATGTGCTCTGTCAAAGAAATAGCACCTCTTCCCCAAATCTTCTTCGACAAACTGCGGGAAGCCTTCATTGCCTATTCTATTTGTGGCGGTATGCCCGAACCTGCTTCTTTGATGGTTGACTTTAATGATATGCAAAAAGTGGATTCATCGCTTCGGGATATATTGAATGACTATGCTCTGGATTTTGTGAAACATACTACACCTACGTTGGCGCCCCGTATCAATTATGTATGGAACTCTCTGCCCTCTCAATTGGCGAAAGAAAATCGTAAGTTTGTTTATCAACTGGTCCGTCCCGGAGCACGTGCGCGTGAATACGAAGATGCTATTTTATGGTTGGAACAAGCTGGTCTTGTCAACAAAGTAGTTCTGAGCAAGTCGCCTAGGCTGCCACTGAAAGCCTACGATGATTTGAGCACTTTTAAGCTCTATGCATTGGACATAGGGTTGTTGAGGCAATTGTCCGAACTGGATGCAAGTGTTTTGTTATTGTCCACTCCCGGATATACGGAATATAAAGGGGCATTGGCAGAGAATTATGTATTGCAAAGTCTTACAGCACAATTTCAGGCTTCGTTCCGTTACTGGACTTCCGGTAATAAAGCAGAAGTGGATTTTTTACTTCAGCATGGTAATCATATTTATCCGGTAGAAGTGAAAGCAGACCAGAATATAACAGGTAAAAGTCTGATTCAGTACGAGAAACTTTATCAACCTGCTTGCCGGATTCGATATTCGATGCTGAATTTGAAACAAGACGGCAATCTGATTAATATTCCTTTATTTCTTGCGGATAAGACGAAAGAGCTGCTGAATAATAACGTGGGATAAAGAATAGAGAGAAACGGCCAAGTGATGAAAAATACAGGTCATTTAAGGAAAATATCTGTGAAATGTAACGTTTCTCATAGTCTGTGAATCATTTATTATATCAGAAATCGGTCGTATTGGCTACATTTACTCCGATTTTACAAACTAATAAATAAAATAGCTATGAAGACATTAAGCAGAACTGTACTTACTCTTTTTGTTTTATCCTTCTCCTGTTTGGCAGCGATAGCCGGAGAAGTATCTTTTAAAATAACCAAGCAATATCTGAACTTCCCCATCTCCCATAAAGAGAACAGAGGAAGGATGACTTTTGAAGTAAACGGCAAGCCGGATTTATCCGTCGTTATCCGTCTGGCGCCGGATGAAGCGGAATACTGGGTGTTTAAAGATGTGTCGGCTTTCAAAGGAAAGACGATCAAGATAACCTACGACGGCAATGAGAAGGGATTGAGTAAAATATACCAGTCCGACGAAATCGAAGGACAAGCTGAACTGTATAAGGAAAAGAACCGTCCGCAATTCCACTTCACTACCCGGAGAGGCTGGATCAATGACCCTAACGGATTAATCTATTATGAGGGCGAATACCACCTGTTCTACCAGCACAATCCTTTCGAAAGAGACTGGGAGAATATGCACTGGGGCCATGCGGTCAGCAAGGACTTGATACACTGGACAGAATTACCGGACGCTCTGTATCCCGACCATTTAGGAACGATGTTCTCCGGTTCGGCAGTCATCGACTATGATAATACCGCCGGATTCAATAAAGGCAAGACTCCAGCCATGGTTGCCGCCTTCACTGCCGCCAGCAGTGACAGACAAGTGCAGGGGATAGCCTATAGCCTTGACAAAGGACGTACCTTCACGAAGTACGACAAGAATCCGGTGATCAACTCCAAGGAGAAATGGAACTCTCAGGACACACGCGACCCGAAAGTGTTCTGGTATGCGCCCTCCAAACATTGGGTACTGGTACTGAACGAGCGCGACGGACACTCCATCTATACCTCTTCCAATCTCAAAGACTGGAAATACGAGAGCCATGTTACAGGCTTCTGGGAATGTCCCGAATTGTTTGAACTGCCGGTTGACGGTGACAAGAACCATACGAAGTGGGTGATGTACGGTGCCACCGGTACGTATATGCTAGGCTCTTTCGACGGCAAGGTATTTACTCCCAAAGCCGGAAAATACTGCTATACCACCGGAAGTATCTATGCGGCCCAGACCTTTACCAATATTCCGGCAAGCGACGGCAGACGTATCCAGATAGGCTGGGGAAGAATCTCCCACCCCGGTATGCCTTTCAACGGAATGATGATGCTCCCCACCGAACTGACTTTGCGTACCACCAAAGACGGCATCCGCCTTGTCAACGTTCCCGTAAAGGAGGTCGAATCCTTGTGTAAGCCTCTTCGTTCATGGAAATCTCTTTCTTCGGATGAGGCCAACCGCCATCTGAAAGAGTTTTATGATGCCGACTGTCTCCGCATTAAGACAACGATCAAACTCTCTCATGCCACGGATGCCGGATTCAACCTTTTCGGCCAGCGCATGATCGGCTACGACATGAACTCCAATACCCTGAACGGCCGTTTCTACTCTCCCCAAGACCCGACCAGCATGGAATTGAGTGCCGATATTTACATTGACCGCACCTCTATCGAAGTCTTTATCGACGGCGGACTGTATTCTTATTCCATGGAACGCCGCCCTGACACTAACAACAGAGAAGGATTCCATTTCTGGAGAAACCGTATCGAAGTGAAAGACCTGCAAGTCTTTTCCGTAGAATCCATTTGGTAGACGGAAATCAAAAGCTATCTTTGTTTTCAGTTATTTAAATAGGAAAGAGAATATGAAAACGCGTAGTGAAGTTTTTCAGTTTGAGAAAGAGTTGAAATGGGAGCACCCCGCTCCGGGAATCCGTCGTCAGATAATGGGATACGACGGACAGTTGATGATGGTCAAGGTAGAATTTGAGAAAGGAGCGGTCGGTACGTTGCATGAACATTACCACAGTCAGGCTACCTACGTGGCAAGTGGAAAGTTTGAACTGACCATCGGCGACCGGAAAGAGATACTGTCGACCGGCGATGGCTACTATGTAGCACCCGACGAACCGCATGGATGCGTCTGTCTGGAAGCGGGAGTATTGATAGACACATTCAGTCCCATGCGGGCGGATTTTCTGGAATAGTTCCTGATGAATGGTAGGTTACCGGATAATGATGGTATAAATTTACCACATATATGGTATTTCCTGTCAACAAAAACTGCACTATCTTTGTAATATCTTAAAACAAAGGAAATTAAAAACAGATATATATGGAAAAGATTGCAAGGAAATTGACGGATTTGATAGGTAACACTCCGTTGTTGGAACTAAGTAATTATAATAAGAGTAACGGCTTTTAGGCTCGTCTGATCGTGAAAATCGAATCATTCAATCCCGCGGGCAGTGTAAAAGACCGCGTGGCGTTGGCAATGATTGAAGATGCCGAAGTGAAAGGAGTCTTGACTCCCGGCGCAACGATCATCGAGCCTACCAGTGGAAATACGGGAGTAGGATTGGCATTCGTTGCTGCCGCCAAGGGGTACAAACTGATTTTGACGATGCCCGATACGATGAGCGTCGAACGTCGTAACCTTTTGAAAGCTCTGGGAGCGGAACTTGTGCTCACTCCCGGTGCCAACGGAATGAAAGGGGCGATTGCCAAAGCGGAAGAGTTGAAAGCTGCCACTCCGGGCAGCGTTATCTTACAGCAATTTGAAAATCCTGCTAATCCCGCTATGCATCTACGCACTACCGGACTGGAAATATGGAGAGATACCGAGGGGAAAGTCGATATCTTCGTTGCCGGTGTAGGTACTGGCGGGACAATTAGCGGAGTAGGAGAAGCATTGAAGATGCGCGATCCCAGTGTGAAGGCGGTGGTGGTAGAACCTGCCGACTCTCCGGTACTGTCCGGCGGAAAGCCCGGACCTCACAAGATTCAGGGAATCGGCGCCGGTTTCGTACCGAAGACTTATAATGCTTCTGTCGTAGATGAAATTATTCAGGTGCAGAATGACGATGCTATCCGTACCAGTCGTGCGCTGGCGGAGAAAGAAGGGCTGTTGGTCGGCATATCTTCGGGAGCAGCCGTCTATGCGGCTACCGAACTGGCGAAACGTCCCGAAAACGAAGGGAAGATGATCGTAGCCTTATTGCCTGATACGGGAGAGCGTTATTTATCCACTATCCTGTACGCGTTTGAAGAGTATCCTTTGTAAAGGAACGTTTTTTTTGAAAGAAATATAGAGAATAATCCTGTGGTTACTTGGCAAAACCGTATATTTGCCAAGTAACCATTTTTATTTAATACTATGCAAAACAAGACGTTAGGGATTCTGATGATTATTCTCCTGCTGCTTTCTGCCTGTAAAGATGAAGAAACTCCTCTCTCTTCAACGAAGCAATTAATCAGCTTTTCGATTCAGAAGAATGACAATCAAGGTAAAATTAAGAATGATGTGAGAGGTTCCATTAAAGGGAATGTGATAACGCTGTCAATGGATCAATATGATGACCTGAAGTCATTGATTGCTACATTCAAGTATGAAGGAACGTCTGTAAGCGTGAATGGAGTCGGGCAGGAATCCGGCATCACTTCGAATGATTTTTCCCGGCCGCTGATGATTCTCGTAGAAGCAGAAGACGGCAGCAGGGAACAATATACAGTCGAAGTTGTCTTGAAAGATGCGCAGGTCTTATCCGAATTTCGTTTTTTGAGAAAAGATAATGCTTTGCTGACTGCTGATGTCTCATGTACGATTGAAGATGAGACTATTGTATCTTCCTACACATTCCCACAATCGAAACTGATTCCTGTCTTTACAACTGATGCCGTGAAAGTAATGGTAGATGATGTAGAACAGGTCAGCGGTGTGACGGAAATTGATTTCGCCTCTCCGGTCACTTATCAGTTTGTGATGCGGAATGGAGAAGTAGTCCGATACATCCTGACGCTGGACTTTATCCTGATTCCTCAGTTTACGATCACGACAGAAGACCCTAGTATAACGGAGATACCAAGTAAGGATTATTATTTGAATGCGACTCTCACCGTGGATGGCAAAGGGATTTGTGAGAACTATACAGGCAAGACGGAGGTGAAAGGAAGGGGAAACTCTACATGGGGATATCCGAAGAAACCTTACCGATTAAAGCTTGATAAGAAATCTGAGATTTGTGGTTTGGGAAAAGCGAAGAATTATATATTGCTGGCTAATCATATCGATCCTACCTTGATGCTTAACTCAGTTGCCTTCAAAGTCGGGCGATTGCTGAATATTCCTTTCACCAATCATGCCATTCCGGTGGATGTGGTTCTGAATGGCAAATACAAAGGCTCCTATCTGCTGACGGAACAGATAGAAATCAAAGAAAATCGTGTGGATTTGGATGAGAATAACAGCGTGATGTGGGAGCTTGATTCCTATTTTGATGAAGATCCGAAATTCAAGTCCGAAGCATTCAATCTTCCGGTGATGGTGAAAGACCCTGATTTGACTACAGAGCAGTTTGAGTATTGGAAGAAAGATTTTAATGCATTTACCGTGCAGTTTGCAAAGGAGCCGTTAGAAGGAAATATGTATGTGGATATGATTGATATTGAATCGGTTGCAAAATATCTGATTACCTTTAATTTGGTACACAATATGGAGATTAACCATCCGAAAAGTATCTTTATTCATAAAGAGGGGAAGGGTAAGTATGTTATGGGACCGATTTGGGACTTTGACTGGGCGTATGATTACGAAGGTAAAGAGACACATTTCAGGAGTTATGAAACTCCGCTCTTTTCTGATGATATGAATGGAGTGGGAACCGCCTTTTTCCAACGCTTCCTACAAGACAGTCGGGTAAGGAAACTCTATAAAAACTTTTGGCAAGACTTTAAGTCAAATAAATTAAATGAGTTGTTGCAGTATATAGATGATCAGGCCAAGCTTATTAAACCATCTGTAACGAGAAATAGTGAATTATGGGAAAACACCCGTTCCTTTGATGCGAAAGTGATAGAACTGAAGAATTGGTTGAAAAATAGGGCAGAGTATATAGATGGTGAAGTAAATCAATACTGATAGAGTTTCATATATTAGCATTTCACTTCTCAGTCATTAACACTTGACTTCTCAGATGTTAATACTTGTCGTATCAGGTATTAACACCTGAGAACTTGAGTATTAATGCCTGATAGACTGACTTATAACATCATGAAAATACATGATTTTGCAGGTGATTCCATGAGATTTGTACATCTCATGGCTTTTCGTCTGCCCGCAGACCGAAAACTTTTCCTGTCATCTGATCTACAGGTACTTTCCATACTTTGACATTCCGTACGGCAGGATCGGAATAGCTGAACTGATCCTTTGTGTAATGGCGCATGATAATGTCCAGTGCATGACGTTTTTCCTCCATATCTTCTATGAATTCTACTTTCCCACGGCACATGGCACTCTCCGAGCGCATACTGTAGCTGCAAGCTACCTGCTTGTGCTGATAGACAAGTTTGTGTCCGAGGCTAAACGTGATACACACGTTGTTATTACGTTGCAGCATTTCTATCTTTCCCCCTTCGGGACCGGAATGGAGGTAAAGAGTATCGTTTTCATAACCGAAGTTCATAGGAACTACGTATGGATTGCCTTCTAAGTCTGTTATGCCTACAAAGCAGGCATCAGCTTGAAGAATAATGGATTCGATTCGTTGCTTGTCTTCGATAACGATTGTTTTCATTCTAATGTCGGTTTTTACAGGTTTGTGCCAAGCCTCTGGCACAGTTGTGCCACCGCATTGGCACTACTATGCCAAGCCCTTGGCACAAGCGTGCCAATAGAGTGGCACAGAAGAGTATACTATTAATCCGTTTTTACAGTACTTGTTTCTATTTCTCAATCAGCGCAAAGTCTAATTGCTTCTTCTCCAGATTGGCACGTGCCACGCGAATGGTGATGGCATCTCCCAGGCTGTATATCTTGTTCTTACGGCGTCCGCGGAGGCAATAATTCTTTTCGTCGAATTCATAATAGTCATCGTCCAGATCACGGATAGGAACCATGCCTTCACATTTGTTCTCGTTGAGTTCAACGTAAAGGCCCCATTCCGTAACACCGGAGATCACACCGTCATAAATTTGTCCGAGACGTTCGCTCATGAATTCTACCTGTTTGTATTTGATAGAAGCACGTTCGGCATTGGCTGCAATCTGTTCCATGTTCGAACTATGGTCGCAGAGGTCCTCGTACTTGCTTTCGGATACGCTACGACCGCCGTCCATATACTTCGTAACCAAGCGGTGTACCATCATATCCGGGAATCGGCGGATGGGTGAAGTGAAGTGGGTGTAATAGTCGAATGCCAGTCCGTAATGGCCGATATTGTGCGTAGAATAACGCGCTTTCTGCATGGCACGGATCGATACGGTTTCAATCAGGTTTTCCTCTTTCTTGCCGTGAATATCGTCCAGCAAATGGTTGATAGACTTTGATATATCTGTTTTCGTTCCGCTTGTACGTACCTTATAGCCGAAGCGGGCGATGAACTGTGACAGGTTTTCCAGTTTTTCCGGATCGGGCAGATCGTGGATACGATAAGGAAGTACTTTGGCTTTTTTGTTCTTGGGTACACGTCCCACTTTCTCTGCTACTGTCCTGTTGGCGAGCAGCATGAATTCTTCCACCAGCTTGTTGGCATCCTTGGACTCTTTGAAGTATACGCTGATAGGTTTTCCCTTTTCGTCGATTTCAAACTTCACCTCGTAGCGGTCGAAGTTGATGGCTCCTGCTGCGAAACGTTTCTCACGAAGTGCTTTGGCGATGGTGTCCAGCATGAGAACTTCTTCTTTAAAATCGCCCGTTTTCGTTTCGATGATCTGCTGCGCCTCTTCGTAAGTGAAGCGACGGTCGGAGTTGATGACGGTATGTACGATGCGGGAGTCTTTTACTTCTCCTTTCTCGGTGATGTCGAAGATGACGGAGAATGCGAGTTTCTCTTCATTCGGACGCAAGGAGCAGATGAAGTTACACAGGCGTTCGGGAAGCATCGGAATGGTGCGGTCCACCAGATAAACGGAAGTCGCCCGCTTTTCTGCTTCTTTGTCGATGATGCCGCCTTCTTTTACATAGTGAGTCACATCGGCGATATGTACGCCTACTTCCCACAATCCGTCTTTGATGGGGCGGATCGAAAGTGCGTCGTCGAAGTCCTTGGCGTCTTTCGGGTCGATGGTGAAAGTCGTTACCTTACGGAAGTCTTCGCGTCTGGCTATCTCTTCCGGAGTAATTTCTGCGGGAATCTTATCGGCTGCTGTTTCTACCGCTTTCGGATATACGTAGGGCAGGCCGAACTCAGCGAGGATGGCGTGCATTTCTGTTGTATTGTCTCCTGCTACACCGAGGATGTCGATCACTTGTCCGATAGGATTCTTTGCCTTGTCGGGCCATTCGGTTACTTTCACGATTGCCTTGTCGCCGGTTTTTCCTCCTTTCAGCTTCTCTTTCGGGATGAAGATGTCGTTGGCAAGCGTACGGTTTTCCGTAACTAAGAAGGCATACGACTTGGCTACTTCCAGTGTACCTACAAAGGTGTCATTGGCACGTTCCAGAATCTCGATGACTTCTCCTTCCGCGTCTTTATTCTTCCGCTTGGCGTAGAAAGTGATCTTTACTTTGTCATTGTTCATGGCATGTGCCGAATTGCGTTCGGCAACAAAGATCGGATCGCCTCCACCTTCGGGGATAAAGGAGTTCTTTCCGTTGCTCTTGCGTTGGAAGGTACCGATCATCTCCGTTCCGTGATTGTTGAGGCGGAACTTTCCTTTTTCAATTTCGGAAATATAATCGTCATCTGAAAGGTCGTGTAACAGATCAGCGCATAGCATTTTCTGCGGATGGGTAGTGAGATGCAACTCCGAGAAAATATACTTCATACTAAGCGTTTCGCTGGGTTTGGCATGGAAAAAGTCTATCAATAACGCTGCCAGCTCTTTCTTACTCATTCTTTTGCCGGCCTTTTTCTCTTTCTTTTCTT
>ERZ791929.975-NODE-975-length-12973-cov-3.880709_pt1 | contig 12973 bp, 12 predicted proteins | sample MGYA00510129_ERZ791929 | MGnify/ENA primary metagenome ERZ791929 (study PRJEB30046, sample SAMN00792049) | human gut metagenome | study: EMG produced TPA metagenomics assembly of the A metagenome-wide association study of gut microbiota in type 2...
GATGCTTGAAGGCTGAAAAGCAAAGACGGAGTTTTTCGGTAATCTTCCACCGAAGCGGTCAGACGGAAATAGCGTTTTGTTCCGCGTTTAGCTCTTGATCGAGAAGAACTTCCAAAGACGCTGCGGCACCAGACGCCAGAAAAAGACGAGGAGCTTGTATTTCCAGTCAATGACCAAAACGCGTTTTTTCGTTTCAATGCCTTTGACAATGGGGGAGGCGACATTCGTGACGTTCATTTTGAACGAATAGCTCTTGCCATCGGCCAGAAGATCCGTGTCAACGAAGCCTGGTCTTACATCGGTGAAGGTTATCGGGCACTTTCGCATCACGGACAGTTGCTCCAGAGCATCCAGATAGGTGTTTTGAAAGGCCTTTGAAGCTGAGTAGGCACTTGCAGCTCCGAGGCCTTTCGTGCCGGCAATCGAACTGATGATGCACAGATGTCCACCGCCTTTCCCCAAGAAGTAGGAGAAGGCGCAGTCCACAAGCCGCACGAAGCCGTCAACGTTGGTTGCAACGGTGTTCAATTCTGCACTGGGATTGAGATCAATGTTCTGGCAACCGATGCCGGAGCAGTGAACGTACAGGTCCATTCCGCCCAGATCAGCGATCAGAGCAAGCAGGTCGCTGGCGGCATCGTCAGAGCGCACGTCAATGCGGCGTGTATGGATTTTCTCGGGCGCTTTGGTCTTGATTTCTTAGAGACGCTCGGAGCGTCTGCCCGCAATGCCGAGTTCCCAGCCTTTGGCAAGTAACTGTAATGCGAGCTCTTTGCCGATGCCGGACGTTGCGCCGACAAAGATTGCTTTTGGCATTGTGTCTCTTGTTTTGAAATTTCGTTTCCAAACGCCAGCTTGTGATGTTACAGACGTCTCTGGGCGTGTTGATTGTCGCCGCAGATAAGGTCGAGTTGCCTTGAGACCTAGGCTCGATCATTTCTTACCGCTTCCAAAGTGGGTGAGGGCGTTCTACTGAAAGGCAACAAGTACAAAGAGAAACCTCTCACGGTCTACGTTATCTGTGGATCGCTTGAGGTTTCGTTTGGCGTTGATTCAAGTACTTTACTTAATGCGTTTGAGCCGACGGCACCAGGACCGAAGGAACTTTGGCAGAAGGCACAGGAGCCGAAGTCGCCGGAGCTACGGAATTTGCCGATTCGCAAACAAAGTCAATGGTAGCCGTGGTGCTTTTGTCTTCGTTGCCGTCATTAAAGCGGGACTTCAGTAAACGGAATTTGAGATCCTTGTTTGCACAGAACTCCTGAGCCTGCTTGATCAGTTCAACACGGACGATACCGCCGTTGTCGGTGGCGTCGCTCGATGCGCTGATCGTATAGGTGTTGTTACCGATCTCAACGAAATCCGTGCGTTCGGGGGCGCTGGCACAGCCGGCGAGAAGCAACGCCGAAGAAAGTGCAATGGCCAGATGGAGACGACGGTTGAGCATGATCCACCTCAGAAAGAAAGAGCATATGCTCTGATTCTAACTTCGTAAGTTCAAAATGTTCAGAGAAAATTACAACTAAAGACAAAAGGCTTTTGAAGCAGTGAGAATGGATCTAGGTAAGAAAAAATTAGTCTTAAATATAATGATCAAAATAGAAGAGGATTTTTCAGACAGTTAATCTGGAGTTGCGCTGGAAGCGAATTTTATTAGGAATCTCCTTTTAAAGAATATAAATAGATCTTTCGTTTTGCAGATTAAAATGTTCTGTTTGCTGTTGTATGTTACCGGTTTTCAAGCGATGAATAGATTTGCGGGAAGTTGAAATTGAGAGTGGTTGGACAGATAAAAAAACTAGAAAATGCAAGTTTATTCTGGAATGATTAGTTAAGTCGAGCCCGCCTCCTCCCCAGACTAGGTGAACGGCAGGGGCAGCGTGATTTGGTTTGGGAACAAACAGTCTAAAAACTGGGTAAATGTGGGTGGCGATTTGTTGTGTCTGGTGTATTTGGGTTTGGCGCATGAAGCTTGGTCAGGGCATCAATATCCTCGAGCCAGCGCTGGATCACAGATTGTCTGACATTCCGCAGCTAAGTGTAAAGAGTTTCTTGATGTATGCGTCAGGAGTAATCGTATCTATACGATTCAGAGATGGGCTAATGCTCAAACATCAGATTGCATGTACGGATGGAAGGAATCTAGAAAATTAATACAAGAATCGTGGACGAGAAATCAGCATAGGAGTCGCCGTATCCTTTTCTTGTGTGCCTCGTGAGATGTTTTGATAAAACTGATTTTCTATATTGAATACATTAAGAGAATGTACTGGCAAAAACTGGTGAGTATCAGTGCTGTATGGTTACCGTGTTGCTGGATTTTGTCGAACATGCCGAGACTTCGACTTCTCATGTCATCGGCCTGTGCCAGAACAAACTGATGGTTACAATTTAGGTGCGTAGCTCCTTAAAGCAAAAAAAGCGATAAATGCAGGAAATTAGCTTGATCCCCGATGCAAAAAACCTGATGGAGTCAACTCGTTCCATCGGGTATTCCTTGCCTGCTGCTGTTGCGGACTTGATAGACAACAGCATTGCTGCTAAGGCAAGAAATATTTACGTTGAGACACCTACACTGTCTGATCCAAATTTCACAATTTTGGACGATGGTTGGGGAATGACGAGCAAAGAGCTGACTAATGCGATGAAGTACGGAAGTCGTCCAGTAGATGACGTCCGTGCCGAAAGTGACTTAGGTCGGTTTGGGTTGGGACTTAAAATGGCCTCACTATCTCAGTGCCGTTCCCTTACGGTCGTGTCCAAGTGCAAAGGGCTGATTGTAGGTGCACGGTGGGATTTAGATCATGTGGCGACAGCCTCACTGGATTGGTCGTTACAGATCCTTGATCCTCAGGATCTGGAGAGTGTGCCTGGTTTTGACCGGCTTTCAGAGTTGAAGCATGGAACTCTGGTAGTCTGGGAGAAACTTGATGTAATGATGCAGGATGTTTCTTCACAGAACGCGAGTAATCTTCTCCTGAATCGTGCATCTGAATTGGTTCGACATCTAAGTCTGGTTTTTCATAGATATCTTGAAGGGGTGGACGCTCCGAAGCTCAACATATTTTTTAATGGTCGAGAGCTAGAACCAATTGATCCATTCTTGTCGACAGTCTCGACTACTCCTTTTTCAGAGGACACCTACGAGATATCAGGAGAGAAGATCATTATTCAGCCCTATGTATTGCCTCATCCAAAGAATCTATCCTTCGCTCAACAACAACAGGCTGGAGATCTTCAAAGAGACCAAGGTTTCTACATCTACCGTAACAAAAGGCTAGTGATTTGGGGAACATGGTTTCGGCTAAGTCGAAAGCTGACGCTATCGAAACTAGCTCGAATTCGGGTCGATGTGCCGGCATCACCCACATTGGATCGCCTCTGGTCTCTCGACGTTAAAAAATCGTCTGCAGTTGTTCCTGAAGTACTAAAGCAGTCACTGCGGTCCGTTGTTGAAAAGCTTACAGGAAGGAGTGAAAACGTATGGAAAAAGCGTTCTCGACGAGAACAGATTCCAGGTTCATTCTGGATAAGAAGCAAGCGCCCCGAAGGTACGGTTAACTATCAAATCAATGAGGGAAACGAAATTATTCGAACTTTGATAGAAAAATATCCTGAATTATCGTCGGTTTTTAATCTGATATCAATGGCAATTCCTCTTGATACCATATATACGGATCTCTCTAATGAGGAAGTTGTAGATGTAATTCCTCAAGACGACGAACTTATATGGAAATTACGGAAGGCAGGATTGACTGAAAAGTTAATAAATGCAGCTCTAGAAATGACTAAGTCGCGTTGAAGTGGGGATGATATGAATGTAAGCCTTAATCAGCAGAAGAAAATGGTAAAAAATATAGTTTTTACCATTGTTTCTAGCAAAAGTCCAACTCATGAAAATCTGAGAGCCCTTTTATTTGAAGCAATTGGTGATATGGCAAAGCATTTTCCGGGTGCAGGCCTTAATACGCCAGTCGAGCAGAGTGCTTATGCTGATGATTTGGTCGAAGAATACGAGAGTTCATATGGAGTGGTTGTCCGACCTGGCAGGGTTCTGGGAGGTGAACGTTACAAACCATGGTTGAAAGCGGCTCTGGATAATGGAAAGATAGAGTTTAAGAGTTTTCAAAACTACAAAGATGAACGTCTGGCCCCAAGTCTTAATGAAGAAAGTATTAAGAATATTGATGAGATAACAAGCTTGATGTTGGATTATCTGGGCGATCCTTCATCTTATTCCGGATATCAAACCTTTGGTCTTTTGTTAGGTGATGTTCAGTCCGGCAAGACGGCGACATATACGGCCCTATGTCATAAGGCTGCAGATGCTGGATATAGATTCATCCTTGTTCTGACTGGAACAAAATCCTCCTTGAGAAATCAGACGCAAACTAGATTGAACTCTGATTTAATGAGTATTGAAGAAGATGCTAATGGTAACAAGACGCACTCCGATCTAACACGTGTATTTGATTGGAATCGTCTTACAAATGCATTTTCGGATTTTACGTCAACGGCTCTGCTCGACAAAACAATATCTCCCGACAATCAAGATGAGGTAACTGTTGCAGTAACGCAGAAGAACAGCGTGATTCTTTCAAATATTCTCCAATGGCTTACGGAAAATGTGAAGGCTTTGCACGTTGCAGATCTGCCGGCATTGATTATTGATGACGAAGCGGATGCTGCATCGATTAATACGCGCAAACCAGGTGAGGATCCAACAACGATCAATCACCTGATCAGACAGATACTTCTCCAATTTCGCAAATCGGCATATTTGGCTGTAACAGCAACGCCTTTTGCGAATGTATTCATCGATCCTCAAATTGATCCGGAAACTCATCGTATTCGTCCTGATTCTAAAGAACTGCCGGATCTCTTTCCTAGGGATTTTATTTATGCACTTCCTCCGCCTGATGGATATTTGGGTGTCGAGCGTCTTTTTGGTGCCTTGGGTGACTTGGAGGAACAGTCTTTTAAGTACCGTTGCGTTATTCCCATCTACGATAAAGAAGCAGAGGACGAGGAACTTTCTGGAGAACCCAAAAAGTATAAAAAAGAGGACAAGGTTGACCATCTGCCCGAGACTCTTCAAAAAGCAGTTCTTTACTTCTTACTTGCGTGTACTTACAGAAGCATGGTGCACAAAACAAGCGAGAATTTGAGCATGCTTGTTCATTTGGCTCGATATAAAAATATTCAGAACCAACTTCTTAACTTAATTCAGGATCTGCTTGAAAGAGTCATTGAGTTTGCTGAGGTTGAAGGTGGGCGTCAGAGACCGGAAACGCTTGCAAACCCCATATATCAGCAGTTGAAGACAATCTGGACGGAAGGGTGTGGGGATGAGCTTTGGTATGAAGATTCCAGTAGTTCTGAAGCACCTCTCTGTTTTGGAGAGCTTACAGGCAAAAAGTGGGAAGACGTGTGGAAGAGACGCTTCTTGAAAGTTTTGAAAACTATTCAGGTTGTTTCCGTCAATACGGACAGCAAGCTTAAGGATCTGAAAAGCATCTATGAGAACAACGATGGACACGTGATTGTCGTGGGCGGTGATGCACTTTCTCGAGGGTTGACGCTTGAAGGCTTGTGTGTTTCGTACTTTAGCCGACGTAGTTTTGCGTACGACACTTTGTTGCAAATGGGGCGCTGGTTTGGCTACAGGGATAAATTTAAGAACTGCATGCGGGTTTGGATATCGCCGAGCCTTATAGATGCCTATAGCTATATCTCAGAAGCTGTGTCGGAGTTTCGAACAACGGTGAAGACTATGGGCACACAAGGGAGTACTCCAGAAGAGTTTGGCTTAAAAATCAGGCGATCTCCCAAAACTGTTCGCTTGATGGTTACAGCAGCCAACAAACGCCGTACAGCAAAGAAATACAGGATGCTTGTCGATATGGCAGGTTCCCCGGTGCAAGCGTCGACGTTACCCTCATCTGCAACGGCTAGGCGCAGGAACATAGAGATTGTTTCTCAATTTCTCAGATCGCTAGGTCCGTCTCTCGGTGGTGACGACATTGAGCCTGATTCCCAAGGAATAAGGGACTTGGTCTGGACAGGCGTGTCTGCAGGTGCAGTCGCGGATTTACTTAGAAATTTCCGTGTTCCGAGTTGGGGTTCTGACATAACTGATATCACTCCAATGGCAAACAAGATCCAGCTCGACGATAAGGAATGGTCTGTAAGAGTGATCAATGTTAATCCCAAGGATGGAGACTATGAGGAGGATGTGTTCAACCTTGGTCCAGATCGGAAAGTGGTTTGTTCTCGTCGAACTATGTATGACTTTGGGGCATGGTATCAGCCAGCTCAGAGAGCCGTTCTGTCACCATCACATTTTGCTCGACATTGGTCAAGAGAAAAAATCAAAGCTGTCCTTGAAGAAAATAATCAAAAAGGGGAACAGGAAGAACCCATAAAAAATATCTATCCTGGAGACGTGCTGTGTAGATCTGATGAGTTTCCCCAGTTGCTCATATATCCTTTGAGAGCAAAAAATTTAACCGAAGAAACGAAAGAAAAGAAAAATAAGAAAGAAATTGGACGATTTAAATTCGTGTCTGATGAAGAGCCTATGGTTGCCCTTGTTTTTGGTGTCCCTGGAAAGAAAAATGAAGTGTATTTGGAGTACGACACGAATAAAATTCATCAAATGCAGCAACAAGCAAGTTGTTATTATGATGAGGGAGACGAAGAATGAGTCCAGAGGAGATCAAAACACGGTATTTAGAAATTCAATCAAAAACTAATTTTTTTACTCTTCCGGATTATGAGTTTCCGTTAGCATCCTTGATCGGATATACCAATGGAGAACCTTCTCTTCTAATTATTACTCGCACTAATCCTCCTCAACTCAAATCTTCTGTTGCGGTTGTTGTAGAGCATGAAATCAAAGAAAGTGGCCAACATTATTTATTTTTAACTCTTCACGATGACAGATTTCGAGATCTCTTTTTTTCTCTTTGCGCAGATTTGTTAGCTGTGATGAATCAAACTAAGACCGAGTCGGAAGCATTAGCTGCTTTTGTTGCGCGCTACGAAGCATGGCAAGAATTTTGGAGGAAACGCAGGGGCACTCTCTCAGAGGAACAAGTCAGGGGACTTGCTGGAGAACTTCTCTATTTGGAATCATGTTTAGATAAGGGTATGTCCGAACTAGAAGTGCTAAGAGCATGGCATGGCGTGGAAGGTGCGGATCAGGATTTTGTCTTTAATAATGGCTGGGCAGAAATCAAAACAGTTCGCCAATCAGTCAACGAGGTCACGATTTCTTCATTGGAACAACTTGATTCTCCTTTAGGTGCGAATGATCTTCATAAGGTGTTTGGGCATCTAGTGGTCTACCGTCTTCACGATGATCCAACTCAGTTTGACTCGTTTAGTTTATCTGAATTGAGCTTCAGAATTCAAAAGAAACTTGCACGGAATCACTATGCGAAACAGCTTTTTGATACTTCGCTAATATTGGTAGGCGCAGATATTAAGCTAGGAGAACGGGAAACCAGTTTACGCCTTAGACTGATTGAAAAAAATGTTACGACGCTTTGGCTGAGGATTTTCCTAAACTGAAGCGAGGTGCGGGCATGCCAGAGGCCGTAACAGCGGTTAAATATAAAATATCATTAGCATCGCTGGAGCCTTGGAAGCTTAAAGAGGGTATTTGATGAGTTCGAAGCAATTTCAAGAATTTCTTGAATCAATTAAAGAAGATGTAAAACTACAAAGAGAAATCCAAGGCGAAGGTAAGCAAAAAGGGTTCGTAAGCACAATAAGCCAGCATCTTCCTGATAATGAGTTGGAAGATGTACATCCGCTTTATTTGCGTGAAAAATTTAGAAATAGAAATGTGGCTGTCGACGGATTTTTATTTAACAGTGAAGAAAATACGCTTTATTTAATCTATGCGGATTTTCATGATTTCTTTGCAGAGGAGAACTTAACGACAGCGGATGCCGAACTTTTTGCTCGGCAGTTATGTGCCTTCCTAAATTTCTCACGCAAAGGCCTACTTCAGGATCCTGTCAACGGGATCCTTGAATTTTCATCTCCAGAATATGAAGTGGCGGACTTGATCCGAACGCAAGCAATCGACAGAGCGCAGTTGCTAATTTTCACAGACAGGAACGTTTCCAGTCGTTTCAAGTTTTTATCGAGTCCGGAAATTGACGGCATCACGACTCAGGTGGAAATTTGGAGCTTGGAGAGGTTGTTTGAATTCTATCAATCAGGTCTCGATCATGAGCCGTTGGAGCTGGACTTTTCTGATATGCCCATCAAATTGACTCTAGCTGCCGAAGGCAACGGATTCCGATCTTACTTAGGCGTCATGCCTGCGCCATTGCTAGCTTCACTGTATCAACAGCACGGCGGTAGACTTCTCGAAGGAAACGTGAGGTCGTATCTTATGCTTCGAACGGATGTAAACAAGAGCATACGCGGAACGATTCTGCGACGGCCGGAACGTTTTTTTATCTACAACAACGGGATTGCTGTAACAGCGAAGGATCTAGTCTTTGATGTAGAAGGGAATCTTGTTGGAGCGACAGATTTCCAAATTATTAATGGCGGACAAACTACCGCATCCTTAGCCAGAGCCGTGCACGTCGACAAGGCTGATGTCTCTGACATAAGCGTGGCGTTGAAGCTCACAGAAGTCGAAGATACATTGAGCGTAGCTGATGCTCAAGAACTCATGCGAGACATATCGTTTTGTTCAAATAACCAAAACAAAGTTTCCGGTGCTGATTTCTCCTCTAATCACCCATTCCATATAGCGATGGAGCAGTGTTCTCAGCGAATTGTTGCGCCGGCTGCACCTGGTACATTGCACGGATCTTATTGGTTCTACGAGCGTAATCGAGGTAGCTACCTTCAGGCTCAGATGTTCATGACATCTGCCAAAAAAGCTGAATTCAACAAGAAGTTTGATAAAAAGAGAGTTATTAAAAAAGAGGATCTGGCTCGAGTTCATCTATGCTGGGATGGTTTTCCGGATATTGTTTCAAAGGGGGCTGCTACCTTGTTTAGCTATTTCATGAATGCTCTCGAGAAGAAGTGGGATTACTCGCAGAAGCAGGGACTGTATGGTGATGACTTTTATAAAGACACTGTTGCTCTGACGATTATGTACCGGGAACTAGGACAAAACGTCAGCAAGCAATATTGGTTTGAAAACGCTTATAGAGCAAATATCGTTGCCTATACGATGGCTGTGTTTGCTCATCTTTTCAGAGAAAAGCACAAACCGAGCGTTTTTGACTTGTCTCTTATTTGGCGTAAACAGACTGTCCCTTCCGAGATTATGGTTGTATTGCTGAATATCGCCCATAAGGTTAAAGAAATTCTTTCGGCTAAAAAAGATCCCGGAGTTACGCAAAATGTTACCCAATGGGCAAAACTAAAAAGTTCGTGGATCACCGTGCAACGCATTATGGGTGATATTCCAGGCTTGATGTCTGACAGATCTGACGAGTGGTGTAAGAGTGCGGAGGAGCAGCGGATTGCTCGGCATCAGGCTAAAGCAGATGCCGAAATTAGCAACGATTTGGGTGAAACAAAGACGCTGATGGAGTACCGGTATTGGAACGAGGCTTTATCCTTCTGTCGACAGAAGGATGTCCTGACGCCTAGGCAAGTTCAAGGCCTTATAAAGGCAAGCCGCATAGTAGTGACAGGCAAGATGCCTACGGCAAAAGAGCGGGAGAGTATTCGGAAATCTCTTGAACTTCTACGACAGGAGGGATTTAGGTACTGAAGTCTTTTCATAAAGCTGGGACCATGGATGTCTTTGATTCACTGAAACGCTCAGATGTAATGTCCAGGATTCGATCCAAAGACACTAAGCCTGAGATTTGTATACGTAAACTTCTCTTTGCCGAGGGATTTCGCTATCGGATTCATTCGAGGCGACTGCCTGGTTGTCCGGATCTCGTATTGCCTAAGTACCGAACAGCTGTTTTTGTACATGGTTGCTTTTGGCATTCGCATAGTGGATGCAAGAGATCTACAACGCCATCCACTCGTGTGGACTATTGGAATGAGAAACTTCGACGCAATCAGGAAAGAGATTTGATTGTTAATGAGGAGCTGTTGCGAGCAGGGTGGCGCGTTCTCGTCGTGTGGGAGTGTGCTTGTCGCAAAAAGTTTTCGACTCGGTTGCAGAAAATGATGAGTGTTTTTATAAGAGACAAACAGGGAAATTTCATGGAAATCGGTCAAGGAGATTTTGAGAATTAGTTTCCATAGCTATCCGCTTGGGTAAGTCGATTTCTCCGTGTTGTAGCGCTGTTCAAAACAGTCCTACGAGCTCTTCAGTCTGTTATAGAATGCGCGTAGCTAGTTTCAGGGCAGCAAAATGCGCAACGAAGAATTTAAAGTCAGACTTACTACTGCAGAGCAAGAGCTGTTTATCTCAGCTTGTAAAAAAGAAAAAGTTAAACCTGCTGTCAAGTGCAGGGAATTGATGTCCGCTTTTGCTCGCGCTTCGCACTCTAACTCTTCCTCTTCCTCTTCTGTCAATGCCCCTGTCCAGAACAGTGGACTGGAGCCCATCACGGTCGCGGAGATGTTCTCTGGCCCTGGGGGAATCGGGGTGGCTCTCAATAGAGTAAAGAGCTCCAAGCATTTCTTTGAACACATATGGGCAACGGACTATGATCCGGACACCTGCAGAACATATAAGGCAAATGTACTGAAGCACAGTCCTGGGGCGATCTGTATTTGTGAGGACATTCGCCGGCTCAATATTGACAAACTTCCGCCTGTTCAGGGTTTCTTGTATGGTTTCCCGTGTAATGACTTCTCAAAGGTGGGCGAGTCCAGAGGGCTCGATGGTAAGTTCGGCGGTCTTTATTCATATGGAGTCAAGTACATCGATCGCGTCAATCCTCTCTTTTTCTTTGCTGAGAATGTTACTGGTCTTTCGAGCGCCAATGACGGGAAAGGATTCGAACAGATTCTCAAAGCGTTGAATCACGCCGGAGAATTTGGCTACACGATTACGGCTAATCTATACAAGTTTGAAGAGTACGGCGTGCCACAGGCGCGTCATCGCTACATCTTGATTGGAATCCGAGGGGATTTGGGGCTTACATTTAAAGTACCTAAACCCTCAATGAAACTTAAAACGTGTAAACAGGCGCTTCTGGGGATTCCTGCAGATGCGGCCAATCAAGAAAATACAGCCCAGAGCAGGGTTGTTGTAGAGCGTCTTTCTTATATTCGAGAGGGCGAGAACGTATGGCAAGCCGAAGAGGCAGGGCGTTTGCCCGAGCATTTGAGGCTTAATGTAAAGGGGGCGAGACTCTCACAGATATACCGCCGCCTAGACTCTTCAAAGCCTGCTTATACCGTGACCGGATCAGGAGGTGGCGGTACCCATGTATATCACTGGGTCGAGAATAGAGCCTTAACAAACCGTGAAAGGGCAAGACTGCAGACTTTCCCTGATGATTTTGTTTTCAGTGGAAACAAAGAAAGCGTACGCAAACAAATTGGTATGGCGGTTCCTTGCGACGGAGCACAACAAATCCTTGAGGCTCTGCTCAAGACACTCGAAGGCATTGCGTATGACTCTGTTGAGCCTTCGGTCGGCGTTTTTAGGGCAAAATCTCTGAAGTAGTTTGGAGTCCGGAGTTGGGTTTTGTCCGGGCAGGGAAAGACGCGTGCGGTGCAGACCACCATCGAATGACTAGATAGTTTTCTTCGACTATTGATGTAGACGGTAGTTCTGGAAGCGCTTGGCAAGATAGTCCTTGTCGGGCGGTACTCTCAACTTGCTAAAGTCGATTTTCATGCCGTCGATGTCAGTGAGATATTGGTAGAACTTTTCATTCATCTTTTTTTGCGACAATAGTTTTGCGGATACAAAAACCTTGCCGTCTGGGTCGATGCCCAGATAGTCTTCGTCGTACGCAGTGTGTAGAAATGGAGTAAGAGCCAGTCCGTTGGATTGTTTCAGCCGCTCGCTCGGATGCGTTGACCAGGGCAATATGTGAGCAGCTTCCACAAGACACTTGATACTGCACCCCGTGATGGCGCAGGCGCCATTGAAATTCGCAAGCACCGCATTGCGAAATAAACCTTGCATGCAGCGTTGATTTTGTAGGACTTGAATTTCATTGGGCACCTTGGAGTCGATCATGTAGTCTCTGAGAGTTGGATGAGTCGATGAACTCAGAGGGATGCAGGAGTCATTATCCAGGGGGTCAAGCCAGTCGGCACGTGAGATATCCCAGTTAAATTGCTTGCAGAGGTCGACAGCCTCTCTCATGAGCGGCAATAGCTTTAGCTCTCGACCATCGAAATATCTATTCCAGACGGTATGGTCGTTTTGGCTCGCATGATTGAGGTTTTGGCCTCTGGCTTTATCGTCAAATGAAGCGAGATTGAAAAGTTTGCATTTCACAGATCCAGGCGAGCGTCGAATCATGCTGGACAGAGCAATAATCTGAGGGTTTCGCACATGGATTTGCGATGAAAAAGTTACGGCATACAGGCTCAGAGCGATCGTAGTTTCCTCGATCGACCAGTCGGATTGACGGCTTGTCATGTTAGTTTCTCAAGTGTCTCGGAAGTTGCCGCATTCCTAGTAAGTGAATGACCAACAAGGAAAAGTTTACCAATTGTGCTAGAGGGACGATTGTTGATTGATGAATAAATAGCATTTATTCTGTCAAGCGACTGCACGTCTGCGCACAAAACGCGGGATATTTGAGCCGCCCGAGTAAAAAAATTAATTACCAGTTAAAAGCTTGTTTTTGAGTCGTGTAATTGGTGAACCGATACCGAGGAACAGTCTGCTTCATTCAGTCTTTCAGTTTGTTTGACTTCATTCGTCGTCTCGCAAAACAGTCATAAATAATGCGAGTTCAGCCAGTGTTCTGACCCCTAATTTGCGGTAGCCGTTGGCTTGGTGTGTTTCGACAGTGCGTTCACTTAAACCGAGACGTTCCGCAATTTGCCTGTT
>ERZ791929.981-NODE-981-length-12886-cov-2.905074_pt1 | contig 12886 bp, 9 predicted proteins | sample MGYA00510129_ERZ791929 | MGnify/ENA primary metagenome ERZ791929 (study PRJEB30046, sample SAMN00792049) | human gut metagenome | study: EMG produced TPA metagenomics assembly of the A metagenome-wide association study of gut microbiota in type 2...
CCGACCGGCCCTACCTTCTCTATACAGGAGATCCGCCGTCCGAGTCTTTCGCAAGCCGTCTCTTGCTTGAGTGAAAGACCGGCGTCGTGTCTGTGTTGATGAGCATTGTGAACGATTTTTACACTTTCGTAAAGTGCAAATATTGCAGCGTTGATTGTTATTTTTGCATTGTAACTTTATTTTATCTTGTTTCTTTAAGGAAGAATCTACTTAACCTCCTTGACTTCTACGTGATTCACTGCAAAATACAAGTCGTAGCATTTTATTGTTCACTCAAGTTCGTAAAACATTTTACGATAAAAACCATCTTAATTGGCGTTCCTTCTACTTAAATAAAAATACTGCTTCGTACCATTTTGCTCACTCATTTCGATATTTATATTAAATGACACTTACAACAACATACAGCACACCAAGGTCGCGTTCTTATTCAAGAAATGTTCTGTATTATTTACTAACAATATAAAATTCAATGGAAAAATCTCCACAGGTGCGGGGGTCTGTCTTAAGCTCGTTTCCTAACGATATAAAATCACGCTGTCCTCCTCCATAACTCACTCCCAGTTCTGGCTTAAGCTCGTTTCCTAACGATATAAAATCAGAAGGAAGCAATGCAGAACGCCCACCAGGTTCTGGCTTAAGCTCGTTTCCTAACGATATAAAATTCGGCTATCGCGTCTTTAAGCGCTCGGAGGAGTTCTGGCTTAAGCTCGTTTCCTAACGATATAAAATATAGTCGCAAACGGCCTGATCGACAATTGCGTTCTGGCTTAAGCTCGTTTCCTAACGATATAAAATTGATTGACAAAATACGTGATGCGGTCGGTAGTTCTGGCTTAAGCTCGTTTCCTAACGATATAAAATTCAACGATCTCGCCCACGTCCTTCCAGCGTGTTCTGGCTTAAGCTCGTTTCCTAACGATATAAAATGAACGGCTCTATCAAGAATATCTCGGTGTCGTTCTGGCTTAAGCTCGTTTCCTAACGATATAAAATTACCGCAAGGTGCGTCAATGAACGACGTAGGTTCTGGCTTAAGCTCGTTTCCTAACGATATAAAATGGTTGCGTAAACCTGCGAACCCTTAATCCCGTTCTGGCTTAAGCTCGTTTCCTAACGATATAAAATTTTGACGACGATGACTTCAAACTTCATTTGGTTCTGGCTTAAGCTCGTTTCCTAACGATATAAAATGGAAAGGCGGAATCCGAAGACGGCAGAAAAGTTCTGGCTTAAGCTCGTTTCCTAACGATATAAAATTGCCTCTGCAACCGCAAAGACCGCTTTGCTGTTCTGGCTTAAGCTCGTTTCCTAACGATATAAAATAAGAATTGACGTGGGCAAAAGCCAAAATTCGTTCTGGCTTAAGCTCGTTTCCTAACGATATAAAATCTGGGACAAAAATGGCATTGCACTTATCTCGTTCTGGCTTAAGCTCGTTTCCTAACGATATAAAATTCAGTCTGTGTCGCCGTTACTCAGACAACTGTTCTGGCTTAAGCTCGTTTCCTAACGATATAAAATTCAACCACCCGTTGGCGGTCATCGAATACAGTTCTGGCTTAAGCTCGTTTCCTAACGATATAAAATAAAGAACACGATTTCTTGCCCATTCAAGAAGTTCTGGCTTAAGCTCGTTTCCTAACGATATAAAATGCAAAGGTATTTCGGTAGTCGATACACACTGTTCTGGCTTAAGCTCGTTTCCTAACGATATAAAATCACGTAAGTGGCAGCGCATCAAGACATACGGTTCTGGCTTAAGCTCGTTTCCTAACGATATAAAATTAATGAAACTGGCGGTGCTTTTTACGGCATGTTCTGGCTTAAGCTCGTTTCCTAACGATATAAAATGACGCACGGCCTGAGTCGTAGCGACCTTGAGTTCTGGCTTAAGCTCGTTTCCTAACGATATAAAATCCTTTTATAAAGGTCGGTTTTTACGGGTTTGTTCTGGCTTAAGCTCGTTTCCTAACGATATAAAATTGCTACATTGGTCGATGATGTTTTGATTTAGTTCTGGCTTAAGCTCGTTTCCTAACGATATAAAATGGAGATCGGCCGGTCTCGTGCGTGGGTTCAGTTCTGGCTTAAGCTCGTTTCCTAACGATATAAAATCGATCACATTCACCGTTTCGCCCTCAATCTGTTCTGGCTTAAGCTCGTTTCCTAACGATATAAAATACTCTAGGACTAGCCTAGAATCCAGCCAAGGTTCTGGCTTAAGCTCGTTTCCTAACGATATAAAATCCACGATACCGACACCAGCAATATCCGACAGTTCTGGCTTAAGCTCGTTTCCTAACGATATAAAATCCGAGCACACTACCCCGTTGATTTATAAGGATTTTTAGAAGCTTTCGCATTAAAATTTTGCCACTTCTGCTAAAACAGTTCCAGTTGTTTCGGTTGTTTTGCCGTCAGCGCATTTTTTCGGCTGTCATACGTCCGGATCTTCTTGAACTGACTGTCAGTAATGGTCAAGATGCTTACCTGCCCCTTAGGCGGCAACAGGTTCTTAATGTATCGAAAGATGGTTTTTGTTCTCTCTGTTCCGACGCAAAACTTGACATAGATGCTGAATTGACAACGCAAAAATCCGAGGTCAAGCAAATCATTTCGGAATTTACTGGCTAATTTCCGGTCTTTTTTTGTCTGTACCGGCAAATCAAACATCACCATCAACCACATTAAACGATACCCAGAAATCATCTTTAAAACAAACCTTTTATTGTTTCTTCATATATAAATTTATCTGGTAAAATCAACTCGGCTTCCTTGTCTATAAATTTTTGAGCAATCGAAACAGATAAACTTTGGATCGCCACTACTGCAGGAGTAGCTGTTCCATCTTTGAGCAAAACTGGCGTATGCAACACGCCTACTAAAGCCGCCTTCTCATCTGCGGTCACGCCATTTTCCAGTTCCATATAAGGCGAATAACCGTCACATAACGTTTTTACTTTAACGTCAACCAGAACACGAAACGGCTCAATCAAGTCATCAACCAATCTAAATGAGTTGAACTCATTTTTATGGTGTAAACCGACACTTGGATGCAATCCAGAAGCTAAGACTGCCTGTGTTACTGCAGTTCTAAGTATTGTATATCCATAATTCAATCTTGCATTGATACCTAACTCTTTGCGATCTCGAACAAATTGGTTTCCAAACAATTCTCTGAAATAATATTTAGCAGCTACAGCCTCGCGATTCGTTGTATCACCACTGGTTACATCTTTGATTAACCGGATGAGATAGTTTGATTTCTTTCCAAAATATTCAAGACCTTGAGCTTGAGAACGTATTTTTGCCCTAACAATTTCTGCCCAGATATTTTTCTTCAAAGGCAAAGATGCTTGAATCTGAGCTTCAATTCTTTTCGATTGCGTTGAATTAGAAGAAACAGACCACAAAACACCAACAGGTTCATGATCATCTGACGTCAAAACAAATGGAATACCTCTTCTAGCCAATTCAACCATAATGTTGTTTGTGTAGGTAATTCCATGTGCATTTGAGACTACCGCTACGATGTCATCTAATGGAATTCTTCCTATTTCCTTCCAATGATCCCCTTTTGCTTCAATTCTAAGAAAACCTCTAAATAGAGAGAGGTGTCTTCCATCGGTTTGTATTTCCACAATTCTTCCGATCATAGTGCACCTCTCTTGTTTGATTTATGCCGTTAAAATTATGATCGATCCCCAAGAGGACTCAACATTACTTGTCTAGCTTTTGCTCTTTGCAATGAACCAGCAGTTTTTGAAACATACTTAAAACTTCCTTCAGTAACTCTTGCACTAACATTACTTTCGTTTATTGGAGCAAAAGATAACACGCCATTTGTACTAAATTTATGCAACAAATACAACCTTCTGCACCCATCGACATCCTCCATTGCCACTACATCCTTCTTCATCAGTCGCATGACTAACTTATGCCCGCTTTGACTTTCCTTTCCATATAACTTATCTTTGCCGAATTTTCTGGCAATCTGGTAAGCATCGTATGTCGTCACAAACTCTGCCTGCCATTTTCCTTTCTCATTAACAGTAATTTCAATGCAGAAATTACTGTTTCCAGAATATCCCTTATAAGGTCTCAAAGTACCATCCGACAAGTAGCCATGACGTTGAGCAGCCTTTTGGGAGACCATCGGAATAACAGAAATTTTCTTCCATTCAGTTTGCCCGTTGGACTTGACTTCCTTTTTCCAACCCTGGCCATTTTTGTCAATCGGGTAGGCCGTCTGATCATGCATCTGACCTTCGTAAGAGTGCTCGGGACGATGGCTGACATTAATCCGTTCAACTGCGCGACACACGCTCTCACGGAAGCCTCTCCATGGCTCTTCAACCGATCTTTGAAACTTCCTATCGTTCTGTTCCTCACCTCTTGCGCTCAATGCAGCAATCTTGTTCAGCAGTGATCTGTCTGTTATGCCAATGACACATGCATCCACAGCATGATGGCGATGATCGTTTCGATTCTTTTTGTCATCATCACTGAGAATCGTGTTAAGCCCCAAACAATGTCTGAGCATCGCCGTCATTCGTCCGGGAATCACATACGTGTTCTTCGGGCAAACAAGAGAAACATATTCTCTAGCAATACGACTGATATATTGAGTATCCGTTAGTTCTCGAGCTAAAAAATCGGAGTCCTCTCTCAGCCACGTTTTGTATCCATCCGCACCAAAACGATAACGCTTATTTGGAGGAAGATTTTCTGCTCGCTTTAATATATCTTCATAATTCCACCCATGGGCCTCAAAAATCTCCCGAGCCTCCCAAGGCGTCAGGTTTGACTTCAAGCGATTAGCCTCCCAATAAGATACCGTTTTATTGGCCCTGGAATCATCAAGCGTCCGCGATCTTGGCAGAATATGTTCGATCTCGAAGGCTTTTGAGAGAAGATCCACTGCGCTTATTTGTCTACCCGTATAGGGACAACGACGATCTAAAGCATTTCCAGGGTTAAGCTCTTCCCAAAGCAACCACTTTTCAATATCCTCACTCGTAACCAAAGTCTCATCGCACTCAAGAATAGCTGCTATCTCTTTTCTAACCTGTTCTCTTTTTTCTTGATTTTTCTTTTGCTTTCTTACAATCTCGTTTTTCTTTTCTCGAGAAAGTTTTAGATCTCGGGCAACCTCGATCACAACTCCATCCGGATTTCCGTAACGCTTGATAATTAAATTTACAATAAGGCGAAGCTGATTCAAGCAAATATGAACCGTCGGATTAGCAATTTTTCCAAACCGCACCTCCGGCGCATCTTCAGGATTTCCAGTGCCAAACCCAACGTGACGTTGCAGAACTTCGCCATAGTAAGGAAGTTGATCCATCAATTCGTCACTCTTCACCTGCCATGTCAAATCGCTGTGCGAAGGAATATCTGCAGCCGCAACCGCTTTATCGTAAGTCATACCCTGCTCAAGGAAGGGCAGTATCAAATCTATTGCCTTACGGGAAAGGGATCCGTACCCGTTAACCAATGGGGCCCCAGATAATTTCTTCGCTACAGCTTCCGACAAGTCGAATTCTTCTTGAAGCGTGCCGATAAGCTCGGATTCAGATTCAATATTGAGTAGCATCAGTACCAGCTTATCTTGTTCTGATAGCGAATATTTCAGCCAATCCTTCCCAATGATCTTCCCGATGACGACAGCTGTTTCATTTCCTTTAAGATCCGCCCTACCTGCACCTGCCTCTTCAAGATTAAATTGACCTTCATAACCAATGACCTTTCGGAGTTGCTCGAATGTTTTCTTTCGGGCTCCGCTCAAAGCCTGTACCAGCTTTGCTTTTTCTGTCTGGGTGAGTTCGATCGAACACAAATGCTCGTCGATTTTGCGCAGATTATTTACCTCCTGGCAGATCCGGAATCTTTGCTGAGAGGGTAAAGCCAGAGGTGCTCGCTCTTCCTCAGGGAACAAAGTACAGCGCCCCGGCTTCACAGGGCGCAGATCTCGTTGATGGAAAATGGTATCCCTTAATGCCTCACGTTTTTCCTGCGTAAAAAGCTCTGGAGCAAAACGACTCTGAACATCCCAAAGTGCATCAAATTCCGTCTCTACCTGGCTTCTTTCCAGATACAGGTCGTATGACTTCGTCGCACCTCCTTTCACCTTGGGCTTGTCTCGAAGACGCGCCCTTGTTCCTAACCCGGCCTGCAATCGCTTGTAGAGGTACTCGCCAATTGTGCGACAACCCAGGGTTTCAATTTCTTGTCTGGTTTCTACAATCGCTGTTTTCATAACACCGGACTCAGCATCGCCTCTGTCCGTTTTTCGATTAGATTTAAATCCACGACGCTGTGCCAGGTGAAACAAAGCTCTGGCAAATTCTTCCGGCTTGAGTTGATGCTCCAGCCCCTTTGCTCTCAATTCATACGGATTCAGTCTCTCAAGCGATTTCCGCTCTGCCAGATTTTCGGGAAAAAAGCCAAACCGAACCAACATATTGATCAGTTTGTTCTTGCGCCTAAGACTGCGATCACGCGTCCGGCGTTGCTGTCGCGCCAAGCGTCGTTGTACTGCCAGAGCCTCCCCCGTCTTCGGAACTCTTCCATCATTAAAAATTCGCACACCAGCCCTGATAACAGCGCACGGCCGGTCTTGTTGGTCAAGCCTGAGCATAGCCCAACCAATCGACGTTGTTCCTAAATCCAGCGCAAGGCGATAACGCATCTTTGAAGACATATCAAACTCCGCTTGTTGCTACTCTGATCATTGACGTGAAGCTAGGAGCAGGCTAAACTTGCCAGGTAATATCGTTAGGAAACGAGCTTTTGCCACTAACAAGCATTGCAAAATGCAACAGATCCGAGGGGTGCTATATGCGCCCCTTTTTTCTTTCTGAAGGCTTGCCAACCTCAAGTCAACCGTCCCAGGGTATTATCTTCGATAATCGTAGACGATCCCCTATTATCGGATGATAGTTTTATCGTGTGTCGCCTAATTGCACACGACTCGTTTTCGGTCGCCCTGAAAGCAGCTCAGACCCGCTCCTTTTTTCATATCGCCCTCATGGAACTCAAATCGAAATCCGTCCGCCTCTTCTGCGCCGTCGTCGAATCGGGAAGTTTGCTTGCGGCCGCAGACAAAATCGCGCTCTCGGCCTCCGCCGCAAGCCGTGTGATTTCTCAGCTAGAAGAACGACTCGGGTTTACGCTTTTTGATCGATCAGGCAAGGCATTGACCCTTACCGAAGAAGGTGCCGATTTTTACAGAGTTGCCATGGAGTCAATGCGAGCTTGGCAACGATTGGAAGAGTATTCCAGACAGCGTGATCGAAAAAAGATACTTCGCATTGCGGTACTCGCTCGCCACTGCTCCGACGTGATCATTCCGGCCGTGGTCACCATCATGAAGCGCCATGAGGAAACCTTGCGAGTGACGATGGACGTACATGCCAGCCGCGACATCCACTACTCCAAATACTCACACCCGTTTGACGTCGGATTCGGCACGCTTCTGAGCAGTCACGACGATCTGGAAAAAACGGCGCTTGCTCACCTGCCTTTTTGTCTGGTGGCAAGCCGTCAACACCCGATCGCGCAGCTCGACGCCGTCGGTCAGGAAGATTGCCGAGATACCGAATTCGTGATTCTTTCCAAAGACACACTCGAACAGGAACACGCCAGACGTCTCATGCCAACTCAAGCTCGCATTGCTGCCGAAGTATCGTCCACGCAGGTGGCCCTTCGTTTCGTCAAGCGCAACGTCGGAGTGCATTTCACTGACCGACTGGCAGCAAAAAGCGTTTCCAACGACTGCAAACTGATCGATCTCAAAGAGCCGCTGACCATTCCCTTCTATGTCTTCTGGCCCAAGGCTGCCGGACGAATCGATCCTGCTGTTTTCGAATGTACGCGAGAGATCGCTGCGAGCATCAAGGCCGCTGGCATTGAGCTCACGCCTGAAGGCGAAGGTTTTCTACGCGAACAGCAATAGAAAAAAAGCAGCGCCAACTACTGATGAGTTGACGCTGCCTTCAGGTTGAGCCAGATTTTGGAGCGGATTACTTCTTGATTCCGGCCTTTGCCAGATCACCCGAAAGAATCCAAGTCACATTTTCCGGCACCACCATGCGGCGCAAAGCGGCATTGACGGAGTCGACCGTCACGGCGGCGATTCGTTCTTCAAACTGCTTGCTGAAAGCAAACGTCTTGCCCGCTTCCATAAACTGCAACCAGCTCTGAGCGAGATAATCGTCCTGAGCACGGTTGACGGCACGAGAATCCAAAATGCCCTTGATGGCTTCCTTCACTTCCTGTTCGGTGAAACCTTCCTTGACCGCGCGCTCGATTTCTTCCTTAGCGCAGGCTTCTGCCTTAGGCAGATTCTGCGGCGCGACGATTGCGGACATCATCCAGCTCGAGCGATTGCCGAACTGCGGCAGCTTCACGTGCGAGCCGACGCCGTATGACAAACCTTCTTTCTGACGCAGACGATCAACGAGGCGATTGGAAAGCCCCGTACCGCCGCCCAGAATCCAATCAGCCACGACAAGCGCAGCCGCATCCTCATCGTTGACACTTGCTGCAAAATCAACGCGTGCCACAATCACTGCGTTTTCCTTGCTCGGAGCGTCGATCACGATGCGTTCGGCAGCCACAGGCTTGTATTCACCGAAGTAACGCTCATAGGCATACTTCGCGTCAACCTTCTTAGCGTTGCCGTAGAGCTTTTCAAGAGCGGCCTTGACGGCGGCCGGATCGAATTCACCGACGATGGCAATTGCACCGTGTTCAGCACTCACAGCCGTCTTGTACCAGTCGTAGAGTTCTTCACGGGTAAGCGACTTGAGTCCCTTAATCAGGTCTTCATTGAGCACCGTGTTACGCGGATCACCCGCCGGGTAAGTCTGGAAGTGTTTCTTCAACGCTTCACGAGCCATATAGACCGGATCATCACTCTTGGCTTCCATCATGGTTGTCATTTGCTTGACGAGCTGATTGACTTCCTTGGTCGGGAACGTGCTCTTTTCAAAAAGCTTACCGAAGAGTTCAATGGTCGCCACAAGGTTGTCGGCCGTCGTGGTGTAGCCCATTACGTCGCCCTGAACCTTGAGTTCGGTACAGGCGTCGGCAATGGCCTTACGATCCATTCCTTCGGCACCGCGCGAAAGCATCGGCAGAACCATCGAATTAAGTGCCGCCTTACCGCGATTGCTTTCAAGATTACCCCACTGGAAATTCGAGAGAACGGTCACGGTGCGGCCGCGCGTTTTTTTGGGCAGCAGCGCCACTTCAACGCCGCCGATGCGCAAACGTTCTGTACGAGCGTCAATGTTGTCTTGACTCGCGTCAAAGGCTTCAGCCTGATCTCCCTCTTCCTTGAAAGTTGCCTTGGCGATCACGTCTTTGACGTCGGGCGTGGTCATATAGGGCGCACGCTTGGGATGATCATCCGGAATAAAGAGACCGACCACACGGTTGTCTCGAACAAAATAGGTAGCCGCAGCCGTGTTGACGGCATCAGGCGTCACCTTGGCAGTCGCATCGCGATCGGCAAAAAACAAACGCCAGTCACCCAAGGCGATATAGTCCGAGAGATCCACGGCAAAGCCTTCAGGATCAGAAAGCGCACGATCGTAATCCACAGCAGCTTCCGCAAGACTCGTGCCGACTTCTTCGTCGGTAGCAGGCTTCTTGGCAAAGGAAAGCTCGATGGTTTCGATGAGCTTGTTCTTCACGGACTCAATGTCGTCACCCTTCTTAACCATCGCGCCAAACATCACGAAGCCCGGATCACGCGTGGACATGGGCCAGCCGAAAACCTGCGTGGCCATGCCGGTTTCCACAAGCGCCTTATAAAGACGTCCGCGCGGAGAGTCGGCCAGAATGTCGGTGGCGGTTTCCACCGCATTGGTGTCTTCGGCCAAAGCCGAGGGCACGCGGTATCCCACTGCGACAAGCTGCGTTTCGCCCGGTCGGCGGATTTCGAAGGTACGCGGACCGTCGGCGACGGGCTCAATCGTCCAAGCCTTGGGCAATACGCGCTCCGGACGCTTGATCTTGCCGAACGTTTCCTGAATCCATTCAAGCACCTTGGCTTCGTCGAACTTGCCCGAGACGGTCAGCACGGCGTTGTCGGGCTGATACCACTTGCGGTAAAAGGCCTGCAGATTTTCGATGGGCACGTTTTCAATGTCGCTACGTGCACCGATTGTGCTGCGCCCGTAAGCGTGCCAATCATAGAGCACCGACTGCATGCGTTTGAGCAGCACGGAAATAGGCTTGTTTTCCCCCATTTCATACTCGTTACGCACAACGGTCATTTCGGTATCAAGATCCTTCTTGGCAATGAAGGAATTGGTCATCGCGTCGGCACTCCAGCCCAGCGCCCACTTCATATTGTCGTCGCTTGCGGTAAAGCTCACGAAGTAATTCGTGCGATCAAGCCACGTTGTGCCGTTCATGCGAAAGCCGCGGCGTGTGAACTCCTTGGTGGGATCAGGGTAGTTCTTGCTGCCCTTGAACATCAGATGTTCAAGCAAATGCGCCATACCTGTTTCGCCGTAGTTTTCCATACGGCTGCCCACGAGATAAGTCGTGTTGACCGTAGCCGTGGGTTTGCTTTGGTCTGCAAAAAGAACAATTTGCAAACCATTGTCGAGTTCATAGCTTTTGATGCCTTCGACCGTGTGCACGGGCTTTAATGCCGCGGCAGAAGCCGACATGGCGGTGACTGCTGCTGAAGTCATAAGTACGTATTTAAGTCCTTGATTCATATACAGGAAATCCCATCTGAGCACTCAAACAAGCGTGCGGTAGTCCGCAGATTCGGGCCATATGGCACACCGAATCCTGCACAATAGCCGTAAATCTATAACGCCCCGCACCACATGGAAGCCTGTCAGAGTGCCGCAAGAGTTCGGAAATGTAACGCAATCCGTCCCGAGATGTCCACGGTACGAAGCTGCCTTCTATCGACTTTATAATGGCCGCCGAATCAAAACGGGGCAAGCTCAAGCCCTGTCGCTTCTTCTACGACTCAAGAAAAACATCGCCGTGAAATTATTTTTCGACCTATTTCCCATCATTCTCTTTTTCGGTGCGTTCAAATTCGGAGAATCCGACCCGCAGACTGCCGCCGATATTCTCACCCTGATCACCGGAGGCACCGGTCCGGAACACGCTCCAGTGATGCTCGCCACACTGGTGGCCATCGTATCGACCTTCGTGCAAATCGCCATCGTTTTTGCCCGCGGCAAAAAGCCGGAACCGATGCTATGGATCTCACTTGCCGTGATCGTTGTCTTCGGTTCGCTCACCATCTGGCTGCAAAACGAAATGTTCATCAAGTGGAAGCCGAGCATTCTTTATTGGATCTTCGGCGGCATTCTTCTTTTTGCCCAGTGCACCGGGCGCAACTACATCCGAAAGCTACTCTCCAACGCCGAAATCAAAATGCCGGATACGGCCTGGAACACACTTCAAAAGGCTTGGATTGCCTTTTTCGCGACCGTCGGCGTCATCAACCTCGTCGTGGCCTACACATGTTCGACGGACACATGGGTCAACTTCAAGCTTTTCGGGCTGATGGGCTTGACACTGATTTTTACAATTGGCATGGGTTTCTGGATCGCAAAGCATGTTCCCTCGATGCCAGAATGACCGAAACTTTTTTTGTTCTTCGAATCTAACTCCGTGAAGGAAAATTCTTTTATGGCTCTCAAACACATTGCCTTCGGATGCGCCGCCGTCATGGCCGCCGCCGGCACCATGGCCGCCACATCCAGCTTCACTGTCAACGGCCAGACGATCACTAAGGCTCAGCAGGAAGAACTCATCCGTGTCTATACCTCCCGCGGCCAGGAACGCACGCCACAGCTCGAGACGCAAGTGCGTCATCTGCTCACCCGCGATATGCTGCTTTTGCAGGAAGCCCGTAAGGCCAAGCTTTCCGAGCGTGATGACGTTCGCCGCATGATTGACAACGCCACCAAAAACATTCTGATGAGCACGGTCATCAACGACTGGCTCGCCAAGAATCCTGTCAAGGAAGAAGAAGTCAAAGCTCTCTTTGAAAAGGAACAGAAGCGCTGGGGCAAAACCGAAGTATCGGTGCGTCACATCCTCGTTGAAGACGAAACGACCGCCAAGGATCTGTTGGCGCGCGTTAAGAAGGGCGGCGATTTTGACCGCATCGCCCGAGAAAACTCCAAGGACACGGCTCAGAACCGCGCCATGGGCGGCCTGATTGACTGGACTTCGCCCAACATGTTTGACAAGGAATTTGCCGAAAGCTTCAAAAATCTCAAGCCCGGACAAATCGCCAAAAAGCCCATCAAGACGCAACTGGGCTGGCATATTGTCAAGCTCGAAGGCGTTCGTCCTGCCCAGCGCTTCGTCAACTATCAAGCCGAAAGTCACGCGCTTCGTCAACTTCTCAATCAGCAGCGCGTGCAGACTTATATCGATGATCTGATCAAAAACGCCAAGATCAGCGATCTTTCGGACACGAAAGCAAAAGGAAAATAATTTCTTCTTAAGGAATCTTTCCTCAGGCGCCTGTCTTCTTCGGATGCGGGCGCCTTTTTTACATTCTACAAATTGCTTGAACACCGGCCTTTCTACGTCTTTAGACGTAGTCGTTTGCTTCAAGTCTTGTATTTCTCTATCCACCTTTCGGGCTAGACCGCCAGCTTCCGACCTGTTACCAAACCAAGTCCTTGGAGGGTAAGTAAGCCTGCGGGATAATAAAAAGTACTTTCGGCGTATAGGTTTTCTCAAAGTGCCTCGATAGCATCCTTGCAAAGCCGCAAAGGGGTTTCTTGTTCACATAAACCGTTTGCGGCTCTCGGTACAGATTCGAATAAAAATTGAATCGCCCCTTCACCGAAAGGAGAAAGCCTATGTTTGAAACGCAATA
>ERZ791929.997-NODE-997-length-12713-cov-9.008611_pt1 | contig 12713 bp, 13 predicted proteins | sample MGYA00510129_ERZ791929 | MGnify/ENA primary metagenome ERZ791929 (study PRJEB30046, sample SAMN00792049) | human gut metagenome | study: EMG produced TPA metagenomics assembly of the A metagenome-wide association study of gut microbiota in type 2...
GCACTCCCTCTGCTCCTATCCTTTGCAGCCATCATCGAGCTGATGATGCGCCGGCAACGCGAACAGCTAGCCGAGATCAAAAGTCTCCGTCAGCAGCTCGGCAAATGCCGCAATCGGGATGCGGAGAACTCCCGCACGCTTAAGTCGTACAAACTCGCATGGGATGAAATTTGCGACGACATTGCCGACCGAGACTGCCTGAGCGGCCGCGAGATCGTGCACAAATTCGAGAGCAGACAACGCGAGATCCGGAAGAGCTTGACGGACACCTTCCGTAAAAGCAGAAGCTAGCCCGCGGCTTCAGTAAGCGCACGGACAGCCTGAGGAAAACTCAGGCCTTTCAGATGCATCGCAAGATCGATGGCTCCACCGCCGCCAACGTTCTCGCGCTTGTCAAACCACTTCTCGCCGGTCACGATCAATTCGCGCACGTCGTTGTCATCCGAGACAAACAGCGAAACCGTGCGCTTGTTGACGCGAGGCTGAAACGCAGAATCCCGCGACACGTAGAAGCCCAACCGATCGAGCGCGTCTTCCAATGAGACGGCGCGCGCTTTCGAAATGATGTCTGCTGGCAACTTTCTCATTTCTGTTTGTTTGTCTGTTTGTTTGGCAAACAAATGACGAAGCTTATTTTTCCGACAGTTTGTTTTCCATTTCCGGCGTCAGTCTGTACCTTGTTCTGGGACCGGCACCTTCTTTGACCAACACATTCCTTTCCACCAGCTCCTTCAACAAGAGAGCACATGTCGGTTGCGAGAGATTCAGGAGATTTTCCAGATCCTTTCGCGTGACTGCCCCGGTTGCTTGCGCCATCTCAACCACTCTGGCCTGACGCTCATCCAATGCAGACAAATTCACTATCCGACGTCTCGGCAAGGAAATCAGCACTGAACTTTCTGTAATCGTCACCAATCGATCCAGCGGCGTCCCTTTGTAGATCTTCCGAATCAGCTGAAAACCGCTTCCGACGCCTTCCATCAGTCCCAACCGCGTCAGCAGCGAAGCGAGTTTCATGTTGCGGCAGCTTGTGGCAAGGTTCTCAAGAATCTCTTTGGGCAAAAGATTGTGCGGTCCGCCGGCCGACCAAAAATCGATTCGGCTGGGCGTAATGTGGATGAGGTTCGCGACACGTCTGCTGTAGTCGCAATGGACCAGTTGATTGACAATAGCTTCGCGAATGGCGTCCGGATTGACCCTGTAATGATCAATTCGCTCCAAGGTACCGTCCGTCGGTTTTTCCATGCCGGCGTAATTGGTTCTCGCAACAAATTCGAGAGCCTGATCCAGTAGGGTAAAGATGCTGCCGGAAATTTTTTTGGAGTCGGAAATTTCCGTCTTGTCCTCATCGAGGTAATGATTCAAGACAAATTGAGCGGTCCCTTGATCCGAACACAACTCGGCCAAATTCGTCCAACCAGCTCTCTGAGGATCCCAAAAGCCAAAATTTGTGTTTGTTTTCGGATCAAAAATCACCTGACGAGCCCGGCAATAAGCAAGACACGCCTCAAAGGTCAGTGATTGATTAATCGCGAGCCTTTCTTCAAACGGAACCGGGTTGTTTCTTTCGATCAGGAGGGCAATATCATCCATCCTTGCCGGAGAACTGGAACACCCGACGCGGACATAGACCTGACGAGGATCATCCCGAGCCAAGGAGTACGGCGGAAACTTTCCTTGATCGACATGCACCCGCAGCACGTCCTTTCCATCAACCGTTAGCCGCGAGGTTGAGACAAAGCTGTTGAGCGAAGGGAAAATCGCGTCACGAATGACGGAGCAAAGCCGCTCTTCCACATCGTGAATGTCCTGCACACCGCACACAGTGCCATCATCATTGACACCGATGTACAGATCGCCGCCGTACGTGTTGGCAAACGCAACCAAGGTCTTTTTGATTGTCTGGCCGTCGTTGTCCCCCCATTGGGACTTGAACTCGACGACATGATTTTCGTAGGGAGGAATTAAGTGCATGGGAAGCGTATCTTCTAGGGATCTTATAATCTGATTATAAGATTATAAGATTTTTCTGAGAAAGGCCTTTCATCGGTCGTTGCGACTTCTCAACTGTCGTAGCTGTACGACAGGCGCTGAACGTACTGCGACAGATCGCGACAGTCGAGATAAAGCAACGGAACAACGATGGGAAACTCCCGCGGGGGAGGAGCCCCTCCCCCGAACCCCCACCCAGCTACTCGCAAATAAAATTTGCGGAGGAAAATCGAGAGGCCGACAAGTCGGCCTAAAAATGAAAGGCTACGCCATTAGTAAACGGGACAGACATGGGACACCTCCAAATACCGCTGAATCTGCGATTTTGAGATCCCCATTTCCGTGGCGATTGCTCGGATTGACATCCCTTCTGCCCGCAATGCTCTTGCTCGCTCCTGACGGGCTTTAGCCTGTCCAAGATACTCGGCTCTCGGCTTCACCCCTTGTGCCCGACGCTGCTTCATGTGACTAGCGGCGTCGCGACGTCGACGCTCGTCCGGTGTCACGATCGTCGTCAGCTGCTGCATCTCTTCGGTCGTGATCTCGAAAAGATCGATCAGCGTCTGCGAACGCGGAGTGTACAGAGGCACGTACTGGCGTCCGTTGAAGTCGCATCGTTGTCCGGCTCTGGCCTGACACATCTTTTCGTAAATCGTGCGCAACTCGGCGACGCGGTACGTCCAGATCGGATCGATCTCTTGCGCAACGATGGCCGCTTCGCGGTAGAAATTTGTCGGATCCACCTGCCCGGAAAGCGCCAAAAAACTCATGCTGTACATGAGAAAGTTCATGCGCATCCCTTCCCGGATGCCTCCGCGCATCGCACACAACGTTCTCAGGTCTTCCAGACGAGCCCATGCCAACGCCTTCGCATCGTATCCGTTCGTCGGACGAACTTTTGTCTGCACCAATGGCTCGACATCAGCGGCAGGTCTTTTGTCCGGACGAGATTTAGGGAGGATGTACTCGCAAAGCTCTTCGAAGGAGTACATCAACGGCTTACCATCCCTTCCGGGCGTTGTTCCTGCTACTCGACAAACCGTTCCTGACCGACTGTTGACCGTACGAACAACTCGCAGCACTCGCGCGGCGTCTCTAGCACAACTGTCCACGCCGTACGGAGCCAAGCGTTTCACCAGATTTTCTTCAACGGCGTTCCAGCGCGGTAGTGCACCGCGGGGAATCGGATTGCTGTAGAGCCACTTCGGTTGGATGCCACGCCCCGAATGCACCACGATCGACGGCCGCGGAATGTCTTCCGCATCGCACAGACTCATGAAGGCGTCCGCGACCCGCTCCGGCGTTTTTCCTCGAGCCCAGTCCGCGTTCGTCTTGTAGTAATCGACATCGAGAAAATTCAGACTCAGACTTTTGACATTGACGACTCGCCGCTGAGGTGTCCAGAACTGTGTCTGGCTGATCCAGGAATCACGCTTGGGATCAAGAATGCGAAGAACCGTTTCCAACTGTGAAACAGGATGAAGGCTTTGGCACTTCCTGCCGGACTCTTGCGCCGTGAGGAGTGCAAAGTAGCCTCCCATCGGAGGGAGGTAGAGTGCGGCTTCTTCAGCCGAGTCGAATAGGTTCAGCTGTCGCGGAACCTGCGGTGGGTTGTTATAATCCTGCATTGAAGCACCCTGTACGTGCTCTTGGGGATTCGTCCCCGTTTTCGGCAGGGGTGAGAGCCTGCCGCAAAAATCTTTTTTGGAAAAGCCACTGATTGCCGTCAGTGGCTTTTCTTTTTCTCATTCGCCCGATTTTCGCTTAAAAAGCCCGACAGTGCAAGGCATTCGCTCAATTTGAACGATTCCAGACGCCTAGGATTTTCCTAGGATTTTCCTAGGCGTTTCCTATGCATTTCCTAGGAACTTCCTAGGATTTTACTAGGAAATTCCTAGGCATTTCCTATGCAATTCCTAGGAATTTCCTAGGCACTAAATTTTTTTATTCTTGTTGTTTTGACGCAAAAAAACCGGCCTTCCGGCCGGCGTTGTGCTCTTAGTTACCTCTCGGAACTTTTTCAAGCTTGGCGCGAATGAGCGAACGGATGAGTTCCGTCCTCGTTGTCCCCAACTCTTGAACAAGCTCATCGAGCTCTTGAAGCTGCTCCGGATCCAACTGAACCGTAATCACGACCTTCTTGCCGCGAAGCTTCCACTTGGAGTCAATCGGATGTTTTGCTTTGGAACCGTCCGGAGCTCTTTCAACAAACTCACGGAAGGCTTTGGAATTCACGTCAGCGGCCTTGAGTCTGGTCGCCGCAACCTTGGTGACAACTTGCGGACTCGTCGGCTGGGCTTCATCGTCCTCCACGGGCTTAGTCAGTCTCGGTCTCTTGGCAATCGTCATTTCTTACCTCTCTTCCCCGCAGGCTTGGTCAGATTCACCGGTTCATCGAAGATTGCTCCAACCAACTTCTCGACCTCTGCGATTGCTTTCGGATCTTTGATCTTGAGTTCGGCCACGCTCAAGCCGAAGCCAGACGCAGAGGCATACGCCTTACGGCGACACAACGGGGCATCCAAAAACTGAATGTTGGGGTAGTCGGCCAACGCAGAAATGGAGTCTCGGTTGTCAGCGGAATCGGACGGGTCAGCACAGTTAAGAATGGCATACGCCGGAACGTCCCCTTTGCGCTGCACCGACACTTCTTCGACCACGGAAGACATCTGAGACAGAGCCCACGTGTCGAAGGTTCGCGGCTGGAAAGGAATGATCAAGACATCGCAAACACCGATAGCAGTTCGTAACTGTGTGCTGTCGTAGCCGCCGACGTCGATCACGATCGTGTCCCATTTGTCGGCCTGCAGCAGTACCTGACGGCCGAGCAGCGTGCCGTTCGGGTATGACGCACAGGAAATCTGTGCCTTGACCTTCTGACTCTCGCGAAGCGTCAAAGCCATCAGACCGGTCTGCTGCCGGTCCCCGTCGACGTACCAGACGTCTTTTCCTTGCATCGCTCTGGCCACGGCGATCTGAAGCGCCACTGTCGTTTTGCCGACGCCGCCCTTCGTGTTGGCCACGGTGATAATTTTGGGAGCCATTTGACACCTCTTCCTAGGAAATTCCTATGCATTGTATCTGCATAGGAAATGCATAGGAATGTTTTGAGACACTAAATAAGAAATGCCTAGGAAAATCCTAGGCATTTCCTAGGATTTTCCTAGGCATAAATTTCTCATTAGTATTACTTATCTACGATTAGAAAAGTTCTAATTGAGTTACGCCAATTCCAAAACAGTCTGTCGGGAGTTTTTGGTAAAAATCAACAGTAGCCCTCGCTACCGCATAAGCAAGATCACACGGCACAGCATTACCAATCTGGGTGTACTGAGAAGACATCGGCCCAGCAAACTCATAGTCTGAAGGAAAAGTTTGGATAAGCTGCGCCTCCTTTACCGTAAGTCTTCTTAAAAAGTCGGGAGCCTCCACCAACTCTTCAGGTCCTTTGGGAGTAGCGTCCTTAGCCGTCTCCCACAACTTTGCGTGATATTCCTCAACCCATGCAGGGCGACCCTGTTCCAAAGACCGGGTGTCTATAAATGGTGTCTTATTTCCTCCCATGCTTGCTGGCAACGTACAAGAAACTCCCTCCAAATTTAATGGACGCCCCAATCCATTAAATAACATCCCTGCGTACGGAGACTTTCGTAGTATCGGATACTTAGCTAGCGTAATACGAGCTTTACACGTGAGAGGATTCTTCTCTGTCCCGGCAGGGCCAATGCTTTGGAACAATTTCCGCAAGGACGGTGCCTCTTTTTTGTAAGGTTCAAGATCAATCTGAATTTCTCCATTGATCCTAAAACCAATAAAAAACATACGGACTCGAGATTGTGGAACACCAAAGTCTTTGGCATTCAGCACAATAAACTCTGAGGAATAACCTAATGCCGTAGCCTGATTCTTCAGTCTTTCTCGTACCGAAGAGAATTTCTCAAGTTCTGCCAGTGCTCGCACATTTTCCATGACAAAAAAGCGCGGTCGAACTCTTGCAACAACATCCAAGAAATCAAAAACTAACTTACTGCGAGGATCATTGGGATCCATCTTTCCAGCTACGGAAAACCCTTGGCACGGAGGCCCTCCAAAAACACAATCAATGCCATCACTAGGAGACGGCAACTTGTCCTTGAAGTCTGCCAAATCACCGCAATGCATATTGCTCGACGGGTGATTCAGCTCGTACGTTCTCGCAGCATGAGGCATGATCTCATTGGCCCAGACGACAGAAAAACCTGCCCTCTCAAACCCAACATCCATGCCTCCTGCCCCGGTGAAAAGTGAAACAGCTTTTAGTTTTTTTGGGGCTTGATTCATCTTACAAAAGCACCGACTTGACGGAATTGATTATGCGATTTTCGCATATTTTGTTGCTAGTGGGATCATTCTACCGATCTTCTGCTACAGCCTAGAGGACTTTTGTGAGCCGCGTTAACACCATTTATGACGATCGATATAGATCCATTATCTCGCTCTTAGTATCCATAAGAGCGGAGCATAAAATTTCACAACTAGACCTTGCAAAACACCTGAATATGCGGCAATCAGATATCTCTAAGATCGAAACATTTGTTCGCAGGGCAGATTTACTAGAAATTTTTGATTACTTGCAAGCTATTAGTGATCTATCTGAAATTGAAGATTCTTCGTTTACCATAACAACTTGGAACAAAATATATGAAGCGATCAAAAAATAAAGATAGCTTTCAAGGTTCCGCTAAGTGCGTCCTCGAATCTTTATACAATAGCTTGACAATTATTCCACGAGATCAATTATCTCTCGTTAGCATCCCTGAAAATACACTTTCACTACTCAACACGATACTCAACGGATCCAATATAACATTTGTCTACATGTTATTCACTGCCCTGCTCGCCAAAGCTACAGACGAACAAATAGACCCTTTCATTCTTCAAATCAGCGGTACTGCACGCACCAACTTACGCTCCTATGACGCTCGTTCATTGTGCCATAACGTTGTTGTTCCTTTCGAGCGAGAACATCTTGCTGGCGTTATGGGCGGATCCAACGAACCATTCCTGAATAAGCCAGCTCGTTATCAAAAAATCTGTGAAAGTAATCCAACAAGAACTAAGAACTTGCAAAAGGTTCTTTGCAATCTTCTTTCATATATAACATCAAGCCAAATTGCCAAATCCATACTATACGAATTATTAACTCGCCTTGAGAAGAAGAAATCAGAAAAGAAAAAATCTGAAGAGATAATAAAAAAATCTCTCATTGATAGAAAAGAAGGAACCGTTGCTCTTATCTTAGAAGAGTTCCTGGCATTAGCTTCAGATTGCAGTTATGGTGGAGCGACTGCCACCGTTACGGCGGTGCTTTCTTTAAAGCTCTTATTTGAGGCAACAAACTCAGAGTTCCACGTATGCGCGCATCCACTAAATGAATCTGGTGCTTCTAGCAAAGAAACATCAGATATAGATATCAAAAATTCAAATGGTGATGTAGTTTTAACTATGGAAGTTAAGGATAAAACTTTCACAGTTTCTGACGTAGAACATGCGGCAAGAAAAGTATCGTCATCGAAAATTGCGCACACAACATTTTTGACGGGATTCTCTGCTCACCTTGAAGATTGCTCTAAAGAGGAATGCATCACCCGAGTCAAGAACTCAGTAGGCGTTGAGGTTCATTTTTTAGATCTACGAACCCTAGTTAAAACAGCGGAAACAGTCAGTCGCCTAGTCTCTGCACACATTCTCTATCAGTGGTATCTGGAAGTTACTAAACTCTGCAAGGTCTCCCAGGCTTTTCTAGATCATTGCCACTCAAATATCTGGACTAATTTCGTGTCTGCAGATTCGCTGTAAGTTGTATCTCTCCGCCAACGGTTCTCCGACCTCCTCAAACCATCGGTACAACGACGCACGGGATACGCCAAGTTTTTTTGCAGTCGCTGAGACTCCATGACCAGCAGCCAGTAGTTCCTTGGCCTGAGCCAGAAGATCCGGAGTAACTTTCTGAACCCGCCCCTTGTAGGCCCCCCTTGCCTTCGCCAGCGCGATCCCTTCGCGCTGGCGTTCCAGAATCAGCGAACGCTCGAACTCCGCGACAGCTCCCATGACTGACAGAATCAGTTTCGACATGGGAGCTGCGGCCTGGTCCGGATCAAACGACAGGTTTTCCTTCAAAAAACTGATCTTGACTCCCTTGTCGGTCAACGTCCGGACAATCTGTAGCAAATCCTCAAGATTGCGGGCGAGTCGATCCATGCTGTGAACGAACACCTCGTCGCCCTCTCGAACGTATTTGATCAGTTCCGCGAGTTGCGGACGATCCTTCATGTTCTTCCCAGAGACCCGGTCTTCGAACACTCGATCCAGCTCGATTCCCTCTAGCTGCCTATCGGTTCTTTGATCAATCGTGCTCACACGGATGTAGCCAACCTTGGCTCGAGTCGATGACATGCTTCCCTCGTCTAATGTCTTATATGAGTTTTAACATTGTAAGACAACTGTCAAATAACAAGAAATTTAACTTTAATTAGACAGTTTGCCCCAGTGCTGCCCTTGTCTCATACGGGTGTACCTCAGAGAGATGCGCCAGAAGGCATTCGGAGCCACTTCGCCGCCACTCTGAAACAACAATCCCTTCCGTTTGTTTTGTTTGTCTGTTTGTTTGGTTTATAATCCTTGTTGCCACAACAAGAAGTTTCACCATGGCCGAACAGCGGATCACGCAAGATCAAGTCACAGAGTATCTTCGTCAAAATAATCCTTCCCCCATGCCTACGCTTCGCCGGCTGCGCGAAATTCTCGGCGGAGGTAGCTTGGAAACGATCAGTCGCGGCGTCCGGGCGTACTTGGAAGGGCAATCCCAACCGCAAGATCAAGCCTGTCCCGCCGACTTCTCTGACGCAGTCAGCAAGCTCGAAGCCCCCCTGTGGAACTTCGTCCGCCCGCTGATGGAGAGTGCCGCTAACAACGAACGCTCGCGTCTTCTCCCTCAAGTACAGGCCGCCAAGGAAACCGTCGAAGCCCTTGAGCTGGAGTGCGACAACCTGCGAGCCAAAGACGCCGCCCGCGAAGACCAACTCGGCCGCTACATAAGCGAAGCCGGGAAACTCGGTCGCGAGCTGGCTTCCGCCAAAGCCCAACTTGAAGCCTCCCAAACCTTGATTTCGAGCCTTCAGCAGGAAATCGAGCAGTTGCGCTCGCAGCTCCAGACCGCCGAACTTGAGAAAGCCAAAGCCCAAGGCGCTCTGGACGCTTACCGCCGAGCTCTCGGCGACGACGTCTAAACTTCTTCGTCATCCACAGCAACGGTGAATAAATTCGCACGCTGATTTCTCTTCCCTTGGGAAATCAGCGTTTCTTTTGCTTGCCCAACTTTGAGGCAACCACCAGACCGCAGCTGTCGCGGACGCCTTCGCCGTCCTAAAGGGGCGTTCCCCTTCACCCCCTTAACGGTCTCCCTCCGGTCGACCTTTATGGCCCACCATCCCACCCCCGAGGGGGCCTTCCCCCTCGTCTCCCCCTTCAGCAGCCCTTCGGCCTGCTCCGGGCGCTGCGCCCCGTACCCAGCAAGCCGACCGTTTTCGGTCGGCTGCGGGGAGATTCCCCGCACCCCTCCGAAAGACAGCAGCCGCTTCTTTAGGTCGCGGCTGCCGAAGCGCTTCCAACTCCGTCTCTCACGGCCTTATTAGGCCGGTTCGACGACGTCTCCGCGCTTCGAAAAAACGGGGCTCGATGCCCCGCTGTGTACAACTGTCGTTGATACACAGCGTTGCATCGAGTTTGACCTACTTTCAGTAGAAAATGCGATAAAACGCAAGTCAGATGCGCAACAAATTACACGCAAATAAAATTTGCACGCGATTTGTGCTAGCATGGTGGGGAGTGAGTTTTTGCGTCTTTTTCTCAAAAAGACGACTTGCGAGAGTGAAGCCCTCGCTCGTAGCTCCGCCGGTGAATGCTTAACCGGCAGCCGTGGCGATCGGATATTTCTCGCCTGACTCGCAAAGTGCGTAATCCGGTAATTGCCGAGCTTTTGAGGCGCCCCACCTTCTAATTGGGAGTTTTCATCGCCTTCACTTTCAGGCGAAATAAATTTGAAGTGACAGGGCCCCGGTCTATGTAGGCACCAGCAGAGCCCCAATCTGCAAACGCCCAGTCGGCTCCACGGAACCGGCGACTTCCTCTTCGCGAGGAAGCCTCTTTCTCACGGATTTTTTCGGTCTTCGGTATGTCTTCTACTGACTTCGACGCGGCCTCCACGCTCGCCCAGCTGCGCAAAGACGCAGCCGTGCGTCGCAAGTCGGCCTATCACCCGTCGCGACTAGACCGTTACGCATTTCAGCTGCACGAGCTCCTCAATGCCGGCGCCAAACCCGCCGAGCTACAGCGCTGGCTGCGACAGCAACGCTGCAAAGTCGCTCTATCCACCGTAACCCGATGGATCTCCCGTCATGTCCAAAGTTAGCTATCGCTTCGACCGTGCGAAGGCAGAGACGCAAGCAAACAAAGCGATAGGAGTCATCGAGAAAGCAGGGCTGATCAAATCGGTCGGCACCAATCGAAACTATCGAGAGTGTCTGCAGCACACCGCCCAATGGATCAAGGACAACCGTCTCGGAGATCTTCGTCACATGGATCGCGAGATCGCATCGCGCTTCCTTGACGAGATGAAGGGCACCTACAGTCAGAAAACGCTCGACATGCATCGTCAGGCGATTCAGGCTCATTTCCATGCAAACGGCGTTCTCGACATCAAGGGAACGTTACCCGTCACCAAGTCCGACGTGCAGACGGTGCTGGAGCACCGTGCCTACACGCCGGAACAAGTCTCTCTGGTGGCTCAAGCCCAGACCGAGCGCAACGCGTTTTCGACCGAGCTCGCTTACGCCGCCGGACTGCGTGCTCATGAGCTGCTGACCATCCGCCCTCTTGCCGAACAACCGGCAGACATCCGTCGCTACGAGGACGGCTCCATCAAGTCCTTAGACACCAAATGGCAAGGACGTGAAGAAGGCGTTCCCTATTCCGTCGTCGGCAAAGGAGGCCTCGTCAGAGAAGTTCGCCTGCCACAGGAACTCGCCGACAAACTCGAAGCTCACCGCCTCGAGGAGCCGATCCAAATCCGAGATCGCGGCGTCAACTACGAGCAGCACTACGACATTGCCGGCGGCCAGAGATGGTCGAATTCCTTCTCAGCGGCCAGCGACCGAGCACTCGGTTGGTCAACCGGTGCTCACGGGCTGCGCCATTCCTACGCTCAGGAACGACTCCACGAACTCGAGCGCATCTGCCCCTACGAAAAGGCGCTCGAAACCGTCTCTCAAGAGATGGGGCATTTCCGCCCCGAAATCACCACAACCTACCTGCGGTAACCCTTCCCTATGGCTACCTTTTTTACCTTGCTGCTGCCGGCAGTGTTTGCCGCGCTGGCCACTTTAGTGCCTATCTTCCTCAAATCAAAGATTTCCGACACTCAGTGTCTCGGCTGGGTTACCTTGATTGCAGGGGTACTCTACGCTCTCACGGGTCTTTACTTTGCGCTTCCTGACACACACCAAATCTCCGGAGTGTGGGTGGTCTTCGCACCGCTGGTACCTCTGTTTTCTCCGACGGCTGTTTTCGACCTTCTTCTGGAACATTGGGACGTTGCTCTTTGCGTTCTTGTCTCAGTGATCTGCGCCACTCGTGCCCGAGGAATTGCGATCGACGATCTTCAAATCACTAACCGCGCCAAAAAAGACGCCACTGCTTGGGCTCAGCAACAGCTCAACCAAAAGCTTCCCGAGATCAAAGCGAAATACGTCGATCTGGAAAACAAGTACTTCGCCAAGCTTGAGGCGATGGATCAACAGCAAAAAGAACTTTCTGCCCAACAAGCCTCTTTGAGGTCTTTGGAGGAGAATCTCATTAGAAAATCTATGGAACTCGACGAGCGAGAACAACATTACAACGACGTCGAGGCCGCACTGATACAAAAAATCAAAAAGGTATCCGCAGACGCCGAACGGACAAATATCCAGATCGATGCCTTCAACGAGCTCGCAGAAGCCTCTCGCAGAATTGAGCCGGAACTGCGCCGACAAATCGAGGTTTTGAGCGCCTCAAACGAGCGACTCAAGGGCTTGGTCGGTCGTCTCATGCCCTACAAATGGGTTACTCGCCAAATGCTCCAAGAGCGAGATCCGCACATCAGCGCAATCACTGCCGAATTGCTTGAAACCGCCACAAAAAATCTTCGCTCACGGCAAAGGAACGTCGCACCGTCCCGGACAAAGCGACCGGACGTGCCCCATTGCCTCGAAATCAAACTTCCTCACATCCAACTTGAGAAGCACCCTAAGTGAACCGGACTCTTTGCAATGTGGCGCTTGGCTGCATCGGAATAGCCTCCGTCTTCGGATTCGGAAGTCTCGTCATGCCGCTATATGCCCAAGCGGATCTTGTCTTTGAGAGCTTCGTGGCGCTGATGCTCATCAGCAACATCACCCTGTTTCTTGGCTTGAACCTTCAACGCTGGGGACAAAGCAAGGCTCTGGCTTTCGGAAAGGAAGCCGGCGTCTTTGTGACCTTCTTCGGAACAATCATTCCCTGCTCGGTCTTTACCGCGTGCTGTCTAGCCTTCATCGCGTCCGGAAACTCAGAGATTTTCACCGCATGGCCGGTAAAGCTGCTAGCCGCTCTCGCACTCCCTCTGCTCCTATCCTTTGCAGCCATCATCGAGCTGATGATGCGCCGGC
>ERZ791929.1029-NODE-1029-length-12208-cov-2.758002_pt1 | contig 12208 bp, 12 predicted proteins | sample MGYA00510129_ERZ791929 | MGnify/ENA primary metagenome ERZ791929 (study PRJEB30046, sample SAMN00792049) | human gut metagenome | study: EMG produced TPA metagenomics assembly of the A metagenome-wide association study of gut microbiota in type 2...
TTTTTCAAGCAGAAGACGGCATACGAGAGCTGGAAAAGATCTATATATGACATTAAATATGGAACTTCAAGAGTACATGGAAGAGCAATTCAAAGAAGATGGAAGAGTAGGAGCATTTATAGCATTAGATCCTAAAACAGGAGAAATAATTACTATGGTAAGCTACCCTACATATTCTTTAAATATGTTTAGTTCTCAGATTTTAAATGAGGATTGGCAAAAGATAATAACTGATCCAGGAAGACCACTGACTAATAAAACAATAGCAGGGGAGTATCCACCAGGATCAGTATTTAAAGTAGTGTCAGCAATGGCATTTCTTGATAATGGGATTGATCCTAAAGAAAAATATCTGGATAAAAATGGATATTATGAAATAGGAAAATGGAGATGGAGAGCTTGGAAGGTTGGAGGACATGGATATGTAGATATGAAAAAGTCTATTGTTGAATCAGCCAATCCATATTATTATAGGCTATCTGATCAAATAGGTCATAAGCCAATAGTGGATACAGCTCGTTTATTTGGATTTAACGAAAGAACAGGAATAGATATTCCTGGAGAAAAAAAGGGACTACTTCCAGATGCTGAATGGAAAAAGAAGGCAATGGGAAGTGGATGGTACAAGGGAGACACTATACTTTTATCAATTGGGCAGGGGTATCTTACAGTAACTCCTCTACAGATAGCTGTTCTTTATGCTACAATTGCAAACAAAGGGTATGTGTATTCTCCTCATTTAGTGAAAGAGTTAGTAGATTTTAGTGGAAAAAATGTGACTCCAATAACTGGAGAGAAACGTCAGATAACAAAATTTCCTAAAAAGTATTATGATGAATTAAATGAAGCTTTGATAGCAACTGTTGCACAGGATAATGGAACAACTAAAATACTTAGAACTCCTGGAATGAAAGTTGCTGCAAAAAGTGGTTCTGCTCAGAATCCTCATTCTAAAACTACACATGCATGGGTAGCAGGATACTTTCCTGCAGATAATCCTGAGATAGTCTTTTCAGTTATATTGGAAGGAGCTGGAGGAGGAGGAGCCATGGGTGGAGGAATGGCCAGAAAATTCATAGATAAATATTTGGAGATAAAAAACAGGGAAAAACTAATCAAGGAAAATTCAGTTAATAGTGAGGAGAAAGTTAATTAGGTATATTTTAGTGTTATAGTAGTTTTGAAGTAGTGGAGGTACAGAAAAAATACTATTAGAATAAGGAGAACAGATGATAAAAAGAAACAAAGATACAGAAAGAGAATATTCAAAAAAGAAAAAAACAGAAACTAGTGGAATAAAAGAGGTAAAAGATATAAAAGAAAAATTAAAAGCAATAAAAGCTGGTATAAAAGAATTGAAAGGGGATAAAGAAGGAAATAAAGAAGGAAATAAATCAGAAGTTAAAGCTGAAAGAACTACTGAAGCAAAAGAAACAAAAAGTATAAAAGAAGAAAAAATGTATGTCATTCCTTTAGGTGGTCTTGAAGAAGTAGGGAAAAATATGACAGTCATTCAATATAGAGATGAAATAATAATAATAGATTCAGGGGTGACTTTCCCAGATGATAATCTATTGGGAATAGATTTAGTAATACCTGATTTTTCATTTATAGAGAACAATAAGGATAAAGTGAAAGGACTTTTTATAACTCATGGACATGAAGATCATATAGGTTCAATTCCATATCTTTATCAAAAAATAGATAAAAATATTCCAATGTTTGGAGGAAAACTTACATTAGCTCTAGCTAAGTCAAAATTTGATAATCCAGGATTTTCAAAAGAACTTCCTAAAATGAAAGAGGTAAAAGGAAGAAGCAGAGTAAAAGTTGGAAAATACTTTACAGTTGAATTTATAAAAGTGACTCACTCAATAACAGATGCTTACTCATTAGTAATAACATCACCAGCAGGAGTAGTATTTCATACAGGAGATTTTAAAATAGATCTTACTCCAGTGGATAGTGAGGGAGTGGATTTTGCAAGACTTTCTCAAATTGGAGAACAGGGAGTAGATTTAATGCTTTCTGATTCAACAAACTCAGAAGTAGAAGGCTTTACGCCATCAGAAAGAAGTGTAGGAGAAGCATTTAAACAAGAATTTTCAAAAGCTAAGGGAAGAATAATTGTGGCAGCTTTTGCTTCACATGTTCATAGATTACAGCAGATAATAAATACAGCAGAAGAGTATGGAAGAAGAATAGCCATTGATGGAAGAAGCTTGGTAAAAGTATTTGAAATAGCATCTAATCTAGGATATCTTAGAATTCCAGAGGGTATGATGGTAGCATTATCTGAAGTAGATGGACTTAGAGATAATAAAGTAGTTATTTTATGTACAGGAACACAGGGAGAGCCAATGGCTGCTCTATCTAGGATAGCTAAAAATATGCATAAACATATAAAAATAAAAGAAGGAGATACAGTAATAATTTCTGCTACTCCAATACCAGGAAATGAGAAAGCTGTTTCTAATAATATAAATAATCTTCTTAAATATGATGCTGAAGTTGTATTTAAGAAAATAGCAGGTATACATGTTTCAGGACATGGAAGTAAAGATGAACAAAAACTTATGCTTAATCTTATAAAGCCTAGATATTTTATGCCAGTACATGGGGAGCACAAAATGCTTAAAGCTCATAAAGATACAGCAATTGAAACTGGAGTACCAAAAAATAATGTTATAATTGCTCAAAATGGAAGTAAAGTAGAGGTAACAAAATCAGCAGTAAAAATTAAAGGAAAGGTAAATGCTGGTTCTACACTTGTAGATGGTTTAGGTGTAGGGGATATAGGAAATATAGTTTTAAAAGATAGACAGCAGTTATCACAAGATGGAGTGGTAGTAATTGTTTTTACAATTAGTAAGGAAACTGGAAAAATAATAGCAGGGCCTGATATTGTAACAAGAGGATTTGTATATTCTAAGGAATCAGATGATATAATAAAAGAGGCAATTGAAGCAATAAAAGCTAAATTGAGCAATATAGAAGGGCATTCAACAAAAGACTGGAATACATTTAAGAATACTACTAGAGATATAGCATCAAAATATTTTTATAATAAAACAAAGAGAAATCCGGTAGTACTACCGATAATCATGGAAATATAAAAGGAGAAGAATATGGCATTAACAAGTAAGCAAAGAGCGTTTTTAAAGAAGAAGGCTCATGAATTGAATCCTCTAGTAAGAATTGGAAAAGATGGAGTAACTGAAAGTCTTATTCAAAGTATATTGGAAGCTATAGATTCTAGAGAGTTATTAAAAGTAAAAATACTTCAAAATTGTGAAAAGGAAAAAGAAGAAGTTTTAGAAGAACTTTCTAAATGCAGTGAATTTGAAATTGTAGGAATAATTGGAAGAACTATTATATTGTTTAGAGAAAATAGAGATAAACCAACTATTTCATTAGAATTAAAAAGTATTAAATAGAAAATGTATTTAGGAGGGAAGTTATGAGTCCCGGAATAATTTTTAATAATAGAGTGCTAGATGTAGTATTTATAGCATGGTTTATAGCACAATTTTATAAAGTATTAACACTTATATTTAAGAAGAGAAAATTTGATATAACAAGACTATGGGACACTGGTGGAATGCCGAGTTCTCATAGTTCTACAGTGTCATGTCTGGCTACATGTATAGCAATACGTTATGGAATAAGCAGTGATATTTTTGCAATAACTATTATTTTTGCAGGAATTGTTATGTATGATTCAGCAGGGATAAGAAGAGCAGCAGGAAAACAAGCAGGAGTAATTAATTCTCTTATAGAAAAGATTCCTCTATTTATTGGAAAAGCTCAATATAACAAACACTTTAGTAAGGAAAAAGAAGCGAAATTAAAAGAACTCCTTGGACATACACCTGTTGAGGTAGTAGTAGGATGTGCCCTTGGAATAGTAATTGGATTGATATTTAAAATATATCTACAAGGGTAAGGAAGGAATATGGAAAATTTGAAAGATGCAAGTGTAGATGAAATTAAAAAAAGAGCTGAAGAGATAAGAAAAATATTAATAGAAACTGTAAGTAAAAATGGTGGGCATCTTGGTCCAAATCTTGGAGTGGTAGAACTTACACTATGTCTGCATAAAGTTTTTGATTTTTCCAAAGATAAATTACTTTTTGATGTAGGACACCAGTCATATGTGCACAAAATATTGACAGGAAGAGAGGAAAAATTTTCTACTTTAAGACAGAGAAATGGAATTGGACCATTTATGGATCCTAAAGAAAGTTCTTATGATCCGTTTATATCTGGTCATGCAGGGACAGCCCTTTCAGCAGCAGCAGGAATAGCATTAGCTGATCCTGATAAAAAAGTAATAGTAGTTATTGGAGATGCTTCTATCTCCAATGGACATTCTTTAGAGGCTTTGAACAACATTGGTGCGAAACTGAAAAACCTTATCATAATATTAAATGATAATGAGATGTCTATTGGGAAAAATGTGGGATCTCTTTCTAGGTTTTTTGGAAAACTTATGGTAAGTGAAAAGTATATGAGCTTTAGAGATGATGTAAAGGCTATTATAAATAAAATCAGAATAGTAAATAGGGTATCTAATACACTAGAAAGAATGGAGTTTTCTATAAAGAATTTTTTTCTGCCACTAAGTATTCTTGAAAGTCTTGGATTGAAATTTTTAGGAGTTATAGATGGGCATGATATAGAAGAACTGACTAATACTTTTAATAAAGTAAAAGATATGGAAGGACCAATCTTTATACATATAAAAACTCAAAAAGGAAAAGGATATTCATTTGCTGAGAAAGATCAGGAAAAATTTCATGGAATATCGCCATTTGATATGAAAACTGGATCTATTCCTTCTAAAACTAAGACTTACTCTAGTATTTTAGGAGAAGAAATGGTAAAGCTTGGAGAGGAAGATGAGAATATTTATGCCATTTCGGCAGGAATGGTAAAAGGAACAGGACTAGGAGAATTTTTTGAAAAATTTCCTAAGAGAGCTGTTGATGTAGGAATAGCAGAAGGACATGCTGTAACTTTTGCAGGAGGACTTGCTTCTATGGGGAAAAAACCATATGTTGCAATATATTCAACTTTTATGCAAAGAGGATTCAGTCAGCTTATTCATGATATTTCTATTCAAAAGTTGCCAGTTCGTTTTATAATAGATAGGGCAGGTATTGTAGGAGAAGATGGAAAGACACACAATGGACTTTATGACATTTCCATATTTACTACTATACCAAATTATACAGTTATAGCTCCTACTACTTGTAATGAGCTAATAGAGGCTTTGGAGATATCAAAGGATTTTGATGATGGACCTATAGCTATAAGAATACCAAGAGAAATATCTTTTTCGCTGGAAAATGATGAAAAATTTCAAATTGGTAAATGGAAAGAGATAAAAAAAGGGGAAAAAACTCTCTTTATAGCAACAGGAAGTATGCTAAAAGAGATTTTAAGTATAGATGAGCAGTTAAAATCAAAAAAAATTGATGGAACAATAGTGAGTGCAGCTTCTGTAAAACCTCTTGATGAAAAATACATATTGGACAATCTGGATAAATATGATAATATTTTTGTTATGGAAGAAGCATATGAAAAAAATTCATTTGGAAGCAGTATATTAGATTTTATTAACAAAAGAGGAAAGGAAAAAATCATAAATAAAATAGCAATAGAGAATGGAATCGTGCCACACGGAAAGCGGGGAGAACTTTTGGAAGAGTTTGGTTTAAAAGGAGAAAATTTAATTAAAAGAATTGAGGAAAAAATAGATGCAGGAAAAAAATAAGAAAGCATTGGAATTCATAGAAAATCTTTTAGAATCAGAAATGGTAAAAGATTTGGAACTTTTTGATGACCAAGGTGTGAAAGTATCAACTCATACCTATGATGTCTTGAAAATATCTATCGATGAACTCAAAAGAGATTATAAAAATTTTTCTGAGGCAAAAGAAAGAGTAGATTTTTTTGCTATGACAGTAGGAATAATAATTCATGATCTTAGCAAGGGAAGTATAAGAAAAACAGAAGAAAAATTTTCACATTCACAAATGATGCTAAAAAAACCTGAATATATAACAAGGGAAGCAGATAAAGTATTAAAAGATGTAGAAGAAACTATTGGAGCAGAACTAAATGATTCTATAAGAAAAAATATAATCCATATAGTTCTATCTCATCATGGTAAATGGGGAAAAATACAGCCTAATACAAAAGAAGCCCATATAGTTCATAGAGCAGATATGTACTCTGCAAAATATCATAGAATAAATCCAATAGGTGCAGATAAAATACTTGAACTTATGGCTCAGGGAGCTCAACTTGAGGAGATAGCTGAAAAATTGAATTGTACTCAAGGAGTAGTAAAAGATAGATTAAAAAGAGCAAAACAGGAACTTAAATTAAAAAATACAAAACAACTTATAAATTATTATAAGAAGAATAAAAAAATTCCAATAGGAGATAATTTCTTTATTCAGAGAGTTAGAGAAACAGAAAAATTAAAAAGAATGGTAGATAGAAAGGGATTTAAAAATATAATGCTGGAAAGCCCACTTCTCCCATACTTTAATGATGATATTATTTTTAAAAAAGATAAAGATAAATAGATGGTATATTTAGAGGTGAAAAATGAAAGAGAGATTAGACATTCTCTTAGTGAAAAGTGGTTTTTTTGAAAGTAAGGAGAAAGCTCAAAGAGCTATAATGGCTGGTTTAGTAATAGTAAATGACAAAAGAATAGATAAGAGCGGAACCTTCATAAAACTTGATAAGGATCCTGTTATAAGAATAAAAGGAGAAGTGTCTAAATATGTGAGCAGAGGTGGATTGAAACTTGAAAAAGCCTTGCAGGTATTTGGAATGAAATTAACTGAAAAAACAATTCTTGATGTAGGAGCTTCAACAGGAGGGTTTACAGATTGTTTACTCCAAAATGGAGCTGGATTTGTATATGCAATGGACGTTGGAACCAATCAACTTGACTGGAAGCTTCGGAATGATGATAGAGTAAAATCTATAGAAAATACTCATATAAAAGATTTAACAGAAAATGATTTAGATAATAAAAAAATGGATTATATAGTTATGGATGTGTCTTTTATATCTATAACGAAAGTATTAGAATATTTAGTAAAATTCTGTCAGCCAGAAACTAAGCTTATGGCTTTAATCAAGCCTCAATTTGAGACAGACAGAGAGTATATAGAAAAAGGTGGAATAGTAAAGGATACTGGGCAACATATAAAAGCTATAAAGAGAGTTATTGAAGAGGGAGAAAAGAATGGATTCTATATTGAAGGATTGGATTTTTCTCCAATAACTGGAACAAAGGGAAATGTAGAGTATATATCAATATTTGGACTTAGAGTTGAAAATAAAAAAAATATAGATATAGATGGGATTGTCAAAAATGGTAAAAATTTAGGAGGAGCTGTATGAAAAAGTTATTTAAGAACAAAGCAATAGTGCTATTATTTTCAATGATTATTTTTTCTAATTGTTTTTCAGCAAATGAAGATAAAAGTGGATTTCTTTCAAATATAAGGGAATTGAAAGAACTTTCTGATATTATGGATATACTCAATGAAAATTATGTAGGTGAAAAGAAAATAGATAAAAAAATCCTCCTTCAAGGTGCAGTAAAGGGAATGGTAGAATCATTAGATGATCCTCACTCAAACTATTTTACTAAAGCTGAATTAGAAAGCTTTAAAGAAGATTTAAAAGGAACTTATGTAGGAGTGGGAATGGTAGTACAAAAAAGAGTTAACGAACCTCTTACAGTGGTATCTCCTATAGAAGATGGACCAGCTTTTAAAGTTGGAGTAAAACCAAAAGATAAAATAATAGCTATTGATGGTGAAGCGACATATAAGCTTACAAGTGAAGAAAGTGTAAAAAAACTTAAAGGGGAACCTAATACAAAAGTAAAAGTAACAGTATATAGAGAATCTACAAAAGAAACAAAGGATATAGAAATAGAAAGAGCAGTAGTTGAACTTAAATATGTAAAACATAGAATGATTGATGATAAAATTGGATATTTAAGACTTACTCAATTTGGAGAAAATGTATACCCAGATGTAAAAAAAGCTATGGAAGATTTACAAAAAAATAATATGAAAGCTCTTGTGTTTGATTTAAGAAGCAATCCAGGAGGAGCATTGGATCAAGCTATAAAAATATCATCTATGTTCCTAAAAGAAGGAAGAGTAGTAAGTGTGAAATCTAAAGAAGGAGCAGAGCAGGTATCGAATAGAGAAGGGAAATATTATGGAGATTTTCCTCTTGTTATTCTTATTAATGGAGGAAGTGCTTCTGCATCTGAGATTGTAGCTGGAGCAATAAAAGATAATAAAAGAGGAATTCTTGTAGGAGAAAAATCTTTTGGAAAAGGAAGTGTTCAAACTCTTATTCCATTGCCAGATGGAGATGGAATGAAACTTACTATTGCTAAATATTATACTCCAAGTGGAATATCTATCCATGGAAAAGGAATAGATCCAGATGTATTAGTAGAAGAAAAAGAAGGATATATGCTTTTTGACAGTATGGTAACTAATATAGATGAAACTGAAACAAAAGAAAATAAAAAAGAAATAATAAAAGAGATTAAAGGTGAAGAAGCAGCAGAAAAATATGAGCATCATAAAGATATACAGTTGGATACAGCTGTAGGAATACTTAAAGGACTTCTTCTAAACAAAGAAAATAGTAAATAGAAAGGTGAAAAATATGCTTTATATAGTAGCAACTCCAATAGGAAATCTTGAGGATATGACTTTCAGAGCTGTTCGTACTTTAAAAGAGGTAAATTATATCTTTGCTGAAGATACAAGGGTTACAAGAAAGCTTTTAAATCATTATGAAATAGAAAATACAGTGTATAGATATGATGAACATACAAAGATGCATCAAATTGCAAATATAATAAATCTTTTAAAAGAAGGAAAAGATATTGCATTGGTAACAGATGCAGGAACACCATGTATATCAGATCCCGGATATGAGTTGGTAGATGCTGCTCATAATGAAGGAATAAGAGTTGTACCAATACCTGGAGCAAGTGCTTTAACAGCAGCAGCTTCAGCAGCTGGAATGACTATGAGGAGATTTTGTTTTGAAGGATTTCTTCCTAAGAAAAAAGGAAGACAGACACTTTTAAAAGCTTTGGCTGATGAAGAAAGAACAATAGTAATATACGAATCACCTTTTAGAATAGAAAAAACTTTAAGGGATATAGAACAGTTTATGGGAGTAAAAGAAGTAGTAATTATTAGAGAAATTACAAAAATATATGAAGAAATATTGAGAGGAACAACTACAGAGCTTATAGAAAAACTTGCTAAGAATCCAATAAAAGGTGAGATAGTTCTTCTTATCAAGGGGCAAGAAGATTAATTTAAGGGAGTAGTGTAAATCATGTCAATGACAAAAATAAATTGGTATCCAGGTCATATGAAAAAAACAAAAGATCTGATAAAAGAAAACATGCAGCTGATAGATATAGTTCTAGAGGTAGTAGATGCAAGAATACCTCTATCCAGCAAAAATCCTGATATTACAGTTTTTGCTAAAAATAAAAAAAGAGTTATAGTTTTAAATAAATCTGATCTTGTAGAGAAGTCAGAAATATTGTACTGGAAAAAATATTTCAAAGAAAATAATATGGCTGATGAAGTTCTTGAAATAAGTGCAGAAACTGGATTTAACATAAGGGCTCTTTATTCTATTATAGATAAAGTATCTGCTGAAAAAAAAGAAAAAATGAAAGCTAAAGGTTTAAGAAAAGTAAATACAAGATTGATGGTTGTAGGTATACCAAACGTAGGAAAATCAAGACTTATCAATAGAATTGTAGGAAAAAGTAGTGCTGGAGTAGGAAATAAACCAGGATTTACTAGAGGGAAACAATGGGTAAGAATAAAAGAGGGATTGGAACTGTTGGATACACCAGGAATTTTATGGCCAAAATTTGAAAGTGATGAAGTTGGACAAAATCTGGCAATAACTGGAGCTATTAGAGATGAAATACTTCCAATAGAAGATATTTCTTGTATTTTGATTTCAAAAATGATTAAATATGGATTATGGGATATTCTAAAAGAGAGATATAAACTTTTAGATGAGGATAAAAGTGAAGTCATAGGAGAAATTCTTGAAAAGATAGCACTTAGAAATAAAATGTTTAATAAAGGAGAAAATCTCAATATCCAACAGGCAGCTTATACAGTCCTTAGAGATTACAGAAATTGCAGATTAGGTAAATTTGGTTTGGATAAGTAATGGAGGAGCAATGGAAAAGCTAAATATAGACTTGAATGTTTTAGAAGAAACATTAGTGAATTTTTTGAAGGAAGAGGTAGGAAAAGTAGGATTTAGCAAAGTGGTGCTGGGATTATCTGGAGGGATAGATTCAGCTCTTGTAGCTTTTCTTGCAGCTAAAGCATTTGGTCCTGAAAATGTCTTGGGGATAATGATGCCATATAAGACTTCAAGCAAGGAAAGTGTTGAACATGCAGAACTTGTAATAAAAGCTCTAGGAATAAGAAGTAAAAAAATAGAGATAACACCAATGGTAGAAGCTTATTTCAATTTAGAACAGGATATGGATAGCCTTAGAAAAGGAAATAAAATGGCAAGAGAAAGAATGTCTATACTTTTTGATCATTCAGCTAAAGAAAGAGCTTTAGTACTTGGAACTTCTAATAAAACTGAAATAATGTTGGGATATAGTACTCAATTTGGAGATTCAGCTTCAGCTGTAAATCCAATAGGTGACTTATACAAAACTCATGTATGGAATTTATCAAGGCATATGGGAGTACCTAGAGAACTTGTTGAAAAAAAACCAAGTGCTGATTTATGGGAAGGACAGACAGATGAACAGGAACTTGGATTTTCATATAAAATGGCAGATGAAATATTATATAGACTTATAGATGAAAGAATGACTTCAGAAGAGATAATCAGAGAGGGATTCTCAAAAGATACTGTAGAGAAAATAATAAAAAAAATAAAACTTTCACAATATAAAAGAAAACTACCAACAATAGCTAAGGTGTCAAAAAGAACTATGGGAATGGAATTTAGATATCCTAGAGATTGGGGAGTATAGCAAATTATCTTGTATACAGAGGGAGTGATTTTATTGCCAAAAAGAGAAGAACACTTAAGAGAAGAATTAGATGAATTTCAGAAAGAAAAGGAAAGAATTAGAAGTATTGTAGGACAGATTGGTGGAGCGAATAATTCACAGCATAAGATGATTAATCTTTTATTTGTTGTGTTAATAATAGCTCTTCTTATTTTAGGGGTAGTACTTCAAAAAATTACACTGTTTTTAACTTTAGAAGTGGCTGTGCTTTTAGGAATATTCAAACTTATATGGATGTTTTATGAAGCACAAAGAGCAAGTCATTTTCAATTTTGGATATTGAATTCATTAGAGTATAGGATCAATGAAGTAGATAGAAAAGTAAAAAAAATAGAAAAGATTTTAACTAAAGATCAAGGAGTTAAAAAAGATATAGAAGAAAAAAATGCTGAAAACATAGATATTGAACAACAAAAAGCTGAATAGGAGGGATATGTATGGCAGTATATTGGCTGGTAGGAGCAGTATTTTTTGCAGTGGTGGAACTTATAGTTCCTGGACTTATTTCTATTTGGTTTGCTTTGGCAGTAGATAGTGTATTGTATCAAGGATATTTTTTTGTGATATTGTCAGCCGTACTTCTTGCATCAACTAGAAAATTTTCTAAGAAGATGCTTGAAAGAAAAGATGGCAGTGTAGACAGGATAACTGGGAGCATTGTTGAAGTAAAAGGGATTGCTCCAAATGGGAATTATGAAATTTATTTTGATGGAAAACATTGGGTAGGAAAATCTGATGAAGAATTAGAAATTGGAGATAAAGTCAAAATTTTGAGAATAGAAGGGATAAAGCTTGTTCTTGAAAAAGTTAAATACAGAAGTGGGAATGAATAAAAATGGAGTGAAAATGGTAATAAGTATTTGTACTTATGAATCATTTTCATTTTTTTTTGAAAAAATAGAGATAATGAAATATAAGATATAGAATATAAGAAGTAGAAGAAGAAAATAAAAAATTAAAGTAGAATTGTAATAATGAAAATATTTAATTTAAATTTCCTTGATATTAGACTGAAGTAGGTGAAAAAAATAAAAAAAATGAAAGGTAAATTACCTAAAT
>ERZ791929.1036-NODE-1036-length-12123-cov-13.354657_pt1 | contig 12123 bp, 8 predicted proteins | sample MGYA00510129_ERZ791929 | MGnify/ENA primary metagenome ERZ791929 (study PRJEB30046, sample SAMN00792049) | human gut metagenome | study: EMG produced TPA metagenomics assembly of the A metagenome-wide association study of gut microbiota in type 2...
GAATTCCTTTATCATTGTTGCCATATTGTTTTTTAGCTTCTCTGATATAGAAGAGTGCATCATCGGTATATCCTCGAGTGACGGAAGTGTTCAGCAGGTAGTCTAATGCTTCCTTGTTCTTATTACCTCCTTCGTAGGCCATGCCATATAATACATAAGGATCCCGCTGCTTCTCTGCTCGGGCAGCCTCCATTAACAGGTCGTTATACATACGCCGTATGGCAGGGCTGTTGTTTCTTCGCATTTGCTCGCGTATAAACACCAGAGCTTCCGGATAACGTGCCAATTCACTAAGGATACTCGCCCTTTTGACGATAAGCGCACCGCTTCCCGGTATGGCAGCCAAACCGTTGGATGACCAGCCTAGAGCAGCTTCCCGGTTTCCTTCCTGTAAATGCAGGTTAATGATGTCCAGATAATATTCTTCGTTTTGAGGAGATACTTTGATGAGCTCCGTCAGCTTTTCGATAGCCTCTTTTCGGTTACCGCCTTTTTTCATTTGCTGGTAGCCTACCTCCATGCTGTAGATATAATCCTTCCTTAGAATGGTATCGTTCGGGTAAATCTGATTGATTCGTTTCAACAGGCGATCCGCTTCCACATCGTTGTTCTGCTTGCGGTATAGTTCAATCTTCCTTCGCCATAAGCCTCTCCAATACGGATTCACTTCCAGCAACTCATTAACGTAGCAAATGGCACTGGAGTAGTTTTCGGTAATATCTTCCACGTCTACCAGCAGGTGTTTGGCATTGACGTTGTTATAATTGTCGTCTATTGCTTTAACAAGATGATAACGCGACTGGTCATAATTCTTTTCGTGAAACCAGTATTTGCCCATGAGCCATTCAAGGTCAGAAACATTCGGGTATTTCTGAAGGCCCTCCTCCAACAGCTCTTTCCCTGCTTCCCATTCCTCGTTCGCAAAATGCTCCTGCACAATCTGGGCATATTGCTCCGGCGTCTGGAATCCATTATCGGTTCCGGAGGAAGAGGTTATCAGCAAAAACAGACAACCTAATAAGGTGATCTTATGGAGAAATTCTCTGTTCATTCTATCTTGTCTTTAATCTTTCTTTCTTGTTTAAATCGTAGCAGGTTCGGGCTTCATTGGCGTTGTATCAGTATTGTCCGCACTTTCTTCTTTCTGCTTGAATCCCTTACGTTCCATGTTCTTCCACTTGAAGTCTCTATTGGTCAGATAACTGAGGTATCCTCTCAATGAACAGAAAGTGATGATGGGATGATAGAAGATAGGCTCCAATATGGACGCAATGATAATCCACAGGTATTCATATCCTCTTTTATATAGCATCCCGACATAGTAGTCGTAGGTAATAACAACGATGGAAAGGAACTGGCAGAACGTATAGATCGTCAGGTAAATCATCCATGCCGTGTTCCAGTTGACCGCCCCTGTAAAGGCCAGATAGATAAATACGATCAAACCGGTAAGCTCGATGATTGGCGCCAGAAACTCAAAAATGAACATATAAGGCAGGGTTAATAATCCCATCTGTTTATATGTCTTTTTAAAGATCATTTTATGATGGATACTAAGTGTCTGGAACAATCCCCGTGCCCAACGGGTACGTTGCCGGTAAAGCATTGCCAGGTTGGGAGGCCCTTCCGTCCAACAGCAAGTATCAGGAATCTGTACGATTTTATAAGGACGGGAGAAATCGCACATATATCCTACCATGCGGGTAATGAGGTCCATGTCTTCGGCAAAAGAGGGAGCATCATATCCTCCGGCAGCAATCGCTACCGAACGGTCGAAAAGACCGAATCCACCGGAAACATTCGGCATGCCATTGATAGCGGACCACCCCATCTTGCCAATCAGATAGGAACGCATATATTCCAGATTCTGGAAAAGCGGAATCGGAGTACGGGGAGTTCTCACGTCCACGATTTGTCCGTCTTTCACAACGCATCCGTTCGCCATCAACATCGTTCCGCTGACTGCAATTACTTGTTTTTCTGAAGATATAATGGGCGAGATACAACGATAAAGAGCATACTTTTCCAAAATGCAATCCACATCCGTGCAGATAAAATAAGGATAAGAAGCAACGTTGATACCCGCATTGGATGCATCCGCTTTGGTTCCTCCATTTTCTTTGTCTACAACGATGAGTCGGCTGTATTTCGGGTTGGAGGATTTGAGGAGTCTTCGGAACGGTCTGGTTTTGATTCGCTCGATATAAGCATAGGGCACTTCTACCAGTTCATAATATTCGGTCATCTTTTTCAATGTACTGTCCGTACTTCCATCATTTACAATAACCACCTCGAAAAGCGGATATTCCAATGCAAGCATGGAGTTCACATTATCAATGATTGTCTTTTCTTCATTGAAGGCAGGAGCAATTACCGAAATGCCCGGTGTATAGGGGGATTCCTTGATTGTTTTCCGCATATAGCTTTCCACATAGTAATCCTTTCTCCGTTTTAGAGAAATGAAAGAGAGGAAGGCGAATGTGATGAAGAATATCGCCAGCATGCTCGTATAAAAGAATACGAAATAATTGAAGAATGTAAATATTATATCTCTCATATTCTCTAAATTAACTGGTTGATTAACGGATGCTTGGTATGGGCAAACAATATAGCTGTGTGGGAATCAGCTTTTCTCTCCAATTGATCGAATGTTTTTCTTCCCATTGCACTGTATTCATAGAGGGCTTTCAGGATGATACGCTTTGTCCCCCAGTTGTCTGCTTCATCATAAGCATTGTAAAGAAATCCTAATGCTTTATCTGTTTTCAGGTCTGCAACAGCCGAAATGATTTGTCGTTTGACTTCTTCCGGTTGCACATGATACATTTCAATCAGCTTGGGCTCGATCTCTTTATATTTTAGTTTTCCTAAAGTTCTGATCGCTTCGCCCCGGATTTCAGTAGAGCGTGCGTTGATTTGTTTAGCCAGAATGGGAGCACTATCGGTTTCATTATATAACCGGATTTCGTTGATAAAGAATATCTTAACATTCTCTTCGGCCGAAGTATTCACCCATTTTATAAAGCTCGGTGTGTTATATCCCACCTTCTTGCGGTGTTCCAAGATGGCATGCAATTCCATCATATCCCATTGTCTCAACTTCATGCCGATGTCTTCGTCGAAGAAACGGAACGGATCTCCCTGGCTTAGCCACATATAAGTGTAGCGTGCAGAGTTCCTCAATTCTATTTCACGATGATAGAGGAAGCGTACCAATACCGCTTCAGAGGCATATCCGTTGATGGATTGAATAAGTTTCAGCGCTTGTATCTTTGCTCTTTTGGAGCCGAATTGAAGTTCGCGTTCAAGGAAACGCGTGATCTGGAATACGGTTTGAATCGTTTGATAGTTTAGTTCATGGATGTCATCTTCATGTACACTCTTGATTTCTGTTAATAGTTGAGTGATAATACGTAATTCATTAGGCTTGGGACGTTTTTTCGTATCATACTGTAATCTGTCTGCGATTTCCTCTTCACTTAATGTGTTAGAATCTAGCGAGATAGATTTCATTTCCTCGTAATATTTGTCGAAAGCTTTGTTGTATCTTCGCTTCTCTTTCCGCCTTTTGAATATACCATATATAATATGGAATAGGAGAAACAAGTACGCAATAATACAAAACATTACCGCAATTGAGCATATTCTTATGATTAAAGGATAGCCAATAAACTTGTAATATATCCAATAGAAATAATATTCTATGTAATCTATACCATACAGTACTTGATCCATTTCCCTTGATATATTTATATATAGAACTTGTATATTCGGAATAAAAGTTCTATATTTGTTGTATTGAATGTTCTGTCTAATGCAAATATACGAAATAACTTGTATATATTATCCATTGTTCATGAACAGGCCTTTTGAACCATATTTTGACTCTTGTGATTATTTTCGATGGAAAGGATTGAAATTACGAATGAGAACGTTAAAAACACTATTAATCGTTAAATATATTTTTGATAAGTTAACATATGGAGCTCGGATATTGGGTGTGATAAGGTAGAGCTTTCATGGGAAACTGAAACAAACAATAAATTTAAAAATTAGATTAAGATGAAAATTAAAAGTTTGATGTACGTCCTTATGGGGACAATGTTGGTTACTACTTCCTGCTCTGATAATGAGTTGGAAAAAGGTAACGATGGTTCGGGAACTGTTGACCCGGTAAATGCTTCTACACTTGTGAATGTATATTCCGATAAAAGTGCTTCTGAAGCGAGTCTGCTTGTGGGAGATGTATTAGTGAAAGATTCCCGTACTCTTACGTTGAATGTTCCTGCTGCTTGCGAGAAAGTGTATATGAAATACAATACAGTTTCGGGAACAGAAGCTACAAAAGAATTTGCTTTGTCTCCTGTTAGTCGTGGTGTAGATCAGAGTACTGGTTTCAATTTTGAAACAAACCGTCTGGCATCGGTAACTCTTGCGCTTCCTGAAGATGCAGTGCAGCCGACAAATGAAACGGACCAAGGCTATCTTTTCTATCATAACACAGGTGTGGTGATGTTCGAAGATGGTTGGCCTATTCAACTGGATTCATGGTATGATGAAGATTTCAACGATGTTGTATTCGAGTATGACTTGAAGGTGACTGAATGTCATAGTCAATAGATGATGGAGACTGTAGGAGGTAAAGAAGAATTGTTGTTGACTTTGGATGTTCGTGCTGTAGGTGGTATATACCCGACTGTGTTAGGTGTTGTACTGGATGGTTTGAAAAGCGAGTATGTTGATCGGATTACTGCAAGCCTTGTACTAAAAGGTGGTCAGGGAACAATGACAGACTTAGCTAAAGAGGAACTTTCTACAAAAAATATAGTGAAAGTTGAAAATAAAAATTGGAATTGGAGTAATGATACTCGCAAAGAACCGCGTTTCGCAATATTGACAGTGGATAAAGCACAAGCGGAAGGAACTGTTATTACACTGGATGGTTTAACTTCTTTGATGGATAATAATCAGGATATGTTTCAGGTAACACAAGGAAAAGTAAGAGAAGGACTACCTATGTTGCGTGCTGAAGTTAGACTGATTGGTAAAGAAGGATTAACTGGAGCCGAAAGAGATGCTCAGCTTGCAGCATTTAGAGAGTTGATTTTAGATACTAATAGACAGAATTTCTTTATTAAGGTGAACGGTGGTAAAGAAATACACATGAGGGGTTATGCACCGACTTCTGCTTACAAAGCAGAATATGAAGCATTGGTTGCGGGTGACACTACACTGGATGCAAATGTTTATTATTCAAATACCAAAGGTTCCACTTGGGGAGTTAAACTTCCGGTTGGCACACGTCATGCTTATGAACGTGTACCATTTAGAGAAGCATATCCTGATTTTACTAAATGGGTAGATAGTAAGGGTGCTTCAAACCAGAAATGGTATGAGAACTTTGTTGATGAAAAAACTATAAGATATTGGTAATGCAAATTATCTGTCAATACGTTATTTGAGTTATTTTGTACAATTTGAACCCCTCTTTTTTCGAAAAGAGGGGTTTCTTTGTATTCGGAAGAATAATCTTTAAACTAATACCGTAATGACGAAGCGATTTTTTATAGGCTACAGTTTGATTACTTTTTTTCTCTTAAATAGTGTGGTGCTTTTGGCACAGCACAAAGCTTCCTTTGTGCAGCAATGGAAAATAGAAGATGCATCCCATGCTTTGCAGATAATAGAACGTGCAGATACATTAGAATTGATAGTTCCGGACGGACTGACTATGTGGTATCGGCAACGATTGACGGGCGATTATGAAATATGTTATCGTATTTGTATGGTGATGCAAGGTGGAAAGTATGACCGCTTGAGTGATCTGAACTGCTTCTGGGCTGCCAATGATCCTAAATACCCTGATGATCTTTTTGCCCGTAGTCAGTGGCGTGACGGCATCTTTAAAAACTATAACACATTAAACCTTTTCTACGTTGGATACGGAGGAAATGATAATTCAACGACCCGTTTCCGTCGATACAAAGGAGAATATTATGGAGTGGCAGATGACAAGGTGAAACCTTTATTGAAAGAATATACCGATGCCTCTCATTTACTCGTCCCCAATCAGTGGTATGAGATTCGGATTCGAGTGGAAAAGGGAATCACAACTTATTCTGTGAATGATGAAGAGTTGTTCCGCTATACCCTTGCGGGTGGTGAAGGTGACGGACACTTCGGTTTACGTCTTTTGCAGAATCACGTACTCTTTACAGATTTTAAAGCGACTATACTTTGACTTATATACTGAAAACCTAATAAGACTATATTTCCATGATGAAACAACCTTTTACTAAATTTGGAGTGACAACTCTGTTTTCTCTTTTGTGCTCAGCATTCCTTCATGCTCAAGTTGTAACAGATGAACGGATGTTTTCTTTTGAAGAACCGCAAATACCGGATTGCATCACCGCTACCCATTCCCGCCTGTCGGTATCTGATCTGCATTATAAAGATGGAAAACATTCGTTGGAATGGACATTTGAACCGGGTGGTATATTGGAATTCAAGAAAGACCTGAAGTTTGAGAAGAAAGATCCGACCGGCAAGGATTTATATCTTTCGGCTTTTATTGTGTGGGTTTATAATGAAGTGCCTCAGAATGCGACTATTGAGTTTCAGTTTCTGAAAGACGGCAAACGATGCACATCTTTCCCTTTTGGTATTAATTTCAGTGGTTGGCGCGCTGCATGGGTCTGCTATGAACGTGATATGCAAGGCACACCGGAAGAAGGCATGAATGAACTCCGAATTATTGCTCCAAATTCAAAAGGAACCCTTTTCATCGATCATTTGATTACGGCTACTAAGGTTGATGCACGTCAACAGACGGCCGATCTGCAAGTCCCTTTTGTCAATGCCGGAACCACCAACCATTGGCTGGTTGTCTATCAACACTCGCTTTTGAAACCGGATATTGAATTGACTCCTGTAGACGATAAGCAAAGAGCAGAAATGCAACTGTTGGAAAAGCGTTTTCGTGATATGATCTACACGAAAGGAAAAACGACTGATAAAGAAGTAGAAACCATCCGCAAGAAATATGATTTCTATCAGATAACTTACAAGAACGGTCAAGTATCGGGAGTACCTATTTACATGGTACGTGCTTCAGAAGCTTATGAACGGATCATACCAAACTGGGATAAAGATATGCTGACTAAAATGGGAGTGGAAATGCGTGCTTATTTCGACCTGATGAAAAGAATTGCCGTTGCATATAATAATGCGGCAAATCCGGTGATTCGGGAAGAAATGAAGAAGAAGTTCTTAGCAATGTACGATCATATAACCGATCAGGGAGTAGCTTATGGTAGTTGTTGGGGAAACATCCATCATTATGGCTATAGTGTTCGCGGTCTGTACCTGGCATATTTTCTGATGAAAGATGTGCTTAGGGAAACCGGGAAACTTCAGGAAGCCGAACGGACATTACGCTGGTATGCGATTACTAACGAAGTATACCCTAAACCGGAAGTCAATGGAATTGATATGGACTCTTTCAATACACAGACCACCGGACGCATTGCCAGCATTTTAATGATGGAAGATACACCGGAAAAACTACAATATCTCCGGTCTTTCTCCCGTTGGATTGATTTTGGTTGCCGTCCTGCATTGGGATTATCCGGTTCGTTTAAAGTAGACGGAGGTGCTTTCCATCATCGAAATAACTATCCGGCTTATGCTGTGGGCGGACTCGATGGAGCAACCAATATGATTTATCTTTTCAGCCGGACGGAATTTGCTGTTTCCGAGTTAGCTCATGAAACAGTGAAAAATGTACTGTTGACCATGCGTTTCTATTGCAATAAGCTGAACTTCCCTCTTTCCATGTCCGGTCGTCATCCGGATGGAAAAGGTAAACTGGTTCCTATGCATTTTGCTATGATGGCTCTAGCTGGTTCTCCCGATGGAAAGGAGGAATATGATAGTGAAATGGCTTCTTCTTACCTCCGTCTGATTTCAGACCCAAGTATTGCAAATGACTCTCCCGAATATATGCCTAAGGTTTCAAATGCTGAAGAACGTAAGGTGGCAAAACTTCTTATAGAGAAAGGTTTCCGTCTGGAACCGGACCCGCAGGGAAATATAGCGATGGGATATGGTTGCGTCTCTGTTCAACGTCGTAGCAATTGGTCGGCTGTGGCACGTGGACATTCCCGTTATCTATGGGCGGCAGAACATTATCTGGGAGCAAATCTATACGGTCGCTACCTGGCACACGGCAGTTTGCAAATATTGACTGCTGCACCGGGACAGACAGTAACTCCCGCCACTAGCGGCTGGCAGCAGGAAGGTTTTGACTGGAACCGTATTCCGGGAGTGACATCTATTCATTTGCCATTGGAGCAATTGCAGGCTAAGGTGCTCAATGTGGATAGTTACTCTGGAATGGAAGAGATGCTTTACTCCGACGAGGCTTTTGCCGGTGGTTTGTCTCAACAGAAGATGAATGGTAATTTCGGAATGAAGTTACATGAGCATGATAAGTATAACGGATCACATCGGGCACGTAAATCTTACCATTTCATCGATGGAATGATTGTCTGTCTTGGTTCGGATATTGAAAATACAAATACGGAGTTCCCGACAGAAACGACTATCTTCCAATTGGCAGTTACTGATAAAGCAGGGCATGATTATTGGAAAAATTATCAAGGAGATAAGAAAGTATGGGTGGACCATTTGGGAACGGGTTATTATGTTCCAACTCCCATCCGGTTTGAGAAGAACTTTCCTCAATACTCGCGAATGCAAAATACAGGAAAGGAAACAAAGGGTGATTGGGTTTCTTTGGTTGTAGATCATGGAAAGGCACCGAAAAACGGAAGTTATGAATACGCTGTTCTGCCTCAGACGAATGAAACTCTGATGAAGAAATTTGCAAAGAAGCCCACTTATAAGGTATTACAGCAAGACCGGAATGCACATATTGTAGAGTCCGTTTCCGAACAGATCATTTCTTATGTGTTGTTTGAAACTCCTGAAACGACATTGCCGGGTGGTTTATTACAACGTGTGGATACTTCCTGTCTGGTTATGATTCATAAAGGATCTGCTGATAAGATTAAGTTGACGGTGGCACAACCGGATTTAGCTTTGTATCGCGGTCCAAGCGATGAAGCGTTTGATAAAGATGGGAAACGCATCGAACGTAGTATCTATTCACGACCATGGATTGAAAATGCCAGTAGTGAAATACCTGTGACTGTAACGATAAAAGGGCAATGGAATGTAGAAGAAACTCCGTTTTGCAAGGTGATTTCTTCTGATAAGAAGCAAACAGTTTTGCAGTTCAGTTGTAAAGATGGTGCTAGCTTTGAAGTGGAGTTAAGGAGATAAAAGTCAGACAATAGGAGATCATTTGCTTTTCCTGATAAGGGAACACTAGTTTCTCTTGGAGAAACCATAGTTTCCATGTCGTTGAAACTATTGTTTCTCGGTGCTGAAACTACAGTTTCCCAATGCTGAAACTTTAGTTTCCCGGTACGAAACCTTTGGTTTCAAGCCTTGAAACTAAAAGTTTCCCCACGAGAAACAAAGGTAATGCATTCATGAAATAAATAGGATTGCCTGGAGCTTCCAGAGTGAATACCTCCGCGTTGTGAAATGTAGTTTATCTGTTTCTGGTGACAGCATTATTGTTGTCACACTGCTGTCACCTATTGCTGTCACGGTGTTAATTGTTAATAATCAAACCGTTAAGCAGCAATCGGTGACAGGTGACAGAGATATAATTAAAATAATTGTATAGAGAGGTTAGAACATAAACATGGCAACGGCAACAATACGGTTGTTACATACGGCATGGGTATCTTGAATTTTCCCATTGGACGTATTGAGCGAACCATACCATGCAGAGCTTAATGTATATTCCAACCCGAATTTCCAGTGGGGGACATTGTAGGTCAGTTCTGCTCCTGCCGTAACTAATTGGTTAAGGTCTGTTCCTGTTCCATAAAGTTTTGCATCATTTCCTTTGGGAGCATATAGTGCATCACTTGTTCCCAGATTCTTGGCATAGCCTACGAAGATTCCCGGCTTCCATTTCTGTCCGTAGACAACGTTGAACCAAGAGCTGGAGAAACGTATCGGAGTATATTCTTGTTCTCCCGTTTGTTCGTTGACAGACTTGATCCCGAATCCACCCAAACCGGAAGCTTGTGTCAGATTGGATCCTAATACACTCTTCGCAGCGATGAACCAGTCTTTGTTGGTGTATTTCACATGAGCTTCGTATGAAAGAGTTGTGATGCGTTCGTCTACCTTGTATTTATCTGTATTTACTATAGACTCCGTACGTGGTTTCAATGATAACAACTCAATGCCTACGCCGGCCAGCAAACCGCCATTCTTATAATCAGCTCCGACATAAAATTCGGGAATACAGCTTTGCTTCAGATACTTATGTGTTTTCCCTTCCGGTCCTTGTGAAGTATATTGTGATTGCCACACTGCGGCTCCGGTAAGTTGGAAATTCTTGTTTGTATAGCGATAACGAATTTGTGGCGCACGGCTGAAGGGCTGAAACGGTGCTCCTACGGAGAGATTAAGAATCTGCGGAGACACATCTCCGAATAAGGGATGCCAGTTCTGTCCGAGTAATAAAGCTGATTTTCCCCAATCCAGATTCAAATAAGCATGACGAAGGCGAATGACCGAATAAGAAGTGCCTGTGCCGCGGAAGTCGACTTCTACTTTGGCAGATGTCTTGGCTGTTCCCAGTTTTGGACCGGCAACGTCTACTCCAAGGCGCGAATATAAAGTATAGAAGTTACTGTTGGGTGTTGAGTTCAAATCGTTCCCCTCCGGATCACGCACTTTGTCTTTTGGATACATATAAAACAATCCGTCTACGGTTTCTTCGTTAGCACGACTATTATAATAGAAGTCAGTACGAATCTGTCCATAGAATTTGAACTTGAAATCCTGCATTTGTGCGAAACTGCCTGATACGGTTATCAGACAAAGAAAGATTAGAATGTATTTTTTCATAATGTGCATGTTTGTAAACGGGCGCAAAATTACGTAAAATTACTGGTTATCAGTTCATCGTTGATTAAAAAAGGCAAGGATTGCCTGATTATATTTGTTGAGACTTGTGCTTTTATGAATTGCTTTCAGTAATTTTCTGTCTGCTTGCGGCATTAAATATTCCCAGAAAGTTTTCATTTTGTTCAGAAGTTGTTCGTCTCCTCCTTCCAACTGTTCTGCATATTGATTGTATACGCATTTGTGCATAGATTGCAATTTTTCTCTCATTTCATCGAACTCGAGTGCACGGTTTTGTCTATACTCCAAAGCTAATGCCGGGTTGGCAAGTAATCCCCGTCCTATCATCATTCCGGCTAGTCCGGGAAACTGTTCCTGAATGCGGTGAATATCTTCTACACTATTGATATCTCCATTATAGATGAGCGGATGCTTGCAGGCATTCTGAAAAGCCTCAAACGCTTTAAGGTCAACTTCTCCTTTGTATTGCTGTTTTCCCAAGCGGGGGTGCATAACCACTTGTCGCAAGGGTAGCTCATTGATAATCGGAGCCAGTTTCAGACATTCTTCCGGATCTTCCCAGCCCAACCTCATTTTGATGGAGAAACTTATTTGCGGATATTCTGTAATCAGGCTAAGTAACGCCTGAACTTCTTCGGGATAAGGAAGAATGCCGGAACCATTGTGGCGTTTAGCCAGCATGGGAAAAGGACATCCTATATTGATGTCGACTTCCTTATATCCCTTTTCAATGAATAGGGATAAGATTTTTTCTGCTTTCTCAAAAGAAGGGGCTATCAGTTGGGGAATCAGATGGGCTACCTGATTATTCCCGGGTTCGATTCCGCGGACATCTCTATGGCGGAATCCGCCTTTTTCGAGTCGTACAAATGGGGTATAATAAGTATCTATACCTCCGAAGCAGGCAGCATGAGCATTACGGTAAAACACTTCGGTGTAACCTTGTAATGGGGCAAAATGAATAGGAAGAGTCTTTGGCATTATTTTTATTTTTGTGCAAAGATACAGAAAAAGTAAAAGAGAGGAACCTCGCGGTCCCTCTCTTTCTGATGTTAAATTGATTAAAGTCTGATTTTTATAAACGTTTTCTATGATTGAAGGTTA
>ERZ791929.1054-NODE-1054-length-11888-cov-4.988845_pt1 | contig 11888 bp, 7 predicted proteins | sample MGYA00510129_ERZ791929 | MGnify/ENA primary metagenome ERZ791929 (study PRJEB30046, sample SAMN00792049) | human gut metagenome | study: EMG produced TPA metagenomics assembly of the A metagenome-wide association study of gut microbiota in type 2...
CATATCTCGTATATGTTCTCCGAAGTAGCTGCCATCTACCCCATCACCCCCTCTTCTACGATGGCTGAATACGTAGACGAATGGGCTGCCGCAGGTCGCAAGAACATCTTCGGCGAAACAGTATTGGTACAGGAAATGCAGTCAGAAGGTGGTGCTGCAGGTGCCGTCCACGGCTCTCTGCAAGCCGGTGCGCTGACTACTACTTACACAGCTTCACAAGGTCTGTTGCTGATGATCCCGAACATGTACAAGATTGCCGGTGAATTCCTGCCTTGTGTATTCCACGTATCAGCACGTACATTGGCAAGCCATGCACTGTGTATCTTCGGTGACCACCAGGACGTTATGTCTGCACGCCAGACTGGTTTTGCCATGTTGGCCGAAGGTTCTGTACAAGAAGTTATGGACTTGGCAGGTGTTGCCCACCTAGCCACCATCAAGGCCCGTGTTCCGTTTATGAACTTCTTCGACGGCTTCCGTACTTCTCACGAAATCCAGAAGATTGAAATGTTGGAGAACGAAGACCTCGCTCCGCTTATCGACCAGGAAGCTTTGGCTGAATTCCGCGCACGTGCATTGAACCCGATGAACCCGGTTGCCCGTGGTATGGCCGAAAATCCTGACCACTTCTTCCAACACCGTGAATCTTGCAACAACTACTATGAAGCAGTTCCGGCTATCGTTGAGGAATACATGAACGAGATTTCCAAAATCACAGGCCGCAAGTATGGTTTGTTCGATTACTACGGTGCAGAAGATGCAGAACGCGTTATCATCGCCATGGGTTCTGTAACGGAAGCTGCCCGCGAAGCTATCGACCACCTCGTTGCCAATGGCGAAAAGGTTGGTTTGGTTGCCGTTCACTTGTATCGTCCGTTCTCTGCCAAGCACTTCCTTGCCGCCGTTCCCAAGACTGCCAAGAAGATTGCCGTACTGGACCGTACGAAAGAACCGGGTGCTAACGGCGAACCGTTGTACCTCGACGTAAAAGACTGCTTCTACGGTGCAGAGAATGCTCCGGTTATCGTAGGCGGCCGTTATGGTTTGGGTTCCAAGGATACTACTCCTGCTCAAATCCTCGCCGTTTACAAGAATCTGGCTATGCCGATGCCGAAGAACCACTTCACTATCGGTATCGTGGACGACGTTACCTTCACTTCTCTGCCCCAGGAAGAAGAAATCGCATTGGGCGGCGAAGGCATGTTCGAAGCCAAATTTTACGGTTTGGGCGCTGACGGTACAGTAGGTGCCAACAAGAACTCCGTAAAGATTATCGGTGACAACACCGACAAGCACTGCCAGGCCTATTTCTCTTACGACTCCAAGAAATCAGGCGGTTTCACTTGCTCGCACCTGCGTTTCGGCGACACTCCTATCCGCTCTACATACCTGGTAAATACGCCTAATTTCGTGGCTTGCCACGTTCAGGCTTACCTGCACATGTACGACGTAACCCGCGGCTTGCGTAAGAACGGCTCTTTCTTGCTGAACACCATCTGGGAAGGCGAAGAGCTGGCCAAGAACCTGCCTAACAAGGTGAAGAAGTACTTTGCACAAAACAATATCACTGTTTACTATATCAACGCTACTCAGATTGCACAAGAAATCGGTTTGGGCAACCGTACCAACACCATCCTGCAATCCGCATTCTTCCGTATCACCGGCGTTATTCCGGTTGACCTGGCTGTAGAACAGATGAAGAAATTCATCGTTAAGTCTTACGGCAAGAAGGGTGAAGACGTTGTCAACAAGAACTACGCAGCAGTTGACCGTGGCGGCGAATACAAGCAACTGACCGTTGACCCGGCTTGGGCCAATCTGGCAGACGACGCCAAGGCTGAAAACAACGATCCTGCATTCATCAACGAAGTGGTTCGTCCTATCAACGCACAAGACGGTGACTTATTGCCGGTATCCGCTTTCAAGGGTATTGAAGACGGTACTTGGGAACAAGGCACTGCCAAATATGAGAAACGTGGTGTAGCCGCATTCGTTCCCGAATGGAACGCTGAGAACTGTATCCAGTGTAACAAGTGTGCTTACGTTTGTCCTCACGCTTCCATCCGTCCGTTCGTACTCGATGCTGAAGAGCAGAAGGGTGCCAACTTCACTCAACTGAAGGCTGTAGGTAAAGCATTCGACGGTATGACATTCCGTATTCAGGTAGACGTTCTCGACTGTCTGGGTTGCGGTAACTGTGCCGACATCTGTCCGGGCAACCCGAAGAAGGGTGGCAAGGCTCTGACTATGAAACACCTCGAAAGCCAATTGCCGGAAGCTGCCAACTGGACCTACTGTGCTGAAAACGTGAAGAGCAAACAACACTTGGTTGACATCAAGGCCAACGTGAAGAACTCCCAGTTCGCTACTCCGTTGTTCGAGTTCTCAGGCGCTTGCTCCGGTTGTGGTGAAACTCCGTACGTGAAACTGATTTCTCAGTTGTTCGGTGACCGTGAAATGGTTGCTAACGCTACAGGATGTTCTTCTATCTACTCCGGTTCAGTTCCTTCTACTCCGTACACTATGAACGAAAAGGGTCACGGTCCTGCATGGGCTAACTCCTTGTTCGAAGACTTCTGTGAATTTGGTCTGGGTATGGAACTGGCTAACGAAAAGATGCGTGCCCGTCTGGTGAAAGTAATGAACGAAGCTATCGCTTCTGATTGCTGCCCGGCTGAATACAAAGAAGTATTTGCTGAATGGATCAACAATATGCTGGATGCAGAAAAGACTAAGGAACTGGCCGAAAAGATCATTCCGATGGTAGAAGCTGCTAAAGATAAATGCAACCACTGCAAGCAAATCGCTGATCTGCAACAATATCTTGTTAAACGCAGCCAATGGATCATCGGTGGTGACGGTGCTTCTTATGATATCGGTTACGGTGGTCTTGACCATGTAATCGCTTCCGGTAAGGACGTTAACATCCTTGTATTGGATACTGAGGTTTACTCTAACACAGGTGGTCAGTCTTCTAAAGCTACTCCGGTAGGCGCTATCGCTAAGTTTGCTGCTGCAGGTAAGCGTGTACGTAAGAAAGACCTCGGTCTGATGGCTACTACTTACGGTTATGTATATGTTGCACAGATCGCTATGGGTGCTGACCAAGCTCAAACTCTGAAAGCTATCCGTGAAGCTGAAGCATATCCGGGACCATCTTTGATTATCGCTTACGCTCCATGTATCAACCACGGTCTGAAAGCAGGTATGGGTAAGAGCCAGGAAGAAGAAGAAAAGGCTGTTAAGTGCGGTTACTGGCACTTGTGGCGTTACAACCCGGCTCTGGAAGAAGAAGGCAAGAATCCATTCCAATTGGATAGCAAAGAACCGAACTGGGAAGATTTCCAAGGTTTCTTGAAGGGTGAAGTTCGTTACGCTTCTGTAATGAAACAATATCCTGCTGAAGCTGAAGAACTGTTTAAAGCTGCTGAAGAAAACGCTAAATGGCGTTACAACAGCTACAAACGTCTTGCCAGAGAAAACTGGGGAGCTGATACAGCTGAATAATAAGTAGAAATACTTTATACATAATAAAAGGCAGGAATCCTGGAAACAGATTCCTGCCTTTTTTGTTTATATCTTAGAAGTAACGATTACTTCTCACGAAGATATTCATTAAAACTCTAAAGATATGATCGGATTTGTTATTTGGATTATCGGTTTGATACTGACTTTCAGAGCTGCCATAGAGATTTGGAATATAAATGCGGCTGTAGAGAAAAGACTTATAGCGATTGTATTAATCGTTCTTACCAGCTGGCTGGGACTACTTTTCTACTACTTCTATGGTAAAGAAAGAATGGCAGGATGGTTGAAGTAGTGTTTGCATATCAATCTTTCTCAGGAATCCAACTGTTTACCAGTTCCTGATGTTCTTCCATCCATTGACGGGCAGCCTGTCTTTCCGTTGTCTGCGCCTCTTCCAGAGCAGTCATTAAAGAGCTGATTTCCGCATCTGTCAGACGAATGTTGCCCAAAAGTTCGGCAGCAAAAGGGTCTTTCTCGCTAAAACCTTTCCATGCTATGGTATGAATGGATTCCGTATTTCCATATATCAGCTTCGGGTCCTGAAGAACTTTCAGCTTGAAACGGTCGAACATCCAGTGAGGCGTCCATCCCGTCACGACAATCCAGTCTTTCTTATCAATCGCTTTCTTTAGGGAAGCAGTCATGGCAGGTCCGCTCGAAGTCATCAGTTTATAATCCAATCCATAGTCTTTGATGGCCTGATCGGTAGCTTTCATAATACCGGCTCCGGCATCAATACCGACAATCTGACCGGAGAAACGTTCCTTTTCCGCGTTCAGTTCTTCGATTGAGTTGATCGTAACGTAATCCGGAATCACCAGCCCGATACGGGCACCATCATAAATATCCCCGATAACTTCGAGTTTATCCCCGTATTGTTTCATATAATCTTCCATAGTGACAGGCATCCAGACATCCATAAATACGTCTGCTTTCTTACGGGAGATAGAGGTAAATATAGGTGCAAGGTCGGCATTCAGCAACTTTACATCGTACCCCTGATCTTCAAAAATCGCTTTGGCAAGGTTTGTCATTGCAATACCTTCCGACCAGTTGGCATAAGCGATACTTATCTTCTTACTCTTTCCGTTGTCTCCGCAGGAAACGAAGGTTAAGAGTATGCCGGCAATAAACATTGCCGCAATCATTTTTATCTTATTCATTGATTATTCCTTTCTTTGGTGTGATTCTTATTTCTTTTTACTTTTTCTGTTATCTGCCATACCCTGAGTGATGCGGTCCAGCACGATCGCCAATATCACGACTGCGATACCGCCTTCAAATCCGAGTCCGATTTTCATTTGGGTGATACCTTTCAGCACGATTTCTCCCAACCCTCCCGCAGAAATCATGGCGGCAATCACTACCATCGAAAGTGACATCATGATCGTCTGATTGATTCCCGTCAGAATAGTAGGCAATGCCAAAGGCAATTGCACCTTATAAAGAAGCTGCCAGGGAGTAGCTCCAAAAGAACGGGAGGCTTCTACTACATTTTTAGGAACCTGACGAATGCCCAGACCAGTCAGACGAACCACAGGAGGCATTGCAAAGATGATGGTGGCAAAAGCTCCCGGCACAGTTCCCAATCCGAAGAATAGAACGGCAGGAATCAGATAGACAAAGGCAGGCATTGTCTGCATAAAGTCGAGGACAGGGCGCATTATCTTGTTACAACGATCACTGTTGGCAGTCCAGATTCCCAACGGAACGCCTAAAAGCAATGCCAGACAAGTGGAAGAAAGTACCAATGCCAATGTCTGCATCGTTTCTTCCCAAAAGCCCATGCCGTAAATAAGCAATAAACCCAAGAGGGTAAATACGGCTGTCCCCTTACCCGACTTAAACCAGGCGAGCGCAGCCAGCACTGCAATTGTGATATAAAAAGGTATTCCAAACAGTACGTGCTGAAAACCGTCTATGAATCCTCCGATCCCCATGCTGAGAGCATCAAAAAAGGAAGCAAAATGTTCTGTGAGCCAATTAATGGCAGTCTCTATATATTGTCCGATATTTATCATAATTCTATTGCGTTTTGAATGATTTCATTAATTTCTTCTTTATCTTTTCCCGTTACTTCGATGATCAATGAGGAAAGTGGCACTACGCCTTCAAACTCCCGATTCTCATTTACGACCCAGATTGGCGAGTTCGTTTTTGTCATCAACGGAAGAATATCTTCCAGCACCGTATCACCCAGCACTGAATGAACTTCATGCCTTACTACGGACTCGATGGAGCGGATTTGCTCTTTTCGTAGTTTCAGCAAGTCATTCAACCGCACCTCTCCTACTAACAGATTATTGGAATCGACTACCGGAAGAACGGTCAGATTCCGTTCGCGCATCTTACGGATCAGCACCTCCGGGCCTTCTTTCTTCAAACGTGCCACTATGGGTTTATCTACCATAACAGAGGAAGCTGTTATAATCTTGCTTCGATCTACATTCTCCACAAATCGTTCTACATAAGCGTTGGCAGGTTCGGTCAGGATTTCTTCCGATGTACCGATTTGTACAATTTCTCCATCCTTCATGATAGCAATCCGGTCACCCAATTTAATCGCTTCACTCAGGTCGTGAGTAATAAAGACAATCGTTTTTTTCATCTTCGACTGCAAAGTCAGCAGTTCATCCTGCATCTGCACACGGATCAAAGGATCGAGTGCCGAGAAGGCCTCATCCATCAACAGGACTTCGGGATTATTGGCCAAAGCCCGCGCCAGCCCGACACGCTGCTGCATCCCACCCGACAGTTCACTTACCATCTGATTCTCGTAGCCTTTCAGCCCCACCAGTTGCATACTTTCCATCGCTTTCTGCTCCCGTTCTCCCTTTTTTACTCCCTGTAGTTCGAGCCCGAAAGCTATATTATGCAAGACAGAACGGTGAGGAAGCAGACCGAAGTTCTGAAAGACCATAGCCAGTTCTTTCCGGCGAATCTGCAACAGTTCCTTATCCGACACTTTGGCTATGTCTGTTCCATTGATAATCACTTCTCCGGAAGTAGGGCGTATCAAACGGTTGATGCAGCGGAGTAAAGTGGACTTTCCACTACCGGACAGCCCCATAATGACGAATATTTCGCCTTCATTAATGGAAAGATTCGCATCTTTCACCGCAACTGTACATCCGGTCGCTTTCAATATTTCACTTTTTGTTTTACCTTCTTTCAACATCTTCAAAGCCTTCTGCTTCTCATTGCCAAAAACCAGATAGAGATCTTTAATTTCTATTTTACTCATACAATAAAATGGTTTAGGTTATTAAAATAATATACACAGCAAGACAAGAACAAACGATAACAGGAATCTTTCTTTATATCGTATAAAGTTCTGATTTAAATAAGGGACAAATAACAATGAATCCCGAAATAATTAATAAAATGATTATTGACAGACTGAGTAATTAAAAAAGGAATAGAATTTGATAAGATAATCCTTTCAACGAATAGCAAAAAATAGCATTTTTATGTATAAAAACAGCCTGTTCCAGTATCTTGCTGGCACAAAGATACAAAAAACGGATTAAACATACAAATTATATTCAAAATCCGGGGCATACAGAGGGCTTTATTTGTAATGATATGGAAAGTTTCCGGGTAATATTCCCCTATCACTCAGCAAAATAGAACAAACCGGCAGATAAATATAAAATAAGTTTGAATATTTCACTTAAACACCGTATATTTGGCGTCAATAACTAAACTAGATTTATATGTTCAACAGGGCTATTACAATTTTCCTGGGGAAGGATAATTGTCATTACACAACAAAAGAAAAACAAACAGGTACTGCCACACTAGACGACAAAAGCCAAGTACAGTTCCTTAGTAAAAAGAACCCCAAAATGCCGTTTTTCTATAGCCGGCGGAATCTCTACATGATAGGTTTCCTGCTCGCTTTTATAGTGACTCTGCTCGAATTTATACGAGGACGGCATCAAAACTTTATGGTCTTCTCGGACGCTACTCAATTCTTCTGGCAAGGCATCAGCCCATACACAACTGAATTTGTAGAAGCTCACGGACGCTACTTCCTTTATTCTCCAGTTTTCACGGTATTGTTCGCTCCGTTTGCGTATCTGCCTGCATGGCTGGGACCTTTCGCGTGGAATCTATTCAATTATTCGCTGTTCTTTATGGCGATCTTCACGCTGCCCCAACAATTCACCCAGCAGCAGAAATGCCGTATGTTCCTTTTTCTGTTACTGATTTTAGGACAAAGTTTACTTTCATTTCAGTATAACATAACGGTAGCCTATTTATTCTTATTCGCCTATACGTTATTGGAAAAAGACCGTGGATTTCTGGCTGTTCTGTTAATCATGATTTCGGGATGTACCAAAGTATATGGAATTTTCGAACTGGCATTGTTGCTGTGCTATCCTCACGTATGGCGTAACTTTGGCTATGCCGTTACAATGGGCATTGTATTGCTTGCATTACCGTTAATCAAAATAGCTCCTGCAGATTTGCTCCCCTATTATGAAGAATGGTGCCATAGTCTTGCTGTTCATCAGTCCGCCGGAGCTTATGATTCATTTTTCTATGCCCGCCCCATTGCAGCATGGACATTGCCACACTTCCGTGCACTTCAGATAGGAATGCTCGGCTTGCTGACTCTGCTCTTTTTGGGGAATTTCCGCAAATGGTCGTCTTTTGCCTTCCGTGCCCAGGCTTTGGGCATTCTCATGGGCTGGGTAGTATTACTGAGTGACTCCGCCGAGAAGCATACCTATATTATCGCATTGGCAGGTTTCATGCTCTGGTATTGGAGCAGACCAACACGTACCGCAACAGACAAGATTCTATTTTAGTGCTGTTTTGTGCTGTTATGTATCGTTCCTATCGACATATTCGTCCCTATACCCATCAGAGATTTCATTACCAGGACCTTATGGCTTCATGTATGGGTTTTCTTTATTGTATGGATACGGATGATATGGCTTACCTTCCTTGCATCCTTCATTCATCCACGTGCCACAAATGTTCTTTCAGATTAACGCATCCGTTAGCTTTGAAAGAAACTTCTTCTGCCAGCAAGAGTTGTTTTTGTTCCACCCAACCGGGCACCAGCCTTCCGGTGGAATTTACAACTCTATGGCAGGGAATGGATAATTCATCCGGCACTTCTTTCAATGCACGTCCCACCATCCGCGAGCATTGGGGTGCCCCCAACAGCAAAGCAATACCTCCATAAGTAGATACTTTTCCCACAGGTATCTGGGATACGACTTCGTACACTTCCTTCCGAAAGGATTCGGAAAAGCTCTCTTTATCTACTTTATAATCTTTCATATATCCCTCTTTACGATATCAATGAAATCATCCTTTCCTTTTCAGGAAATCTGTCGGGCTCTCTCCAAACTGCTCTTTATAGCACTTGGCGAAATAAGAAGGTGAACTGAAACCGACTTCATAACCAATCTCCGCTACGGTCATGTCCGAAGAAGCAAGCAAAGAAGCTGCCTTCTTCAAACGGGCGATACGGAGCAATTCATTCGGAGAGTAGTTAGTCAATGATTTAATCTTGCGATAAAGCTGCACACGGCTTAGTCCCATGTCTTTGCCCAAGTCCTCCACATTCAAACCGGAGTCTCCCATTTTCTCTTCAATCAATGACTTGAATCTTTCTACAAAATCCTTGTCCATATCGCAGACATCTTCTTTTGCCAATGTCTGCCCGTCACCAAAGAACTGTTTCAGACGACGGTGAGAATCGATCAGATTGCGGACACGTGCCAGCAACAGCTGTGAACTGAACGGCTTTGAAATATAAGAATCCGCACCACCGTCATATCCCTGAATACGCTGTTCGTCCAGTGAACACGCTGTCAGCAGAATAACCGGAATATGACAGGTCTGTAACTCACTTTTCAGCCGGCGGCAACATTCAATGCCATCAATGCCCGGCATCATCACATCAGAAATGATCAGGTCCGGAACATACTTCATAGCCTTACGGATTCCTTCGGAGCCGTCTGCCGCTTCAATCACCGTATAGTCTGTATGCAACAACGTATGGACATACGAACGGATATCCTCATTATCATCAATAATCAGTACGGACGGTTTGGAAGAGTCATATCCTTTTTCCAGTTCTTCCTCTTCCGCCAATAGAACATCTGTTGTACGGGAATCCGCAGAAACAAGGGTGGTATCCGGTTCGGCAGCAACAGCCTCACAAGACTGTACAGGCAGTTCAACGGTAAAGACCGTGCCCTGTTTCTCATCGCTCTCTACGGAGATCATACCACCGTGCATTTCTACGAAGGCTTTTACCAATGCCAGTCCGATTCCCGAACCGGTATGGTGCATATCGATCTTATAGAAACGGTCGAATACATTGCGAATATGTTCGGCAGAAATCATAGAACCGGTATTTGCCACCGTGAAACGTATCCATCGCTTGTCCTCTTTACTAAGGGAAGACAGACGGACGGCTATTTTCCCGTTTTCCGGTGTAAACTTAAAGGCATTGGACAGAAGATTGAAATAAATACGTTCCAGCTTCTCCATGTCTGCCAGTGTATGATAATCCGTATCCGGCATACTATCAAAAGAAAAATGGATATGCTTCTTACGGGCTGCCGCCTGAAAAGACTCATTCCATCCTTCGAAAGAAGAAAGGACATCCACCGTAACCGGAGTATATTCCATCTTGCCGTTTTCATATTTACGGAAATCCAGAATCTGATTGACCAGACGCAGAAGAATGTTCACATTCCGCTGAATCAGCATGAGCATCCGGTGCTGATCTCCGCTCAGTGTCTTGTCCGCCAACAAATGTTCTACCGGGTCGGCAACCAATGTCAACGGAGTACGGAAGTCGTGAGAAATATTGGTGAAAAAGACCAGCTTGGCATGGGTAGCTTCTTCCAGTTGATGAGAGAGCTGTATCAATTGGTCACGCTGTTCTTCCAGTTTGTCACGCTGCTCTTCCAATTGCTGCTTCTGCTTAAAAAGCTCTTTATTCAAGCGATTCTTAGAGCGGAGTGATTTATAAACGACCAATAATAAGCCGGCTACCAATAAAAGGATAATCAGACTGCCGTATAAAACGACCTGTTGTGTAGCTACCTGAGAGAGATAGCCACCGATACGTCCGTTGAGCGTTTCAATCTTTTTGTCGAGTTCGGAAATGTGTGTGGTCTGCAACTGCATGACGTGTGCGTTGGTACGGTCCACAACAGCGGTATTCATCACCGTTTCTTTGGGATAGGGTTTCTTCTCCAGAATGTCCATAGCCAGTTGCAGTACCTTATCGCCATTGGTCGGATAGATAAAGGTGGCATCCAGCACACTGTCCAGTACCAGTTCCAGTCCGTTTCCCTTACCCGGCAAGGCATCTATGCCGACAAAAATCATTTCCTTCTCCCGCCCTGCCATCTTTGCTGCCTGATAGGCACCCGGAGCGATACGGTCATTATGGGCATACACAGCATCAATCTTAGGATACCTCCGAAGCATACTATCCATTTCTATCTCTGCCGGACCACGTTCCCACGCAGCATCCGCTTTATCAATCAGCTTTATATCCGGGAATTTACTGATGGCAGCCATAAATCCCTGATGCCGTTCCATTGCAGGAGTCGAACCGCTCAATCCTGTCAGTTCTACTATATTTCCCTTCCCTTTCAGACTGGAGGCAATATAGTTTCCTACCGAACGACCGATTTCATAATTATCGGCTCCGATATAGGCAGTATATTTATCCGAAAGAATCTTCCGGTCTACAAGAATAACGGGGATGCCTTTCTGATAAGCTTCTTCTACAATCGGAGTCATAGGAGCAGCTTCGTTAGCGGAAATAATCAGCAGATCGACTCCTTCGTCCATAAAATAATGGACATCTTCCGCCTGCTTACTGTTATCATCCCCTGCCGAACGGATTTCCACCGAAACACCATTATAAAACATCGCTTCCCGAAGAATCTCATCATTCATCTTATGTCGCCATGAATCATCGCTGCATTGAGCCACCCCAATACGAAAACGGGGTGTATCCTGCCGGCAAGCCGTCATCCCGATTAAACCAAACAGCACCAGCATCCACTTCAGATATCTCATCGTCTTCATCCATCTCATCATTTCATAGTTCTTTCTGTAATCCAATTAAGAACAAAAATAAGAAATAATACTGTAAAGTTCTCTAACTTCAGCTATTTATTATTCTAAAAAGAAGGAAAGCAGTCCTCTTTCAGACCATCGGAAAGTATTAACAAAAGTATAAAGCGTAAAACAAACACTTAATCAATGTTATAAAACATAGCGTTTTACTTGGATAATTTGCAGATTTCACAGAAGTCCGTATCTTTGCACTGTGTTTTTCATAGTATTAGATTTAAGGTTAACAAAGG
>ERZ791929.1055-NODE-1055-length-11881-cov-3.025283_pt1 | contig 11881 bp, 5 predicted proteins | sample MGYA00510129_ERZ791929 | MGnify/ENA primary metagenome ERZ791929 (study PRJEB30046, sample SAMN00792049) | human gut metagenome | study: EMG produced TPA metagenomics assembly of the A metagenome-wide association study of gut microbiota in type 2...
TTCGCTGTCGCTCGTGCATACGAAGCCAGCCAAAGCAGCTTTGCTGACGGATTGTTGTAAAGTTGTGTCGCTTTCTGATCCGTCGTCTTATTGCTGTTTTCCACGTTTTCCGAGGCGTTGATCAGTGCCAGATTGGCAAAATGGTGCAGTACCGTTCTGTCTTGGATGCTCGGAGTATCCAATGCTCGATCTGAGAGCGCGAAACAATCCGCATTGTCTCGGCTTTGCTCGCGAACTGTTTGCGGAAATTCTTCAGCGGATCGTCTGACGACTTTTCTACATTCAGATCCCGGATGAGCTCGACGTGTTGAGGATGATCGAGCATTTGGGCCAAATAAGAAAAGCTCGTCCCCTTTTGCTTTGAATCCACCCACAGCAGCCAGTCGGTGAAAAAAAGCTTCCAACGCACGCCGTTTTCCGTATACCGCCAAGTGGCAAATTTTTCGTCCTGCTTGTCACACTGTCCGACAGACTCAAAAGCTTTCCCTACGGCCGCAATCAACTTGACCTCGTCTTCATCGGCTCCGAGTTTCAGTACGTTTGCCGTCACCTTGCCCGCAGCGTTCGGATTCAAAAAGCGTTCCAGTCCCCAGAGAATCAGACGCAAATAGCCGCGTTTAAAATCCTTGCCGAAGCTTTTTTCCACCTTGTTGGCTAGTTTTTGCATTGAAAATGCACCGGAAAGCAAAGCTTTCACGTTCTCCGGGAGGCTATTGTCCAGGCAGAGATCCAGAACGGCAGTGTGAACCAGAGACAGAAGCCAATACTGTCCGGAGTACTGGTAGCCGTTAGCGGCATAGAAGGTGTCGAGCAATAAAGCAAACGGCGTCTTGGCTTTGTTCTCGGCGACCAGAAGACGGTCTGCTTGCCGCGCAACCATCGCTGCAATCCACAGAATCGACATGAAGCTCCAGACATCTTTGCGTCGTTCCTGATCGTCGAGCTTGGTGTTTTTCTTGACGTCCTTGCCGACAACGATACGATCGTGCAGGCCGCGGTAGTCGGTCTCGCCCGGTCTCGGACGGATGTTGAGCGTCTCGAACTTTTCATCGTCTGCTCCTTTGACCGAGCGGAAAACCTCATTGGCAATCACAAAGAGATTTTCGAAGTCGACGACAAAACGCCGTTCCTCAGAACTTTCGGCGGTTTCCGCGTCTGTTTTGCTTTGCTCTTCCGACTTCGTCTTACTGCTGAAGGCGTTTCCGACGATCTCGAAAAATTTCGTACCATCTTCCTGCCGATCAGCCACTGAAGCTTTCGAACGTTCCCCGAGTACATCACCCATGCTCTTAACGATGTCTTCGACACGGAGTTGCGGATAGGAACGAAGCAAGGCGGCAATACCGCTCCAAAGACGGTCAAAGGCGACGCGCTCGGCGTCGTTCGCATCCTTGAGACATTCCACAAGCGTAGCCTTGGCGATGTCAATGGAGCGCAATGCCTGTCCGCGCATGTTGACAATCTCAAACATGGCAGGACCTTCATAAGGGTTGGCGTCGTCGATGGGCAGAATCACACGCAAAACGCAAACGCTCTTGCGAATGCAGTCGGCAAATTTTTCAAACGGTGTCACCCCCTCTTCGTCCGAAAACATCAACCCGTCTTTTGCGGCGCCGTTGATCTTTAGGCAAACAGACGAGAGAATTGCCTGGTTGATTTTGGGGCGGTTGTTTTCAGCCAAATTGTCGTACTGACGAATGACCGAAGGCGTCCAGCCGAAATCTTCTTCTCTGACCGCATATTCCGGGTCGTTTGAATGCGCCTTTCGTTGATCGAGGATGGCCAAAAGGATGTCAATGCTCGTCAGGCGTTGCTGGCCGTCCAAAACCTCGAGAGCTTCTCGCTGATGGCAAACGACCGTACCCAGAGAATAGCGGCAAGTCTTGTCTTTACTGTACCGAGCAAAGTGCGTGATGAGATCCTGAACAAGAACCTCAATTTGCTTGTCCGTCCAACAAAACGGACGCTGATAGGCCGGCACAACCAGAACCTTCTTATCGGCTTGCAGCTCGCCCACCGTGAACAAATCTGCATCAAAGGACGTACTCATTGTGCCTGCTCCTTGAACGCGATTGTCTCAACACGCGTTTCCTCATCAACGTATTCGCGGTATCGCTGTCGTCTGTCGCCAACCATAGCCCACGTGACTTCATCAGGGTGCGTAAGCCGTTCAAGCTCGCGACGGCACTCCGCCGGACTGTTGGTGCGGTACGGAATCGTGATGAGATTTTCGGTGGGCCGGTCCAACTTGAAAAAGGCAATCTGCCGAGCGCCCTGAAGCTGCCCGAACAAAAGGATTTGCTCCTTATCGTTGCGTTTCAATGGAACGCGCAGGCGCTTAAATAGCCGAATGTAGCACTGGACATAAACAAGAAAATCCATGTCCTTGTTGTAAGCATCGCGCAAGCGGTCGACATCATTTTCAAACGGGCGTTCAAGGTCCGGAGCAACTGTCGCAAAGCGATCGAGCCAGCAAACCGCAGCCTGAACGGCAATTTCGTGACTATTGTCGAAAAACGATTTGTGGGCCAGCACCATGTCGTGGAACATGTTGCACACGTTCGCGCCGACATTTTCATCCGTCTTGGCTTCGGGGTCCTTGCTAAGACGTACCGTGCTGTAGAGCGCCTCCACAATGCGCTGATAGTATTCGAGCGTTTGGAAAAACGGCAGCCCGGGTGCGATGGGCGTCATCAGATCGGGAAGGAACTTGCCCTTCTCTCCGGCTCCTTTACCTGTCTGCGCAAGCTTCTCGTCGACAACGAGATTCCCCCGATAAGTGCCGTGGATGCCCTTGAGCTTTTCGACATTGGTTTTGTCCCAGTGCATCCAATAGGCCACGCCCCAGCGAATCAACAGCAAAGAGATGACGGTCGTTCTGAAGCGCCTGTAGCGCGCGCCATCACCTGTCAGCTTTTCCCAAATTCCTTTGATTTCTTTGAGCGTCTCTTTGCGTTTTGTTTCGGAGTTTTCGACCGAAAGCGCTATGCGCAAGTGATAAGCCTTGAGCATGTCGATGAGTTCCATTTCCTTGCCGCGGTTGTTTTCGCATTGGAAAAAGAACTCAGCTTCGTAACGACTTTCGATGATGCGCACGGCAAAGACGCCGTTTGTAAGCGCGTACTTCAAGCGTTTGAACTCGTCGGTGAAAAACTGAATCACGTAGTCCGGAACGTCAGATTGGCCTTCATTGTTTGAGTCTTGCTCCGCTCCGGCGAGTTGCGTCGCCTCTTGAATGAGCTTTCTGACGCGCAGGTAATCAGCGAACTGCTCTCGGTAGATGGCGGCAATATGTTCTTGCGTCTGTGGCTGGCGGTACTCGTATTGAGGTTGCCATTGGTGCTCATGCCAGTCTTGGTCGATCGATAACGTTTTGATCGTTTCGATCAATTCGTCGCGCAAGTGTTTGACTTCGTTGATGCCGTCGGTGACGTCCAAAAGCGCCTTGATGAGAATCAGAAAGCTCGTCAGACGCTGCTGGCCGTCAATGAGTTCGAGCTTGCCGTCGTGAGCGTGCAAACAGATCGTGCCGTAGTAATACTGTGCGCTTTCGTCGTAGGACTTTGTCCCAGGGTTGTAGCGGAAGCTATCGAGGTCTTCGAGAAGCTTGCGGACTTCGCTGATTGACCAGCGGTACGGGCGTTGGTATGGCGGGATATCGACGGGCGGCTTGTCCGGAAGAAAGCTACGGGTAAGGACCTCGCCAAGCGAGTATTGATAGTCTTGATCGATACTCATGGGTTTTCACCACAAAATGAGAAGCTGATTCGAAACGAATACGTGCAATCTTAGAAGATACGGAGCTGATGGCAGGGAAAAAAGGGTTTAGACACTAGGCAGGTCCCATTTGGCGTCCAATCAGAGCGGACGGCGGCGTGTCCTCGTGGCTAAAACCGGCAAGGTTTTTCTCCGTTGGTTATGATTCGAAAATTCATATCCAGCGTCGGTCGTCATGGTTAAGTCAATCCTTCACTATCTCTATGCCACTCCCTATACGCCGATAACCGCTTCTGATCGATCAGGTGATCTTCTAGGCTGGTCACATCTGCGCCAACAATTGCAACGAGATATTTTTCCTGCATTTACCGTCTTGACGCCCAGACGAACTTCTGCTGAAGTTTTATTACTTTATATCAAGATTCTCCAAGATGCGGAGATCAAACCTCATCTTCCCAAACAAAGCAGACAAAAGCTACTTCGCCACCTTGAGGTTTTGTTCGGTTTAGCAAGCGTTTCATCTAAAGACGTTAAATCATTTTCAGATCTCCTTGATGCATCAGAAAACAACCCGTACCGAATTCTGAATATCGAAAGAATCCGTGAATACCTAAGAGAGCAAAAAAACAATAAATTTATTTGCTTCAATAGAGATAACCGTTATCTAGAAAATACTTCATACGGAATTGGACCACATTACACAGCTTCACTTCGTCGGTTCGGTCTATTGACAAACAGCAATGAGCTCTCAAATCCGAAGTCTCCACTGGTTCCTGTTTCCGATGACCGCTCTTTTCGTCCAGTTCGAACAATCGTCGTCAATTGGTTTAGTAAGAATGTTGGCGTCAGTGTGAAGGACTTGAAAACCATTCACAAATATGTCTGGGAAGAGATAAGTAATAAAGATAACGAAGGTCTTGATCAACCTTACGTTAATCGAACTTTCCTTTGGAAAGAATTCGTCAAAAAATCAGAAACACTTTCTTCTACTCTTTTTCCAACGCTTTGCGACTACCTCGCTGCCATTCATAAAATGCCTTCAGCGCACGAACTAAAGTGTGAAATTTATCAAACTGTGTTCGGGAGCCAAAACAAAGGAGCACTAAATCTACAAGTCTGTCTCGACAAGTGCCGTACTTTCGAAGTGGTAACAAGTCTGGCTGACTTTTTACTTTACTGTTTAATCGTCTTCGCTGATACGCATAGTAAAGACGGAGCATGGCTGTCCCAATTTATAAGACACGATAACAACCTCTCTTGGCTACATCCGGTCGTCAAAAGACTATCAGAAGCCAGACTTAGGGCGGCAAAATTGAATCTATCGGATCTTCAAATTTCCTCGAATTGGCCTGAGTTTTCCGATAGTCCAAATCAAGCAGCAGTTACGCAAGTTTTGCTATCGATCCTCCGTCATCACGAAAAAAAGAAAGGACGTTCGATGACGTTCGTCAACCTGGAAAAATCAGATCACGATTTCAAACTCGTACGTACAGCACGTAAACAAGGAGATTTAGAGAAAAGCTCTATTCTTCTTATGCATTTGAGACAACATATAAATGAAGGTCGACCATTACCACTACCTAAGCTTATCCCTGATCATACAAATGATATGAATTTCAAACAACTGTTTGAACCGGATGAAGTTCTTTGGAAAGACTTTATCGAAGGTAATTTTCTATGGCAAACATTCGGCAGATGGCTCGACCTTATTGATGAAAACAACGACGAAAGGGATATCGAACATGAGTAAGCCAACTCTACGTTACGGCTCCCTTCCCGCGATTCTTGAAGCTTTTCGAGCTGAAGACAAACAAATAGAAGCTGCCGTAATACTCACATATGAATTTGATCCAGAATTAGCGATCTCACTTGCAAGAACAGAATTATTGCAATTTTCTGATGATGCAGAAGAAGGCCAACTTCGCTTTAAAGGAGCCTTCCCAGCTTGTCTTTTCTACGATCCAAAACGTAGCCAGAATTTACCCTATTTCCCCGGTGACTTCGAAATTCACTACAAATCCAAAACTGGATTTTGTTGCCATCACAGCAAAGCATATGCTTTTGTACTCAATGACGGCACACATACACTTGTACTAGGCAGCTTCAATCTGACAGAATCAGGTCTTTTTACAAATAGAGAAACCTTTGTCGAATTTACACTCGATTCAAAAGACTTTGATCAAAATATCTGTGCATTGTTCCGTCAATGGTACGATTTTCTTTCAAAAAATTATCAAACAAATTCTTCGTTTGCAGGAATTAAACCTTATCTTAAGAGATTGCAGAAAAAGCTAGACAACTGCCCAAAATCCGATAACAGTAAATTTTCATTAGAGTTACTCTCCTCAGGATACGACAAAAGTGGATTAGAGCAATTAAAGCATTTCTGTGATACACGAGAGATCAAACCCACTCGGATTATAGCTGTTTCTCCTTTTTTTGATAAAAATTCAGAGGGAAAAGGAGTTTTACAAGAAATTCAAGAAACCTTTAATAAACGTATTAATGAAGTCTCTATTTTTTCCTCATTTGATACTTGGGGACATTCTTTCTTTGAAGGATTCAAAAAATATCATTACCACTGTTATCGGATTCCGGGAGAAACTTCCGACAATGAAGAAAAAGCTATTGACGAATTTCACGGCAGTGCAAAACCTTCGCTGAGGAAAGCTAAGAATCATCTTCAACGCAAACTTCACGCTAAAGTGTTACTTTTGCTCGATGACAGTGGTAAGGGAGCGCTCTATATTGGCAGTGCAAATTTCTCAACGAAAGCGTGGTGTGGGCAAAATTTCGAACTCGGGGTAGTTGCCGAAGTTGAATTAAAAAATCTTTCTGCCAAGAAATTTGTTGAACAGATTCTCAACGTTGAAGTCACAGCTTGCGACCTTAGATCAGATGTCCCTGGTGTTGACAAGGAAGCTGAAGAGGAGGATTCTTCTGAATCCAATCTTCCTGATTGGTTGGAAAGCATCCTCCTGGTATCGTCGAAAACTTGCCAAACATCTGCTGACAAACTTAGCGGGCAATTCCGGTTCTACCCACGCAGTGAGCATACAGTGCCGATTCCCACTCAAATTGGTAATCGCTTCTGGTTTAGCGATATAGAGCTGGCATTATCAATACAAAATGAAGGCAGCGGGAATTATCTCGTCAGCCAGGTCTGTGATATAAACGAAACATCATTACGATCTAATCGCGTGATCTTAATGAAGCCTGAGGATGAAAATTTTGCCCAATCAACTTTCATTCCTTTCAATATTGATCGCGCATTTGGAATTGCTACCGAATACTCTTTGCTTATCAGACCTGAATGTGCCTTATCATTTTTGACACAATTTTATGCACCAAGAAAGATAGAGAACTCGCAAGTTGAATACTCAGAATTGCGTGAAAATATATATGAAAAATATCAACGTCAAAATAATAAATTTGACCGAGATATAAACAAGTCCAAAACTCATGTGATGCGCAGTTGGATTACCGATCTAGGTAATCTTGAAACGTCCCTTATTAATCCCGCTATTACAGAAGACAAAGATCAACTCAAAGTTCCTCCTCTTCATAGCGACTTTTTTTCAGCACTGCTAGCTCATGCAAAGAATCTAGAATCGCCCGATGCCACTCTGTCCAAAATTATCTTAAGCGGTACAGACAAAGCTTTCATGTTGATGGAACTAGCCATCCTTGCATGCCGACTTGCAACTGCCTCACTCGACGGAAATTCAACACCAAGCCCTGTGCTTACGGAAAAAATCGCCTCGCTACTTAAAGAACTGTACGACAAGGCAATTTTGTGGGAAAACCAATTTCGACCTCACGGCCTTTCAGACACTGAAGACCCTTACCGCAATATTCTTGATACCTACTACAAACAGTTTCAGCAGTCTCTCCCCAAGGACCTGCAATCATGACCAATAAAAAATATAAGTTGGACGTCTGTATTCCTCGATACGTCAACAAAGCCAATACTAAGTTAGACACCTATACCAGACAGTTTGAGGAAGCCCAATCGATCATAGATTATTTTCGTGAAATCACGCCTGTACAAATATTGGCTGACGACGTCGGCACAGGTAAAACCTGGGTAGCCATGATGGTTATCTTTTCTCAATTGGCACTATCAGGTATCGATGGAGTACAGACAAAACGGAAAAAACGTAAACACGCTGTTGTTATAGCGCCAACCCGTATGGTGGCCAATAAGTGGGTCCGAGAACTCAATTATTTCAATCGTTCTTTTGTAAAAGATTCTCAAAAAACGTCAATTGACCAACTGGACTCAACTAAAGAATTGCTTGATGCCTTGGAAGCAGACAAACGAGGTAGTGTACCGCAAGCCAGACCTACTCTGGCTGACCTATTTAAAGGTAAAGGAAAAGAACGTCCGCATACAGCTGCACCTCAAGTACTTCTATTAAACATTTTAAAAACCTCTCTGCATATAGATAAGGAAAGAAGAGATTCAGAATGGGATAATATACCGAACTTGCAGAATCGATACGAAACCTTTAATACCAATTTTGACAAATCACAGCTCAAAGGACCTCTGAATTCCATGTTATCTCAGGCAGATATGGTCCGCTTAATAGGAAATCTGCGAAGATATTTTGTGAAATGCAAATCAGAAAATTGGTATGACCAAGATTTTGATAGCACCGCATGGGGATCTGCGCAAAAAAAGAAAAGCTGGAAAAAATGGCTTGAATCTCTTGCTGACCTTCTACCGCCATCTGACACAAGCTTATCGGAGAAAGACAAAGAAATCTTTCAGAGCCGACTGAACTACATGGTTCAAGTCATTTCTGCTATCTGGAGTACAGATCATCGCTCTACAATTGTCCCCCCAAAGACCGTCTTTAAGAAAGACTCTACGTTTAAATTTCAATCAAGACCAATTCTGATATTACAGAAATTTCTATCCATACTAGATCAGGGCTTACCAACAGTGGCAAGACCTCTCTTTGAGAATACTAAACCTCAACTTTCAAATCTAATTCAACTTTACAATACTAATTCGAAGAAACGCGAACTTACAAAACCACAGGCCAAACGCATAATCGAAATGCTTGCCGCCTTTGCTGTCCGTTTACGTGAGTTATCCTGGGATAATATTACAATTTCTGATCCGTTAATGGAGCGATTTTCTGCTGCTGGCGTTTTTCAGTCACCCTTACATCTACATAAAAAAATTAAAGATGTACGTTCACAAGGGAATTGGCAACCTTTTTTTGATTTTTTAAATCCGTTTCTTAAATTAATTTCAAGACCAAACAATTTGCTACAGAATTTCACTTCTGGTCGCTCACTTTCTGAGAAACAAAATAAAAATCTCGAACAATTGCTGTTTCGTCTAAAAGAGACTATTCTTCATCTAATAGACTATGAAGCTCACCCTGAACGTGTAGGCAGTACTTTTTGGGATGAACAGCCAAAAGAACGTGCTATTCATGTTATTTACATGAATGATCTAAGAGTTGATGCCTATGAAAAAACACATCAGGACAATAAAAAATCTACAGGACCAACACAAAAGCAAATTAATTATCAAAAAGCAGTTGAAAAAACATTCTTCAATCTAAAAAAATCAACGCCGATCAGTCTCGTAGTCGTAGATGAAGCTCACAACTGGCGTAGACGAGCCTATGGTGCAAGCTCTTTTCAAAGATTCATTCAACCATTCGTTCAGCGAACCCTTCTTGTTTCCGCAACACCTTTGCATATGGGCGTTGAAGATCTAAAATCCATTATTGATTTGACGATAGGAAAAGACTTGAATCAAATATCCACGATTGATCAGCTACCAAAATGGCTTAATCAATTCAATAAATTCAAAGAGAGCTACTCGGCCCTATTTTTATCTGAAGGCACAAATACCTCCAACCACCTTCTTGATCAAGCAAATAATCATCAAAAAACTGTCGCGAAATGCTGGCTTGACCTCGCTGGAAATGTAGAAGCCTTAAAAATTATCGAAACGAAAAAAGTAACATTAACGTCAACAACTAAAAATGATAACTATAAGCAAGCTCAAATAGAAATATGGGACAATCTATCTAAATCTGATAAAGCAGGCTTGAAACCACTTGCTAATGCCATCAAGGATCTATATTCATTTCAAAATAAAGAGCTTCTCAATCACCTTCGAGTGTTGATTGTTAAAACTCGATCCGAGAAACATTTCCATGATTCTGAGCAGAACTTGGCAACACGCCGATACCTATGCGGTAAAGAGGCCTGTCTCAATGCCATGGAAATTCCACTAAACCCGCCGGCAGACGATGCGCATCTGCTCATGCACTCCTCGGAAGGCATCGACAATAGCTGTTCCGGATGGGTTGATCTTTTGGGCATGCGTCTCTCTCAAATGGCTACCCACGATAACAATTCAACAGCGAAAAATGCTCGCTTGCTCACTGGCCTACCTTCCAGTTACGATGCACTCAAAGCAAGTGCCCTATTTGAAGACTTATCCTTAAAAGAGAAAAATAACGCAAAAGCCAATTGCCCTATATCAACTAAGCTTTATGCGGAATTTTTTGAAAAGCTTATAAATCAGTCCTCTTCCTCTCATCCGAAGATTATACGAACAGTTGAAATCCTTTTGAAAAATCTCAAACGAGGTGAAAAAACTCTTGTTTTTTGTCAGCGAATAGCGACTGTAAAAGCTATCGCTAAAGCCTTCAATGATAAGTTAAAACTTACTTTTGATTCTCTTATTAAAGAAATACCACATCTCACTTCTAACTCTATAACTGACCCGCAATTTATTTTATCTACTACATATGAAAAAGCCAAAGATCTTTCAAATAATATCGCTGTTCAACAATTCTGGGGAGCTATCGACGAATCAAAATTAAAAATGTTCTATGAATATGTGACCAAACGAGAAGATAACCAAAATTTCCCTTCATCTCAATTTGATGCCCGCGTTGTTTTTCTCTTCAGTACTGTCTTTAAACAATTGACTTCAAAGATCAAGCAACCCTCTCTTACCGCCTATCTACGCTCTTCTATGTCAGAAGATGAAGCCAGATGGAAACTAACAGCAAACGACTCTGAAACGGCCGAAGCAAATCCAGACTTGGAACCTATTGAGCGTCTATCAGTTGACTCACAAGATGAAACATTTCATAGCGCTGAAGCGGGTTTCCATACTTTGTCTTTGGTTACTGGTGAGACAAGCTTTCGAGAAAAGATTCTTGACAACTTCTCTTCGCCCTTTTTTCCACTAGTACTCGTTTGTTCTCAGGTCAGTCAAGAAGGTGTGGATATGCACAAGTTCTGCCGTACGATCATTTTGCATGATCTGAACTGGAATCCGGCCGTTTTAGAACAACGAGTCGGTCGTCTAGACCGTGTCGGCTCATATGCCTCTGAACTTAAGCTCCCAGTCGATATTTTTATTCCTTTCCTAGCAAATAGTTACGATGAATATCAATATGCCCGAGTGCTACAGCGAGCTGAGATGCAAGAGTTGATTTTCGGACGCAATGATACGGTCGTATCAGACAAAGCTTGGGAAGATAAAGGAGATCCCTATACCACCAATAACCAGTCGTCAAACAAACTGGGAGAACAACAGGAAATGCAGGAAAACATGCCGTTACTTGGCAATTTAATTTACGGACTATTTGACATGGATCTCTCTGCAAAATCCAGACCTGCTGCAAAGTTCAGAAAACCGAGAAGTCGGCCAGCTAACGGTATATCCTCTCAGACACGAAATACTCCGTAAATGTGTGTTCTCGGACAGGCTATCCTACACAATGGCATGACCTTGAAAGCATTTCTGTTGCAGATGCCTGTCCTTTATCGTTTTTCTAAATCCGGAGCGTTATATCAACTACATTACCCCAATCCTGCATAACAGACTCTGATACCTGCATGAGCCACATAGACATCGAATCCTTCCTCACTACTGCCAAAGGATATGCCCATCCGCTCCCACCGTTACCAACTTCTGGTTTCTCTTTTTACCGTCGCCCTGATTCCCATCTGTGTTCTGATCGGATACCAGAGTTGGCTTCTGCAGGCTGAAATTCGGAAGGCCGAGGAACACCAGAGCGTCTCCACGCAACAAATCGCCGATCAAATCGAGTCGTTTGTGGAAATGCACCGACGAGGCATTGAGGCCGCCGCTTTCCAAATTACGCAAAGCGGA